>ERZ761602.8352-NODE-8352-length-10468-cov-7.401133_pt1 | contig 10468 bp, 9 predicted proteins | sample MGYA00512165_ERZ761602 | MGnify/ENA primary metagenome ERZ761602 (study PRJEB28899, sample SAMN02445085) | bioreactor sludge metagenome | biome: EBPR sludge; isolation source: Thorneside wastewater treatment plant | place: Australia: Brisbane, Thorneside...
GCCCAGGCTGACCTCGTAGCCGCTGGAGCCGTATTTGGGCGCGCTGCCGGTGGGCGAGTCGAATGAGATGCCGCCGCCCTCCACACGCACGAACAGCCCCACCACCCCCTTGTTCTGCAGATCGAAGACCTGGCCGGAGATGCCAAACCAGTTGCAGCCGTTGGTGTTGGCGATGTTGGCGATGTAAGCCGGCGAACCGGGCTGGAGTGTGAACTGAAACGCGGACTTGGTGTTGGACGGCGTCGGCGTCGGGCCGGTGGCGGTCGGCGTCGGGGTCTTAGACGGCGTGAACGTGGTCGTCGCCGTCGGCGGGACGGCCGTGCGCGTGGACGTCTCAGTGGGCGTACTGCTGGCGAGCGGCGTGAGCGTGACCGTCGGGGTGTTGGTAGCCGTCCAGGCTGGCGGCAGAGTCGGGATAAAGGACGTGCTGTCGGCGCCGGGGGTGACGCCGGCGCCACCGCGCGGGCGTGTCGGCACCAGGGTCGGCACCCCCGCCAGGGCCTCGCCGCCCGGCCGCAGCCCCGCGATCGGGTTGAGGTCCGGGTTGACGAACAGCGCCGCGTAGGCCGCGCCGCTCAGGCACGTCAACAGCAAGAGCAGGCCGGCCAGGATATTGAACACCACGCCGCAGCCGGCGCCTTTGCCTGTGCTTTTGCGCATACATCGACTCCCTGAAGCCAACCCGTCCGGCGGACCGCGGCCGCTAAGGGCTGACCTGTTTCTCAATCACGGCCGCCGCTATCACGCCGTCCAGCCAGGCGCGATAGGCGCTGTCGCGCAGCGCCTGGTAAGCGCCGGGGCTGAGCGGCCGGGCCGGGTCCCGTTCCAGGACTCGGACTACGTGAAACCCGAGGGTGGTCTGGATTACGGCGCTGGTCTCGCCCGGCTGCAGCGCGAAGGCGGCTTCTTCCACCTCCGGCGTCGTCAGCCAGCCGCGCGGGAACCACCCCAGGTCGCCGCCGGCCACCCGGCTGCTCAAATCCAGCGAGTAGGTCAGCGCCAATGTTGCAAAATCCGCGCCGGAACCCAATTGCTCCAGCAACGCGCGCGCCGTCGCCTCGTCCGCCACCAGGATCATCTGGGCGCGCACCTGGTCGGCTGTGTCCGGGACCGCGGCCGTCACCTGGGCGCCCATCAGCCCGCGCAGCCGCTCGCGGCGCAGCGCCTCCGCGAAGCTGGCGGCGCTGTAGGCATTGGCACTCAGCCAGGCCTGGTAGCCGTCTGGGCCGCCCAGCGCCTGCTGGATACGCTCCAGGTCGGCGGCGACGGCGGCTTCATCCGGAACCAGCCCGGCGGCGCGGGCCGCCTGCTCGACCGCCGCCTGCTCGATCAGCGCCTGCAGGGCGCGTTCCGGGCAATCCGCCGCCAGGGCGGCCTGGCAACGCTGGACCTCGGCCTCGTAATCGGCCAGACGGATCGGCTCCCCGTTCACCAGCGCTGCCAACGGCTCGGCCGTGGCCGTGGGCGGCGCCGTGAGGGTGGCCGCCGGCCCAGGCAGCGGGGCCGTGGTCGCCGGCTCGGTCGGCAGCCCCACCGGGGGCGTGGCGGTGGGTGTAGCCTGACCGCAGGCGGCCAGCCAGGCGCCGAGTACCAGGCAATAGCGAAGCGAGCGTCGATTATACACAGCGGTTACACGGGCGCAAATTTCCGAGGACCGGCGCCGGCCCCGGTCAGGCGCCGCCAAGGGCCGGTCACTCGCCGACCGGGTTGACCAGGGCGAAGATCATGGGGCGGCGCTTGGTCTCGGCGTAGAAGAAGTCGGACAACCCGGCCTCGACCTTGGCCTGCAGGTCGCCGTTGGCGCGCGCCGCGATCTTGGCGACGTGCTCCTGGGCGGCCTCGAACATCTCGGTTTCGTCTTTGACGAAGACAAAGCCGCGCGAGATGAGCTCGGGCCGGCCGGCCAGCCGCCCGCCCGCGCCGACGCGCAGATTGACGATGACCATGCCGCTCTCGGCCAGGGTCTCGCGCTCGCGCATCACGCTGGGGCCGATATCGCCCACGCCGGAGCCGTCCACGAAGACGTAGCCGCCCGGGATGCGGTCGCCGATCGTCATCTCGTCGTTCTGGAATTCCAGCACGGTGCCGTTCTCGACCACGGCGATGTTCTCGGCTGGCAAGCCGACCTCGCGCGCCAGGGCGGCGTGCTGGTGCAGGTGGCGCAGCTCGCCGTGGATGGGCACAAAGAACTTGGGCTTCACCAGGTGGATGAGCAGCTTCATCTCCTCGGCGCTGGCGTGCCCGCTGACGTGCACCGAGGCGATCGGGTCGTAGATGACGTGCGCGCCGCGCTGGAGCAGCTTGTTGATGGTGCGGTGCACCATCTCCTCGTTGCCCGGGATCGGGTGAGACGAGAAGACCACGGTGTCACCGGACTGCAGATCGAACTGGCGGTTGCGGCCCTCGGACAGCCGGCTGATGATCGACGACGGCTCGCCCTGCGTGCCGGTGGTCATGATCACGACCTTCTTGGCCGGCAGCCGCAGCGCCTCGTCGATGGGCACGATCAAGCCGTCCGGCACGTCCAGGTAGCCGAGTTTCTGGGCCATGCGCGCGTTCTCGACCATGCTGGTGCCCACCAGCGCCATCCGGCGGCCGTGCTTGGCGGCGGCATTGGCCACTTGCTGAATGCGCGAGATCAGCGACGCGAAGGTGGCGATGATGATGCGGCCGGGCGCCTCGCGAAAGACCGCGTCGAAGGCCGGGTCGATGACGGCCTCGGACGGCGTCCAGCCGGCCTTGTCGGCGTTGGTGGAGTCAGACAGCAGCGCCAGCACGCCCCGGCCGGAGAACTCGGCCAGTTTGGCATAGTCGGTCGGCCAGCCGTCCACGGGCGTGTGGTCGAACTTGAAATCGCCGGAATGCACGATCAGGCCGGCCGGCGTGGTGATGCCCAGGCCGACGCCGTCTGGGATCGAGTGGCAGACGTGGAAGAGCTCGACCACGAACGGGCCAATGTGGATGCGGTCGCCGGCGTTGACGGTGTTGAGCGTGACGCGGTCGTAGAGCTTGGCGTCGCGCAGCTTCACTTCCAGCAAGCCGCGCGTCAGCGGCGTGGCGTACAGCGGCACGTTGAACTCGTTGACCACGTGCTTGATGGCGCCGGTGTGGTCCTCATGGCCGTGGGTGATGATGATGCCGCGGATCAGATCCTTCTTATCGAGCAGGGAGCGGAAATCCGGGATGATGTAATCGATGCCGAGCATGTCGTTCTCGGGGAACATCAAGCCGGCGTCGATGAGCAGGGCGTTGTTGCCGTACTCCACGTACATCATGTTCTTGCCGATTTCGCCCAGCCCGCCGATGGGGATCAGGCGCAATTTCTGGCCCATACGTCTCAAGTACCTTTCTAGGAAGCGTGCCCAACGAAGCGGCCGATCACTTCAGCCGCCGGCCAACTACGGAGTTTAACACAAAAGCCCCGCCGGTGCTGTCGCGGCGGGGTCCAGGGGAAAACGCTTTGTCAACGGCGGCGGTCAGTTCAGGCGCGTGACCTGCGCAGCCTGCGGGCCGCGGTAGGAGTCTTCCAGGATGAATTCCACCTGCTCGCCTTCATGCAGGTTCTTCACCCCGTTGCTGTGGATGGCCGTGTAATGCACGAACACATCCTGCCCCTGCGCGGTAATGTAACCGTAGCCCTTGGAGCCGTCGAACCAGCGGACGACCCCCTTCACACGTTGCGTCATAGTGATAAGTTTCCCTGTCCAAAGATATAAGTGAATTCTATCACTTGTGGTGTGTCCAGTCAAAATCCTTGCCGCTCATCAGGCGCCATGCTATAATCGCGCCACGCGCGGGCGATTAGCTCAGCTGGTTAGAGCGCACGGTTCACATCCGTGAGGTCATAGGTTCAAGTCCTATATCGCCCACAGACCCGGGACACAGTGTCCCGGGTTTTTTTGTCTGTCGTTCATTGGGGTTTGGATCGGCGCGGGGCAGCCGATCGGTAATTTTGGGGAGGCTGCGCGGAGCGAGGGGCCGGCGCGCCGGGAGGCCGGCCGATTTAAGTAGCGAACCCCCGGGTGAGGGGGGCACCCGGGGGCTCGCTAGCCCTGATTATCGCGCGTGCCGCGCTTTTGTCAAGTACCCGATCTTGTCCGAAATAGAACGCAAAAGCGTTCAGCGGCTACCCAGCCTGACCACCCGCTGAACGCTTTTCTTGCCGCGCATCCTCTCCCTCGTCCGCGCGGCCGCAGTATGGCATGGCAATGTACTGTGGTTTATACATCTGTTGCGCCCCCAAGGGAATAGACAACTGTACTGTATTTCGCATTGGGTCGCGTTTGACCGACTTGGAAAAGGGCCCGCGTACCCGTCCGGCTGCTCGCGCTGGACACTCGGCGGCCGGGCCTGTGCTTAAGCGAAACGGGGCTCGTCCCTCTTGCCCAGGTGGACGGCCTCTAGGCACTTGTACTGTTTGCGCCGGCGGCTCTTGTGCGCCTGTGCGGTTGCCGCTATGCTCGGAGCGTTGTCTTCTGGTGGCGGCGGTCCCGCCAAGGCTATTGATGCGCCTCACCCCTTCCCCCAGCCGTCTGCGCGTGGCGATCCTGGACGACCATCCGAGCACTATCGATGGTTATCGTTTCCAGTTGGGCCAGGCACCCGATCTTGAGATCGTGGGCGCGGCCTACCATGGCCAGGCACTGGAGGCGCTGTTGGCGGCGCAGCGGGTGGACGTCTTGCTGCTCGACATCGGCGTCCCGACCGCGGCCGACAACCCCAACCCCTACCCCATCCTGACCCATCTGCCGCACCTGCTGCAGGTCTATCCAGATCTGGCCGTCGTCGTCATCTCGATGCACGCGGAGAGCAGCCTGATCAAGTCCATGATGCGGGCCGGCGCGGTCGGCTACATCCTGAAGGATGATCATCAGCTCCTGCAGAATCTGGCCGCCGCGGTGCGCGCCGCCGCGCACGGTGACATCACCCTGAGCCAGCAGGCCCGGCACCAGTGGGAACGGCGCAGCCAGGAGACCGGCGCGCCGCTCACGCCGCGCCAGTTGCAGGCGCTGGCGCTGTGTGCGGCCTACCCCGACGAGGCGACGGCGGCGCTGGCCGCCCGGCTGACGGTGGCGCCCTCCAGCCTGCGCAACCTGTTGTCCGGCGCGTATCTGCGCCTCGGCGTCAGCAGCCGGGCCGGCGCCGTGGCCGAGGCGCGCCGGCGCGGGCTCATCACCCCCTTCGCGCCTCCGCCGCCGGACGCCGGTCAGGACGCGGCGCGATGACTCTCAGGCAATGGAACAATTGGCCGGCTCAACTGGCCACGCTTCTCACCGGGCTGTTGCTGGCCGTGTATACCTATGGGTTGGTAGCCGGGACGCCCTATGTCGGCTTCAAGTGGGACCCGCGCAGCGGCGCCGTCCTGGCCGTTTTCAGTGCTGGCGACCTGAACGTCGGCGACCACCTGATCCAGATAGGCGCGACCACCTGGGAGCAGTACCGGGCCGATCAGCGCCGCCCGTTGTTGGACACCACCCAGGCCGGCCAGACGATCGACCTGATCGTGGAGCGCGCGAACGAACGCCAGGCGATCATGTGGACGATTCCGGGCTTCAACACGCCGGAGTTCCGCGGCCGCCTGACCAACCAGTGGTTTCTCGCCTGGATCTTCTGGCTGATGGGCGGCCTGACGTTCCTGTTGGTCCGCCCGTGCGACAACCGCTGGCGCCTGCTGCTGGCCTTCAACTACCTGATCGCCATCGACCTGCTCGGCACCGCGCTCAGCTACAGCCACATCTACGAGAGCGCGATCATCGTGCGCATGAGCAACTGGCTCCTGGCGCCGGTGAGCTGGCACCTGCACTGGATCTTCCCGCAGCCGCTGCGCCGCCTGCCGGGCTGGCTGTGGGCGGGCGCGTATGTGCTCGCCGGAGGTCTGGCCGCGCTGGAGTGGTGGCAGCAACTGCCGCCCTCGCTGTACCTGATGGGTCTGCTGGCGGCGCTGCTGGGCGTCCTGGTGCCCCAGACCATGCGCCTTCTCCAGCGCAACCAGCCGCCGGCGGCCCGCCTGTTGTGGGTCGGCGCCATCGCCGCCGTGGCGCCCTCGATTGTCCTGGGGACCGTCACGCTCGTGGCACCGCCCGGTTTCGACGGGTTCAGTTTCTTCGGCGTGATGCTGGGCTGGGCGGCGCTGCCGCTGTTGTATTTCTACGCCGCCTATCGGCGCCAGCTCGCCGGCCAGGAACTGCGCGCTAACCGCGCTATCAGTCTCTACCTGTTCGTGAGCGTCCTGGTCGTCGCCTGCGCTATCCTGATCCCGGCCGTGGCCGCCGCCGCCCCGACGCTGACCACAGACCCGTGGGTAAACGTGATCGCGGCCGTCGTCATCAGCCTGGCCACCCTGCTGGGGTTCGCGCCGTTCCAGCACTTTGTGGAGCGCAACTTGCTCGGCATTCCGGCTCCCCTCACCCGGCGGCTGCCCGGCGGCTTCACGCGCTTGGCCCCGAGCCCAAATCTGCCGACCCTGATCCACAACCTGCGCGACGACTTTCTGCCCCGCCTGCTCGTGCGCGAGTCCGCGCTGCTCCGCCTGGATGAGGCCGGCCAGCTGCATTGCCTGTACGCGCAACAGGCGCCCCACTTGCCGGAGGCCGCCGACCTCACCCCCTTGCTCGCAGAGGCCGAGCGGTACCGTCTGCCCGCCGAGGTCACAGGCCAGCCCCAGCCCTTCGCCTGGGTGCGCGTCTGCCTGCCGCTGCGCCTGCCCGGCCAGCTCATCGGCGTGTGGCTCCTCGGCCGCCGCGATCCGGACGATCTTTACGGGCAGCTCGACATCCACGAGCTGCGGGCGATCGCCGATCAGATCGCCGTGAGCCTGGCGCACCTGCTCCAGACCGAGCGGCTGCGCCAGCTCTACCAGTCCAATATCGACCGCGACGAACGCGAACGCACGCGCCTGGCGCTGGAACTGCACGACGAGATCCTGAATGAGTTGGCGCTGCTGGCGCCCGGGCGCGCCACCGCCGCGCCCGACCCGGCCACCCAGGCCGTCTACGACCGGGTCATCGAACGCATCCGCCAGATGATCAGCGGCCTGCGCCCGGCCATGCTCACCTACGGCCTGCACAGCGCCCTCGAACAGCTCGCCGACGACCTGGCCGACCGCGCCGGCAACGAACTAGAAGTGCACGTTGCCCTGGACGGCGACGAACGTTACCCCGAGCACGTGGAGCAGCACCTATTCCGCATCGTGCAGCAGGCCAGCGAGAACGCCGTCCGGCACGCCGCCGCCCGGAACCTCCGGCTCCAGGCCATCTTCCAGAAAGACCTCGTGGAGTTGCGCGTGGACGATGACGGCTGTGGTCTGCCGCCGGAAGCGCTGGGGGAGCTGAATGCGCTGATCGAACAGCGGCACTTCGGCCTGGCCGGCATGCATGAACGCGCCGCCCTGATCGGCGCGCAGCTGTGGCTGCAGTCAGGGCCCGGCCACGGCACCAGCATCCGGATCACCTGGCGCCCCACCTCCCCTAACGGGCAGCCGCCCGGCCGCTGACGCCCGGCCGCTGTCCGGGCCGGCGGCGGTCAGCGTTGAAAGTGCGCGCCCAGGACGCCCAGGTCTACCCGGGCGGTCAGGTCGAGGCTGAGCGGGCTGACCGCCACCACACCGTCGAGGATGGCCCGCACGTCCGAATCTGCCTCAAGCAGATCATGGTCGATCTGGATGCGATAGCCGAGCGGGCCGGGCTGGTCCAGGGCCGCCCGCGGCGCCGCCACCGGATAGTAGAAGCGCGTGCGTGAGACGCGCACCATCTTCCAGGGCGTCTGCGGCCCGGCTTTCAGCGGCACGTCGATTTTGAGGATGTCCACATCCGGCGGCAGGGCCTGCCGCAGCACCCGTTCGGCGAAGTAGCCCGTGAAGTACGCGGCCCCGGAAAAATCCACGTCGTCTGAGTGGCTGTAGTGGTATTGCGGATCGGTCTCCTGGGACAGGGCCAGCGCGGGCAGGCCCCAGCTGGCGGCCTCCAGCGCCGCGCCGACGGTCCCCGAGACGGTCACGCCGCTGCCGATGTTGTCGCCATAGTTGATGCCGGCCACCACCAGATCCGGCCGGCGCGGCAGGATTTCCAGCAGGGCGTGCTGCACGGCCAGGGCGGGTGTGCCGTCCACGGCGTAGGCCGTGTGCGGGCGCCCGTTGACGGCGACGGCCACGGTCTCGATGCGGCCCGTGAAACCGGGCGGCATGCTCCGGCCGACACTCGTACACTGGGATTTGGGCGCCACGACGACCACGTCGCCGAGCGGCTCAAGCCCGCCCGCGGCCGCCCACAGTCCCGGCGATCCGATGCCGTCGTCGTTGGTTAACAGGATCAGTTTCTTCTCAGACACGCTGGACCTCCACTGCGAATGGGCCAATCCTAACACACGCCCCGCCGAGGCCGCGGCCCGGTGAAAATAAAACAGGCCGGGCGAAGGGCGCCCGGCCTGTGAGTTGCGGGAAACGCGGTTAAGTGAGCTGGCGCATCACCAACACCACCTTGCCTTGCACCTGCACCTGCGCCGGATTGTCCACATAGATCGGCTGCATGGTGGGGTTGGCGGGCTGCAGGCGGATGCGGCCGTTCTCCTGGTAAAAGTACTTGAGCGTGGTCTCGTTGCGCTCGGTCAGCCAGACGGCCACCATCTCGCCGTTGCGGGCGCGGTCGGCCTTCTTCATCACGACGATATCGCCGTCGCTGACCATGGCGTCGATCATCGAGTCGCCCTTGACGCGCAGCGCGTACAGGTCGCCGGTGTCGTTGACCAGACCGCGCGTCAGATCCAGGCTTTCGTCCGCGCTGGTCTGCGCGGTATCGCCCACTTCCACCGGCTGGCTGGCGAAGATGAAGCCGGCCAGCGGCACCGACACCAGCTCCGACGCCGGCATCCGGCGCGCGGCGCCGATCAGGCGCAGGCCGATATCCGTCAGACGCACACCGCGCGAGACCTTGAGGTCTCGCGTGAGGTAGCCCTCTTTCTCAAGCTTGTTGAGGTTGTAATTGACCACCGACGTCGACGAGATGCTCACGGCCTCGCCAATTTCGCGGATGGTCGGCGGGTAGAAGTGTTCATCGACAAAACGGCCGATGAATTTCATCATGTCGTGCTGACGAGCGGAAAGTTTGCCTTTGGCCATCTCAGCCTCCGTGCGGGACCACGCCATCGAACCGCACAAATGAGCGATTCACAGTCCATATTGTAGACCGGATGTTCGCCGTGGTCAAGCACAGATTTTCTAGGGGAAATGGGGCTTTTTCGCGGCTCTCAGGCCAGCGCGTACTTCTCAATCGCCACGGCGGCGCCGTCGGCGGCCAGGTCCGGCGCAATCCAATCGGCGGCGGCCCGCGCCCCGGCCGAGCCATCCCCGATGGCGACGCCCACGCCCGCCCAGGCCAGCATCGGGATGTCGTTGTCGTTGTCGCCGATGGCCAGCACTTCCGAGCGGTCCAGGCCGAAGTGTTGGGCCAGCCAGGCCAGGCCGGCGGCTTTGTTGATCCCGACCGGCAGCCCCTCCAGCAGGATCGGGTGCGACGGGAAGATGTCGAGCGGCAGGCCGGCGGCGGCGACGAGGCCTTGGAGCTCAGCCTCCACGCCGGCGCGCTCCGCTGCGGCCCTGACCGAGACGATAAACTTGTGCGGCGGCTCGGGCATCTCGGTCAGGAAGTCTTTCACGCGCGTCAGATTGGCGACGCGGAACAAGGCCGCCAGTTCCTCGGGTGTCTCCAGGCCATAGGGCATATAGACCAGGTCATGGGTCTCAAAGTGCAAGTGCCAGCCGCGCTGGCTGGCCTGCGCGACGATCCACGGGATGACCTCCGGCGCCAGGCGCCGCTCATACAAAGCCTGGCGCTGGCGATAGTCGTAGATCACGCCGCCCTGCAGGCAGATCAGCGGCGCCGTCAGGTTAAGCCGCTCGGCGAAGTAATCGGTGGGCGAAGGGCCGCGCCCGGTGGCCAGGGTGACGACCAGGCCGCGCGCCAGCGCGCGTGCCACCGTCGCCTGGATGCGCGGTGTGAACTGCAGTTGGCGGTCGACGATGGTGCCGTCGATGTCGAGGGCGATGAGTTTGATCATAGAGAGGGTCAAGAGGCGCGGGCCGGAGGACTCGGCTCGTCGTCGGCTAGCGCGCTCACCAGGAACCAGCCCCCTTGGCGGCGGCCGGCGTCCGGGGGGTGCGCGATCGAAATACAGCTCAAAAATCTGGCCGGGGTCGGCCGCCCTGACGGCGCGGACCCGGAAGTAGCAGCGGCCCGCGCCAGATGTTCGGGACGCAGGTGGCGGGCCTGGCGTCCGCGCCGCCGGTAATCGTGCCCCTCGGCCAGCAGCGCCGTCACGCGGTAGGCGGTCGCCTGCCAGACGAACTCCGTTGGGCGCGGCGGGGTCTTGGTCAACAGCGGCGGCTGATCGCAATGGACCTCGATCGGCTCGCCGATGACGCGGAGCGGCGGAAGCGGGCTGGGAGCGTCCGGGGTCATGCGCCCCGCGCTCTACC
>ERZ761602.8353-NODE-8353-length-10466-cov-4.815580_pt1 | contig 10466 bp, 6 predicted proteins | sample MGYA00512165_ERZ761602 | MGnify/ENA primary metagenome ERZ761602 (study PRJEB28899, sample SAMN02445085) | bioreactor sludge metagenome | biome: EBPR sludge; isolation source: Thorneside wastewater treatment plant | place: Australia: Brisbane, Thorneside...
AAGGAGGCGTCGATCGAGACAAATCAGCTGAGCGACCGGTCCCTTGGAACGACTGAAGCCAACCACCGCCTTTATTCAATGGAGGACCAGATGTCCCGACAGACCCGAATGCGTATAGCGCTGACTTTGTTGCTGGTGGGTGCGACAGCCTGTTCGCCCCTGGCCACAGCGCAACCGACTGCGGCGCCCGCCACCCAATCGGTCAAGGAAGACGTGACGCTGACGATGTGGTTCATGGGCGCCGATATCCCCGCCCAAAAAGAGTTCAGCGCCGCCGCTGCCAAGAAGTTTGAGGAGGCCACCGGCATCGCGATCGTCGCCGAAACCGTCAGTTGGGGCGACGCGACCAAGAAGCTCACGACGGCCATCGCCGCTGGGGAGGGGCCCGACGTCACCATGCTGGGCAGCGGCGATGTCGCCTACTACTACCAAAACCTGCTCGATCTGACGGATGAATTCGGCAAGACCCTGCCGCCCACGGCCGACTTCGTCGCCGGAGCGTTCGACGGCAACACCTACGCCAACAGCACTTACGCGATCCCATACATGGCCCAGTTCCGCGGTCAGGCCTATCGCCAGGACCTGTGGAGCGAGGCCGGCTACCCGGACGGACCGACCACCTGGACGGAGTGGCGCGCCGGCGCGCTGAAGATCAAGGCGGCGCATCCGGAGCTCGACTCTGTTCTGGGCATGCGCGGCCAGGGCGTCGAGCAGTACGCCGTCTCCTTGATGTGGCAGAACTGCAGCGACATGATCTCGGAGGACGGTCAGACGGCGACGTTCAACCACCCGAACAGCGTGGAGGCGATCAAGTTCTTCGCCGATATGGTGGCGGTTGACGGGGTGTTCGATCTCAAGAACTCCGAATGGGCGATCGCCGATGTCGGCTCGCGCTGGTGGGACGGGAAACTCGCCTGGACCTGGATCAGCAATACCTGGGTGCAGTACGGAAAGCCGGAGCAGATCGCCGCGCTGCAGGCGCAGGTGGGTTACGCCCCGTCGCTGATTGGCAACCAGGGTTGCCAGCGCATGTTCAGCGCCATCAACGGCATGGGCATCTTCAAGTGGACCCAACACCCCGAGGCCGCCAAGCAGTGGCTCGCGTTCCTGTTGCAGCCGGAGATGCAGGCGCTGTACTACGAACTCCTCGGGCATCTGCCTGTTGTGACGAACGCCTATGCCATCGAGGGTGTCCAGGACCTGGGCGCCACGAACTGGCTGCCGCTGGCGCAGTTCAACAAGCCGTACACCCTTCACCCGGCGACCTCGGAAGTCGCGCTGCTGCTCGGCAAGATCATCCCGTCGATCTACGCCGCGGTCATCGACAAGAGCTACACCGACACGACGGTTCAGCAGATCCTGGACGACTTGAACGCCCAGGCCCAGGCGGCGCTGGATAGGAACCCGCCGCCGCCCGGCTACAGCAACCCGTGGCCTAAACCCGTGAAGTAAGCCCGCTCACTGTCTGAGGCGGGGTCGAGGCTTGTGGCGACCCCGCCTCAGTCGCCTGCCACCGCTGCACCCGGCCCGCACTTGCCGGCGAAGGGAAGGCTGTCCATGACCACATCGACCGCGCCGATCGCCAAACGTGACCTCGGCTCACGCGGAGGTCTGCTCGGCGCTTTCCAGCGAGCCTGGTATCGTCACCGCTTTGCTTACGGCATGCTAACGCCGGCGGTCCTGGCGATGATCATCGTTCTGTTCATCCCCATGGCTTGGGGCGTGATGATCAGTTTTCGCAGCTACAACAAAGCGACGCTCAGTCTGCCAATCTGGGACGTGCCCTTCGTCGGAGCTGACCAGTACGCCCGGTCGCTCCAGAGCATGGACCTGGATTTCATGCGCTCCCTGCAGGTAACGGTGTCGTTTGTAGTCCTCACGCTGCTGCTGAGCGTCGTCCTGGGCCTAGGCGCGGCGCTGGTGGGCAACAGCAAGTTCCCGGGGCAGACGGTCTTCCGCGGGGTCATGCTGATCCCGTTCATCCTGCCCGCCGTCGTTTCGCTGACCACGTTCCGGTTCATGCTGCTGAGCGACGGGATCATCAATACCACCCTGAGGCAGCTGGGGCTCATCCGCGAGCCGGTGTTCTGGCTGGTCGGCGCCAACTCCTTCTGGGCGATCGTCATCGGCGCGGTCTGGACGCGGTTCCCGCTCTTCTTTCTGACGTTCCTGGCGGCGCTACAGACGATCCCGGCTGACCTGTACGAGGCGGCCGAGCTCGACGGGGCCAACCGCTGGCAGCAGTTCCGTTTTATCACCGTGCCCTACCTGCGGGGCATCGGCACCATCATCATCTTGCTCACAGTGCTGTGGGCGTACAACAACTACCTGATCCCGTTCGTCATGCTGGGCGGCGGTTACTATCAAGTGCCTCCGCCGGCGGCCCTGCTATCGGTCGACATCCTGCGGGAGTCGTTTACGAACCTCAACTTCTCCTACGGCGCGGCACAATCCGTGATCATGACGGCCCTGGCCCTCGGGTTCGTGATTGTCTATCTGGGCTGGACCCAGCCGCGCGAGATCGACGAAGCCGCGCCCGCCCAGCCGCGCGCGGGCCGGGGGATGAGAGCCGTGGGCCTGGGCGTCACGCTGCTGCTGGCGCTCGGCCTGGCGGCGCTGCTGGGTGAGCACCTGCTCAAGATCCTGGCCGTCACGGCCGGGCTCGGGCTGGTGGGGCTCGCGCTCCGGCTGGCGCTGGCGGCCGGCGACCGGCTGGTTGTGCGCGTCCTCCAGTATCTCGGATTGGGCCTGTTTCTCGCGATCGTCCTTTTCCCGGTGTACTGGCTGGTCATCTCCTCGCTCAAGAGCGAGTCCGAAATCCGCCAGGCCACCTGGTTCCCGTCCGTTATCGAGTGGAGCAATTACGTGAAGGTCTGGGATCAGGCGCCGCTGGGCCAATTTTTCGGCAACAGCATCCTGGTCTCCACTGCGGCCATGCTGCTCTCGGTGCTGTGCGCGACGCTGGCGGGCTATGCCTTCAGCCGGTACCGCTTCCCCGGGCGCAGCCCTTTCGGCGTCGGCGTCTTGGCGGCGCAGGCGTTTCCGCATGTGTTGTTCCTGCTGCCGTACTTCCTGATCTTCTCGTCGTTGCAGCGCACACCGCTTTTTCGCGACCTCCTGGGGCTCAAGTTCATCGGCCAGGACGTGTACTGGGGCAACATCCTGCTTCTGGTTCTGACGTACACGGCCTTCGTCCTGCCGTTCACCCTGTGGCTGATCCGCGGATTCACCGACAGCCTGCCGCGCGACCTCGAGGAGTCCGCCGAGGTGGACGGCGCCAGCCGCCTGCAGACGCTGTGGCAGATCGTGCTGCCGATGGCGTTGCCAGGCATTGCGACGGTCGCGATCCTGGCCTTCAACCAGGGTTGGAACGAGGTGCTCTTTTCCTCGGTCCTGACCAATCAGTCGACGCGCACACTGGCCCTGGGCATCCAGGACTATCGCACCGATCTCGATGTGCTGTGGGGGTTAACGATGGCGGCCGGCGTCTTGATCTCGACTCCGGTGGTCGTCTTTTTCACGGCGCTGCAGCGGTATCTGGTGTCAGGCCTGACGGCCGGCGCGATCAAGGGCTGAGCGGCGATGTCCGAACCAGCCGCGGCGACGTGACAGGCCAATAGGAGCTCTCGTTATGCGACCCCTCAATTTGAGCGACTTGTCGGTGGAACAGAAAATCGGGCAGATGCTGCTGGCGCGTCCGCCGATCAACAAGACAGACCGGGACTTCATTCACGGGTTGATCAAGGACAGAGCGCTGGGCGGTATCCATGCGACGGCGCGCTTTCGGCGCTTCGATACCGATCTCGAGGGCGATGAGCTCGACGAGATCAGGTCCTACCACGCGCTGGCCGAATATCCGATCCTGGTCTGTGAGGACATGGAGTTCGGATACGCGCGCGGCAAGATCCAGCTGCCGCCGCCTCTGGCAATCGGCAGCGCCGACTCTGAAGGGCTGGCGTATGAGTTCGCGAAGCTGACCGCCATTGAAGCCAGGGCCGCTGGCTACAACACGATCTTTGGACCGCTGTTCGACGTCGCCATGAATCCGCGCTCGAGCTGCCTGGGGCCCCGCGCTTTCGGCGGAGACGTCGAACTGGTGGCGCGCATGGCGACGGCGGCCGTCAGAGGGTATCAGGACCAGGGCCTGGTGGTCACGGCTAAGCATTACCCGGGTTTTGGCGAGTCGCATGTCGACTCGCACCTGGGCATGCTCTATCTGAACGGCGATGAGGACAGCCTCGTGCAAAGGGAGCTGGTCCCTTACCTCCGGGCCATGCAAGCCGCAGATCTTTCCGCCGTTATGGTCGGGCACATCATGGTCCCCAAGGTGGATGGCCAATTCCCGGCCTCGCTGTCGCCCAAGTTGATCGGCCTGCTGCGGCGGATCGGCTTTGGCGGCCTCATCCTGACGGACTCGTTCTCGATGGTGGGCGTCACCAATCGCTTCGGGCTCGAGGAATGTCATCGCCGGGCGATGGCTGCCGGCAACGACATGGTCATGACCAATTACCGGATCGGGGCCCGGGCCGCCTACGAGTTCATGCTCAAGGCGTTTCGGGACGGATGCGTCTCGGAGGAGCAAATCAATGCAGCGGCAGCGCACGTGATCGCGGCTCAGAACCGAACGCTGCGTCCGCCGACCCAAACGACGGTCACGCCGGCGGATTTCGACACTGCCGCTGAGATGGCCAGGCGCGCGATTGCTGTGGAGCTGCGCCAAGTGGAACACGCGGCCATCGACGTAGCCGGGCAGCACCTTTTCATCATCGAGCAGGGCAATCCCTTCATCCATCCCGAGTCGGGCGCGCTTTACCACGAGCGCCATGGGCTGAACACGGCCGTGGATTTGTTGAGGGAGAAGTTCACCCGATCGAGCTTCATAAAGATCGATGAGTTTCCGAGCAAGGCGGAGATGGAGCATGTCTTGAACGCGACCATCCCGTACAGCAGCGTCGTCCTGGTCGCCTTCAACCGATCGGTGTCATACATGGGGTCCTCAGACCTGACCGGTCGGCTGCTGGCCTTGATCGAAGCGCTCTCGCACAAGCTGAGCGCCGTCGTCTTGTTCGGGAACCCCTATGCTGCCCGGCAACTGGTTCCGCTGCCCAGGTTGATCTATGGCTTTGACAATGCGCTCTGCCAGCGCTACGCCGTCCTGACCCTGACCGGAGAGCATCAGCCGGTCGGGCGCCTGCCCCTCAAGGTCGAGGCGTTGGCGGGCAGTTGAGCGAGACGCGGAGCGATAGGAAACGCGCACACTTCGGGCTGCCTCCGCCGAGCGGGCTCCGGGAAACCGCCTGACGCGCCGGCCGGCTGCGCATCTTCGGCGCGCCGGGCCGGGCTGCGGTCGGTGGGATGCCGCCGGTGATCTCCGCCCAGTGAGTTTCAGAGGCTCGCCATGTTCAAGGCCGTGATTTTTGATCTCGACGGGGTGATCGTCCACACGGACGATCTGCATTATCAAGCCTGGCAGGCGCTGGCTGAGGCATATGGGATTGCGTTTGATCCCGAAACCAATCACCGGCTGCGCGGTGTCAGCCGGCTGGAAAGCCTGGAGATCATCCTGGAAAAGTATCCCGGCGATCTGGCTCTGCTCGACCGGGCGGCCATGGCCGAGAAGAAGAATCAGTATTACCGAACTTTGCTGGGCACCTTGTCTCCCCAGGCTGTCGCCGATGATGTTCGCCTGACACTGCGAGTGCTGCGGAACGCCGGCATAAAGATCGCCATTGGCTCGTCGAGCAAGAATGCCCCGCTCATCCTGGAACGCATCGGCCTGCGGGCGATGTTCGACGCCGTGAGCGACGGCAATGGCCTCAAGCGGTCAAAGCCGGATCCGGAGGTGTTTCTGAAGGCGGCCTCCCGGCTGGGCTGCGCTGCCGCCGACTGCCTCGTGGTCGAGGACGCCAACGCCGGCCTGCTGGCCGGCCAGCAGGCCGGCATGAAAACTGTCGCCATTGGGCCCGCGACGCACAGTGGTAGCGCGGATTTCTCTATCGACCGCCTGTCCGAGGTTCTGAAAATCTGCGGCTGTTGACCAACGCCCCTGAGGGGCGGGGAGGTGAGAGATACAGAGCATCAGTTGAAGGGCGGGATGGTCCACAGTTATTTCACATAAGCTCTCAAACAGGCCCTTGATTTCTGATAAATAAGACTATAATTATCCGTGATGTCAGAGAAACATAGCGGTGGGCCGCGTTGAATTATGTCTAATCCGGCTGGACATATCTCATTGATTGACCGCATAGCTCACGAACAATCCCGCGCTTCTGGCGAATTGCTGCATCCGCGTGCCACAAAGGCTCCGACCGCCGCCTGGCGTTCCGGGGCCTTTTGTTTTTCATCCCACTGGAGGCCATGCGATGAAGCTAGCGGTCAAGATCACGGTCAACGGAGTCGAACGCGCCCACGAAGTTGAACCACGCCAGTTGCTCGTGCATTATCTGCGCGACACCCTGGGCCTGACCGGCACCAACGTCGGTTGTGACACCAGCCAGTGCGGGTCCTGCACGATCCTGTTCGCCGCGCCCGGAGCGGAGCGCGGTGAAGCCGTCAAGGCCTGCACCCTGTTGGCCGCGCAGGCGGACGGGGCCGCGATCACCACGATCGAAGGGCTGGCCCAGAACGGCCAACTCCACCCCTTGCAGACCGCGTTCTGGGAGCAGCACGGCCTGCAGTGCGGGTTCTGCACGCCCGGGATGATCCTCACCGCCGCCGATCTGCTCCAGCGCAACCCGCATCCCAGCGAAGCCGAGATCCGGCATGGCCTGGAGGGCAACCTCTGCCGCTGCACGGGTTATCAGAACATCGTCAAAGCCGTCCAGGCCGCAGCCGCGCAGCTGGCCTAGCCCGCGCCCATTGGAGGACCCCATGCCCAACTATGTCGGCAAGAGCCTGAAACGCAAGGAAGACCCGCGCTTCATCCAGGGCCAGGGCAAATACGTGGCCAACCTCAGCCTGCCCGGGATGACCTACCTGGCCCTCAAGCGCAGCCCGTACGCCCACGCCCGGATCAAGAACATCAACACCGCCAAGGCCAAAGCCCTGCCCGGCGTCGTGGCCGTCTTCACCGGCGCCGATACAGCCGAGGTGGGGATGCTGCCCAGCGGCTGGAACGTGCCCGGCATCAAGGTGCCGGCCAACCGCGTTCTGCAGACCGATAAGGTCCGCCACGTCGGCGACCGGGTGGCGCTGGTGGTGGCCGAGACGCCCTACATCGCCGCCGACGCCCTGGACCTGATCGAGGTCGACTATGAGCCGCTGCCGGCCGTCACCGATGCGCGCCAGGCCGCCCAGCCCGGCGCGCCGCTCCTGCACGACAGCGTCCCGGACAACGTCAGCTACACCTGGGCGCTCGGCAACAAGGACGAGGTCGAGCAAGCCTTCGCCGCGGCCGACCACGTCGTGGAACTGGAGCTCACCAACCAGCGCCTGATCGCCACGGCCATGGAGCCGCGCGCGGCCGTGGCCCAGTGGAGCCCCTTCACCGAGGAGATGACGCTCTGGACCACGAGCCAGAACCCGAACCTGACGCGCGTCGTCTTGAGCGCGTTCCTGATCGGCGTCCCCGAGCACAAGCTGCGCGTGATCTCCCCAGACGTAGGCGGCGGCTTCGGCAGCAAGATCCCGACTTATCCGGAAGAGGCGCTGGTGCCGTGGGCGGCGCGCAAGGTCGGCCGGCCCGTGAAGTGGGTGGCCAGCCGCAGCGAGTCAGCCATGTCTGACACGCAGGGCCGCGACCATGTCACCGTCGCCAAGCTGGCCTTGAAGCAGGACGGCACCATCCTGGCGCTGCGCATCGCCACCTGGGCCAACAACGGCGCTTACATCTCGCTGGTGGCCGCGCTCATCCCGACCGCGTTCTACATCACGCTGCTCTCTGGCCTATACAAGATCCCGGCCATCTACGGCGAGATGTGGGGCACGCTCACCAACACAGTCTGGGTGGACGCCTACCGCGGCGCCGGCCGACCCGAGGCGGCCTATGTGGTCGAGCGGCTGGTGGATGTGGCCGCCCAGAAATTGGGGCTGGATCCGGTGGAGATCCGGCGCAAGAACTTCATCCCGGCCGCCGACTTCCCGTATCAGACCCCGGTGGCCCTGCAGTACGACAGCGGCAACTACCAGGGCGTGCTGGACAAGGCCCTGGAGCTTTCCGGCTACGCCCAGCTGCGGGCCGCGCAGGCCGAGGCCCGCAAACAGGGCCGGCTGGTGGGCATCGGCGTGGGCGCGTGCATTGAGGCCAGCGGTCCCGCGCCTTCCAAGGTGGCCGGCGCGCTGGGCGGCGTCACCGGCTTCTGGGAGAGCGGCAGCATCCGCGTCCACGCCACCGGCAAGGTCACAGTGCTGACCGGCGCCCACACCCACGGCCAGGGCCACGAGACTACGATGGCTCAGATCGTGGCCGACCAGCTCGGCGTAGACATCAACGACATCGACCTGGTCCACGGCGACACGGCCGTGATCCCGAACGGCATGGGCACTTACGGCAGCCGCAGCACCTCCGTGGGCGGTAGCGCTCTGGTGCGCAGCGCCGAGAAGGTCCGCGCCAAGGTCATGAAGATCGCGGCCCACCAGTTGGAGGCGGCCGTGGAAGACGTGGTCTACGACCGCGAGCAGGGCAAGGTCTACGTCAAGGGCGCGCCGTCCAAGGCCAAGACTTTCGGCGAGCTGGCTTTCGCCGCTTACACCGCCCACAACCTGCCGGAGGGCGTCGAGCCGGGCCTGGAGGAGGACGCCTACTACGACCCGGCCAACTTCACCTACCCCAACAGCATCCACATCGCCCAGGTGGAAGTGGACGCCGACACCGGCGCCGTCGCCATCCAGCGTTACGCGGCCGTGGACGACGTCGGCAAGGTCATCAACCCCATGATCGTCGACGGCCAGATCCAGGGCGGCATCGCCCAGGGGGTGGGGCAGGCGCTTTGGGAGCACGGCGCCTACACGGCCGACGGCCAGCTTCTGGCCGCCAATCTGATGGAGTACGCGGTGCCGCACGCGGCCGGCTTCCCGATGATCGCCACCGCGCGCACCGAGACGCCGTCGCCGCACAATCCGCTGGGCGTCAAGGGCGTGGGCGAGATGGGTACCATCGCCTCGACGCCCACCATCGTCAACGCGGTGATGGACGCGCTGGCGCCGCTTGGCGTCAAGCACATCGACATGCCGCTGACGCCGGAAAAGGTCTGGCGCGCGATCCAGGCGGCCCAGCGGAGCTGAACCCAGCCAAAGGACACTCGCATGTACACCACAGCCTTCGACTACTACCGGCCTCAGTCCCTGGCCGAGGCGCTGACCCTGCTACGCGCTCATCCGGACGCCAAAGTCTTGGCGGGCGGGCACAGCCTGCTCCCGGCCATGAAGCTGCGCGTCTCCCAGCCGGTCGCGCTGGTGGATATCGGCCGCCTGCCGGGCCTGGCCGGCATTACCGCCGCCGGCGGCGCGTTGAAGATCGGTGCGCTCACCACGCATGCGGCGGTGGCGGCCTCGGACGTCGTCCGCGCCCAGTGCGCGCTGCTGGCCCAGACCGCGGCCCAGATCGGCGACCAGCAGGTGCGCAATCGCGGCACGTTGGGCGGCTCACTGGCGCACGCCGACCCGGCCGCCGACTACCCGACCACGATCCTGGCCCTGGACGCCACCCTGCACGCGGCCGGGCCAGGCGGCGAGCGGACCGTGCCGGCGAGCGCGTTCTTCACCGGCCTGCTCAGCACGGCCTTACAGGCCGATGAGCTGTTGATCGCCGTGTCGGTGCCGGTCTACGGCCGAGGCACCGGCGGCGCCTACCTCAAGCACCCGCATCCGGCCTCGGGCTATGCTGTGGCCGGGGCGGCCGCGCGGGTGACCGTGGCCGGCGGCAAGGTGACGCAGGTCAGCCTGGCTATCGGCGGCGTCACCGTCAACCCGGTGCGGGCCGCGGCGGCGGAACGAGCCCTGGCCGGCCAGGCGCCCTCCGACGCGGCTATCGTGGCGGCGGCAGCCAAGGCGGCGGAAGCCCTGCGTGATCCGTTAAGCGATAATTACGCCTCCGGCGACTATCGCATCCATCTGGCGACCGTGCTGGCGAAGCGGGCCTTGACCCAGGCCGCGGCCCGCGCCCAGGCTTAGCCCACTCTGTCCGCCATGCCCGATGGGGCGACCAGCGCCGGGCGGCTCCCGAGACGGGGCCGCCCGGTTTTTGTCGGGGCATTCCCGGCAGGAGGCACACGGCGATGGACTCCAGACTGTTGATCGACGGCCAGTGGGTAGAGGCGGGCGCGCCGTTAGAAGTCCGGAACAAGTACACCGGCGCCGTCATCGGCGCCGTGCCGGCCGCCCGGCGCGAGGACGTGGACGCCGCCCTGGCGGCCGCCCAGCGCGCGGCGCCGGTCATGGCCGACCTGCCGGCCCACCAACGAGCCGATATCCTGCTGCGCGCCGCCGGCCTGATCCGCGAGCAACGCGACGACTTCGCGCGCCTGATC
>ERZ761602.8356-NODE-8356-length-10462-cov-4.471894_pt1 | contig 10462 bp, 10 predicted proteins | sample MGYA00512165_ERZ761602 | MGnify/ENA primary metagenome ERZ761602 (study PRJEB28899, sample SAMN02445085) | bioreactor sludge metagenome | biome: EBPR sludge; isolation source: Thorneside wastewater treatment plant | place: Australia: Brisbane, Thorneside...
CGCCCCTGGCGTAGCCCGGCGGCGGCGAGCCGAGGTCGAAGTTCTCGCCGACCATGTTGCGCACGATCCATTCGAGGTCGATCGCGGCGCGCGGCGCATAGGCGGTCATCGCCCCGTCGCGCAGCACCACCGCGTGGTCGGTGATCTGCAGCGCCTCCTCGAGGTGGTGCGAGATGTAGACGATGGAGACGCCGCGCGAGGTGAGGTCGCGGATCACCTTGAAGAGCACCTCGACCTCGGAGGCCGACAGCGCCGAGGTGGGCTCGTCCATGATCAGGATGCGGCTGTTGACCGACAGCGCGCGGGCGATCTCGACGATCTGCTGCTGGCCGAGGCGCAGCTCCTCGACCGGGGTGAGCGGGTCGATGTCCTCCTCGAGCTCCTCCATCAGCGCGCGGGTCTGGCGCTCCTCCTCGGCGAAGTCGACCCCGGCCGCGCCGCGGATCTCGCGGCCCATGAAGACGTTGTCGCGGACGCTGAGGTTCGGCGCGAGCGAGAGCTCCTGGTGGATGATGGAGACGCCGCGGTCGCGGGCGTCGGTGGTCGAGGCGAAGCGGACCGGGGCGCCGTCGAGGATGATCTCGCCCGAGGTGGGGGCGACGACGCCGGAGAGGATCTTCATCAGCGTCGACTTGCCGGCGCCGTTCTCGCCGAAGAGCGTCGTGACCTGGCCGCGGTGGATGTCGAAGTTGACGCCCTTGAGCGCCTGGATCGCGCCGTAGGACTTGGCGACGTTGCGCGCCGCGAGCACCACCTCGCGGGCGTCGGGCCTGTCGGCGGGCGTGTCGCTCATTGCACCGTGATCTCCACCGGGGTGACGAGCCAGTTCTTCGGGTTGACGAGGGTGAAGGCGCCGATCACCGAGATCGTCCGGCCCTCGAGCGCCGCGGCGTCGACGCCGGCGAGGACCTCGGCCTTCATGGCGTTGTTGATGGCGGCGCCGGCGTTCTGATACTCGATCTGGTTCTTGAAGTCGCCGAAGGCGATGTCGCCGGTGGCGTCGCGCAGGTCGGTGCCGTTGATGGCGGGGCCGGTCTGGACGCGGATGCCGGTCTCGCCCGCGAGGCCGTCGACGGCGACGTTGTAGACGCCGGACCTGCCCTCGCCCACGACGCCGGTGAACGACACCGGGATGACCGCGCCGATCCCGGCGGGAACGCCGTACTGCGTGGCGGCGGCGGCCCGGTCGGCGACGACCGCGGCAGAGAGCGTCGCGGCGTCCACGGCGCGGGCGACGATGCTGTCGCGCACCCGCGGGAATTCGGCCGCGCCGAAGGCCTCGGGCGAGAAGCCGGCCGCGGCGACGTCCTGCTCGGAGCCCATGCGGATCACCGTGGTGTCGAGCGCCATCGCCGCCGCAACCGCCACCACGACGGCCGCGAGGATCAGGCGCCGGCGGCGCGGGCGCGCAGGCGGCGGCGCGGCGACATCGGTGCGTGTGGTCATGATCGGACGACCTCCCCCTTCGGCGAATCCAAGTCTTCCGGGCGCGACCGCGCGCCCGTCACGTTCCGGCGCAGGCCGCTACCGGCCACGCCGCGCAGCCGGGCGCCCTGCCCGATCCGCTCTGTCCATCGCCTTTTCTCCCCAGGGCGCAGGCTCTCGTCCCGTCGCCACGGCCGTTTCCTCGTCGCGGAGTATATAGCCCGCCCGCCGGGCCTGTGGAGCGGCCGTTGCGCGCCATGGGCGCCGGCCCTCCTGCTCCGCTCGGCGGCGCTCCGCCATTGTTGACAGGGGTCAACATATGTGAAATAAATTTCTCTGTCAGCAAAAAAATGCACGGACTGCTTCGGGTTCGTGCGGAGGGCGGCGCCCCCGGAGGGGACCTGCCTCCATTGGGGGAGACAGCATGCGGAGCATGGGACCCTGGGCGAAGCCGGGCGGGCAGGTCTGATGCGCGACGGCGCCGACATCCTGATCGGGATCGATTCGGGCACCTCGGTGGTCAAGGCCGTGGCCTTCGACCTGGGCGGGCGGCAGGTCGCCGCAGCCGCGGTGCGAAACGCATATGACGCCGGCGCCGACGGCGCGGCCACCCAGCCGCTGGCGCGGACCTGGGCCGATTGCGCGGAGGCGCTGCGCGGCCTGGGCGCAAAGGTCGAACGCCTCGCGCGCCGCACGGCGGGGATCGCGGTCACGGCGCAGGGAGACGGGACCTGGCTCGTGGGCGCGGGCGACGCGCCGGTGGGCGACGCCTGGCTGTGGCTCGACGCGCGCGCCGCGCCGGCGGTGCGCCGCCTCGTCGGCGGGCCTCTCGAGCCCGCGCGGTTCGCCGCCACCGGCACCGGGCTCAACACCTGCCAGCAGGGCGCGCAGCTTGCGCAGATGCAGCGCAGCGCGCCCGAGGCGCTCGACCACGCCGAGGCGGCGCTGCATTGCAAGGACTGGCTCTATCTCAACCTGACAGGCGTCCGGGCCACCGACCCGTCGGAGGCGAGCTGGACCTTCGGCGACTTCCGCACCCGCCGCTACGACGACACGGTGATCGAGGCGCTCGGGCTGACCCGCCGGCGCGGCCTCCTGCCCGAGATCCTCGACGGGACCGAGACCACGCATCCCCTGACCGAGGCCGCGGCGCGCGCGACGGGCCTCCTCGCGGGCACGCCGGTCAGCCTCGGCTACGTCGACATGGTGATGACCGCGCTCGGCGCCGGGGTCCATACCGGCGACGCGGACGCCGCCTGCACCGTGATCGGCTCGACCGGGGTGCATCTCGTGTCGAAACGCGTCCAGGACGTCGCGCTCAACGCCGAGCGGACCGGCTACGTCATGGCGCTGCCGATCCCCGGCCACGTCGCGCAGATGCAGACCAACATGGCGGCCGCGCTCAACATCGACTGGGCGCTCGCCCTCGCGGCCGGCCTGATCGCCGAGGCGACGGGGCGCGAGGTCGCCCATGCGGACCTCGTGGCCCGGATCGAGCCCTGGCTCGCCGCCTCCCGGCCCGGCGCGGCGCTCTACCACCCCTACATCTCCGAGGCCGGCGAGCGCGGCCCCTTCGTCGACGCCAACGCGCGGGCGGGCTTCATCGGCCTGTCGAGCGGCCACCGCTTCCCGGACCTGATGCGGGCGGTGATCGAGGGTCTCGGCCTCGCGGCCCGCGACTGCTACGCGGCCATGGGCCCCCTGCCCGCCGAGCTGCGGCTGACCGGCGGCGCCGCGCGCTCGCAGGGGCTGCGCGGCGTCCTCGCGGCCGCGGTGCGGGCGCCGGTGCGGGTGTCGCGCCGCGAGGAGGCCGGCGCCGCCGGCGCGGCGATGATGTCGGCGGTGGCCATCGGCGCCTATCCGACGATGGACGCCTGCATCGCCGACTGGGTCGCGCCGCTGCTCGGCCCCGCCGAGGCGCCCGACCCGGCGCTCGCGGCCGTCTACGAGCGGCTGTTTCCGGCCTACGTCGCCGCCCGCGGCGCGCTCGCGCCGGTCTGGGAGGCGCTGGCGTCGCAGAACCCCGAGCCAGGACCGGCCGCGGCGATCCAAGCGGCCGAGAGGAGCACCGCATGACGGAGACAGGCATGATCGACCTTCTGGTGATCGGCGGCGGGGTCAACGGCGCGGGCATCGCGCGCGACGCGGCCGGGCGCGGCCTGAGCGTGGTCCTGTGCGAGAAGGACGACCTCGCCGAGGGCTGCTCGTCGCGCTCGGGCAAGCTGGTGCATGGCGGCCTGCGCTATCTCGAATACTACGAGTTCCGGCTGGTGCGCGAGGCGCTGATCGAGCGCGAGGTGCTGCTGCGCGCCGCGCCGCACATCATCTGGCCGATGCGCTTCGTGCTGCCGCACAGCCCCGCCGACCGTCCGGCCTGGCTGGTGCGGCTCGGCCTGTTCCTCTATGACCATCTCGGCGGGCGCAAGAAGCTGCCCGGCACGCGGGCGCTCGATCTCGCCCGCGACCCCGAGGGCGCGCCGCTCCTCGACGCCTACACCCGCGGCTTCGAGTATTCCGACTGCTGGGTGGACGACGCGCGGCTGGTCGTGCTCAACGCGCTGGCCGCCGCCGAGAAGGGCGCCGAGGTGCTGACCCGCACCCCCTGCATCGGCGCGCGGCGCGAGAACGGCGGCTGGACCGCCGAGCTGCGCGACGGACGGACCGGGCAGGTGCGGACCGTGCGCGCGCGGGCGATCGCCAACGCCGCCGGCCCCTGGGTCAGCGACTTCATCGAGCGCGTCGCCGGGTCGGCCTCCGCGCGCGGCGTGCGGCTGGTCAAGGGCAGCCACATCATCGTGCCCAAGTTCTGGGAGGGCAGGCAGGCCTACCTGGTGCAGAACCACGACAAGCGGGTGATCTTCATCAACCCCTACGAGGGCGACCTCGCGCTGATCGGCACCACGGATGTCGGCTACGAGGGCCGCCCCGAGGACGTCGCCCCCGACGAGGCCGAGATCGCCTACCTGATCGCCGCCGTGAACCGCTACTTCAAGGAAAAGCTGCGCCGCGAGGACGTCGTCATGGCCTTCTCCGGCGTCCGGCCGCTGTTCGACGATGGCAAGGGCAACCCCTCCGCCGTGACGCGGGACTACGTGTTCGACCTCGACGAGACCGGCGGCGCGCCGCTCCTCAACGTCTTCGGCGGCAAGATCACCACGTTCCGCGAGCTGGCCGAGCGCGGGATGCATCGGCTGAAGGGGACGTTCCCCGGCATGGGGCCGGACTGGACAGGGACCGCCCCCCTGCCCGGCGGCGAGATCCGCGACGCGGACTTCACCTCGTTCGTCGAGGCGCTGAGGGAGGCGCATCCCTGGATGCCCCGCCCGCTCCTGATGCGCTACGCCCGCACCTATGGCGCGCGCACCGGGCGGGTGGTCGGCGCCGCGGCCTCGGTGGCCGACCTCGGCCGGCACTTCGGGGCCCAGCTCTACGAGGCGGAGGTGCGCTACCTGGTCGCCGCCGAGTGGGCGCAGACCCCCGAGGACGTGCTGCACCGGCGCACCAAGCAGGAGCTGCACATGACGGCCGAGGAGCGCGCCGCCTTCGCCGCCTGGTTCGACGCCGAGCTGGCGCAGGCCGCCTGATCCCCGGAGCCCCCATGCCGCTGACCCTCTCGCTGAACACCAACCCGCTGGTCAACCGCTTCGCCGATCCCGACGACCTGATCGAGACCGTGGCGCGCGACCTGCGCATCCGCGACCTGCAGCTCACCCACGAGTTCGTCAACCCGGACTGGCCCGCGCCGGTCCTGCGCCGGATGACGCGCGCGATGGGGGCCGCGCTGCGGCGGACGGGCGTGCGCGTGACCTCGGGCATGACCGGACCCTACGGGCGGCTCAACCACTTCGGGCATCCCGACCGGGACGTTCGCCGCTACTACGTCGACTGGTTCCGCACCTTCGCCGACGTCATCGGCGAATTGGGCGGCGCGGCGGTCGGCACGCAGTTCGCGATCCTGACCTATCGCGACCACGACGATCCGGCGCGGCGCGAGGAGATGATCCGCATCGCCATCGACTGCTGGGCGGAGGTGGCCGAGCACGCCAGGGCCGCGGGCCTGTCCTACGTCTTCTGGGAGCCGATGAGCGTCGGGCGCGAGTTCGGCGAGACGATCGCGGCCTGCATGGCGCTGCAGGACCGGCTCGGCGCGGCGGACATGGCCGTGCCGATGTGGATGATGGCCGACATCGACCACGGCGACGTGACGAGCCCGAACCCCGACGATTACGACCCCTACGCCTGGGCGCGGGCCGTGCCGAGGGTGTCGCCCATCATCCACATCAAGCAATCGCTGATGGACAAGGGCGGCCACCGGCCGTTCACCGCCGCATTCAACGCGGCGGGACGGATCCAGCCCGGGCCGCTGCTCGCGGCCTTCGCCGAGGGCGGCGCGGTCGACAACGAGATCTGCCTGGAGCTGTCGTTCAAGGAGCGCGAGCCGAACGACCGCGAGGTGATCGGCCAGATCGCCGAAAGCGTGGCGTTCTGGGCGCCGCACGTGGACAGCGGCGCCGCGGACCTGCGGGGATAAGGCGCGAGGCGGCGTTTGACATGGCGGCGGCGTCGGGAATAGCTTGAAGACGCTGGGGAAATCGAGGGTGCGGGAGCGGGTCATGGCGCCGACGGAGCCGGAGAGCTCGCTGGCCATACGGGCGGTCTGGCTGCACTACGCCGGCGGGCTGACCCAGGCGGCGGTGGCGCAGCGGCTCGGCATCCCCTCGGTCAAGGCCCACCGGCTGATCGCGCGGGCGGTGGCGGACGGCGTGGTCAAGGTCAGCATCGACGGCGACATCGTCGAGTGCATCGACCTCGAGCGCCGCCTGCTCGACCGCTTCGGGCTCGACTTCTGCGAGGTGGCGCCCGACCTCGGCGAGAGCGGCCTGCCGCTGCGCGCGCTCGGCCAGGCGGGCGCGGGGTTCCTGCGCCGCGAGATCGAGCGCGGCGAGCACGGGGTGATCGGCCTCGGCCACGGCCGGACCCTCGCCGCCGCGGTGCGCGCGCTGCCCCGGCTCGATGCGCGCGGCGTGCGGTTCGTGTCGCTCCTCGGCGGCCTGACCCGCAACTTCGCGGCCAATCCCTACGACGTGATGCACCGGATCGCGGAGCGCACCGCGGCGCAGGCCTACGTGATGCCGGCGCCGTTCTTCGCCAACTCGGCCGAGGACCGCGAGGTGCTGCTGGAGCAGCGCGGGGTGCGCGAGGTCTTCGAGATGGCGGGCCGCGCGACACTCAAGATCGTGGGCGTCGGCACCGTGGACCGGACGGCGCAGCTGGTGTCCTCCGGGATGATCGAGCCCGAGGAGATCGACGACATCGCCGCCTCCGGCGGCGTCGGCGAGCTGCTGGGGCATTTCTTCGACGCGGCCGGCGGGGTCCTGTCGACGACGCTCACCGCCCGCACCCTGGGCGCGCCGCTCGGCGAGCCCGGCGGGCAGCGGTTGGTGGCGATCGCAGGCGGGGCGGAGAAGGTCGCGCCGCTGGCGGCGGTGCTCGCGGGCGGCCGGCTGACCGGGCTCGTCACCGACGAGCGCACGGCGAAGGCGCTGCTGCGCGACCGCTGACGGCGCGACGGTCGCGACCACCCGCGCGCGACGTTTGATACCGCGCGCGGCCCGCGCCTGAAACAGCGCGCCGGCATCCTCCCCGCATCCGAAGACGACCTGGACCATGGGAGACTGTCATGCTGACCGACATAAGGCGCCGCCTCGATGCCCGCCGCGCGCGCCATGAGCGCCGCGCCGTCTACGAGCAGCTCCTCGGGCTCGAGGACCACCTGCTCGGCGACATGGGATTCCGGCGCGACGACCTCCGCGCGCGCATGGAGGAAAGCGCGCGCTGACACACGCGCCGCGCCGGCGTCAGCCGATCGATTCGGCGATCTCCGCCAGGCCGGCGCCTTCCCTGAGCTCGCGCAGCCGCAGGTAGACCTGCGCGACGAAGACCGCGATCAGCGCGTAGTAGAGCCCCGCGAGCGCCGCCTCGATCAGCACCGCCAGGATGAGGCTGCCCTGGGCCGCGACCGTCCCGAGCAGAAGCCCCGCCGCCAGCAGCGCGGCGAGAACCATCACCGCCATGACCAGGATGACGCCGACCAGCGGCCAGCGCCGCCCCTCGGTGAGCTCCTGCGCGCGCCCGAGCCCCGACCAGCCGGCGTTCTCGAACACGATCGCCGGCGCCCAGGGCAGGTAGCGCGCGGTGATGTAGAGGCCGGGCACGATCAGAAGGACGACCCCGAGCCCCGTCGCCGCCGAGAGGAGCACGCCGAGCGCCACGATCGGCCAGATGTGGCGCATCGTCTGCCGCACGTACTCGCCCACGGTGTGGCGCTTGCCGAGCGAGACGTCGAGGCCTGCGAGGCACATCACCCCCGTCAGCACGAATCCGGCCATGATGTTGAGGAAGACCGAGAGCGCCTCGGCCGGACCGAACTCGAGCGACGCCTCGGGATTTCCCAGCGGATCGCCGAGCAGGTAGGCGAGCGCCGTCAGCGCCAGCGAGGGCACGAAGGCGAGCGGGAACAGAAAGCCGAGATTGCCGAAGAACAGCCGCAGGCTGCGTCCGATCAGCGCCGTCGCTCCGAGCGGCTCGTTCATCTCCGAGATCTCCCCTGGTCCGTCAGCGAAAGCCGTCCGGCCGCGCCTCGTGCGCCATGTGGTCCAGCACGCCGTTGACGAACTTGGCCTCCTTGCCGTCCGGGTAGAAGGCCTTGGCGATCTCCAGGTACTCGGTGATCGTCACCTTGGGCGGCGTGTCGGCGGCGACGAGCTCGGCCCCCGCCGCGCGGAACAGCGCCCTGAGCGTGGGGTCGATCCGGTCGATCGGCCAGCGCGCCGCCAGCGCGCGCTGCGTCATCTGGTCGATCCGCGCCTGTCGCGCCACCGCCTCGCTCACCAGCAACCGGAAATGCGCGAGATCGGCGTCGTTGAGGCGCACGCCGTCGATCACCGCGCCGAGCCGGTGCGTCTCGAACTCCTCGATCACCGTCTCGAGGCCCGCGCCCGCCGCCTCCATCTGGAACAGCGCCTGCACCGCGTAGAGGCGCGCGGCCGTACGCATCCGCCGGGCCTGCGCCGCCGTGGGCTTCCTGCCCTCGCTCATGCGGCCTCGCCGCCCTCCCGGGGCGCGAATCGCCGGGCGAGCGCGATGAGGTGCAGGCACGCCTCGGCCGCGCCGCCCCCCTTGTTAGCACCCGCAGGGTCGGCGCGGACTTCGGCCTGGGCCGCGTTCTCCACAGTCAGGATGCCGTTCCCGAGGCACACGCCCTCGATCCCGAGCAGCGTCAGCGCGCGCGAGCTGTCGTTGCAGACCGTCTCGTAATGGGTGGTCTCTCCGCGGATCACGCAGCCGAGCGCCACGAAGCCGTCGAAGAGCCCCGAGCTCGCCGCCAGCGCGATCGCCGTCGGCGCCTCGAGCGCGCCTGGAACCTCGACCGTCTCATGGGACGCGCCGGCCGCCTCGAGCGTCGCCCGCGCGCCCGCGAGCAGGTCGTCGACGATCGCGCGGTAGAAGGGGGCCGCCACGATCAGGACGTGCGGCGCCGGGTCGAAGACCGGGAGCGTCAGAGCATGGCCGTGGTCGCGTTCAGCCATCGCTCAGCCCTCCGGCGCGGGGATCGGGCGAGTTCCGACGATGGAGAGCCCGTAGCCGTCGAGGCCGATCACCCGCGGCGTCGGCGAGTTGGTCAGGAGCACCAGCTCGTGCAGGCCCAGCGCGTTGAGGATCTGGGCGCCGATCCCGTACTGCCGCAGCCGCTGCGGCGAGACGTGGTCGCCGGTGTCGAGCTTCATCGACATGTCGCGCAGGATCACGACCACGCCGCGCCCCTCGGCGGCGACGGCCAGCATCGAATCGCGCAGCTGGTGGGCGCGGCCGGTATGGATCGCGAGCAGGTCCTCCATCGGGTTGACCGCGTGCATCCGCACCAGCACCGGCTCGGGCGTGGCGATGTCGCCCTTGGACAGCGCGATGTGCTCGCCGCCCCCCGCCACGTCGGCGAAGACGCGCATCTGCCAGGCGCCGCCGTACTCGGACTCGACCGGGCAAACCGAGGTCTCGCGCACCAGGTTGTCGTGGCGGCGGCGATAGGCGATCAGGTCCGAGATCGTGCCGATCTTCAGCCCGTGCCGCTGGGCGAAGGCGACGAGGTCGGGCAGCCGCGCCATGGTGCCGTCGTCGTTCATCACCTCGCAGATGACGCCGGACGGGTTGAGGCCCGCGAGCCGGGAGATGTCGACGGCGGCCTCGGTATGGCCGGCGCGCACCAGCACGCCGCCGTCGCGGGCGCGCAGCGGGAAGATGTGCCCCGGCGTCGCGATGTCGTGCGCGGTGGAGCGCGGGTCGATCGCCACCGCGACCGTGCGCGCCCGGTCGTGCGCCGAGATGCCGGTGGTCACGCCCTCGCGCGCCTCGATCGACAGCGTGAAGGCGGTCTCGTGGCGCGAAGAATTGGCTTGCGCCATCAAGGGCAGGCCAAGCGCGTCGAGCCGCTCGCCCGGCAGGGTCAGGCAGATCAGCCCGCGGCCGTGGGTGGCCATGAAGTTGATCGCGTTCGGGGTGCACATCTGCGCCGGGATGACGAGGTCGCCCTCGTTCTCGCGGTCCTCGTGGTCGACGAGGATGAACATGCGCCCGTTTCGCGCGTCCTCTATGATCTCCTCCACCGAGGAAATCGCATCCCGGAAATGCTCGTCCGCCATGTCCCGCCCGTGCGAAGCCCGCGGGCGGGATAGCGCAAGCGCGCGCGGAACGCCAGCGGATCCCCGTTGTCGCTTGACGTCATCCTTCGCACCTGCACATGAAGGCCCACCCCGCCTTCAGCCTGGCCGTACTGCAACGAGGGATTCCATGGCACAGCGCGAGACCCCGCGGCTTCCGAGCCCCGCCGCGACGTCGGAGTATCTCACCGACGCCTGGCAACGCTCGATCCTCTTCCTCGACGTGATGCGCCGGCGCGCGGCGCAGTACGAGGCCCACGCGGCCGAGCTCGCGCCGAACGTCCTCGACTACCGGGCGGAGCTCGTGCTCGACGGGCGCAAGT
>ERZ761602.8357-NODE-8357-length-10461-cov-7.223525_pt1 | contig 10461 bp, 7 predicted proteins | sample MGYA00512165_ERZ761602 | MGnify/ENA primary metagenome ERZ761602 (study PRJEB28899, sample SAMN02445085) | bioreactor sludge metagenome | biome: EBPR sludge; isolation source: Thorneside wastewater treatment plant | place: Australia: Brisbane, Thorneside...
CGATGGAATTCGTCCCGGTGCTTGCAGGAGTTGAGGACAAGCTGATCGAAAGCTTTCGCAATGGCGGCGGAGTTCCCTATTCCGAGTATCCGCGGTTCCACGAAGTGATGGCGGCCGAAAGCTCGCAGACCATCGTTGCGGCGCTTGAACCACACATCATTCCGATCGTTCCGGGGCTGAAGGAGAAGCTCGAAGCGGGCATCGACGTGCTCGACGTCGGCTGCGGCTCGGGCCGGGCGATGACGGTTCTTGCCGAGAAGTATCCGAACAGCCGCTTTGCAGGTTACGACTTTTCGGAGGAAGGCATCGCCCGGGCAAACGCTGATGCGAAGGCAAAGGGCCTCACGAACGTCCGGTTCGAGGTCCGCGACGCGGCCAATATCGGCGAAACCGAGGCGTATGACCTGATCACGTCATTTGACGCGATCCACGATCAGGCCGACCCGGCGGGAATGCTCCGGAGCATCAATCAGGCCTTGCGACCGGATGGCGTTTATCTGGTGCAGGACATCACCGGCTCATCACACCTCGAGAAAAACCTCGAGCTGCCGGTCGCTCCGTGGCTTTATACGATCTCGTGTATGCACTGCATGACCGTCTCGCTCGCACAGGGCGGCGACGGTCTCGGGGCAATGTGGGGTGAGGAACTCGCCGAACAGATGATGAAGGACGCCGGCTTCGCCAACGTCCAGATCAACCACCTCGAACACGACGCAATGAACACGTATTACGTCGTGACGAAGTAGGGCAAATGCGGAGGCCCGCACGTAAGCAAGGGCGTTTCATTCAATGCATTTTGCACGAAGAAATGGACACGGAACTGTAAAGTCCGTGTCCATTTTCTTCATCGACCGGCGCGACGAAATACGTCCATCAGCGTCGCCAAAGGCGACAAATGCTAAAGCCTAGGGTGGAGCGAACGCAGTGAGCGAAACCCTAGCACGTCCGCCCAGCCTAATCGTCTCTGAAAGGGACGCATCAATCCCAAACATATCGTTCATCGATATCAACATTGTACCGCTGACAAATCACCCGCAACTCGTCCTTATAATCCCGCTTCTGATGATGCTCCTTTTGCCGTGCGATGTAATCGCGGACGGCAGGGATCTGTGCCTCACCGATGGAAAACGCTCCATAGCCGGCTTGCCAATAGAAATCCCTGACGCCCTTTTTCTTCATCCATAAAGAAGTCGAGCGTTTAATATCGCCAACAAGGGTCGGGATATCCAACCGGCCCGCCGAGATAAGCAAATGAACGTGATCGGCGATCCCGTTTGCGATGATCAGCTTAGCGTTATTGTTCCGCACGATACCGGTAATGTAGGCAAAGAGTTCGTCCTCGAAGTCAGGCGGGATGAGGGGCCGTCGGTCCTTAGTTGAGAAAACAATGTGAACGATTATCTTGATCAACGATTGCGGCATATGGGTTGTTCGTCCCCTTCAGGGACGGCACAATACTCGGATGTTACCCGGGGTTCCGCCTCCGGCTTCACCCGCGGGCTTTAACATTTGTCGCCTATGGCGACCTGGAAAACTATGCTTCTTCAAGACCCAGGGCTCCACTCTTGTCTTCACCGGCGGGCTTAAGGTTTCGTCGCCGTCAAACGATCTTACTCTTTGCTCTCTGTGTCCTCTGTGGCTACTCGTTTTTCCGGGCGCATGTGTGGGAAGAGGATGACGTCGCGGATGGAGTGTTTGTTGGTGAGGAGCATGGTCAGGCGGTCGATGCCGATGCCGATGCCCGCGGCGGGCGGCATGCCGTATGAGAGTGCGCGGATGTAGTCCTCATCGAGCACCATCGCCTCTTCGTCGCCGCTTTCGCGGGCCTGCATCTGGTCGGCAAAGCGGTCGTATTGTTCACGCGGATCGTTTAATTCGCTGAAGCCATTCGCGACTTCCATACCGTTAATGAAAAGCTCGAACCGCTCGGCGATCTGCGGGTTCTCGGGCGAGGCCTTTGAGAGCGGCGAGATGGACTTGGGAAAATCAACTACGAATGTCGGATAAACTACGAACTTATCTTTCTGCTCCATTATTCCCAGTTGTTTTTCGGTATATCTTTCGAAGAATTGTTCGACCAACTTCAACATGCTGTCTTGATCAGACCAGTCCGTTTTATCAAGTTCCTCAATAATCAGTGCAAGGAATTCAGGTTCAATGCCTGCGGCCATTGCCTCATTTTCCGAAGGAACTGAAGATTGAAACAACTCTGTTTTGAGCCAGATTTCGGCGTTTTTCTCCTCGTTGACCCTTTCAACGGTGGAATCGAAGTTATCGCTTACTGCTCCATCTGCTGGCTCTCCGAAACTAATATTAGCGTTCAACGCTTTGTTGATCTCGATAGTCATTAGTCTCGGAAAAACTAACATTCTGCGTAAAATTGCAGAATCCAGATACCATTCATTGCCAATCTGTAATCTTGCAAAAGTATTGTTCCAACTCTGTTGAACCGCATGGTTCATAGGTACTCGGTTGAAGACGGTAAAATCGATCGTCTTTCCTTCGTATTCGACAACCAGCCCGCCGGTCGCTTTCTCGACGCTTTCTTGAAGCATCTTTTCGCAGAAGTCCATCATGCCGTTCACGTCCATGTAGGCGCAGTAGAATTCGAGCATCGTGAATTCGGGGTTGTGCTTGTATGAGATGCCTTCGTTGCGGAAATTGCGGTTGAGTTCGTAGACCTTTTCGAAGCCGCCGACGATGAGCCGCTTGAGATAAAGCTCGGGCGCAATGCGTGCGTAGAGGTCGATGTCGAGAGCGTTGTGATGCGTTACGAAGGGCTTTGCCGCGGCACCGGTCGCCTTTGGCGTCAGCATCGGCGTTTCGACCTCGATATAGCCATGGTCTTCGAGGAAATGGCGGATCGAGGAAATGAGCTTTGCCCGGCGTTCAAAGACCTCGCGGGTCGTCAGGCCGTCGTGCTCGATCTGCAGGCTCGAAGCGATCAGGTCGGCGTATCGCTGGCGTTGGCGGATCTCGGGGTCGGCAATGCCGTGCATTTTGTCCGGCATCGGGAGCATCGCCTTGGCGAGGAATTGCAGCTTCTCCACATGCACCGAAAGCTCGCCCGTGTTGGTGATAAAAAGATAGCCCTCGACGCCGATGAAATCGCCGTGGTCAAGGTAGCCGAAGACCTCCCACGCCTTGCCTTCTTCGTCGAGTGGCTCGCCGGTGTCGTTGCTGATGGCGACGGCATCCTGCTTGCGGACGTAAACCTGCAGCCGCGAAATGCCGTCCGAAAGATGCACGAACGCGGCCTTGCCCATCACTCGCGGCGGGACGGCCATCCTGCCCGCGATGCGTACATTCCCGAGCGCCTTCAGCCGTTCATTGAGCGCGTCCTTCTTTTCTGCCGGCGGACGCTCGCCCTCGCCGAGCGAGGCAAGGATCGCATACATCTCGGCATTGATCTCCGCCACGGGAGGATACTCAAGAAGTCGGGTGATCGTGTCCTCTTCGCCCGAAAGCGTGCTCCGGCCGAACTTGTTCGGATACGGATTGCCGACCAGTTCCCGCAGCTTTTCAAGGTGCTCGCGTCGTGCCGCCGTCTGGTCGTTCTGTTCGATTATCTCGTCAAATGGAGTTATGCTCATTGCTTTCGATTTCGCGTAAACACTTAATATAAACCACCACCGAGCGATAACAAACGAGTGAGGCCGGGCGGGCAATGTTTGGCGTCCTCGCCCGGCTGGTTTAAACTCAAGGCTTAATGCAGCAAGTTCTCGCCGATTCGCTTGAGCCGGTCTTCCGGTTCCTGAACTACAACCTCTTTGCGCTCGGCAACGCGAAGATAACCCCGCTCAGCATTCTTTACGTGCTGGCTTTCACTCTGCTTCTCATCTATCTTTCCTCAAAGCTCCGGCGGCTGCTGATCGACCGCGTGCTCACGCGGACACGGCTCGACATCGGTGCCCGCGAGGCTATCGGGACGATCATCCGCTACCTGGTTTTTGTCATCGGTTTCCTGATCCTGCTGCAAACTATCGGGATCGACCTGACGACACTCAACGTGCTTGCTGGTGCCATCGGTATCGGTGTCGGCTTTGGCCTGCAGAACGTTGCCAACAATTTCATCAGCGGCCTGATCATCCTTTTCGAGCGGCCGATCAAGGTCGGCGACCGCATCGAGGTCGATGACGTTCACGGCGAGGTAACATACATCGGCGCCCGCAGCACGACCATCCGGACGAACGACAACATCGCGATCATCGTCCCGAACAGCAAGTTCATCTCGGAGAACGTCATAAACTGGAGCCTTGAGGGCGGGGCCGTCCGCTTCAAGATCCCGGTCGGCGTCGGCTACGACTCGGACCTCGACCTGGTCGAACGGCTTTTGCTTGAGGCCGCCGAAGAGAACGAGGACGTGCTCGAAAGCCCGCCGCCCTCGGTCCGTTTTCTTGAGTTTGGCGACAACTCGCTGAACTTCGAGCTGCGAGCCTGGAGTCGTGCCCGGCTACATCGCCCCGGGCTTTTCCGAAGTAACCTCAATTTTGCGATAATCAAGAAGTTCCGCGAGCACGGAGTCGAAGTGCCGTTTCCTCATCGGGAAGTCAACATCCGTGGCGGCATCGAACTGAAGGAGCGGGCAGCCGCTACTGAGTAGGTGTTCGACTCCATTTCGCTTTAGCAGACGTAAATTGTTGCCGGAAACATGGGGAGGCGATTCCCTTTCCGGGCAGGCGTGCGCGCACTTTGGGATGAAAGAAGCTGAACGGGAAACATTCGAAATCCTTGTTGCTGCCCTACGCGGCGGTGCGGAGGCAGTGTGCCTCTCGGGCCTGACATCGATTCCCGCAAAGGCTTATTTCGCCGCCCGCCTGCGAAAGGCCGTTGGCCGGCCGGTCGTTATCGTAACGCCCGAAACCCGCGACCTTGAAACGTGGAATGCGAATCTGGCCTTCTTTGCCGATCATTTTGGCGGCACCGCGGAGAGCATCGCCGTCTTTCCCGCGTTTGAGACCGACCCGTATTCCGGTGCCTCGCCGCATCCGGACACCGAACGGCTCAGGGCAGAAACGCTCTGGCGGCTGGCATCGGAAACGCCCGATATTCTGATCACCTCCGCGACCGCACTTGCCGCACGGATCGTCTCGCCCGGCGACGTGGCCGAGGCCGGGTGCAGGCTTTCGCTCGGAAGCGAACTTCCGCCGAAGCAAATGATGCGCAAGCTCGTCGCCGCCGGTTACGTCCGCGAAGATCCGGTGACATCGATCGGGCAGTTTTCGGTCCGCGGCGGCATTATCGACGTCTGGCCGCCGGACCGCGAACTTCCCGTTCGCCTCGACTTTTTCGGCGATGAGCTGGATTCGATCCGGAGTTTCGACCCGGCAACGCAACTCTCGACCGGAAAGCTGAACGCCGTTAACCTCGCTCCGATGCGTGAACTTGTGGCCGAACCGGACGATCTGCGTCTCTGGGCTGCCGAAGCCGAAGAGCGGTTCACCTCGCCGGAGCTTGCCCGCGGGCTTCGCGACCGGCTTGCTTTTGCCGAACACGGCGAAACGTTTTCCGGCTGGGAGTTCCTTTTTCCGCTGGTTCGACCGCTAAGGTCCAGCATTCTCGACCACCTCGACAAACACATTTTGCTCATCGATGAACCGGTCTCGGCTGAGGCGGCGATCGCAGAGCTTCACGCCAATACGGCACGGCATTTTGCCGAATCACTCGCCTCGGGCCAGATCGGCCTCGGTCCCGAAGAGCTTTTCTTTGGCGGTGAAAAGCTTCGCGAGATCATCGGCCGCAGCCAAAGGCTCGAGATGCGGGCACTCGGGCTTGCCGCCGCCGCGACCGACGAAGATCACGCATTGCCTGAATCGGGCAGTTCAGTGAACCCGCTATTTCTTTTCCCGGCCGCTGCCGTCCGCTCCGAAGCCGCCATCCATGCACCGCCCGCACGTCAGTTCAACGGAGATGTAAAGGCCTTCGTCGCAGAACTTAAGAGCCGAATGCCGTCGATCGTCGCGGCGACGCACGGAATGGCCGAGCGGATCGAGGAAATACTTCGCGAATACGGCATTAACGCTCCCGCAGGGACGGTCCGAATTGGCAGCCTGACCGGCGGGTTCTCACTGGCGGATGAAGGCGTCGATATAGTTACCGAGGCCGAGATCTTCGGCAACACGATCCGGCCGCAGCCTTCGATCCGCTCAAGCGGGACGGGCGGTAAACGCCGCGTCGGTGCGTTCATTTCGGATTTTCGCGACCTGAAACAAGGCGATTATGTTGTTCACATCGACCACGGCATCGGCCGGTTCGATGGGCTGCAGACCATCGCCTCGCCCGCCGGCGAACGCGAGTTCATGCTGCTCGTTTATGCCGACGATGCGAAGCTCTTCGTGCCGGTCGAACGGCTCGACCTTGTTTCGCGATACGCCTCGGGCGAGACAGCATCGCCGACGCTCGATCGGCTCGGCGGGCTCGGCTGGCAGAAAACGAAGGCCAAAGCAAAGCGGGCGATGCGCGACATGGCCGACGAGCTTCTCAAGCTCTACGCCGAGCGGAAGCTCGTTTCGGGCTACGCATTTTCGCCCGATGCTCCATGGCAGCACGAGTTTGAGGACGCCTTTCCCTACGAACTGACGCCTGACCAGGCAAAGGCGATCGACGACGTCAAAGCGGATATGGAATCGCCTCGTCCGATGGACCGGCTGATAGTCGGCGATGTCGGATACGGCAAGACCGAGGTCGCGATGCGTGCCGCGTTCAAGGCAGTAATGGACGGCAAACAGGTCGCCATACTCGCCCCGACGACGATCCTCGCCTATCAGCATTTTGAGTCGTTCACGAAACGCTTCGCCCCTTTTCCGGTCAAGACCGAACTGCTCTCGCGGTTCCGTTCCAAGGCAGAGCAGACCGAGGTCGTAGCGGCCGCTGAGAAAGGCGATGTCGACGTCCTGATCGGCACGCACCGGATCCTCTCGAACGACGTTACGCTTCCGAAGCTCGGGCTCGTCGTCGTCGATGAAGAACAGCGGTTCGGCGTCGCCCACAAAGAAAAGCTCAAACAGCTCAGGAAAAAGGTGGACGTGCTAACACTCTCGGCAACGCCGATACCGCGGACATTGAACATGTCACTGATGGGCATCCGCGATATGTCTATTATCGAGACGCCGCCGCGTGACCGGCTGGCCATCAATACGCAGGTCGTCCAGTTTGGCGAGAGCGTCATCCGCTCGGCCATAGAGCTTGAAATGGCCCGCAACGGCCAGGTCTTTTTCATCCACAATCGGGTCGAGACGATCGATTCGATCGGTGCATTGATCCAAAAGATCGTCCCCGAGGCCCGCATCGCCATCGGTCACGGAAAGATGAACGAGAAGCAGATGGAGCAGGTGATGCTCGATTTCATAGACTTCAAATACGACGTCCTCGTCGCGACGACCATCATCGAGAACGGTATCGACATTCCGCGGGCAAACACCATCATAATCAACCGGGCGGACAATTACGGCCTTTCGCAACTCTATCAGCTTCGCGGCCGCGTTGGGCGCTCGGACCGACGTGCTTATGCTTATTTGTTGATACCAAGTGAGCTAGAACTGACGCCGATCGCGCGTCGCCGGCTGGCCGCGATCCGCGAGTTCTCAGACCTCGGGGCGGGCTTCCGCATCGCCGCCCTCGACCTCGAACTTCGCGGTGCGGGCAATCTGCTTGGCGGGCAACAGTCTGGACATCTCGACGCTCTCGGATTTGACCTTTACACTCGAATGCTCGAGCGAACCGTGGCCGAGCTTCGCGGCGAGGAGGTCGAGGACGAAACTCCGGTCACGATCAATCTGGGGCTCGACCTGACGATTCCGCACGAGTACATCGCCGATACCTCGCAGCGGCTGCGAACCTATAAACGCATTTCGGCGGCCGGTTCGGGTGAAGAGATAGCCGAGATCCGAAATGAGATCGAGGACCGCTATGGCCGCCTTCCGGATTCGGTCGAATCACTGCTCGGGTTCAGTTCGCTCCGCCGGTTGGCCGAATCGATGCACGTTGTGTCGATCGATCGGGGCGCCGAAGGGGCCGCCGTAAAGCTCAGCCAGAATTCAAAAGTGAACCCGGAGCGGCTGATGGCAATGGTAGAGAACGGCGAAAACGTGAGCTTTTCGCCTTCCGGAATACTGCGGTTTCCCTTGAATGGGCTCGAGCCGCTTTCGGTCGTCCGCCATGTGCTCGAGACGATTCGCGGCTAAACCATTGCCGAGAATCGGAAAATCCGCAAAAGAAATGGTATTATCTAGGTTTTTGATAAGGCTTTTTCTCGATCGAAAGAACTCTCCGGGACAAACCCTGAGAAGGTTTATCGCATCAAAACCCGTCAAACGGCGAAAAAGTCCATTATCGACAATGAATAAGAAAATGAACCGATATCTTTCCGCAGTATTGTCAGCAGTCGTAATGTTCGCGGCTGCCGGTATGGCCCTTGCTCAGGAAACCGAAGAGCGAGTGATCGATGAGGTAATCGCTCAGGTGAACGACGGCGTCATCACGCTTTCGCGGGTAAAACGCGAGATGAAGTCGTTGGTCGAGGCCGGGGTCGAACAAGGCAAGACCCGCGAGGCCGCCGAGCAGGAGCTCGCCGGCAAGAAGGGCGAACTGATCGCCAGCCTGATCAATGAAGAATTGATCCTTCAGCGCGGCAAGGAACTTAATATCGACCGTGATGTAGAGCAATCGGTCAACCAGCGTTTTCTCCAGATAATGGAGCAAAACAAACTGAAGACGCTCGATGCTCTTTTTGCCGAAATGCGGCGGAATAATGTTGACCCGGATGAGATCCGCGAAATGTGGCGTCGGCAGATCACACGCGAATTCGTCATCCAGCAGGACGTTCAGCGAAAGGTCTATTGGGAAGCAACCCCGCGAGAACTCCAGGAATATTTCAACAAGAATAAGGCTCGTTTTACGAAGCCGGAGACCGTAACGCTCAGTGAGATCTTCCTTGGCTTTGCCGGACGTTCCGAAGGCTCGGTCCGTCAGCGTGCGGCGGAATTAGTCCAGCAGCTTCGCGGCGGAGCCGATTTCCTGAAGCTTGTTGCGGAGAATTCGGACCGTCCAAATGCAGCAACCAGCGGCGGCAAGCTCGAGGAATACGACGTCGCGGAGCTTGACGAGAAATTTGCCAAGGCGATCGCAGGTAAGAAGGTCGGCGAATACTCCGACCCGATCGAGATAGATCAGATCGGCGTAGTAATACTTCGGGTCGATGCCCGCTCGGCGGCAAGCAATGAGAGCCGCTTCGATGAGAATGCGGTCCGAATGGCGATCCTCCAGGAGAAGCTTCCCGAGGCGAACAAAAAGTTCTTTGCGAAGCTCCGCGAGGATGCTTACATAAAGATCAACGATTCGTATCGGCCCGAGGTTGCTCCGATCCTTTTTGCCGAGGAACGCTCGAACACGAAATCGGACAATCAATAGGAATTCACTTGACCTGGTACAATAGCGGCGTCCAACTGGACGCCCTTATTTTTTTGCTATGAGGCTTGATGTTTACCTGAAAGCAAGTCGGCTGGTGCTTCGCCGGCCGCTGGTGAAAGAACTCTGCGAGGCGGGCAAGATACTCGTAAATGATTCAACAACAAAGCCGGGAAAGGATATCCGCATCGGCGACCGCGTAACCGTTATCCGCACCAACGCACGGATCGAGGTTGAAGTGGCCGCATTTCCCGCCGCAAAGCAGGTCGCAAAAGCAGATGCCTCGGCTCTTTACAGGGTCATCAGCGAATCATCGGGCGACGACGAACTACTTTAGGATCGCCGTGATCGCGTTCGAATAGATTTCAACACGGCGTTTGGCCCGCTTCACATCCGGATGCTCTTCTTTGTAGGTCTTAAGCAGCACCCAGAGATCGGTCGAAAGCTCAGCCCGCTTGACCAGCAACTTCCCCAAGGCAAGGGTCAGCTTGCCGGACTGTTCGGCGGGAACTTTGCGAAGATTCTCGATCTCGGCATTTAATAGCCCCACCTCATGTTTTAGATTTACGACCCGCGGAAACTCGTCGGTGTACTCGATCAAGAGGCCCTCCAATTCAGCTTCAAGCTCGACCTTTCTCAGCAGCACTTCGGCAAAGGCCGGTGTGCCTGAGACCTCGTTGTTTGCCTGTTGGTTTGAAGCGGCCGGTCTACGCGTCTGAGCCGTGACGTCTTCTGACGCTCCAATCACGGTCAGCAGAAGGAAAATGATCAGGAGTGCACATTTACGGTACATAATTTTCGAGAACCAGTTTCCGTAGAAGTATGTCAAAACGTAGCGAAGGCAGTTGCTTTCACATCGCACGAGGTGAATTCCAGATCGGCATCATCGTTCTCAGCTTTGCTTTGTTCCCTCAGATTTCCAAGGCCGGTAAAATAGGCTTCAATGTTATCGAGTATCTCCTGCTCGGAATGCGAATGGTAAAGCGTCTGCCTGAACACGGCTCCGCCCGGCAGCCCTTTGGTAAATTGGCCCGCAAGCTGCTTCATCTTGCCGAG
>ERZ761602.8360-NODE-8360-length-10458-cov-3.871960_pt1 | contig 10458 bp, 12 predicted proteins | sample MGYA00512165_ERZ761602 | MGnify/ENA primary metagenome ERZ761602 (study PRJEB28899, sample SAMN02445085) | bioreactor sludge metagenome | biome: EBPR sludge; isolation source: Thorneside wastewater treatment plant | place: Australia: Brisbane, Thorneside...
CGCGACAACGCCCGGCGCATCACCTGGAACGACCTGCACCTCTTCGCCGCCAACCCCGTCGATGCCAACGGCGACGGCGTCGTGAACGCCGCGGATTACGACGCCCTCAAGCGCTACCTGCACCGCGCGCCCCCCCCGGCGGCCAAGGTGCGCTGAGCCGGATCGCGGCCTCACGCCGGAAGAGGGAACTGCTCGCACAGAGCCGCCACCTCGCCGCGGACGTGCACATCGGGCGTGCCCGCCAGCCCGGCGCTGAGCACGCGGTCGATCCACGCCGCGATCATCTCCATCTGCGGCTCCTTGAAGCCGCGGGTGGTGGTCGCGGGCGTGCCCAGGCGGATGCCGCTGGTCACCTTCGGCGGGCGGGTGTCGTCGGGCACGCCGTTCTTGTTGCAGACGATGCCCGCGGCCTCGAGCCATTGTTCCGCGTCCGCGCCCGTCAGGTCCGCGTGACGCGCCCGCAGGTCCACGAGCATGAGGTGGTTGTCGGTGCCGCCGGTGGTGCAGCGGTAGCCGCGCTTCATGAGCGCCGCGGCGAGCGTCGCCGCGTTCTTGACGACCTGCGCCGCGTAGGCCTTGAACTCGGGCTTGAGCGCCTCGCCGAAGGCGACGGCCTTCGCGGCGATGATGTGCATCAGCGGCCCGCCCTGCGCCCCTGGGAAGAGGGCGCGGTCGATCTTCTTCGCCAGGTCTTCATCGTTCGTGAGGATGAGTCCGCCCCGCGGCCCGCGCAGGGTCTTGTGCGTCGTGGTCGTCACGATGTGCGCGTGGGGGAAGGGCGAGGGGTGCACGCCCGCGGCGACCAGGCCCGCGATGTGGGCGATGTCGGCCACGAGGTACGCGCCGCACTCATCGGCGATGGCGCGGAACTTCTTGAAGTCGATAACGCGGGGATAGGCCGAGTAGCCGCAGAGGATGGCCCTGGGCTTGCCCTCCACGCACACCTTCCGCGCCGCGTCGTAGTCGATCCGCTCGTGCTCGGGGTGGTCCTTGGCGTAGTGCAGTGGATAGTGGAGCGGGTAGTGCACGGGCTTGTAGAAGATCCCCGAGAAGTTGATCTTCATCCCGTGCGAGAGGTGCCCGCCATCCTTGAGGACCAGACTGGCGAATGTGTCCCCCGGCTCCAGGATCGCCTGCATCATCGCCTGGTTCGCCTGCGCCCCGCTGTGGGGCTGCACGTTGGCGAAGGCGCAGCCAAAGAGTTGCTTCGCGCGGTCGCGGGCCAGGTCCTCGACCATGTCGTGATAGGCGCAGCCGCCGTAATACCTCGCGCCGGGGTATCCCTCGGCGTACTTGTTCGTCAGGCACGTCCCCATCGCGTGCATCACCGGGGCCGAGACGTGGTTCTCGCTGGCGATGAGTTCGATCGTCGTCGCCTGCCGACGCGCCTCGTGGGCGATGATCTCGGCCACGGCGGGGTCGCGGGCGCGGAGGAGCGTGAGGACCGAATCGGTGATTGCGTCGTGGGCCATTGGGAAGGGAGTGTACGAAGGCGGAAGAGGTGAGAATGACCGGCCCCACGCATGCGCGGCTTAGTTCTATTTCTCGGAATTCTTTGGGAGGTTGATGAGTTTGGAGAAGTCAAACTGCTTGGGAGCCCGCGCTGTGAAACTTCGGATCAGCGCGAGTTCGGCCGCGGTCGGGGGCGGGGGCGGGGGGAGTCGCCAGTTCCACCAGATGGTGGCCGCGGCGGCGACCACCGCGAGCCCGAAGACGCTCTTCTCCCACTCGTACCGCAGCACGAGGAAGCCCTGCTTGACCTGCTCTGCGCGGACCCCGGTGGGCAGGCGCTCCTCGACCGCGCGGAGGGCGGGGGTGAGGTGCGCTTCGCGGAACTCGGCGAGGCGCTGGCCCGCGGCATCGCCCCGGCGGGCGGCGGCGGCGGCGCGGTCGGCCCACCAGGAGCGCAGCGGCGCGGTGCGGGCGCCGCACCACGCGCTCCAGGCGTGCCACGCGTCGGCGCACAGGGACCGTGCCGCGGCGAAACGCCGGCGCACGGACTCGGCGCGCGGACGCAGGACTCGAAGCGCGTACCCCTCCCACCACCAGGCGAGTTTCTCGCGGCGTGCCGCGATGCGCTCGCGGAGCGCAACCCACCACGCGGGGGCGCGGAAGCGGGCCTGGGCATAGGCGAGGCGCAGCGCGAGACGGTGGCGGAGCGACTCTCTCCACGCGGCGAACCCGGCGCGGGCGGAGCGCGGCGCGGGGGGGCCAAGCGGAGCGGGCGACGGGGGTTGTGGCGTGGCCTCTTCCACGAACGGCACTCGGCGCGGGTGACTATCTCGGCAGGTCGCGCCCGCGGATGCCTTCTCGCGTGGCGGCGAAGAACATGGGGTAGAGGCCGTCGGCGGGAACAGGCGCATCGAGATCAGCGCCGCCGTTGGCGGGGATGGCGGGGAACTGGTTGGGGGCCTCGATGAGATCGACGGGGAGGAAGGCGAGCGCGGGATCGTCGGTCACGGCCTCGGCGGCGCGGCGGGTCAGGTCCTCGACATCGGCCTTCGAGACCGAGCCGTCGCAGGTGGCGACGTGGGGCTTGGCGCGCGGGTTGTTCCACGCGGGGTGGAGGGGGCGGACGGCGCTGGAGTCGGCCCGGATCTCCACGCGCTGGCGCTGCATGAAGTCCGCACGCTCGAAGAGCATGACCTTGGCCGAGGGGCTGGCGACCATGTCGATGGAGTTGAAGGCGGCGAGCGTGGAGGGGATGCCGTGGCAGAAGTTGCCGCGGAACATGGGGCCGAATGGGGAGGGGCACGTCTCCCAGCGTGTGAAGGAGTAGAAGGCCGGGTCCTTGTACATCGTGGGCGAGTAATAGAAGGAACCGGAGAAGACCCCCTCGGACAGGATCGACGACTTGGTGCGAAACTCGCGCACGGTGTCGCCGTCGGCGGGTGAGAACCCGGCATCGACCGCCAGGCCCCCGCCGGGGCTGCGGATGCCCATGTAGGAGTACCAGTACGGCATGAAGCCCTCGCCGATGTAGCGGCTGTCATCGCGGTAGCCGAAGGTGACGTGCGTGCGGCCGTTGAGATCGCCGCCGTCGTCGAGGGGGATGCGCCACTCGCTCTGCCCCTGGCTTCGGTACGAGGCGAAGGGGTTGAAGAGCACGCCCCGATGATCGGTGGTGTAGGCGATGTGGACCGCGAGCATGGAACGCAGATTCGCCACGCCGACGGTGGACTGCGCGGTCCGCCGCGCCCCGACCAGGCCGGGAAGGACCAGCGACGCCAGGATCGTGATGATGGCGATCACGACCAGGAGTTCGATGAGGGTGAAGGCGGGGCGGCGCATGGGAAGACCGAAGATGGTACGTGTTCCGATGTTTGTACAGGGTGCGCGCGTTTCGGTTTCCACATCAACAGGGCAGAACCATGCAGCGAAAGGCCGCTGACCCCGTGATGATCGCAACTTGATCGATGCTGAACCGGGCACAGGGCGGTGCTGTGGTCTTGCACCCCGAACCGACGGTGACCGTCGGTCCACCCTTACGCCAGTCTGCGGAACGTGGCTTTGTAGTGGATGCTGACGGTACGGCCGCGGTCGGTGCGGTCCTGTTCCTGGTAGGTGAGGAAGGTCATGCTGGTCCAGATGCGGCCGTGGTTGTCGATGAGCGTGCCGGGGCTGGGCGGGTGGCCGGCCTGGGCCGCCGCGGCATCGCGCAGCGCCCAGAGGTTGGCCTCGGTCGAGGCGATGAGGCGGCCGGTGATGATGACATCGAGTTCGATGGGGCCCAGGATCGTGCTGCCGGACCCGGAGCCGCCCAGCACGTACGCGGGCACGGCGAGTTCGCCGCGCTTGCCGACCGAGAAGCGGTGCGGGCCGGAACCGAAGAGGTCGAGGGATTTGAAGGAGGACATGCGGGCCTCGCGGGTGTGGGGGTGTGGGGGTCAGGAAAACGGCTCTGGAGAGCCGTTCCACCACTCAGACCTGGTCGATCGAGATGGGGTCCAGAGCGCCGTTGGGAGAGACGGCGATGAGGCGGATGGTGCGGAGCGCCCCTTTCTTCCCGGCGAGGTCGTGGGCGATGCCCAGGACCACCGCCTGCGTGGAGATGCGGATGCGCCCGCCGTCGCTGCCGCCGGGGGCGGGGAAGAAGGCAAGGTCCCCTCCCTGGCCGGGGCGGGGTGCGTCGAAGTGGGCGCGGCCGGTCAGGTGCATCGTCACGGTGATGTCGATGCGCTGCTCGGGGCAATCGGCGAAGGCGACGTGCGGGCCGGCATCGGACCACTCGACGACTTCCCGTGTTGCACGCCGGTCGACGCTGATGGCGGCGACATCGGGCCAGACCTGACCGGCGAAGGTGACGTGGGCGGGGGTGAGTGTGAGCATGGCGAGTCTCGGGGATCGTGCAAGGAGTGCCGGACGCGCTCAGCCGCGCGCCAGCGGGGTGCCGTTGAGCCGGCGGATCGTGTCGGGGACACCGTCGCCGTTGGCATCGAGGTGGGCGACCGCGCGGTCGCGCTCGGCCTCGAACGCCGCGGCGTAGAACCGGGCCCGCTGATTGACGGGGTGGGCCTCGTCGAGGAGCGTTCCGGCGGCGCGGAAGAGCAGTTCGAGGGTGCCCATGCAGAGCAGGTGCCGCAGGGCTTTGCCGTTGGTGATGTCCTGCTCGCGGGGCTGGCCGGGGACGGGCGCACCCTGCGGCTCGATGCCGATCGTCCGGAGAATCCGCAGGTACACCGCCCTCATCTGCGGCGCCGCGGAGAAGACGAAGGCGGGTGCGCCGCTGACCGGCGCGGGCGGCAGGAGCGGCGCATCATCGGCGGCACGCAGACGAGAGATGATCGCCTCGTTGTCGGCGGTGAGTTCCAGCACTTCGTGCGCCACGCCGTTGAGCGTGACCACGACGCCGGGGCCGACCCCCGCCGCGGCGAGGGTGGAATCATCGGGATAGAAGGTGAGCGTGAACTCCGCGGCATCGGCGATGCCCGAGGCGACACGCTGGCCGAGGAAGACGACATCGCGGAAGAGGTTCGGCTCGTAGATGAGCAGGTCGCGGTCGGCGGCGAACATGGTGTGTGTCCTGTATGGAGTGCGGAAGGGGGGAAATCCCCGCGCCGCGGCGGGGGCGCAGCGCGGAGTGCGGAGGAGAGAGCGCGTCAGATGGTGGAGAGGCCGCGGATCAGGCCGTGGGCGTTCTCGTTCTTGAACTCGAGGGTGTACTCGCCCAGGACCTGGCCGCTGACGGCATCGCCGGTGGAGGCCAGGGGCTTGAACTGGAAGGAGCGGCCGGCGAGGGGCATGACGCCGATGCGGGAACTGTCGAGAAAGAGGACGGTGTCGGCGGGGACCCAGCGGCTGAGCAGAACGGAGCAGATGCCGAAATCGCTCTCGTAGACGCTGACCAGGTCGCTGAGGCGTCGGTCGCCGGGTGTGTAGTGGCGCGCGGTCGAGGCGATGAAGGCGTTGATGCGGCGCTTCTGCGTCCCGCCGACGACGATGGTGTCGATGCGGGCCGATGACTGGTCCCAGATGGTGCGCAGCGCGGCGTTCACGAGAGTTTCGGTGAGGTCGGTGCCGCCGCCGCCGCCGGCGGGGAAGCCGCCCGCGCCGGGCACGAACTGGTTGGTGCTGATCTGGCGGATGATGCCGTTCATGGAGCGGCGCACGGAGGCCGACCCCTGCGGCGTCGAGGCCGGGGCGGCGCCGTTGATGACGCAGTTTTCGAGGTCGCGGAGCAGTTCACGCAGCCGCTCCTGCTTCTGGTAGTCGAGTTCGTCGGACGTGCCGTAGGGCTTCACAGCGCGCATGGTGCCGGTGACTTCGACGGTGCTGGCGAAGATCTGGGTGTAGTTCTGCTTGCGGACGCGGTTGGTGAACCTCGCCGCGGCGGCGTCGGCCCCTTCGACGGCGGCGTTGCCGAGGATGGTCAGTTTGAGTCCGTTGGTGAGGGTGCTGGCGGGGGTGTTGCCGTAGCGGCGGACGACGGTGAGGTTGTTGCCCGACACGGCGGTGATGAACATCACCTCGGGTGCGTTGCCGGGGCGGACCTGGTCGCCGACCTGGAAGCGCGAGCCGTTGGCGACGGTGATGGCGGTGGCGTCCTGTCCGTTGGGGGTGAAGGTGCCCTGGTTCACGCTGTCGGTGTTGGGCAGCAGGGTGTCCACACTGCTTACCCGTCTGACACCCACTCGATTCACTTGGAGTTCGACGGGCGTGCAGGCTCGGTAGCGGGGGCGCTTTGGTCGCCTACAATCGTGCAAGCCGGGACACGGCTTTTCAGCCGTGTCCCAGCGGAAACTAGTTTGTCGCCTGACCGCCGCGAAAGCGGCGGTTATGGTTTTTGGCTCATGGGTCCCCGCGTCGTCGGCGACGGAATCAACGGGAGACCAGCGGCCCTCCTGATGGATGCGCTCATGGCGTTCACCTCCTTTCAGTCCTTCGGCGTGTTCAACATCTCGGTCACGCGCTTCAGTCCTGCGGTCGTCAACTTGTAGACCTTTCGGGCCTGACGTGCCGTGCCGGATTTCTTGATCTGCATGACGTACTTGGGCTCCTGGGCCATGAGCGCATCAAGAGCGCGGGTGATGTTGCTCACCGTGTAGCCCATGCCCTTCAACGCTGAGTTGGCCGTGAAACTGTCGAAGCCATCATTCTGCTGGCATACCTGCACCCAGTAGCCAGCCACCAGCGCCTTCTCCGCCTCCGTCGCGGGATTCGCCGCGTGGTACAGGTCGTGGAAGGCGTCGAAGGTGGTGGGAACCGCGGCCGTGCCGCTTCCACTTGCCGATCCGGCGGCTTCGGCAATGCCCCCGGCAGCGGGAGCAGCGGTGGTCTTGAGGCCACCATACCGCATCCCGATGAATCCGAGAACCACCCGCAAATCGGCTTCGTCCAAACCGCCCAGCGCCTCAACCACTTTCTGCATCGCGATGATCTGTTTGTCGTCCATAGCACGCTCCTTGGTCTTTACCGAAGAAGGGTACACATCGTTCTGCATGAGTCAAGTCAAGAGTAACGACATATTCCGAATGTCGTCGGCAGTGCCCCCGCCTCTCCTTCCTACCTGCGGTCTCAGCCGCTCGCGCGTTGCGGAACTCGGATACTCTCCAAACGGAGACCCCCCAACGGCACGCGCCGCAGCCCATGCCTCCCAGGGCTGGATTGTCTGGATTTTGTATGGTATCCTTCGCCCGACGATTCTGGAGGCCGTATGAGCACCGTTCGAGTGTTTGCAAAGATCGATGAGGACCCGAGCATCGGCCGTCACGGGCAGGTGTTCACGAAGCCACACATCGTGGACTTGATCCTCGACCTCTGCGGCTACACGAGCGACCGCGACCTTTCCCAGTTGCGACTGCTCGATCCCGGGTGCGGCGATGGTGCGTTCGTTTGCGAGGCCGCACGACGACTCCTCGATTCCCTGCCGCCAAGCAACGTGGACCTCGAATCGATCTCAGACTGTCTCTGTGCAGTTGAGAAGGACGCCGCGTTGGCGATGCGAACGACGGAGCGCCTGGCGGGTTTGCTGCGGGAATTTGGTGCGCCGGCTCGAACCGCCAGTCGGATCGCAAAGGGCTGGGTATCGAACGAGGACTTTCTGATCGCTGATCTGCCAGCGCCCTTCGATGTCGTGGTAGGAAACCCACCGTATGTGCGTCAGGAGGCAATTCCGAGACACGACCTCGAACTCTATCGGGAGCGGTTTGCCTGCTTCTTCGACCGTGCCGACCTGTATATGGCGTTCATCGAGAAGGGGCTTGGCCTGCTTTCCGACCAAGGCGTCCTCGGTTACATTTGCCCGAATCGGTTTGCCCGGAATCGATACGGTCAGAAACTGCGGTCCCTGATCGTGTCGGACTACAAGTTGACGCACATGATCGATCTGGCGAACACCTCCCCGTTTGATCCCGAGGTGTTGGCGTATCCAGGCATCTTCGTGATTGGGCGCGGGAAAACGGGGCGCGTGAAGTTTGCCCAGATGGAATCGGCAAGCGCCATCGAGTGTAACGACGTACGCGCCGCGTTCCGATCCTCGGCGCGTCAACCGGTTGCCACCGCAGCCGTCCATGAGTACGAAGAGTGGTTCGACGGTGAGGAACCGTGGATCACGGAGAGCCCGGAGCATTTGGCGCTCATCCGCCGGCTAGAAACTGAGTTCCCAACGCTTGGCTCGACCGCGTCTGGCACCAAGGTCGGAATCGGCGTTGCTACCGGTGCCGACGGCATTTTCATCGTTGATCGAGGATTTGAAGAGGTCGAGCCTGAACTTCTTGTGCCATTGGCCACGACCGCCGACATCCTGTCAGGAAGCGTCGAATGGCAGGGGCGCTGCGTCATCAACCCGTTCAAGTCGGAGGCGACTTCGGAGTTGATCAGCCTTTCCGATTACCCTCGCGCCAGACGGTATTTTGAACTGCACCGAAAGCGCATCGAGGCACGCAACGTCAGCAAGCGCAACCCCGACCGGTGGTTTCGCACAATCGACCGCATATACCCGAGCCTTTCGACAACCCCAAAACTGCTGATTCCGGACATCAAGGCGTCCAACCACATCGTTTTCGAACCAGGCCGACTCTACCCGCATCACAACCTCTACTACGTCGTCTCTGACTACTGGGACCTGCGGGCGCTTCGAACGGTGCTCCGATCGTCATTGGCGAAGTTCTTTGTGTGGGTCTATGGCGTCAAGATGCGAAGTGGCTGGCTTCGTTTTCAGGCTCAATACCTGCGGCGCATTCGAGTTCCTGCCCCGATCAGCGTGTCCACCCATGTGATGCGAAGCCTCGCTGCACTTGAACATTGCGATTCGATTGAAGAAATCGATTCCGCAGTGGCGAAGGTGTACAGCCTCACATCTTCGGAGATTGGCCTAATCGAGCAAACCGTCGGATCGCCAGCGCCTGCTAAATGAGGCCTCGCAGTTTGGCCGTCTCGATGAGTTTGGAAACAAAAGTTCGCGCCTCCAGCCGCTGATCAACCGGCGAGAGATCCACATTCCACCGGCTGCCCGCACCGTCGGCCCGAATCGTCGTGGGCGCGAACGCCATCGCGTCATAGTGGATGCCCGCCTCAAGGGACGGCTTCGGCGCAACCAGATCGAGGAGCGAAAGCGCAGTGCGTTCGACGACATCTTGACGTGCCGACTCACGACCAGGCCGCTTGCCCTCGGGCTTCCGGTACTGCTCGATCTTGTCTAAGGAGAAAAAATCCCCGCCATCTTCGACCAGCGTGAGAAAGGGGCTGATTCCCACAGGCCGACCGGACTCGTCCTTCGCCGCGACCTTTTTCCCTTGCACCGCTCGCCCTCTGGCAACGGACCCATCCAACAGAAAGAAGAAGAAGCCAAAGACGGCCTGATGCCGGTAAACACGTAGCACGGCGCTGTCCCCCAGCGCTTCCTCCACGCGGTTGGTGATGTTCCGATAGGCGTTCTGCATCGACTTCACGGAGATGAGAATCTTCGGGTTGCCTTCGAGGGGGTAGCAGACATCGAAACTCTTGGTTCGATGATCACGGAACTTGATGATGCGGGGTCCTACTTGATCCCGTGGCACGCCAAGTTGGCGAGCGAGTTCGGCTCTCCAGTAATCCTCGAACACGGAGATGTGCTCGGAGGCCGTGGTCGTCAGGTTGCGATCCTTGATCGGCACGTCCAGCGGCCGGCCGAGCGCTGTGTGTGACGCTTTGAGTGCGTCGTAGTACTTGGTCCAGAATTGACGACTCGCCTCCCGAAGGGTGCTTTCGCTGTCTGAACCCGGATTCGGTGTACGCCGCGCCATGCGGGCAGAGTATTCGACATCCTCATGGTTGGCTATTTCACAGCAGTGCGGGGAATGACCATCCCCAGCGGGGAAGTGGCATCCCGAGAGAGCCCGGCAGACACTTTTTCTTTCGCGAGCGCTGCGAATTGCCCCCCGCGCCGGAAATAAGGGTGTAGGGGGTGGGCCTGTCGCCCGACGCCCCCCGGCAAGGAGACCACCGTGACCCGAATCGGACTGACCCTCGACGAGCACTTCGACCTCCGCGTGAAGCCCCGGGCGGGCGCGGACCCCGCGTTCCATGAGGCGGCCCAGGAGGAACGGGACCGGATGTTCCCGATGGCGACGGTCTCGGCGTCGCACCACCTGCGGTCCCGCGGCTACGACTGCCGCCCCGCGATTCTCGACGCGCTGATCCGGCAGGGGGTGGTCACGCCGTCGCAGCCCGACGCATGGACTCAGGCCGATGTGGACGCCGCGGCTGATCACCTCGAAGAGGCGGGCGTGTTCACGCCCTATGCGGCGATGTGCATGGCCCTCGGGTGCCGGTACGCGGACTTCCTGCGCCCCCTCCGCGAAGCCGCCGAGCGCGAGACGGCCAAGTACGGGCGGCCCGTCCCCGCCGACGACTCCTGCTTCATCCTGCACCGGGTGCCGCCCCGCGAGAACGCTCCGGCGCTGATTTCCTTCACGTTGTGCGAGGACATCCGCGAGAGGCTCGAGCGTGGCGAGGAGGTCTAATGCCCGACCCCTCACC
>ERZ761602.8362-NODE-8362-length-10456-cov-5.553024_pt1 | contig 10456 bp, 11 predicted proteins | sample MGYA00512165_ERZ761602 | MGnify/ENA primary metagenome ERZ761602 (study PRJEB28899, sample SAMN02445085) | bioreactor sludge metagenome | biome: EBPR sludge; isolation source: Thorneside wastewater treatment plant | place: Australia: Brisbane, Thorneside...
GCACTGCCTCTTCCCAAGTTCTTTCAGGGGGCCGAAACATGATAGGTGGTAAGCGAGTCGTCCTTCGGTGTGGACGACGGCGCGCCGATGGCGAAGGTTCTGCTCTTCGGCTCGGCGAGCGATTTGATCGGGCTGTCGGCCGGCACAATCAATTTGCTGGTGAACGCGACATCTTTGGTGCTTGGTCGGGAATCGCCGAAACGCGCAAGGTATCGGCCAGGCTGGTGACGGCGCCGAGCATCTGGGCAAGTGCCAGTGCACTGCGGGAAATCAGGCGGGGCAAACGAATCATTGTTGTCTCCGTGCGGGTGAGCGGGTTCAGTGGGTCGGTCGCTGGCCGCGATGGCGGGCGTGCTTCCTGCTGCGTCCATTGGTCAGTGTCCCGGGGGAATAGGTTTCCACCGAGGGTTCCGCCGTGGCGCAGTGTCATGGCGTTCCCGGCATTCGGTTCGTTCGTCGTCGCTCGCCGCCGAGCAGATCGTCGATCAGCCGGTGCAGTTCGGCACGCTCGCGCTGCGGCGCAAAGAGCACCGCCCGCTGCCGGCATTGGGCATCCAGTTGCTGCAGCAGACTTTCACCCGGCGTCGCCGCCGACTCCCGGCAGCGCCGCAGCAGGACGGCCAGCGACTCGGCGTCGTCCCAGGGAAAATAACCGGCGTAAGCGGTGCCCAGCATGCCGACGTTGCCGTCAACGGCTGAAGCGAGCACCGGCGTACCGCTCGTCACGGCTTCCATGATCACGTGCGCCCCGCCTTCCATGCGGCTGGTGTGGATCAGCAGATGCGCGCGCTGGATGCGCCGACGCACCGCCTCGTGCGGCAGGATGCCCAGCCAGCGATAGTTGGGCACCGCCGCCATCGTTGCCAGTGCTTGCTGGCCGAGCGTCGGATCGAGCGCTTCTCCGATGTGGTCGATCAAGATGTCGGCCCGGCCGGCCAGACGACGCGCGGCGGCGAACAAGGTCTGCGGCGATTTCTCGTCGCGCAGGTGGCCGACCATCACCGCCCGCAGGTGGCGCGACGATTTGGCCAGGGGCTGCCGGGCAGTGGTGGATTGAAAGATCACTCGTGCCTTGCCGCGTACCGCCGCAGGCAAGGCCTGCGGCGCGCATTCCTGCAGGACGACCAGCGCCTGCGCCAGATCCAGCGAGCGTTGCGCCGTCGTGTCGGCGACGATGTCCCGGTAGAGGTCGGTGCCGGTGAGCACCACCACCAGTCCTTGTTGCGGGTGCGCGGCGCTCCACGCGGCGACCGCCGACGCCGAACGGCGGGCATGCAGTGCGATCATCGCGGCGTCGCCGGCGGCCAGTGCATCCGGCCAGCCCTGCGTGATGCGCACGCGGCCGGCGCCGGCCAGATGCTGCCGCCACCGGCGCGCCGTCCGCCAGTTGCCATTGTTGGCATCGCGCAGCGCCGGACTGACGATCACCATTTGCGGCATACTAGCGACCTTGCTCATGGCTTCCCGTCTGCCGATGCATGACCTTCCTTCCGAAGCCGCGCGCTGCGGCGGTCGCCAGATCCTGAGCACGGCGCTGCAGGACAGCCGTGCCCGCACGCTGGCCCTGCTCGACGCCTGCGTGGCGGCGCTGGGCGATTCGCTGGTGGTCCCCTATTCTCCACAGCTCAATCCGCCGCTCTGGGAGGCCGGGCACATCGGCTGGTTCCAGGACTACTGGATTGCCCGCAACCGCCAGCGCGCCAGCGGCATCGCCTGCGTGCCCGACCACCCGCGCCCGCGCGGCCGCCTGCCGCAGGCCGACAGCCTGTACAACTCGAGTTGCGTGGCACACACTACACGGTGGCAACTCGACTTGCCGGACCTCGCCGCGACGCGCGCCTACCTGGTCGACGGCCTGGCGGAAACGCTGGCCTGGCTCGCCAACACGCCGGAGAGCGACGAGGCGCTTTACTTCTTCCGGCTGGTGCTGTTTCACGAGGACATGCACGGCGAAGCCGGCATCTACATGGCGCAGGCGCTCGACATTCCACTGCCCGAAGTGCTGCTGACCCCGGCCAGCCCATTGCGGGAGGCCTGTCCACTCATCTTTCCTGCCCGGCAATGGACACTCGGTTGGGATAGCCCGGGATTCGCTTTCGACAACGAGCTCGCGCCGCAGACGGTGGCGTTGCCCGCATTCGCGATCGATTGCGAAGTCGTCAGTTGGCGGCGTTACCTGCCGTTCATCGAGGAGACCGGCGCCCCGGTACCGCGCTACCTGTGCCGGCAGGATGGCGTCTGGCAGCGGCGCGTCTTCGGACAATGGGAAAACCTGCCGCTCGACGCGCCGGCAAGCCATCTCGCGTGGAGCGAAGCGCAAGCCTGGTGCCGCTGGGCCGGCCGCCGTCTGCCCAGCGAAGCGGAATGGGAGATGGCCGCCCTGAGCTGCCCCGAGTTCCGCTGGGGCCAGGTATGGGAATGGACGGCCAGCCGCTTTCTGCCCTACCCGGGCTTCGTGCCTCACCCCTACCGCGACTATTCGGTACCCTGGTTCGGCGCTCGCTACGTACTGCGCGGCGCCAGCCGCGCGACCTCGCCGCGCATGGCGCATGCGCGCTACCGCAACTACTTCACGCTCGAGCGCAACGACCTGCACAACGGCTTTCGCAGCTGCGCCCGCTAGCCGTCGGACCCGGCGCCGGCGCGCGCTCGGCCGCATCGGCTCAGGCCTGCGCGGCGAACACCGCAAACCAGCCGCGCGCATCGCACCAATGGCGCGGCGTGGCAAAGCCGGCCCTTTCGAGCAGGGCGGCGAACTCCGCGCTGCGCCATTTGTAGGAATTCTCGGTGTGCATGCGCTCGGCCGCCACGAAATGCCGCTCTCCACCATCCCAACGCACCGTCGTGTCACGCAGCGCCTGCAAATGCATTTCGATGCGCGACTCGGCGTGGTTGAAGAAGGCGACATGGCACCAGTCGGCGATAGCGAAGTCGGTACCGGTCAGCCGGTTGAGGTTTAGCAGGAGGTTGCGATTGAATGCCGCGGTAACGCCCAGCGGGTCATCGTAAGCCGCTTCGAGGATAGCGACCGGCTTGACCAGATCGACGCTGATCAGCAACGAGCCGCCGCGACACTCGGCGTGCGCCTGGCGCAGAAAGCTCAACGCCTCCTGTGGCGTGAAGTTGCCGATGCTCGAGCCAGGGTAGAAGAGCGTGCGCGGTCCCGCATCGAGCTCGGCCGGGAGCTGCAGCGACAGCGAGAAATCGAGACCGATGCCCAGCATCTCGATCGCCGGATGGCGCTGCTGCAGATTCTCCAGTGACTCGCGCAGGTAGCGCAGCGAGATGTCCACTGCCACGTAGCGCCGGACGCGCAGTGCGGCGAACAGAGCGGCCGCCTTTTCGCAATTGCCCGCACCGAGGTCAACCAGGGTGTCCACCGGGCCCAGTGATCCGGCCATGGCGCCCAGGTGTTCGATGAAAATCGCGGCCTCGGTACGCGTCGGATAGTACTCGGGCAGTTCGGTGATCGCGGCAAACAGTCGCGAGCCGAGTGCGTCATACAGGTACTTCGGGGCGATGCTGGCGCTTGGCGCGGTCAACCCGGCGAGCAGCTCGGCACGGATCTCTGCCGACTGCTCCCGCATCTCCGGCGCGATTTGCAACAATCTGGGCGAAGTCATCGAACCATCTCCATCGCGGTTTTCGGCCGGGCAAGTGCACGCACCAGAGCGCCGCCACTGTGGCAAGGCGGTGTGCGTGGGAGGCCGCCGTTGTTGCCCGTGACCTCGCCACCCGGCACGCTTCCTCCGGCCAGGGGAGCCTGCGACCGGTTGCGGTGGCGACCGGGTGGAATTCGGCAAGGGCATCATCACGCGCTCTCCAGCGAAAACCCGGGTAGCGGAGGCAGCAGATTGTAGACCGCTTCGGCTGACGGGTGCGCATGGGGAAGCGGCCAGCAGCCGAGCAGGCGGCTGGCCAACCCGCAACGGGTGCGCAAATCCTGGGCATCCTGTCCACCCAGATGCAGAATGCCATAGCGGTAAGAACCCAGTCACTTGAAATCGCGGGCAATCTGCTCGGGCGCCTTGGTAAACCGGAAGAGCATGGCGTCGGGAAAATGCCGCGTCAGCGCACGCCGCTGCACCGGTGCTCGGCGCGGCATGCGACAAGCAGCGCGGATCGCGTCCGTGCGCCAGTTGCAGGCCGACGCCATCGACGTGCAGATAGAGGTCGGAAAACTGTGCCGCCATGCGTGGATCGAACTGGATGATGTTCAGGTGGTCCCGGGTGTCGTCGTAGAAGAACTCCATGTTGAACGGGCCGTGCGTAAAGCCGACCGCCTGCAGAAAGCGCCACGCAACGTCCACCGCCCGCTCGCGCATGGCTATCGACAGGGGGCAGGGATAGACGAACTGTATGCAGGCCTGCGTTCCCGGACACATCACCGACTCGACAAAACCGAGTACGTTCAGTTCGCCGGCGAAGACGTAGCCGCCGAGCTTGTACTGCTGCCCACTGGCTGGCGTTTCGAGCATCAGCCGATGTGCGCTGCCTGCCTCCGGCAGGCGCTTGGCGATGATGCGCGCGAAGGGGTCGACCAGGTGGCGGATTACCCACAGCTCCCAGGTTCCGAAGCGGGTTATCGTCGTCAGTTCGGCGTGCTCATGCACGATGCATGCGAGCACCGGGAAGGCTGCTTTCACCGGCTTGACGAATACCGGGTGGCGCAGCCCGTCCGGGATCGGCTCGCCGTAGCGCGCCGGCAGCAGCTCGGCAGATGTATTCGCCTCCGGCGCCACCGTCTTGAGCACGCGGCGGGCGTGCAGCTTGTGCTGGCAAGCGAGCACCGCCTTCACCGGTGTTCCGGGCCAGTCCATGCGCTCGGCGAGCATGGCGCCAGCCAGCGCCGCCGAACTGCTCGTGATGGGAAGTCACCGCCTGCCAGCGTTTGCAGCGAGCCTTGCGTGCCAGCCGGTCGACGAAGCGCTGCAGATCGAAACCGGCGAGGTGGAGATTGCCCGGAAAGGTGAACCGGTCGAAGCCCGCGCAGGACGAGGTAGCTCCCGGCGGCAATGCCGCGGACACGGTAGGCGTCCGGCCCGTCGGCGGTCGCCTGGGCCTGTCCGCAGGTGTCCAGGCCGATCAGCGCCGTCATCAGAAGGGTGGTGCGGCATCGGGAGATCGGGTTCACCGCCATAGCTCAGCCGCCGGTGAGCAGTGCGTCGGGGATCTCGTATCGCTCCGCTGCGCCGATCTTGACGATGGCGAGGTCGCCCTGGCGTGAGAACGTCAGCGGATCAGTTGCGTCCGCCGCTATCGGTTTCCCCTGTACGAAGAGGATACGTCGCTGCAGATTGCCGCTCCCGTGCACCTCGACGGTGGCGGTGCCGTCGAGGCCGCGGTGGATGACGAAGGCCTCACATTGCTGCGGCTCGGGGTCGAAGGCCGGCATGCAGGGGATCTGCGCCAAGGCATGGAAGGGCGTGCCGGGCAGGAGGACACCCTTTGAGGCGGGCAATGGCGGCAGCGGCTTGCCAGTGACGGCGACGGCCAGTGTGTAGTGGCTCGATTCGTTGCGGCGGGCCGCCGACCGCATCAGGTAGACCCGGACCGTGTAGTCGCCGTCGGTCGGCAGGACGCCGGTGAAATTGTCAGCCGTCTGGCCGACGTACATCGCCAGATCCGAAACCGGTGGAATGACGCTGAAGTAGTTCTGCGGGTTGGAGGGCTTCAGAGTCACGGTCAGTGTCTGGCCGGCAGCGGCGCGCACCACGTGATCAACATCCGCGCTACTCTTCAAGTAGCCCTGGATCGACGCCGACGGTGGTCAAGCATACCGCGGCGCATCGGTTTGTGGTCTTGCCCAAACGCTGGATCGTTGAACCTACGTTTGCCTGGCGCGGTGGGTCGCGCAGTTTCTCCAAGGGCTACGAGTCGCGCCCGGAAACAGCCGAAACCGTGCTCCATATCGCTGCCGATTACCCGATGCTCCGGCAACTGGCGTAGTTTCTGGACAGCTTCCAGTCGCGGCTCAAGTGCCAGATTTTCAGATCCATGCTCCCCATTTTTGGACTTGTGTAGATACCGATGCCAAGAAAGGGGGATCAGGGCGGGGCGTGTGAGCCACCGGCCCTGCCGGGCGACCGGTCTGGTGGCTCGTCGCGGGTCATGCGAAGTGACTAACCAGCGGCTGGCGCGAAGCGCTGAAGATCGGCGCGACCGAGGCAGCCCGCGGTCAACGCCGGGGCCAGTGCTGGCGGGGTTGATCGAAGAGCGCTTCGCTGACGGGCGCCAACGCCGGCTCGTCGTCAGGCGGGAGTGGCCGGCTCCGCCTGGGGGCCGGGCGGCCCCGGTGGGCCTGCTGGTCCCTTGGGGCCGGCAGGTCCCGTTGCTCCTTTTGCTCCCGCCGCGCCGGGAGGCCCGGCTGGCCCGTCTTTGCCGGGCGTACCCGCTGGCCCGGCTGGCCCCGTGGGTCCGGCGGGTCCCTTCGGCCCAGCCGGGCCAGGCTCGCCTTGCGGTCCCGGTGGCCCTTCCCGGAGGATCAGTTGCGCGAGTTGTTCTTCGATCACTGCGACACGGTCCTGCAGAGTCTGCAGCGGATCAGGTGCTACGGCCAGTGTGCTCACGGCCTCGGTCTTGCTGGACTTCTTCTTGTCCTTCTTTCTCGCCAAGGTAGGTCTCCTCTCGTAGTCAAGATGCGTGGAGCAACGCGGGACAACACTCCGGGTTCGACTAATACACGCAATGAAACACCGGGTCAATGGATTGGGTATCGTCATTACCGATCTGATCCTCATGGGATGTGCATATGGCAGTACCTCGGATTTGCGCAGGGTGTTGGCAAGGGTCGGCCAGCGATTCTTTGCCGAGTTTCGTGCGTGGTCGATCCGTCTGACGGCGAATGAGCCGCATGATCGGCACAGTCGCTCGGTGGTCAGGCGATCGCAACGGGCCGGTCGGGATCACGCCCCGGGCGTGAGCTATCTCACGGAGCCCCGGCCTGCCCTCGGTATAATGGGTCCGACTTTATCCGGTTCGATCTGCCATGCAGGGAGTGTCCGGGGTGATGCGATCTACAGGAGACGACATGGACATCAGAGGCGAGGTGGTGGCGATTCTTGACGAGGTCTTGAGTCTGAAGGGGCGGGCGAGCGGGTTTTCGCTCGACACGCCGCTACTCGGCGCGCTTCCCGAACTCGATTCGATGGCAGTGGTGGCTCTGATCACGTCGCTGGAAGAACGCTTCGCTTTCGTGGTCGATGACGATGAACTCGACGGTTCGGTCTTCGCATCACTGTCGACCCTGATCGACTTTGTCCAGGCCAAGCTGAACGTTTGAGCACCACTGTCCATGTCCCTTGAAGCCTTCTTCCTGCCGGCTTCGCCCGGTCAGCGATTTGCCTTGCTGCATTTGCCGGAAGCGGCGCGACAGGTTCGTGCGGCCGTGGTCCACGTCCATCCCTTTGCCGAGGAGATGAACAAGTCGAGGCGGATGGCGGCCGTACAGGCACGTGCCATGGCAGCCACCGGTTTCGCCGTACTCCAGGTCGACCTCCTGGGCTGTGGTGACAGTTCGGGCGATTTCGGTGATGCCAGTTGGGAAGCGTGGCTGGCCGACGTGGAACTCGCCTGCAACTGGTTGCTGCGGCGGATCGATGCACCGCTCTGGCTGTGGGGCCAACGTACCGGATGTCTGCTGGCCAACGAAGTGGCCAATCGCATACCGGGAGCGGTCAACCTGCTGTTCTGGCAGCCGGTTCTTTCGGGTCGGCAATTTCTGCAGCAGTTTCTGCGGTTGAAGGTCGCCGCCGAGATCGTCGGTGGCGAAAGCAAGGGCGTGATGCAGCGCTTGCGTACCCAGTTGGCCCAGGGAGAGTCAGTCGAGATTGCCGGTTATATGCTCTCACCGGCGCTCGCTGACGGACTGGACAAGGCTGAATTGCTGCTGCCGCATCGCTCTGGTCGCGTCGAATGGATCGAGGTTTGCAGCCGGCCGGATGCCGGCATGTCCCCAGCCGCCGCCGCACGCCTGACGCAATGGCAAGCCGCCGGCCAGCATGCTCGTGGAATGGCTGTGCACGGCCCCGCTTTCTGGCAGACGAGTGAAATCAGCGAATGCCCGACACTGCTGCAAGCCAGCCTGCTGGCGATGTCCGAGGCTGTTGCCACATGAGTTGCGTCGAACAGGCCTTGCTCTTCCCTTGCGCCGGCGAGATCTTGCCGGCGATCATTGCCTGGCCGTACGACCCGTTGGTGGTCAAAGGTCAAGGCGGGAACGAGGCAAACGATGCGCGGGGCGCTCGAACCAATGGCGGCGACCGGTCCGGGTCAGTTCCCTGTGCCGCCCGCCCGCCTTCCTGCGGGGTCCTGATCGTGGTCGGCGGGCCGCAGTACCGGGTGGGCAGCCATCGGCAATTCCTGCTGCTCGCCCGCCGACTGGCTGCGGCAGGCTATCCGGTGATGCGTTTTGACTATCGTGGCATGGGTGACGCGAGCGGAGCGATGCCTGGTTTCGAGGCGGTATCAAACGACGTGGGCGCTGCGATTGATGCCTTTCGGAGCGCCGCGCCGGGGCTGCGGAAAATCGTGTTGTGGGGGCTGTGCGACGCGGCCTCGGCAGCCTTGTTGTATGTCCAGGCGAGCGCCGACGAAAGAGTTGCCGGCATGGTGCTGCTCAACCCGTGGGTGCGTTCCGAGACGAGTCTCGCACAGACCCACCTCAAGCATTACTACGGCCAACGCCTGCTGCAGAAGGAGTTCTGGTGGAAGCTGTGCACCGGCCGGATGGAATTGTTGAAATCCGTGCGCGATCTCCTGCGCACGGCCGTCCTGGCCCGACGGCCAGGAGCGGCAGAAGCCGGGACGACGGTCAACGCCTCGTTTCAGGAGCGCATGGCCGGCGGCTGGCGACAGTTCTCCGGGAAGATTCTGCTGATCCTGAGCAGTGAGGACTATACGGCGAAGGAGTTTCTTGAATATGCCGCCTCCAGTTCCGGCTGGTCGGGTCTGCTAGATGCCCCCAAGGTGAGCCGGCTTGACCTCGCCGATGCCGATCACACTTTCTCGTCGCTGACCTGGCGGCGGTCGGTCGAGGAGGCTACTCTGGCCTGGCTGGACGCCCTGAACGGCGCGCATACGTGAACGCCCCGTGTGCCGAAGATCGCGCGCCAGACGAAGCGGGGGAGGGCGACCCGCAACTGTGGCTAGGGCGAGAGGAGGATTCAAATGAGCGCTGGCTCGACTAATACCTACGGCAGCAGACGCCGGTTACGCGGCAAGGCGCGCCCCGGTTCGTCGCGCTGGTTCCGGCGCTATCGCTGGCTGGTAATCTCGGGCTGGCTGGTCCTCCTGCTGGTCATCACGTGGTTGTTTTTCATTCGCTCGGACAAGGCCCCGGTGGCGGTTTCAGCGCTGCCGTCGGGCGAACAAGCCGAGCCGGCCGCCAAGTCGGCAGCAACGATGCCGGCAGTGAGACTGCCGGCCGACGATGCTTCCCATGCCATGCTCACCGAGTGGTGGTATTACAGTGGCCACCTGCACACGGAATCGGGTGAGCGCTATTCATTCCATCTTGCCACCTTCCTGCGGCAGGGAACGATGACCCATACGGTGTTTCAGGGCTCGCTGCTCGACCATCAGGCCGCCAGGCTCTACACCGAGCAGGCGCGTACGGCCGGCAATCCTTCCGATGGACGGCGCGACGGCTTTGGCTTCAGCTATGGCAATTGGCAGATGCGTGGTGAGGGTGCCAGACATGTCGCAAAGATGGCCGGCAAGGACTTCACCCTCGACCTGCAACTCGATGACAAACTTCCGCCGGTGTTGCATCAGGCACCGGGCACGCCGGTTAGCGGCCTGCTCGATTTTGGTGCCGCCGGTCTGAGCTACTATACTTCTCGCCCGCGCATGACTGCCCAGGGGATGCTCACCATAGGCGGAACGGCGAAACGGGTTGAGGGCGATGTCTGGTTTGACCATCAGTGGGGTGACTTCGAGGCGGCACAGCTTCGCTGGAACTGGTTCGCACTGCAACTCAGCGACGGTGCGGATATCATGCTCTTCGAGCTCTTCGATCGTCAGGGAGCGGCCGTGCTGCGCATGGGGACCCATGCCAGGCATGGCGTCGTCACGGCACTGGGTGCCTCGGATTTTGAAGCCAGGCCCAATGGCACCTGGAAAAGTCCTGCGTCGGGCATCGTCTACCCGGTCGACTGGACGATTTCCTTGCCATCCCGCAGCGTTCGCCTGAAGGTCGAGCCAGTCCTGCGCGCCAGCGAGATCGACGCACGAACCACGACCCTGAACGTCTACTGGGAAGGAGCGATCAAGTCGAGTGGTTCGCACAACGGTGTTGGTTTCATGGAACTGAGCGGCTACAGTCCGCCGGGCGAGCAGATGAAAAACCGCGGGCAACCGTGAGCCGGGATTCCGGCCATCATCGGCCGAGCAAGACCCAGAATGTCAATCCAAAGCACAGATGTCCGCTTTCCTGCCAAGCAGAAATGTCCGGTAG
>ERZ761602.8363-NODE-8363-length-10454-cov-11.412828_pt1 | contig 10454 bp, 9 predicted proteins | sample MGYA00512165_ERZ761602 | MGnify/ENA primary metagenome ERZ761602 (study PRJEB28899, sample SAMN02445085) | bioreactor sludge metagenome | biome: EBPR sludge; isolation source: Thorneside wastewater treatment plant | place: Australia: Brisbane, Thorneside...
GGCACCGAGCCGCCCGCGCCCGCCCTGGTCTTTGCTGGCGAGCGGCCGGTCAACGTCCTGATCGTCTCGGTCGACACGCTGCGGCGCGACCAGGTCGGGGTCTACTCGGGCCTGGACACCACCCCCACCCTGGACCTGATGCTGGAGGGCGGCCTCGTCCTGGACGACCACCGCAGCTGCGCCAACTGGACCGGCCCCTCGATGATCTGCGCCACCAACGGGCGCTGGCCGCTGGCCGACGACTACTGGCCCACCGGGGTCTGGGACGGCACCGGGGACCGCCGCGTGCCCTCCACCGCCGCCGACCAGCCCACCCTGGCCTCCCTGCTGGGCGCGCACGGCTACGCCACCGGCGTCGTCAGCGGCAACAGCGTCTTCTCCGACACCAACACGCCCAGCTACCTGGCCGGCTTCGAATTCGTGGAGGCCCAGGACTGGGCCCAGGCCCCCATCCTCACCCAGGCCGGCCTGCGCATGCAGCAGGAGCTCGCCGACACCGGCCAGCCCTGGCTGCTGCATCTGCACTACATCGACCCGCACGGCCCTTACGGTCCGCCCGCCGAGTACGTCACCGATCTGGACGAGCTGGCCAAGCTCTACGACTTCCCCTACGACGTCACCAACACCGACGACGTCTACAGCGTCTTCTCGTACTGGCCCTGGTTCTCCGAGGAAGAAGAGCTCATCGCCCGCGAACACCTCTTCGGCATCTACCGCGGGGAGATCCGCTACTGGGACTCCCAGCTCGAGGTGCTCTTCGCCACCTTGCAGAGCCGCGGCGCGCTCGACGACACCCTGGTCGTCTTCTTCGCCGACCATGGCGAACAGTTCGGCGAGCACGACCAGTTCCAGCACGGCAAGGACCTCTTCAGCGAGGAGAACCGGGTGCTCGGTGCCTTCTGGGCCCGGGACCTCCTGCCCGGCACCTGGTCGGGGCCGACCCAGCACCAGGACCTGGCCCCCACCGTCCTGGAAGCGCTGGGGCTGCCGGCCGAGCCTCTGCACGAGGGCAGCGTCGTCGGCCTCGCCCCGGCCGACCGCTCGATGTTCTCCTTCTGCTACCTGATCGGCTACTGCGACCCGATGATGGCCATCGTCAAGGACGGCTACCAGCTCGTCTATCGCTGGGATGGCAAGCGCTTCTTCTACGACCTGGCGGTCGACCCCGGGGCGATCGACGATCTGTACGAGGCCGAGGATCCGCGGGTCGAGGCGCTCTGGGCCGAGCTGCGGCCCCAGGTCGAGGCGGTGCAGGAGCGCTGGAGCCACCTGGTGGCGCGGGAGCTCTGAGGGCCTGCTCTACAGCACCAGCACCCGCTCGTGCTCCAGGATGTGTTCACGAGGCGGAGGCATGGCACCGAGAACGCCGGTCGGCTCCCAGCCGAAGCGGGCGTAGAGCGCGATGGCGGCGGCGTTGTCGTTGGCCACCTCCAGGTAGATGCGCTCGTAGCCGGCCTTCCGTGCCACCTCGATGGCCGCCCGCATCAGCGCGTCTCCGACCCCGAGGCCCCGCGCCGACGGGTCCACCCAGACGCCGTACAGGCCGCCCTGGCCGTCGCGTCCGGGGCCGACCACCGCCATCCCGAGGTCGCGCCCGTCGCTGGCGAGGAGCTGCACGAAGCCAGGGTCGACGATGCGTCGGTGCCAGAACTCGTCCGGCTCGGCTGCCGATTCAGCGTAGAGCGAGCTGAAGGCGTCGGGCGCGTCGGCCAGGGCGCGGAGGCGGATCGCGCGGAGCCGCTGCCAGTCTTCGGGGCCCAGGCGCTCGATCCGCAGCTCGCCGCTGCGGCTCATTCGGGCACGATCAGGGCGGCCTTCTTCTTGCCGGCCCAGATCAGCGCCGGGCCGGTCAGCGGGGCGTCGACGTCCTCGACCCGCTCCTGCCAGGTGCGGGCGCCGCCCTGCTTGCCCAGGCGACGGGCCTCGCCCTTGCTCTCGCAGAGGCCCGAGGCGACCGCGGCGTCGGCCCAGGAGAGGGGGAACGTCGCCAGGGTGCGCGGGAAGGCGCTGCTGCGGGAGAGGGCCCGCACGACGGCGGCCTGCTCGTCCTCGCTGAGCGGCTCGCGGCGGAAGATGAGGCGGCTGACGCGGTCGGCCTCGTTCGCCTCTCCCGCGCCGTGGGCCTGGCTCGTCGCCTCCATCGCCAGGACCTGCTTGGCCTCTTGCAGGGCCTGGCCCTCGCCCGAACAGAGGGCCTCGATCTGCTCCAGGGGGACCTGGGTGTAGATGCGCAGCAGCCGCGCGACGTCGGCGTCCGCACAGTTGAGCCAGTACTGGAGGTAGTCGTAGGGGCTGGTCTGTTCGGCGTCCAGGAAGAGCGCGCCGGACTCGGTCTTGCCCATCTTCTTGCCGTCGGCGGTCAGCAGCAGGGGCACCGTCAGGCCAAAGGCCTGGACCCCGCTGACCCGGCGGATCAGGTCGACGCCACCCAGGATGTGGAACCACTGATCGTCGCCGCCGAGCTGGACGGTGCAGCCATACTGCTGCTGGAGGTGCAGGAAGTCGTAGCTCTGCAGCAGGTGGTAGTTGAACTCGATGAAGGAGAGGCCCTGGTTGCGCTCCAGGCGCTGGCGGGTGCCCTCGGCTGTCAGCATCCGGTTGATGCTGAAGTGGCGGCCGATGTCCCGCAGGAAGTCGATGTAGCCGAGGCCCATCAGCCAGTCGGCGTTGTCGACCATGATCGCAGCCGCAGGGCCGTCGAAGTCCAGGAAGCGGGCGATCTGCGCCTTCTGGCACTCCAGGTTGTGGCGGATGCGCTCGGGCGTGAGCAGCTCGCGGGTCTTGTCCTTGCCGGTGGGGTCGCCGACGCGGGCGGTGCCGCCGCCCAGGACGACGATCGGGCGGTGCCCGGCCTGCTGCAGCCATCGCATCAGCATCACCGGCAGCAGGTGCCCGGCGTGCAGGCTGTCGGCGGTCGGATCGAAGCCGGCGTAGAAGCGCAGCGAGCCCCCGGCGAGGGCGGCGGTCAGGTCGTCGCGCTCGCTGATCTGCTGGACGAGGCCGCGGGCCTGGACGAGGTCGAGGATGCTCATGTCTGCTCTCTCAGAAGGGGCTCTGGTAATGCAGCGGCCCCTGCGGGCCCAGCGGGACGCCCAGGGCCAGCCAGACCAGCAGCATGGCCGTCCACAGCAGCCAGAAGACCACCGTGTAGGGCAGCATCATGCTGACCAGCGTGCCGATGCCCGCCTTGGGCACGTACTTCTGCATGAAGACCAGGATGACGACGAAGTAGGGGTTCAGCGGCGTGATGATGTTGGTGGTGCTGTCGCCGATCCGGTAGGCGACCTGGGTCAGCTCGGGGCTGATCCCGACCTGCATGAACATCGGGACGAAGACCGGGGCGAAGAAGGCGTACTTGGCGCTGGCCGAGCCGATGAAGAGGTTGCCGAGCATGGCCACGACGATGAAGGCGGCGATCAGCAGCCAGGAGGGCATCGACATCCCGGCCAGGATCTCGCCACCCTTGATGGCCAGCATGACGCCGAGCTTGCTCTGGTTGAAGAAGGCGACGAACTGGGCCGCGAAGAAGGCCAGCACGATGTAGGGGCCCATATCGGCCATGGTCGTGGCCATCAGGCGGGCGAGGCCGCTGTCGAGGCGGCCGGAGCGATGGGCCGCCCGCACCGCGCCTGTCGGCAGCCCGAAGGCCAGCCCGACCGAGAGGAAGATGACGAAGAGCATCGGCACGATGGCCTGGCCCCAGCGCGGGGCCTCGCCGTCCGCGGCGTACAGGGGAGCGCCGGGCACGAAGATCAGGGCGAGGCTGAGCGCGGTGGTCAGCAGCCCGGCGACCAGCGCGTAGCCCATGCCGCGGTGCTCCTGCTCGCTGAGGTGCTGCGCGGCCCGCTCCTCGTCCGAGAGCTGGCCGGGACCGCCCTCATCGGCGGGCTTGTCCCGGTAGCGGGGCTCGACGAGCCGTGCCGTCACCCCCCAGCCGGCCAGGGTCAGCAGGAAGGTGCTGGCGATCATGAACCACCAGTTGGAGGCCGGGTTGACCCGGTAGCTGGGGTCCAGGATGGCGGCCCCCGCCTCGGTCAGGCCGGCCAGCAGCGGGTCCAGGCTGGTGATGACGAGGTTGGCCGAGAAGCCCGCCGAGACACCCGCGAACACCGCCGCCATCCCGGCCAGGGGGCTGCGGCCGGCGGCCTTGTAGAGGGCGGCGGCGATCGGCGGGAGCACGACGTAGCCGGCGTCGGCGGCCAGGCTGGAGAGGACCCCGATGAAGACCATCGCCGGGGTGAGCAGGGCCTGGGGCGTGACCCGGGTCAGGGCCTTGAGCAGCGCGCCGATCAGGCCGGTCTTCTCGGCGATGCCGATGCCCAGCATGGCGACCAGCACGACGCCCAGGGGGTGAAAGCCGGTGAAGTTGCCGACCAGGTTGTCGAGCACCCACTTGAAGCCGTCGCGGCTGAGCAGGTCGACCGGCTTGACCGGGATGGAGCCCCGCTCGATGACGAGCTGCCCCTTGTCGTCGAGCACCGGCTGCCGCACCGGCGCCCGCAGCGCCTGACCGTCGGGCCCCAGGCTGAGCGTCGGCTTGCGGTTGATCTCGGCGACCTGCATCGCCAGCACCGGCTGACCGCTGGAGTCGAGGACCTCGGCCATCTGCGGCCGGCCCTGCGGCTGATCGACCGTCCAGCCCTGCCGGGCGCCGATGAAGCTCAGGACCATCACCAGCAGCGCGCCGGCGGCGAAGAGGGTGATCGGATCCGGCAGGCGGTTGCCGACCCCCTCGACGAGGTCGAGGAAGAGGGCCAGCGGGCCCCGACGCTTGCTTTCGGCCATTATCTGCCTCAGTAGGGGGTCTGCCTCAGTAGGGCCGCTGGGCGCGGCGCACATCGGAGGGCGGCACCTTGGCGGGCAGCCCATAGGTCGTGGCGTCGGGATCGGCGGGTTCACGATCCAGGCGCCGACTGCGGTCGAGCTTGATGAGGATCGAGACCGGCCCCATCGCCACGATGTAGGCGATGCTCATCAGGATGAGGTTCTGGGCGCGGATGATCCCGTGCGCGAAGCGCTTCCAGGATCGCCAGAGAGCCGTCATCAGGCCGAGCATCGGGGTGTGGACCTCCTTGAAGTCGGCATGCTAACGCACGCGGGAGGGAGGGCGCTTTGCCGCGCTGGGAGCGGTGGGCTATCCCTGCGGGGCTGTACCTCCGGACCGAGAGCCAGGCGAATCATGCACCGACACTCCCTGCGCGGCGCGCTCGCCGTCCCCCTCCTCCTCCTGGCCTCGCCCGCGTACGCGCTGGAGCTGGTGTGGGAGGGCCACTACCGCGCCGAGGGGCACCTCTACGACTCCCTGTCCCTGTCCCGGGACAACACCAACGCCGAGGGCCTGTCCTCCTGGCTGGACCACAAGGCGCGCCTGCGGCCGGGCTTCCTGCTCTCCGAGCGCGTGGGCATGTTCACGCAGCTGGACCTGCTGCCCTCGGTGATGTGGGGGCAGTCCCCTGGTGGCGGCACCGATCTCACGACCGGCTCCAGCCTGCCGCTGGTCTACGACCAGTCCGTCAACCCGCCCACTACGACCGAGGGCGGGGCCACCCTCCAGAACCTGCGGGTCTCGCGGGTCTGGGGCGAGGTCTGGTTCCCCAAGGTCGGCACCCTGCGCTTCGGCCGCATGCCCGTGCAGTGGGGCTCCGGGCTGGTCTTCAACGCGGGCAACGACCCGGGCGACGACTACGGCGACACCGAAGACCGGGTCAGCTTCACCGGCCTCGCGGGCCCCGTGCACATCATGGGCGCGGTGGGTCTGCCCTACGAGGGCTACGTCAACGAGAACGACGGCCTGCGGGCGGTCAGCGGCAGCGTCGCCCACCTCGCCGAGCAAGCCGCGGTGGGCTTCTACAGCACCTACCGCTGGCAGAGCCAGGAGGACCAGAAGGTCGGCCTGTGGATCGGCGACCTCTGGGGCAAGGCCGAGCTCGGCCCGGTCGAGGTCGAGACCGAGCTGGCCTCGGTCTTCGGGCGCGGCGACCTGGACACCGGCGCCAACGACGTCAGCATCATGGCCTTCGGCGGCCAGCTCACCGGCGGCCTGGAGCTCGACAAGCTCCACCTGGGTCTCAACCTGGGCTTCGCTACCGGCGACGGCGACACCGAGGACAAGAAGCTGCGGGCCTTCGCCTTCGACCCCGACTACGACGTCGGCCTGATGATGTTCGAGCAGCCGATGCCCGTCCTGGCGGCCTCGGTGGCCACCGACAGCAACGAGGGCCGCAACCTCTCGGCGCTGCGCACGCACAACGGCCTCTCCAACGCCCTCTACCTGCGCCCCTCCGTCGGCTACAGCCTGCGCCCCGACCTCGCCGTCCACCTCTCCTTCCTGGCCGCCCAGACGGCCAAGCTGCCCGAAGACCAGGCGGCCGAGAAGGGCTACGGCAGCGAGCTCGATCTGAACGTGGACTACCGGCCCTTCGACCACTTCCGGGTGGACTGGACCGGCGGCCTCTTCTTCCCCGGCAGCTACTACAGCAACTACGAACACCCCACCCTGGGCGGTGACTTCGGACGGATGGCGGTCGGCAGCCGCGTGCAGGCCGTCGTCGAGTTCTGAGCCCCAGGCAGCGGGTCAGGAGCCTGGAATGCAGCTCACTGGCGTCTTCACGGCCCTCGTGACCCCCTTCTCGGCGGGCGAGGTCGATCTCGCCGCCTTCCGCGCCCTCTGCGAGCGCCAGGTGCAGGCCGGGGTCGCCGGGCTGGTGCCTTGCGGCACCACGGGCGAGGCCCCCACCCTCAGCGGCGCCGAGTGGAGCGCGCTGGTCGAGACGACCCTGGAGGTCGCTCGCGCCCACGAGGCGCAGACCGGGCAGCGGGTGGCGGTCGTGCCGGGGGTCGGCACCAACAGCACCGCCAGCACCGTGGACGCCGTGCAGCGCGCCCGCAAGCTGGGGGCCGACGCCGGCCTGCTGGTGCTGCCCTACTACAACAAGCCCAACCCGCGCGGGCTGCTGGCCCATGTCGAGCGGGCCTGCGCCGAGGGCCTGCCGATCGTCGTCTACCATGTGCCCGGCCGCACCGCGCAGCGCCTGCCGGTGGCCCAGCTCGCCCGCCTCTGCGAGGTCCCCGGCGTGGTCTCCTGCAAGGAGGCGACCGGCGACGTGGCCTTCGGCATCGATCTCGTCGAGGCGCTGGAGCTGCGCGGGGCGGGGGTGACGGTGCTCTCGGGCGACGACTTCACCTTCGCGCCCCTGGTCGCCATGGGCGGGCACGGCGTGATCAGCGTGCTCTCCAACGTCGCGCCCCGGATGACCGTGGCCTGGTGCGACGCCGCCCGCACCGGCGACGTCGCCACCCTGCGCGACCTGCGCCGCCGCCTGCAGCCGCTGGTCCGCTACCTCTTCGCCGACTCCAACCCCGTGCCGGTCAAGGCCGCCATGGCCGCCATGGGCCTGTGCGCTGACGAGCCGCGCCTGCCCCTGGCCAGCGGGACCCGACCGGATCCCGAGCTCGTGCGAGGCCTGCAATGAGACCCCACCAGATCGACGGCCCCCGCATCGCGGTCCACGGCGCCAGCGGGCGCCTGGGCAGGCTGATCGTCCACGAGGCGGGCGAGCTGTACGCCGGCCCGGTCGGGCGAGGCGGGCTGCTGCCGCCCTGCGATCTCGTCGTCGACGTCAGCACCCCCGAGGGCCTCGCCGCGCTGCTGCCCCGCCTCTCCGGCCAGGCCCTGCTGGTCGGCACCACCGGCGAGCTGCCCCTGGTGGCCCTCCAGGCCTACGCCTCGCAGGCGCCGGTCGCCATCGTCCCGAATTTCTCGGCGGGCGTGCCCCTGCTGCTCGACCTCCTCCGGCACCTCTCCTCCCGCCTGCCCGAGGGCTGGCAGGTCGAGCTGGTCGAGGCCCACCACGCCGCCAAGCGCGACGCCCCCAGCGGCACCGCCCTGCGCTTGCGCGAGGCCATCGGCCTGCCCGAGGCGCCCATCCACAGCCTGCGCGCCGGCGACACCATCGGCGAGCACAGCCTCTGGCTGGCCGGCCCCGGCGAGCGCATCGAGCTGCACCACGTCGCCACCCGGCGCGAGGTCTTCGCCCAGGGCGCCGTCCGCCTCGCCCGCTGGCTGGTCAGCCAGGGCCCCGGCCTGCACAGCCCATGAAGCGGGCTGCGACCCCCGACAACCTGCGCCAGGCCCTCGAGAAGCTGCAAGCCAACGCGATGAAGCAGAGCTGGGGCGCTGTCTTTCGCGGGTCCGAGCCCGCGCTGCGGCTCGTACACGCGCTGGCCGAGGTGGACGAGAGCTCCACCGCCACGATCGAGCGGGCCATCCTGCTGCTGCGCATCCGGGCCGCGCTGCAGCTCTCCAGCGACCAGCGGGACTTCGAGACCAGCCTGTTCTACGGGCTGATGGACCTGGCGGATCTGCGGCTCTCCGAGGTCCTGGACTGCGCCCCCGGGGAGCCGCCCGCGCTGCGGGAGCGCCTGCGCGAGGCGGTCCGCAACCTCGGCCGCGGCTCGGGCGTCTGGCGGTACTCGCCCGCCATCCACTACCCGATCATCGGCGACATCTACCGCTTCGCCTTCACGCTGCCCGAGCTCTCGCGGGCCGCCCAGGAGAGCAGCGACCCGGTCTTGTGGAGGGCCCTCGTCGAGGCCTGCCTCGGGGCGGGCCAGTACGCCGAGGCGGCGGCCTTCGCGCGCAAGGGTCGGGCCCACTCCCACGTTCGACCCGAGCACCGCAGCTTCAGCCTGCTGGAGGCGCGGGCCCTGGATCTGCAAGGCGAGCGCGAGGCGGCCGCCCGGATCTGGCGGGAGATCTGGCTCCAGGCGAGCGACGCGCAGGGGCTCTGCCTGCTCTGGGACGCCTCAGAGGGCGAGTGCGCCGCGGTCCTGCAGGCCGAGCTGGAGCGCTGCTACGCCGGCGAGCGCGCCTTGCCGCTCGACCTCCAGATCCGGATGGAGATCCTCCTGGGGGACGCCGAGCTGCCCCTGGCCCGCCTGCAAGCGGCCTCGCCCGCGCGCTGGTGGGAGGAGGTCGAGCACCCCGCGATGCTGGTGCTGCCCTTCCTGCTGCGCATCGGCTGCGGCGGCGCCACCCTGGAGAGCCGGACCTTGCTGCACCAGCTCTGGCGGCGGCTGGACAACCCCACCAACCGCTACCGCAACCACTACGACGCGCAGAGCACGGCCTGGACGGAGCGGGTCGATCGGGTCCTGGCCGGGCACCCCACCTGGGCCGTCGACGCCCGGATCTGGCGGGTGGCCGCGGGCAATGTGCTGATGGACCTCGCCAGCGAGGTGATCAAGGCCAAGGCCAACGGCCAGTTCATGAAGGTGGCCCTGTTCGTCGTGGCCCAGATGGAGGCCAACCTGCTCGCCGGAGAGGAGGAGCTGCAGGCCCCGCTGGTCGAGCTGGAGCGCCGCCACCCGCGGCACAGCCGACTGCGCCAGAAGGTGGTGGAGGTGATGGCCCTCTCGCCCCTGCTCCGGACGTAGGGGCGCGATTCATGATTCCGGCGAAGAAACCCCGTAGCTAGTGCCTGGCACTAGCTAGTCACACCCGCCAGCGCCGCCGCGAAGGCCTCGGGCGCGTCCAGCATCGCGTAGTGGCGGGCCCCGGGCAGCACCTGCAGCCGGGCGCCCAGGCTGCGCGCGGTCCACCAGCCGGCCGGCAGGGGGAAGCCGCGATCGGCGCCGCCCCAGAGGCAGAGCGTCGGCACGCCCCGGGCCCGCAGCTCCGCCGGCAGCCGGGCGCAGCGCCGCAGGGGGAGGCCGGCGGCGATCTCTCGCATCCGCTCGGGGTAGGCCGGATCCGCGAGCTGGGCCTTGTAGCGGGCGAGGAGGCCCTCGCGAAGATCGGCGCGCACCCCCGCCGCCAGCCACCGCCGCCCCCCATAGCGCCGGTAGAAGAGCCGCTCGGCGAGCGGCAGGGCGGTCGCGCGAACCGGAGCCCAGCCCAGCCCCACCAGCGTCGAGCAGAGCGTCAGCGAAGCGGCGCCCATGCGGGCGGCCCGGTCGGCGAGCACCAGCCCGCCGAAGTCGTGTCCGACCAGGTGCAGGCGCTCGGGCGCCAGACCCTCGAGCTGCCGGTCCAGCCAGCTCCCGAAGGAGCGCAGATCGGGGCAGTCCAGAGACGGCGAATCCCCGTGGCCGGGCAGATCCGGGGTGAGCAAGGTCGCCCCCTCCATGCGAAGGAGAGAGGCGACCGGCTCCCAGATCCGTCCGTCGACCGGGAGGCCGTGCAGGAGGACGTACACGAGGGTCACGTCCTGCTGCGGGCGACGATCAGAGGGTGCAGCCCATGGCCTGAGCGGTCTGGACCAGGCCGTCGGTGCCGGCCTTGCAGCCGGGGCCCGCGCTGGCCTGGATCGCGGCGCGCGAGGCCTCGTCCATGGTGGCCCACTGGGCGAAGCTGTCCTTCTGGGCCTGGACCGAGGTCTTCATCGGCTCGAGGGCCGGGCCGAGCTTGTCGCAGGTGCTGATCTTCTCGAAGGTGGCGAGGTACTCGTCACACT
>ERZ761602.8364-NODE-8364-length-10454-cov-8.098375_pt1 | contig 10454 bp, 9 predicted proteins | sample MGYA00512165_ERZ761602 | MGnify/ENA primary metagenome ERZ761602 (study PRJEB28899, sample SAMN02445085) | bioreactor sludge metagenome | biome: EBPR sludge; isolation source: Thorneside wastewater treatment plant | place: Australia: Brisbane, Thorneside...
TTGGGGCGGTCGAAGTCGTTGACCATCACCTCCCCGATGATCCCCAGATTGCCCAGCATGGCCAAAGCTACATCCTTCAGGGCGATCTCCACCGACTGGCCCTGCCCGGTCAGCCGGCGATGGCGCTCCGCCGCCAGCAGACCGAGCGCCGCCATCTGGCCGGTGATGCAATCCCAGGCCGGCAGCACGTGGCAGACCGGGTCGCCGGAACCTTCCGGACCGGTGGCATAGGGAAAGCCCACGCTGGGATTGACCGTGTAATCCACCGCCGGCCCGCCGTCGCGGGTGCCCAGCACGGTCAGCATGATCAAATCCTCCCGGTGCTGCTTCAGATGTTCGTAGTCCATCCAACCCCGGACTCGGAGATTGGTCAGGAAAATGCCCGCGTTGGGTCCCGGCGCGCAGATCAACCGCGTCACGATTTCCTGGCCGCGGGGAGTGCTCACATCCACGGCGAGGGAGCGTTTACCCTTGTTCAAACCCGCCCAGAATAAACTCCGATTATCATGAGTAACCGGCCAGCGGTGATAGTCGAGTCCGCCTCGGATGCGGTCGAAACGAATCACTTCCGCGCCCATTTGCGCCAGCGTCATCCCTGCCAGAGGCGCCGCGACGAACGCGGTACCTTCGACCACCCGCAGACCTTCCAAAATCCTTGCCATTGCAATCTCTCAGTTGAGTAATCCAGCCAATTTGGCTCTTTCGACCATGGCGCGGCACATCCTGAGCGAGGCCACGTCGATCATCTTGCCCTTGACGCTGATAGCCCCCCTGCCCTCCCGCAACGCGGCCTCGTATTCGTCCAGAACCGTCCGCGCCCAGTCAAGCTCTTTTTCCGACGGAACAAAGGTCCGGTTCACCGTTTCGATTTGACTCGGATGAATGCACCACTTGCCATCGAAACCCATCGCCCGCCCGATCTTACAGGCCTGCACCAAGCCCTCGGCGTTCTTGATGCCGGCGAAAGGACCGTCGATCGCCCGCTTGTTATAAGCCTTGGCGGCGCTGACAATCGAATGCATGATATGGTGCCAGCGATGGCCGGGATAAATGCGGTCGTTTTCGTCCAGTTCGCCAATCGATTCCATCGGCATGCGCACCGACGCCGCATAGTCGCCGGGTCCGTAGACAAAACCTTCCAGACGCTCGGAACAGGCCGCGATTTCCCGGATGTTGACGCAGCCCAGCGCGGTTTCGATCAGCGCCTCAATCCCGATCGGACGCGAATAGTTTTTATAACTTTCGATCTGCCCGAGCAGGGTTTCCACCACATAAACATCCTCGGAGCGATTCACCTTTGGAATTACGACCAAATCGATGCGGTCGCCCGCCGCTTCCACGATCTCGATCAGGTCCCGGTAGGCAAAATGAGTGTCCAGCCCATTCATCCGAAACAGCCGGAGTTTATTGCCGAAATCCAGTTCCCGGTAAGCCCGGACCACGTTGGCTCGACTGGCTTCCTTTTCATCGGGCGCCACCGCATCTTCCAGATCAATGCACACGGCATCGGCACGGGCGGCGGCGGTTTTTTGAATCATTCCCCAATTGGAGGCTGGCACCAGCAGTACCGAACGTTCCAATCTTTCGCTCATCGATTCATCTCCAGGAAATCGTCGCCTGCATGGCAATATTGCCGTCGCCGTTGGCCGTATACAATTCGTGGCCACCGTCCGGCTTGAGTCGGCCACAAACGGACACTCGATCGAAATCGAACAGGGGTCGCAGGGCTCGGAAGTTATAGTTGGCCGGCTTCCGGCCCGGATTGTTGCGCTTGGCCGATTCGAGCAGCAGCAGGGCCTGCAACGGGCCATGGATCACGAGGCCCGGATATTTTTCCACCTGGGTGGCGTATTGAAGGTCGTAATGGATTCGGTGGGAATTGAAGGTCAGGGCGGAGAATCGGAACAACAGCACCGGATCGACGGAGTATGTCTCTTGCCATTGCGGATCGTCAGGGATCGGATTGGGCGCCGCAGGGACAAACGCCTTGGGCATCGGTAGATAAACGATATCCTGCTCTTCCTCGACCGCGAGTCCGCGCGCGGAGTGGATCGAGTGCTTGACGGTGACGAAGACCATGCGGCCCGCTTTTCCCTCCTTTTCCGACACCTCGAGAATTTCCGAGGTCTTGCCGATCTTCTCGCCGAGGAACAAATCCTGATGAAAGTTCAATCGGCCACTGGCCCACATCCGCCGTTCCAAGGTGACCGGCGGTAGAAAGCCGCCGCGTTTGGGATGGCCGTCGGAGCCTATTCCCGCCCTGGCAACCAGGGGCAGAAAATACAGCCAGTACCACAGTTCAGGCAGGGGATCGCCTTCCTTGGCCGTAAAATTCGAATTCGGATAGTCCAAGGTGAGGGCCAACGCTCGGGCCGGCGTCGGATAGACGCGATCCCGGATTTCCTCCTTTTTGCCCACCCAGTCCCGCAAGTTCACGTCAGTCATCGTTCCATGGTCTCCGCGATTTTCCATTGGCCCAATACGGGTCACCCAATCGTTTCCAGAAAATTCCGTCAGCCAGAAGGCCCGGACCGACCTTCATCTCTCGTAACCGTTTACTCCCCCTCCCGGCGGGAGGGGGTTGGGGGGAGGGCAAGTCGTTGGCGCCACTCCGTTTCCCCCCTCCCAACTTCCCCCCGCTGGGAGGAGGTGCCTGAACGCTTACCATCTCTCATTACACATTTCTCATTACACATTGGATCTCACGGAACCTTTTTATCATCCGGAATTTTTTCATCGTACTTGAAAGTGGCTACCCTGGATAGCTTCTCAATATCCATCTCCGGGAAAAGCTTCGCGCCAGTCCCGCCACCAAAACTTGCAGGCGTTGGCTTATCAACAGAGCCGATTTCTCCATATCGAGTCACGCACCGATCCGTGCCCGTGCGATGATAGGCAAGAACCTCGTATCCTGGCCAAGAGGAAAGAACCCACATTTCGTCTTGCGAGCTTGAAACAAATACATCCAAAGCAACAGATGGAATCCCGCGATACGTGGAGCCAAACATCGGGAAGTAGCGCCGTCGACCCGCGTCGTTCTCGACCGAGAAACCAAGGACAGCGCTGTCCACGCCAAAGTCGATATAAAATTGTACGGAACGATTGCCGATCCGCACCGATTCCAGCAGGATGCTCGGTTTCTCATTGGTGGCGGCCACTCGGCTATCTTGTCCACTTTCGGATCCACAACAGGCCAGGACAGCAAGCATCGAAAACAAAAGAACATGCTTCATCCTCCACGCCCAATGCCATGACAAGCGGTGCGGATTTATGAAAATCTGGTTTTCGAAAGAGGTGAATTCAATCGCGTTCTTAGGCATTTTTTAACCTCGACCAAAAAATCACCGGCTAAGAACCGGTGAATTTCAACCAGGTTTGCAAATCTGAATACGGGTCAAGGATTCGCCATCATGGCTCCATCCGAAGGCTGCTCCGTCCGCAGGTTAAAACCCGCCAAGGCATTAATACTCACGGCAAGTTCGTGAAAAGCACGATCCAAGCATGGCGGCAACTCGTGATCAACAATCGCCGGATTCACCAGTCCACCGTGCCGCGTCCAGGGCCAACGGGACCACCACCGGCGGCGCCCCCGGAACCCCACGCATGAGATTCCGACCAGTTCCACCACATATATTGGTTTTCCATTCCGGACGCCGCAAAAGCCGGATGGCTTGCAAATCTGCCAAACGATTTCTTGCTCATGATATTATACATCCATATATTCATCTTGGCCGTTTTCGCGGTGCAATCGATACTGTCGACGGTCGCGGATATTCCGAACGATCCAATCGAGCATGTGTACAGCTCCCATGTCTGAACGGTAGGCAATGGAATCGAGTTTAGCGGTGGTATTACGCCGCCCAACGCACGAGCAGCCGCACGGGCGACCACTGAACCGGCATAAACGATGAATGCATCCCTACAGGTATCTGGATCCGTTCCCGGTGGACTACTCACCCAGATACTATAGGCGTTTGGATCAGTAGCCGGTGGATCCGTCTTCCCAGGCTTCCATGACGCGGATGTCTTATGGTTGGTTTTCCAGAATGGACAATTCGCCGCAAGATCCGCTTTTGCCTGATTGACAGCATCAATGACAGGCTGCCACCTGCGCACGATCGTAGTGTAGTTATCCGTTTCAGGCATCACCCAAAGCCTTTCGACGGAAAATGGCGAGAAAAAGTTATCTAGAATTTGGCCAATGGTCGTACTCATTTTTCGTTCGCCTCTTCTGGCTAGACTGCGAAAAGTAATGGTATCCCGACCGGAAGGGTCGCCGATGGAACGAGGAATTTCATATCACCCGCTTCTTTCTCAGTTCACCGATTTCCTCTTGATTCATGCCCAACAATTCGGTCAGAACCGCATCGGTGTGCTCGCCAAGTTTGGGGCCGAGATGGCGAATCTTCCCCGGCGTTTCGGACAGACGGGGAATGACCGAGGGCACGATGACGGTCTCACCCAAGTCTTCGACATCGATGGCAACCAGATTGCGCCGAGCGTGGAACTGCCGGTCGCCGAAGATATCCGCGATATTGTTCAGGGGTCCCGCCGGGGCGCCGGTTGCATAACAACGCTTCAACACTTCATCGCGGGTCAGGGAACCGCACCAGTCGCGCACGATTTCGTTGACGTCGTGGCGGTTTTCCAACCGGGTTTTTTGCTCGCCGTACAGGCTGGACGAGGCCAGTTCCGGCCGGCCCATCGCTTCGGCCAGCCGCGCGAACAGCTTGTCGGTGGCGCAGGCGATAGCGACCCATTTGCCCTCTTCCTTGGTCGGAAAGTGGCCATAGGGACAGGCGAAGTCGTTGTGCGTCGGCCCGTGCCGCTCCCGCACCGTGCCGAACATGGCGTAAGCCGACGCCAGCTCATCGGTGCAGCGGAACACTGTCTCATAAAGCGCGGCGTCGATGTATTGGCCGATGCCGGTTTGCTCGCGATAGCGCAGCGCCATCAGCACCCCGAGGCAGCCGTACAAGCCGGTCAGGTAATCCCCCAGTGTGGTCGAACCCGGCGTGACCGGTGTGCCCTTGGGCATTCCGGACAGATAGGCGATGCCGCCGACGGCATGGGCGATGCGCGCGAAACCAGGTCGATCCTTGTAGGGGCCGGTCTGGCCGTAGCCGGTCACCCGCAGCATGATCAGGCCCGGATTGAGTTCGTGCAACACCTCCCACGACAGGTCCCACTTTTCCAGCGTACCGGGCCGGAAGTTTTCGCACAGCACGTCCGCCTTTTCGATCAGCCGCTTGAAAACCTCCACCCCCTCGCGACGATGCAGGTCGAGGGTGACCGATTTCTTGTTGCGCGCTTCGCTCAGCCAGGCCAGGGTGTCCCCGCGCTGGGTGGGCGTGCCGTACTTCCGGCAAATATCACCCCCGATCGGATGCTCCACCTTGAGCACCTCGGCGCCGAACTCGCCGAGAATGCCGGCGCAATACGGCGCCGCGATTACCGTGGCCACGTCGACGACCCGAATACCGGACAGCGGCAAGGCCCCCTCATTCGTTCTACTGGTCATGATCGTGCTCTCGAAAGATCTTCACTCGAACGAAATGGCTAGATGATCTTGCGCTGGCGCAGCCGCTTGATTTCGTCGGCCGAAAGATCGAGTAGTTCGCGCATGATCTCGTAAGTCGCGTTGCCGAGGGGCGGGCCGAGGCTGGTGATCCGACCCGGCGTGGCCGACAGGGTAGGCACGACGCCAGGAACCACGACCTCGCCCAGCCCGGGTTCCTCCAGTTTGACCAGATTGCCCCGCGCCTGGAAATGCTCGTCCTCGAAGATATCGGCGATGCTGTTGAGCTTGCCGACCGGGACTTCACAGGCAAGACAACGGTTCAGCACCTCTTCGCGCGGGAGCGCTCCCACCCATTCGACGACGATCTGGTTGACCTCGTTGCGGGCGGCCAGCCGTTTGAGCTGCTGACCGTACAGCGCGGAAGAGGCCAGCTCCGGTCGTTCCATCGCCTCGGCCAGGCGCTCGAACATCTTGTCGGTGGTGCAGGCAATGGCGACCCACTTGTCATCCTGGCTGCGGAAATGGCCGTGCGGCACGGCGACGAAACTGCCGGAGCCCTCCCGCTCCCGTACCTTGCCGAACAGCCCGTAGGAGGCGGCGATCTCGTCCAGTTGGCGGAACACGGATTCGTAGATGGCGACATCGATGATCTGGCCGCGCCCGGTTTTTTCCCGGTGGCGCAGGGCCATCATGATGCCGATGGCGCCGTACAGGCTGGAAAAGTAGTCGCCGAACGGCACCGTGCCCGGCACGACCGGGGTTTCGCCGGGAAAGCCGGCCAGATAGGACAGGCCGCCGAAAGCGTGGGCGATGTGGGCGAAGCCGGAGCGGCGGCGATACGGCCCGGTCTGGCCGTAGCCCGACACCCGCAAGAAGACCAGGCGAGGATTGGCCTCGCTGAGCACCGGCCAGCCGAGGCCCCACTCCTCCATCGTGCCCGGCCGGAAATTCTCGATGAGCACATCCGCCTTCGCGATCAGCCTGAGGAAGAGCTGCACGCCTTCCCGCTGGCGCAAGTCGATGGTGACCGACTTCCGGTTGCGGGCCTCGCTGAGCCAGGCCAGGGTGGCGTCGTGACGCTTGGTCGGCGTTCCGAAACGGCGCATCGGATCGCCGGCGATGGGGTGCTCGATTTTCAAGACTTCGGCGCCGAATTCGCCCAGCACCGACGCGGCGTGAGGTCCGGCCAGGAAGGTGCCCAGATCCAGCACCCGAACGCCGGTCATCGGCAATTTGGGCTCCGCGTCGTGCTCGTGGGATTCGGAAAGCTCCGAACCTTCGGTGATCGTCGTTTCGGTCTGCGCCTGCCCGTCGGACATGCTGGTTTCCTCTCGTGGTCGATTGCCAGGTTTCGCCCGCCGGCGCCGCCACGTCCGCGCATCCTCTCCGGGCCAGGCAACCATTTGCAGTATAGTAAGCGCCACCCTGTTTGCCAGTGAGCGCGACCGCGCCGGTCCCACCGAGCCAACCCCACCGTAATGAACGTTCGTACTCAAACCATTGCCTTGCAGACCATCCTGCTCAAGGAAATCCTGCGGTTCCTGCGCATCTGGATTCAAACCATCCTGCCGCCGGCCATCACCACGGCGCTGTATTTCGTCATTTTCGGCCAGTTGATCGGCGCCCAACTGGGACCGGTGGACGGGCTGAGCTATACCCAGTACATCGCGCCGGGACTGATCATGATGGCGGTGATCACCAACGCCTACTCCAATGTGGTGTCCTCGTTCTTCAGTTCCAAATTCCAGCGCCACATCGAGGAAATGCTGGTCTCGCCCTTGCCCAACGCCATCATCGTGCTGGGCTTCGTCGGCGGCGGGGTGGCGCGGGGTTTGGCGGTCGGCGGCGTGGTGACCGCGATTGCGCTGTTCTTCGCCGACCTGCGCTGGCAACATCCGCTGGTCACCCTCGCGGTCATCGTCCTGACCTCGGTGCTCTTCGCGCTCGGCGGGCTGATCAACGGCATCTTCGCCAAGAGCTTCGACGATATCTCGATCATCCCGACCTTCGTGCTGACTCCGCTGATCTATCTCGGCGGCATCTTCTATTCCATCAGGATGCTGCCGCCGTTCTGGCAGGACGCGTCGCTGTTCAATCCGATCCTGTACATGATCAACGCCTTCCGCTTCGGCATCCTCGGCGTGTCGGACATCGACGTTCGCGTTGCCTTCGTCATCATCCTGCTGTTCATCGCCACCCTGTTCGGCTACAGCCTGTGGCTGCTGCGACGGGGAACCGGCATCCGCAACTGACCGCCCCCCTGCCTGATCACAAGACGCAACCATCGCCAGGACATGGTTGCATGCATTCGCGACCTCATCATCTATCTTTAATGATCAAGGTCCGGCATCCGCGCCGCGACTTTGTTCGAGCACGGATCTTCCCGGCCTGACTCCCAATAGAACCATCATCAGGAGACATCGCTTTATGCACATCAAGTCCACTGTCCAAACCCTCCTCGCCGGTGCCACCCTGGCTCTGCTGACCGGCTTCGCCCAGGCCCAAACCGTGATCAAGTTCTCGCATGTGGTCGCCGAGAATACGCCCAAGGGCCAGGGCGCCCTGATGTTCAAGAAACTGGCCGAGGAGCGTTTGCCCGGCAAGGTCAAGGTGGAGGTGTTCCCCAATTCCCAGTTGTTCGGGGACGGCAAGGAGATGGAAGCGCTGCTGCTGGGCGACGTGCAGCTCATCGCGCCGTCGCTGTCCAAGTTCGACCGCTACACCAACCAGATTCAGGTGTTCGATCTGCCGTTCCTGTTCAACGACATCGCGGCGGTCCACCGCTTCCAAGGCAGCGAGACCGGCAGAACGATCCTCAACTCGATGACCAAAAAAGGTCTGATTGGCTTGGGTTATTGGGATAATGGCATGAAGCAGCTTTCGGCCAAGAAGCCGCTGCGGATGCCGGAAGACGCCAAGGGTCTGAAGTTCCGCATCCAGGCCTCCGACATCCTTGAGGCCCAGTTCAAGGCTGTCGGCGCCGTACCGCAGAAGCTGGCGTTCGCCGAGGTCTATCAGGCGCTGGAAACCGGCGTGGTGGACGGCGCGGAAAACCCCTGGTCGAACGCCTACTCGCAGAAATTCTTCGAGGTGCAGCCCTACTTCACCGAGTCCAACCACGGCTATCTGGGCTACATGGTGGTGGCTAACGCGAACTTTTGGAGCGATTTGCCCGCCGACGTGCGCCAGACCCTGGAAAAAATCCTGGCCGAAGTCACGGTCGAGGTCAACAAGTCGGCCCAGACCTTCAGCGACGGCGACCGCAAGAAGATCAAGGACTCCGGCAAAACGGAAATCCTTCAATTGACTCCCGAACAGCGCGGCGCCTGGCAAAAAGCAATGAAACCGGTCCTGGAACAATTCACGCCCAAGATCGGCAAGACCATCGTCGACGCCGCGATGGCGGCCAACAAGCCGTAATTCCCCTCCTCCTTTCGACCAGACCCTCCCCCGCGATCCCGCGCGGGAGGGTCTGCCGCTTCCGTTCGGAGAATCCCCCATGTTGATTCGTATCGCTCATCATCTGGAGGAGGGTTTCATCGCGCTGCTGCTGGCGCTGATGACGCTCATCACCTTCAGCCAAGTGGTCGCCCGCTACATCTTCGAGACTGGCTTCGGCTGGGCGCTGGAATTGACCACGTACCTGTTCGCCTGGCTGGTCCTGTTCGGCGTGTCCTACGGCATCAAGGTCGGCGCCCATATCGGCATCGACATCCTGGTGCGTCAGTTCCCGCGCAACCTGCGCCGCATCGTCGGCCTGCTGGCCGTTTTGTGTTGCTGCGCCTACTGCATCATCCTGCTGGTCGGCTCGGTCGGATACGTATACAAACTTTACGCCATTGGCATCGAAGCCCAGGATTTGCCGATTCCGCGCTGGATTCCCTTCATCATGCTGCCGCTGGGTTTGATGCTGGCCCTGCTGCGGTTGTTGCAGGTGGCCTGGCGCACCGTGAGAGGCGAGCAGGAGGGCTTGCGGCTGGCCGACGAGGCGCGCGAAGCCATCGAAGCGGTCGAAACCCACGAAACGCTGCACCCGGGCAGCGGCCAGCCTCGCCAGGAGAAAGCGCCATGACCTCCCTGTTTCTGTTCACCCTGTTGTTCCTGTTTCTGCTGATGGGGGTGCCGATCGCCTTCTCCCTGGGTCTGGCCAGCATCCTGACCATCCTGTTCTTCACCAACGATTCGCTGGCCTCCATGTCGCTCAAGCTGTTCGACACCATGGAGCATTACACCCTGCTGGCGATTCCGTTTTTCATCCTGGCCTCGGCGTTTCTGACCACCGGCGGCGTCGCCCGCCGGCTGATCCGCTTCGCCATCGCCGCCGTCGGCCACCTGCGGGGCGGCCTCGCCATCGCCTCGGTGCTGGCCTGCATGTTGTTCGCGGCGGTGTCGGGTTCCTCGCCGGCCACGGTGGCCGCCATCGGCTCCATCGTGATCGGCGCCATGATCAAGTCGGGCTATCCGCAGAAGTACGCCGCCGGCATCATCTGCAACGCCGGCACCCTGGGCATCCTGATTCCGCCATCGATCGTGATGGTGGTGTACGCCGCCGCCACCGAGACCTCGGTCGGCCAGTTGTTCATGGCCGGCGTCATTCCCGGCCTCCTGCTCGGCCTGATGCTGATGCTGGCGATTTATTTCAGCGCGCACAAGTTCAAGATCCCGACCCAGCCGCGCGCCTCGTTCCGGGAACTGCTGATCGCGGCCCGCGACGCCATCTGGGGTCTGGGCTTGATCTTCGTGGTGATGGGCGGGATTTACGGCGGCATCTTCACCGCCACGGAAGCCGCCGCCGTCGCCGCGGTGTATGCCTTCATCGTCGCCCTGTTCATCCACAAGGACATGGGTTGGGGTGAAGTGCCCCATGTGTTCGCCGAGGCCGGCAAGGTCACGGTGATGCTGCTGTTCATCATCGCCAACGCCATGCTGTTCG
>ERZ761602.8365-NODE-8365-length-10453-cov-5.013464_pt1 | contig 10453 bp, 9 predicted proteins | sample MGYA00512165_ERZ761602 | MGnify/ENA primary metagenome ERZ761602 (study PRJEB28899, sample SAMN02445085) | bioreactor sludge metagenome | biome: EBPR sludge; isolation source: Thorneside wastewater treatment plant | place: Australia: Brisbane, Thorneside...
ATCGGCTGCATGGTCAACGGCGCCGGCCTCGCCATGGCGACGATGGACATCATCAAGCTCTATGGCCGCGAACCCGCCAACTTCCTCGACGTCGGCGGCGGCGCCAGCGAGGAGAAGGTGACGGCGGCGTTCAAGATCATCACCGCCGATCCCAACGTGAAGGGCATCCTGATCAACATCTTCGGCGGCATCATGAAGTGCGACATCATCGCCAACGGCGTCGTCGCCGCGGTCAAGGCGGTGGGCCTCAAGGTGCCACTGGTGGTGCGCCTGGAAGGCACCAATGTCGAGCAGGGCAAGAAGATCATCGCCGAATCGGGCCTCGACGTCGTCCCCGCCGACGACCTCGACGACGCCGCCCAGAAGATCGTCGCCGCCGTGAAGAAGGCCGCCTAAGCCATGTCCATCCTGATCGACAAGTCCACCAAGCTCATCACCCAGGGCTTCACCGGCAAGACGGCGACGTTCCATTCGCTGGGGGCGCTCGCCTACGGCACCAAGCTGGTGGGCGGCGTCGCCCCCGGCAAGGGCGGCACCATGCACCCCGATCCGGGCGTCAACCTGCCCGTCTGGGACACCGTCGCCGAGGCGAAGGCGGCGACCGGCGCGACCGCCAGCGTCGTCTACGTGCCCCCGCCGGGCGCCGCCGACGCGATCATGGAAGCGATCGACGCCGAGATCCCGCTCATCGTCTGCATCACCGAGGGCATCCCGGTGCAGGACATGATCAAGGTGAAGCGCGCCCTCTCGGGCTCGAAGTCGCGCCTGATCGGCCCCAACTGCCCCGGCATCGTCACCGCCGGCGAGTGCAAGATCGGCATCATGCCGGCCAACATCTTCAAGCCGGGCAGCGTCGGCATCGTCTCGCGGTCGGGCACGCTGACCTACGAGGCGGTGTTCCAGACCACGAACGAGGGCCTCGGCCAGACCACCGCGGTCGGCATCGGCGGCGACCCGGTCAAGGGCACCGAGTTCATCGACATGCTGGAGATGTTCCTCGCCGACGAGAAGACCAAGTCGATCGTCATGATCGGCGAGATCGGCGGTTCGGCCGAGGAAGACGCCGCCCAGTTCATCGCCGACGAGGCGAAGCGGGGCCGAAGCAAGCCGATGGTCGGCTTCATCGCCGGCCGCACCGCCCCTCCGGGACGCCGCATGGGCCATGCCGGCGCGATCATCTCGGGCGGCAAGGGTGACGCGGAATCCAAGATCGCGGCGATGGAGGCGGCGGGCATCACGGTGTCGCCCAGCCCGGCGCGTCTTGGAAAAACCCTGGTCGATGTGTTGAAGGGTTGAGGCGCACAGGGTAGTTTTCCGGCGCCCGCGCACTATCTGACTCGCGGGGCCGGCCGAGGCGTCCACCGGCGCCTTAAAGCTGTCGCAGGCCGGCCCGATCATGGAGTTCCAGGCGTCAGACGCCGGAGCGATACGAACCCGCATGGCTTCCAACACCGCGCAACTCGACACCTCGTTCCTCAGCGGAGCGAACGCCGCCTTCATTGAAGAGCTCTACGACCGCTACGCCGCCGACCCCAATTCGGTCGACGAGAGCTGGCGGACGCTGTTCGCCGGCCTGGGCCGCGGCGCCGGGGGCGGGGCGAAGCCGGCCTGGGGGCTGAAGAGCGGTTCCGGCATGACCGGCGCGCTGGCCGAGGAATTCCTTCCGCCGCCGCCCAAGCCGGGCAAGAAGCCGGCCGCCGCGACTGCTCCCAAGGCGGAACCCGGGGCCTCGGTGATCGCCGCGCTCGCCCAGGGCGCGCCCTCGGCGGACGCCATCAAGGCCGCCACGCTCGACAGCGTGCGCGCCACGCAGCTCATCCGCGCCTTCCGCGCCCGGGGCCATCTCGCCGCCAATCTCGATCCGCTGAAGCTCGGCGGCGACGAGCCGCACCCCGAACTCGACCCGTTCAATTTCGGCTTCCTGCCGCAGGACATGGACCGGCCGATCTTCCTCGACAACATGCTGGGCCTGCAATACGCGACGATGCGCGAGATCGTGGAGATCTGCCGCGCCACCTATTGCGGCAACATCGGCTACGAATTCGTCCATGTGACGGACCCCGACCAGAAGCGCTGGATCCAGGAGCGCATCGAAGGCCGCGAGAAGGGCGCCCATTTCACGCCCGAGGGCAAGAAGGCGATCCTCAACAAGCTGATCGAGGCCGAGGGCTTCGAGCAGTACTGCACCCGCAAGTTCACCGGCACCAAGCGCTTCGGCCTGGATGGCGGCGAGGCGCTGATCCCCGCTCTGGAGCAGATCATCAAGCGCGGCGGCGCGCTGGGCGCCAAGGAGCTGGCCTTCGGCATGCCGCATCGCGGCCGCCTCAACGTTCTCGCGAACGTGCTGTCGAAGCCCTATCACCAGATCTTCCACGAGTTCCAGGGCGGCTCGTCGAGCCCCAAGGATGTCGCCGGGTCGGGCGACGTGAAGTACCATCTGGGCGCCTCCTCCGACCGCGCCTTCGACGGCAACCGCGTCCACCTCTCGCTGGCCCCGAACCCGTCGCACCTCGAAGCGGTCAACCCGGTCGTGCTGGGCAAGGTGCGCGCCAAGCAGGTCCAGTTCGGCAACGGCAACGCCGAGATCGCCCGCGGCGCGGTGATTCCCGTGCTGCTGCACGGCGACGCCGCCTTTGCCGGCCAGGGCGTGGTCGCCGAGTGCTTCGCCATGTCGGGCACGCGCGGCTACCGCACCGGCGGCACGATCCACATCGTCGTCAACAACCAGATCGGCTTCACGACCAGCCCGCATCATGCGCGCTCCTCGCCGTATCCCTCCGACATCGCCAAGATGGTCGAGGCGCCGATCATGCACGTGAACGGCGACGACCCCGAGGCGGTCGTCCACGCCGCGCGCATTGCCACCGAGTTCCGCCAGCGCTTCCAGAAGGACGTGGTGGTGGACATGTTCTGCTACCGCCGCTTCGGCCACAACGAGACGCTGGAGCCGACCTTCACCCAGCCCCTGATGTACCGGGCGATCAAGGACCATCCCTCGACGCTGTCGCTCTACGGCAAGCAGCTGATCGACGAAGGCGTCATCACCGTCGAGGAGTTCGAGGCGATGAAGGCGGAGTTCGCCAACCGCCTCGACGCCGAGCTGGAAGCCGCCAAGACCTTCAAGGCCAACAAGGCCGACTGGCTGGACGGGTTGTGGTCGGGCATGGAGGCCGGCAACGGCGTCTACAAGCGCGGCGACACGGCCGTCGACATCGAGGTACTGAAGGAGATCGGCCGCGCCCTCTCCTCGGTGCCCGACACCTTCAACGCCCACCGCACCGTGGCGCGCCAGCTGGCGGCCAAGGCGGCGATGTTCGAGACCGGCCAGGGCGTCGACTGGGCGACCGCCGAGGCGCTCGCCTTCGGCACGCTGGCGCTGGAGGGCGTGCGCACGCGGCTCTCAGGCCAGGACAGCCGCGAGGGCACCTTCAGCCAGCGCCACGCCGCGCTGGTCGATCAGGTCGACGAGCACCGCTACGTCCTCCTCAACCACATCCGCGAGGGCAAGCAGGCCGAGATCGAGGTGATCGATTCGCTGCTCTCGGAGTTCGCGGTGCTCGGCTTCGAGTACGGCTATTCGACCGCCGCGCCCAATGCGCTCGTTCTGTGGGAAGCGCAGTTCGGCGATTTCTCGAACGGCGCCCAGGTCATCATCGACCAGTTCATCGCCTCGGGCGAAACCAAGTGGCTGCGCCTCTCGGGCCTCGTCCTGCTGCTGCCGCACGGCTATGAGGGCCAGGGGCCGGAGCACTCCTCCGCCCGGCCCGAGCGCTTCCTGCAGCTCTGCGCCGAGAAGAACATGCAGGTCGCCAACCTGACCACGCCGTCGAACTACTATCACGCGCTCCGCCGGCAGATCCGCCGCAACCACCGCAAGCCGCTGGTGCTGATGACGCCCAAGTCGCTGCTGCGCCACAAGCGCGCAGTGTCGCAGCTCATCGACATGGGGCCGGGAACCTCGTTCCACCGGATCCTTTGGGACGACGCCGAGCAGCGCCCCGGCTACTCGGTCAAGCTCAAGGCCGACAAGGACATCCGCCGCGTCGTGCTGTGTTCGGGCAAGGTCTATTACGACCTCTTCGACGAGCGCGAGAAGCGCGGCGTCGACGACGTCCAGCTCCTGCGCGTCGAGCAGCTCTATCCCTATCCCGAGGACGCCGTGGAGCGCGAGATGCTGCGCTTCAAGCACGCCGAGATCGTCTGGGTGCAGGAAGAGCCGAAGAACCAGGGCTACTGGACCTACATCGCGCCGCTTCTGGAGGAGACGCTGGTCAAGGTCGGCAACGCCCGTCCGCGGCCGCGCTATATCGGCCGCCGGGCCTCCGCCTCGCCGGCGACCGGGCTCTCCAGCACCCACCAGGCCGAACTCAAAGCCTTCATGGACGAAACCTTCGCGCCTTAGCGCGCCTCAGCATCCGGGAGCCACCTCATGGCCGACATCACCGTGCCCAACATGGGCGAAAGCGTCACCGAGGCGACGATCGCGAAGTGGTTCAAGAAGGTGGGCGACACGGTCGCCGCCGACGAGCCGCTGGCCGAACTCGAGACCGACAAGGTAACCGTCGAGGTGCCCTCTCCGTCGGCCGGCGTCCTGACGACGATCTCGGTCGGCGAAGGCGGCGCGGTCGCCCCCGGCGCGGTCATCGGCGTCATCGAGGAAGGCGCCGCCGCGCCCGCGCCCGCGCCCCGGACGGCGCCCGCCGCGCCGGCACAGGCTGCGCCCGCCCCCGCTCCGGCGCCCGCTGCGGCCGAACCGCTGCCCAACGGCCCGGCGGTCGCGCGCCTCGCGACCGAGACCGGCGCCGACGTCTCGGCGATCGCCGGCACCGGCAAGGACGGCCGCGTGACCAAGGGCGACGTGCTCGCCGCGCTCGACCAGGTCGCGACCCAGGTGAATGCCGCGGTGGCGCCTGCCGCCGTGCCCGCCGCCGCGCCGGCACCCGCGCCCGCCGCGCCGCGCGCCACCAACGCCCGCGAGCAGCGCGTGAAGATGTCGCGCCTGCGCCAGACCATCGCCCGCCGCCTCAAGGAGGCGCAGGACACCGCCGCCATGCTCACCACCTTCAACGAGGTGGACATGACCGAGATCATGGCGCTGCGGAAGACCTATCAGGAGAGCTTCGAGAAGCGCCACGGCGTGCGCATCGGCTTCATGTCGTTCTTCGTGAAGGCCTGTGTCGCGGCGCTGAAGGAGATCCCGGCCGTCAACGCCGAGATCGACGGCGACGACGTCATCTACAAGAATTTCTACGACATCGGCGTGGCGGTCGGCACCGAGAAGGGCCTCGTCGTGCCAGTGCTGCGCGACGCCGACGCCAAGGGCTTCGCCGAGATCGAGAAGGGCATCGCCGATCTCGGCGCCAAGGCGCGCGACGGCAAGCTCAAGCTGGAAGACCTGCAGGGCGCGACCTTCACGATCTCGAACGGCGGCGTCTACGGCTCGCTGATGTCGACGCCGATCCTCAACGCGCCGCAGTCGGGCGTGCTCGGCATGCACAAGATCCAGGATCGCCCGGTCGCGCTGAACGGACAGGTCGTGATCCGTCCGATGATGTACCTGGCGCTCAGCTACGACCACCGCCTGGTCGACGGCAAGGAAGCCGTGACCTTCCTGGTGCGCGTCAAGGAAGCGCTGGAGAATCCGGTCCGTCTCGTCCTGGAGGTCTGATGCGGCCGTGACCGCCGAACTCTGGCTGCTCGCCGCCGCGATCCTCATCGGCCTCGCGCATGTCGGGGCGCAGAGCCTCGCCTTCAAGTCCCAGGCGGGCAATGCCTACACGGTGGGCGCGCGCGACGACGCGATTGCCGCGTCCGGCGTTGCAGGGCGGCTGGAGCGGGCGCTGCGGAACTTCGGCGAGACCTTTCCGCTCTTCGCCGCCGCCGTGCTGATCGTCCACGCCGCCGGCCTTGCGGGAGATCTCTCCCGGATCGGCGCCTTCATGTATGTCGGCGGCCGGGCCGCCTATCTGCCGCTCTATGCCAGCGGCCTGCCCTGGGTGCGGACCGCTGCCTGGCAGGTCGCGACGATCGGTATCGTCCTGGTGCTCGCGCAGTTGTTCGCGGGGCCGTGATCCACTATTGCGGGGCGCACGCGCCTGAGGAGTCTCCATGCCCGGTCCCTATGACGTCGTCATCATCGGCGGCGGCCCCGGCGGCTACAATGCCGCGATCCGCGCCGGCCAGCTCGGCCTGAAGACCGCCTGCATCGAGAAGCGTGCGGTCAAGGGCCAGGCCGCCTTCGGCGGCACCTGCCTCAATGTCGGCTGCATCCCGTCGAAGGCGCTGCTGTTCGCAAGCGCCCGCTTCGAGGAAGCGCAGAAGCACTTCGGCCCGCTCGGCATCAAGGCGAGCGTCGAACTCGATCTCCCCGCGATGATGGGCCACAAGGAACGCACGGTCGATCAGCTGGTGAAGGGCGTCTCGTTCCTTCTGAAGAAGAACAAGGTCGATCCCTATTTCGGCGCCGGCCGCATCCTCGCGCCGGGCAGGGTCGAAGTGACCGGAGCCGACGGCGCGGTCGAGGTGCTGGAGACGAAGAACATCGTCATCGCCACCGGCTCGGAAGTGACGCCGCTGCCCGGCGTCGCGATCGACGAGGAGAAGATCGTCTCGTCCACCGGCGCATTGTCGCTCAAGGCCGTGCCAAGGCGCCTCGTCGTGATCGGCGGCGGCGTCATCGGGCTGGAGCTGGGTTCGGTCTGGCGGCGCCTCGGCGCCGAGGTGACGGTGGTCGAGTATCTCGACCGCCTCGTCCCCGGCGTCGATTCCGAGGTTGCCAGGGAGTTCCAGAAAATCCTCGCGCGCCAGGGCATCAAGTTCAGGCTGTCCACCAAGGTGACCGGCGCGGCGAGCGGCCCGGACGGCGTCACCTTCACGATGGAGCCCGCGTCCGGCGGCGCGGCCGAGACGATGGACTGCGACGTGCTGCTCGTCTGCATCGGCCGCCGCCCCTATATCGAGGGCCTCGGCGCCCGGGAGGCGGGAGTCGCGATCGACGCGCGCGGCCGCGTCGAGACCGATGGCCACGGCCGCACCTCGGTGCCCGGCATCTGGGTGGCCGGCGACGTGACGACCGGCCCGATGCTCGCCCACAAGGCCGAGGACGAGGCGATGGCGGTCGCCGAACTGATCGCCGGCAAGGCGGGCCACGTGAACTACGACGTCATCCCCTCGGTCGTGTACACGCACCCCGAGGTCGCGGCCGTCGGCCGGACCGAGGACGAACTGAAGGCTGCCGGCATCGCCTACAAGACCGGCAAGTTCCCCTTCAGCGCCAACGCCCGTGCCAAGACCGTCGCCGAAAAGGACGGCTTCGTGAAAATCCTCGCCGATGCGAAGAGCGACCGCGTGCTCGGCTGCCACATCATCGGGCCCGAGGCCGGCACGCTGATCATGGAGATCGCGGTGGCGATGGAGTTCGGCGCCTCCGCCGAGGATATCGCCCGCACCTGCCACGCGCACCCGACGCTTCCCGAGGCCGTCCGCCAGGCGGCGCTCGGCGTCGACGACCGCATCATGCAGATGTGACGGGCGCCGTCGTCCGCCGCGCCCTTGCGGCCGATCTTCCCGCCGCTGCCGCGCTCTACGAGCGGGTGGCGCGGGCGACGCTTCCCTGGCTGCCGCCCGAAACGCAGAGCGTCGCGAGCTTTCTCGCCGCAGCGGCGGCCGAGGACGTCTTCGTCGCCGAGGCGGGCGGTGCCGTGGTCGGCGTCGCCTCGCTCTACGCGCCGGAGGATTTCCTGCACTTCCTGTTCGTCGAGGCGCCCTGGCAGGGTCGGGGCGTCGGTGCGGCGCTGCTCGCCGCCGTCGCGGCGGCGGCGCGCGGACCGCTGTCGCTGAAAGTGCAGCGCCGCAACGAAGGAGCGCGCCGCTTCTATGCCCGCGAGGGCTTCGCGGAAGCGGACGAAGGCGGCGACGGCGCCGACCGCTGGATCCGCCTGGTGCGCGGTCTTTGATTCAAATCCCGGCGCCGATCTTCAGACTTTGGTTACTGCCGCTGCGTTAGGTTCGCGTCATGCGTGCATTGGCCCACATAGCCGCCTTCGCGATCATCATCATGGTCGGCTATCTGCTGATGACCAAGGGCTACCACTCGTTCCTCATCCAGATGCGCTCGCCTCTCCTGGCGCAGCTCATGACCTTTGTCTGCCTCGGCTTCACCGCCATGGCGATGATCTGGGCGACCCGCAAGATTCCCTGACCCTTCAGCGCGCCCGCGCGGCGTCGTAGACGGCCATCAGCTTCGCTTCGTCGACGGCGGTGTAGCGCTGCGTCGTCGACAGCGAGGCGTGGCCGAGCAGGTCCTGGATGGCGCGCAGATCGCCGCCGTTCTGCAGCAGATGGGTCGCGAAGGAGTGCCGCAGCGCATGCGGCGTCGCCCGCGGCCCCAGGCCAAGCTGGATGCGCAGCGTCTCCATGATTTTCTGGATGTGGCGCGCTCCCAGCGGCCGCCCGGTCGTCGACAGGAAGAGCGGCCCGTCGGCGGCGAGCGGATAGGGGCAGAGATCGGCATAGCGGGCGATCGCCGCGGCGATCGCCGGCAACAGCGGCACGATGCGCGTCCGCCCGCCCTTGCCGCGTACGGCGAGCGTGGGCTGAGGCCGGACGTCCGCGCCGGTGAGGGCGAGGGCCTCCGAAATGCGCAGGCCCGCGCCATAGAGCAGCGTCAGAACCGCCTCGTCGCGCGCCCGTTCCCAGGCCGGACCCGCGAGGCCCCGTCCGGTCGCGCCGGCCTCCTCCAGCGTCCGCAGCGCATCGGCCGCGGCGAGCGGGCGCGGCAGGGTCCTTGGCTGCCGCGGCGCCGCGACGCTCATCACCGCCGCATTGGCCAGTCCGGCGCGGCGCTCCAGGAAGCGGTGAAAGGCTCTCACGGAGGCGAGCGTGCGGGCGAGCGAGCGCGCCGCAAGGCCTTCGGCCCGCCGCGCCGCAAGGAAGGCGCGCACGTCGCCGGCGCCGAGGCTCGCCAGCGCCGCGCCGTCCGGCGCGCCGCCGCGATGGCGGCCGAGGAAGTCCAGGTAGCGCTCCACGTCGTCGCCATAGGCGCGCACGGTCAGTTTGCTCGCCCGCTTTTCGCTGGCGAGATAGGTCAGCCATTGCGCGTGGAGGGCAGCGGCGCTCATCCGCCGCAGGGTGCGGCCCGCCGGGTTAAGGCGGCCTGAAGCCCGGCGCTGCGGCCTAGAGAATCGACTGGCCGGTCTTCTTCCAGTCGGCGAGGAAGGCCTCCAGTCCCTTGTCGGTCAGCGGATGCTTCACCAGCTGGCGCAGCACGGCGGGCGGCACGGTCGCGACGTCCGCGCCGATCAACGCCGCTTGCATCACATGGATCGGGTGGCGGATCGAGGCGGCGAGGATCTCGGTCTCCAGGTCCGGGTAGTTGTCGTAGATGTCCTTGATCTCCTGGATCAGCTCCATCCCGTCCTGGCCCTGATCGTCGAGCCGGCCGATAAAGGGCGAGACATAGGCGGCGCCCGCCTTGGCGGCGAGCAGCGCCTGGTTGGCCGAAAAGCACAGCGTCACGTTGACCGTCGCGCCGTCGTCGCTCAGCGCCTTGCAGGCCTTCAGCCCGTCCCAGGTCAGCGGCAGCTTGATCGCCACATTGGCGGCGATCTTCCGCAGCACGGCGGCCTCCTTCAGCATCGTTGCGGTGTCCGTCGCCGTTACCTCGGCGCTCACCGGACCGGGCACGAGGGCGCAGATCTCGGCGATGACGTCCAGGAACTTGCGGCCCGACTTGGCGATCAGCGAGGGATTGGTCGTCACCCCGTCCAGCAGCCCGGTCGCGGCCAGGTCGGCGATCTCGGCGACATCGGCGGTATCGACAAAGAACTTCATGGCTCACCCTTGCTTCCCGGCGCTCAGGCCGCGATTTTGCCGGACATGGACGACATCCCGGCGACGGCGGACAGCGTCAGCGTGCTGCTGCCCGGCGGCGCGCCGGGCCCCTTCGATTACGCGAAGGGCGGCCTCGACCTCAAGCGCGGCGACATCGTCGAGGTGCCGCTCGGCCGCCGCGCGGCGCTCGGCGTCGTCTGGGGGCCTGGCACCGGGGAAGTGCCGCGGGAGAAGCTGAAGCCGGTCGCCGCGCGATTCGATGCGCCGCCGCTGCCCGCCGTGCTCTGCGACCTCGTCGACTGGATGGCCGGCTACGTCGTCGCCCCGCCGGGCGCCGTACTGGCGCTCGCGCTGCGTTCGGGCGAGGCGCTCGCCCCGCCGAAGCTGAAGACGCTCTACCGCCGCGGTCCGCTCGAACCCGCCCGCCTGACGCCGCAGCGCCAGCGCGTGATCGATCTGGCGGCCGACGGCCTCGCGCGCACGCCCGCCGACTGGGCCGAGCTCGCCCATGTCGGCGTTGCGACGGTGAAGGGCCTGATCGACGCCGGCGCGCTGGAAGGCGTCGAGGTTCCGGCCTTTTCGCCGCCGCCCTCGCCCGATCCCGATCACGCCCGCGTCGATC
>ERZ761602.8366-NODE-8366-length-10450-cov-3.350072_pt1 | contig 10450 bp, 10 predicted proteins | sample MGYA00512165_ERZ761602 | MGnify/ENA primary metagenome ERZ761602 (study PRJEB28899, sample SAMN02445085) | bioreactor sludge metagenome | biome: EBPR sludge; isolation source: Thorneside wastewater treatment plant | place: Australia: Brisbane, Thorneside...
CTCGTCCCCCTGCCCGTTCTTGTAGTGGTACTTCATCTGCTCCGCGGGGTTGCAGACCGCCATCTCGCAGTCGTTGTTCCCAAAGAGCACCACACGCCCAGTCACGAAGTCGCCATTGGCGCCCATCCGCGCCCCGCCCGTCATCACGTGGCGCATCCGCATGATGTCCTGCTCGACATACTCGACCTTGGTCGAATACAGCGGCTTCCACCCATAGACCTGGGTCGGCGGGTGGATGTGGTACATCGTCGTCGTCGGCCCGACGAATCCCTCAGTCCCGAAGACTTCTTCCGAGTACAAACACCCGTCCGGGCGACGGAACTGCACGTGGCGCTTCTGCGGGATCAGGCCGAGCTTCGTGTAGAAAGGCATGCAAACCTCCGGATCGTTGAAGAAGTGTATAAGCCCGAACCCCGGGCGTCCCTTCCGCGGGGTCCAGCCGCCTCCCACGCCGCCCCCAGCCGGTATCCTCCGGGCGAATGCACCCGCGACGCCGCTCGAACGGTCTTGTCTCGCTCGGTCTTCTGTCCATGCTCAGCTTGGGGGGCTGCTACGTCCCCCTGGCCGGGAGCGAAGACCGATTGTCCGCCACGCCCGTGCTCCCGCCGGCGGCGGCGTGGCCCGAGCCACCCTGGCGGCTGATCGACGAGGCCCTCGCGGCCTCCCGCGACACCGTGCCGCTCGTCGCCGTCTCCCCAAGGCCTTCCACGCCGCTCTCCGGAGCCACGCTCAGCACCGAAAGCCAAGCCGAGGAATTTCAGCAGAACGCCGACGGATCGTTCAGCATCAGGCCGGCGAACCCCGAGTCGCAGGGCGCTATCGCCCTCTTCCGCACGCCCGTGGGGATCGTCCGTGTGGTCGTCGATCCGAGCGGCCGACCCGTCGTGCCCGCGCCCACGCTCCTCTCGCTCTTCCGGGGCTTTGAGCCCAACGCCTACGTGCAGTCGGGGCTGACCTTCGGCAGCACCCTCGAAGCCTTCGAGTCGCTCGACCGTCCCAACCTGCTCGATGATCCCTCCACGCCCCGGTGCATCCCCACGGTCATCGCCACCAAGCGGGCCACGATCGACGAGGGCGTCGGCATCCTGCTCCCGCCGGTGCTCCCCGAATCGCCGCGTGGCGTCGTGCTGCACTTCTGGGCGCTCGCGAGCAACCCCTACGAAATCCAGGTTGTGAACTACCTGCGGGCCGCCGGCTGGGTCGTGATCGACATCGACACGCTCAACTCGGCGAGGATTCCCATCAGCCCCGACGCGCCCGAGAGGCTGCTGCGCATCCGCGAGGCGACCCGCGCGTTGAACGAAGTCCTCCCCACGTGGGAGCCCGGCCTGACCTTCGACGATGTGCTGGCACGCCGGCGTGCGATGCCCGAGGGGATCGAAGTGGCCCGCCTCGAGGACTCGATCGCCGACCTTCGCCGGCCGCCGCTCATGCTCCGCACACCGGAGGACGCGGACCGATCGGGCGCGATCGCGGCCCGGGCGATCGATCAGGTGCTGGCCCAGAACGCCTACGCCGCCGAGGCCGCCCTGCTCGCGCTGCACCAGGTCCATCCGTCCACGCGTGAACTCCCGCTGACGATCGTGGCCTTCTCCGCCGGCGCACTGAGCGCCCCCGCCGCTGCCGCCCGACTCCGCGACCGCCTCGCCTGCGCCGTCCTCATCGGCGGTGGAGCCAATCTGATGCAGATCGCCACAGAGTCCACGCTGACCGACGGCGGCATCCGACTGACCGACCGCGAGGGTCTGGTCGATCCGCGCTCGACGCCCCGCGACGCACGCACACGCCGCCCCGACCCCGACCTGCGCCGCCTCTTCCTTGATCGCTATCTCGCCCACTCTCGCCTCGACCCGTACCACACCGCCGCCGTGCTCAACGGCGTGCCGGTCCTCCAGTTCCACGCGATCTGGGATACCTGGGTCCCCGCGGCCTCGGGCGAACTCCTCACCCAGCGCCTGGGCGATCCCCAACGCCTGCTCATGCCCGGAGGGCACGGGATGCTGTTCTACTTCCTGCCCGAGCGGGCCCCGCTGATCGCCCGCTGGCTCGACGACAACACGCCCAGACCCGGCCACGCCCACGTCTCGCAAGGCCAATGATCACCCGCGATGCCCGAGCGACTCTTCCTCGACATCATGCGCGTCGAAATCCGTGACCATGACGGGCATCGACGTCTGATCCCCTTTCTCGACGTGCTGGGCCCCCCCCGAGGCTTCGCCAACGCGCCCGCACGACGCCTCCTTTGGCGCATCCGGTTCGGGATCATCCGCCGCACGATCCTTGCCGGGTCGCTGGTCGCGGTCATCACCATCGTTCTGGCGATCGGAGCCTCGCTCACGCTCATCCCGTGGCTGTCGCTGGGCGGGTCTCACCGCCTGCTCCCTGTGCTGCCCGCGATGCTCGCGTTCCTGCTGGTCTACGACCTCGTGCTGCTGCGGCTCTTCCGCCGGCTCTACCGCCCCGCGTACACCGAGGCGGCCCTTGCGTGCGGGCTTTGCCCCTGGTGCCTCTACACCCTCGAAGGCCAGCCCGCCGACCAGCACGGAATGCTCCGCTGTCCGGAATGCGGCGGGTGCTGGCGCGAATCATCGCTGCCCGCGTCGATCGTCGAGCGTTCCGAAGCTCCTGCGGCGAGACCGGACCAACCTTCGGCGGACTCCCCGGCTCAGACGCCGTAGAGCTCCTTCTCGACCAGTTGCACCACCGTGTGCAGGACGAGCATGTGGATCTCCTGGATGCGGTCGGAGGTCTCTCCGGGCGCGATGATCTCAAGGTCGCACCGCCCGCGCAACGCCCCGCCCGACTTGCCCAACAGGGCGGCCGTCGTCATGCCCGCACGCTCACCCGCCTCCAGCGCGGCAACGATGTTCGCCGAGTTCCCGCTCGTCGAGAGCAGGATGAGCGTGTCACCCGCCCGCCCCAGCGCCTCGACGCCCCGCGCGAAGACGCGATCAAAGCCAAAGTCGTTCGCGACGCACGTCAGGTGCCCCGGCTCGGCGATGGCGATCGCCGGAATCGCCGGCCGATCAGCGCGGAAGCGGCCCGTCAATTCCTCCGCGAAGTGCGTCGCGTCGCAGAGCGACCCGCCGTTCCCGCAGATCAGCACCTTCCCGCCGCCACGCACGGACGCGGTAACCATCATCGCGAGCTTCCGCACGCGCGAGGCGTGATCCTCGGTGGCAAATGCTCGTGCCAGTTCCGCCGCGTTCGTCAATGCCCGGAGCGCATCGTCCATGCGGGCAAAGGATACCCCGCTCAGTGCTCGTCGCCGTGCCCGTCGTCCGCCTGGGCCGCCTTCGCCCCGTGGGCCGCGGGCTCGGCCTTCGCCTCGTGGTTGCCCGCGGGCTTGCGGCTCGCCAGCACGTCCATCAGCTCGCTCTGCCAGGGGTGTTCGCCCAGAATGTCGACCTTGCCCGTCGAGATATCGCACACCGCCCCCACCCCCTTCACCTCGCCGCGTTCGACCATCCCGCGGACCTCGTCGCTCTGCTTGAGCAGGTCGAAGATCGTCTGCCAGACGTTCTCCTTGACCGCCGCCGCGACCAGCGCCTTCTCGTCGACGCCTGGGTTGTTCCGCTTGGCGCGCTCGATCGCCGGGCGGATGGTGTCCAGGATCTTCGCGACCGAGCCGTGCACTTCAGCCCCCGACGCCGCCGCAGCCACCGCTCCGCACTTGCTGTGCCCCATCACCACGAGCAGCGGGGTCTTGAGGTGCCCCAGCCCGTATTCGACCGTCCCCGTCTCGCTCACGCCGGCGATGTTGCCGGCGACGCGAACCACGAAGACCTCGCCCACCCCGCGATCAAAGAGCCGCTCGACCGGCAGCCGCGAATCGGCGCAGGTCAGCACCGTGACGAACGGCTTCTGACCCTCCTCGGCCACCTTCGCACGCCGCGACGGCTCGTCCGCGGGGTTCTCATTCTGGTTCGCCACCCACCGCGCGTTGCCCTCGGCCAGCAGCGCGAGCCCCTTCTCCGCGCTGATCCCGCCGTCGACCGCCGCGACCTTGGCCTTGACCGGCCGCTCGGCGACGGGCTCGGCCTCCGCGTCGATCTTGCGCTCCGCCGCAGGCGCAGGCTTTGCGCCGCCCTTGGCCTCACCTGTCTTCGGGGCCTCTTCGCCCTTCGCCGCCGATTTCTGGGGCTTGGTCGGCTCGGCGCCGTGGCTCGGCGCGGGCTTGGCGGCCTGTTTCGAGGGAGCCGGCGCGTGGTTGGTCTCCGGGCCTCGGGCCAGCCCGGCGGTTGACACCAGTGCCAGTGCCGTCAGAACGCCCGCCGCCGCCGCGAGAACCATCGATGTGCGCTTTGCCATGGAAGTCGACTCCTTGGCTTGGGTATCGACCGGTTGGGGTGGCTTCCGAACGTCCGCCGGTGCTTATTCGGTCTGGCACGCGGTTTGTGGGAGGACCCGTGCGATGGACTACGGCTTCCAGATCTCCGCCTCGGGCATTCTCACCGGAACCTACCGGATGGATGTGCTGGCGAACAACCTCACCAACATGAACACCGCCGGGTACAAGCCCGACGTGCCGATTCTGCGGGCACGCGATGTGGTCAACCGCGAGGACGGGCTCAACCTCCCCTCCAACGAGATGCTCGAACGGCTCGGGGGCGGGGTTCAGAACGGCCGCAACCGCGTCAACTTCTCGCAGGGCGTGCTCGAGCCCACCGACTCACCGCTCGATCTTGGCATCCAGGGGCAGGGCTTCTTCGTGCTCCGCGAGTCGGGCGATTCGAGCGGCGAACGCGTCCGGCTGACCCGCAACGGTCGCTTCACGCTCGATGGTCAGGGCCGACTCGTTTCCGCCGACAGCGGTCTGCCCGTGCTCTCGGCGACCGGCGACACCATCACACTCGACCCGCGCCGCCAGGTCGCCATCAGCACGGAGGGCGTCATCAGCCAGAACGGCTCGACGGTCGCACGCCTGAAGCTCGCGATGGTGCCCGACACCGCTCAGCTCACGAAGGTGGGCAACGGGATGCTGTCGGCCCCCGCGAACGCGCTGGCGTCGAGGGTCGAGGGTGCGGGGATCGTCCGCCAGGGGACGGTGGAGCAGTCCGTGGTCGACCCGCTGCGGGCGATGATGGAGATCTCCTCCGCCGCCCGCGAAGTTGAGAGCAGCGTTAGCGTTCTTCAGTACACCGACCGCATGCTGGACCGGGCCATCAACGGGCTCGGCCGCGTCGCCTGATTCGTCCCAGGAGTTCCGCTCATGGCCATTCTCGCCCTTCAGTCCGCCGCCTCGGGCCTCTCCGCCCTCAACACCGCCCTCGACGTGACGGCGAACAACCTGGCGAACGTGAACACGACGGGCTTCAAGGGAAGCCGCGTCAACTTCCAGGACCTTCTGTACGTCGAGCGCGCGCAGCCGGGCGTCGAGAACGCCAACGGCGATCAACGCCCCATCGGGCTGTACGTCGGTCTGGGCGTCAAGGTCTCGGGCACGCAGATGAACTTCAGTCAGGGCAGCCCCATCCAGGGCAACGAGCTCGACCTGATGATCCAGGGCCCGGGCTTCTTCCGCGTCCGCGTCGAGGAGTCCCTTGGCGGTGAGGCCTACACCCGAGCCGGCAACTTCGTCCGCAACCGCGACGGGGACCTGGTCCTCGCCAGTTCCGACGGCCGACGTCTCGAACCCTCGATCTCGATCCCCGCCGACGCCACGAGCGTGCAGGTGACCAGCGACGGCCGCGTCTTCTTCACGCAGTCCGGGGACACCGAGCCGCAGGAAGCCGGGCAGTTGCAGTTGGTGGTATTCGCCAATCCGCCGGGCCTCAAGCAGATCGGGGAGTCGCTGTACTCGGCGACGGCCGCGAGCGGTGACCCCGTGGAGGGAACGCCGGGCACGGATAACCGCGGTCGGATCCTTCAGGGGTTCGTCGAGGGCTCGAACGTGGACCCGACGCGTGAACTGATCGATCTGATCCGCACACAGCGGGCCTTCGAGATGAACAGCAACACGATCCGAGCCGCCGACGAGACGCTGCGGAACGTCGCCCAGCTCCGCCGATAACCGGGCCCACGATCGCGGACGAGCCCGCGCCCCGCGCGGCCGCCGCGGTCAGGCACGCCGATTGCGAAGACCATCGTCGCGGAGCGCGTGGTCTGGTCGAGGGGTCATGGAGGACCCCCCGCTCCCGGAGGATCCGACAGTCATGCAGACGCACACGTCGAACATGCACGAAGAGACCGGGCCGAGCCTGCGGCGGCTCATCGCCCTGGGGGCGGCCCTGGTGATGGCCTGGCTCGCCGCCGGTCGGGCGCACGCCCAGGACACCATCACGCTCCGCCCGAGCACCACCGCCGACCCGGACGCGCCGCTGCGCCTGCGCGACGTGGCGGACCTCAGCGGCGAGAGCGCCCAGCGCCTCGGCGGGGTCGTCATCGAGAACGCCTGGGCCAAGGGCACCGAGCCCGGCGGTTGGGTCACCATCACGATCGACTCGGTGCGTGCGACCCTGCGGGCCGAGCAGAGCGCGAACTGGGCAAGGCTGGTGCTGCGCGGCTCGTCGTGCGTGGTCCGGCGCACCGATCGCCCCGCCGCCGCTGACGCGGCCCCCGCGCCGTCGACGCCCACCCCCGCACCCGCGGCTTCCCCGACGGACACCCGCGGCACGCTGCGTGAACTGATTCTGACGCGTCTGTCGGCGTTCGTAGGCGAAAGCCCGAGCGACGTGCGGCTGACCTTCGAGGACCGCGACGCCTCCGTGCTCGCGACGAGCGTGGTCGGGCGGACCGCCGAGATCAATCCCACAGGCAGCGCCGACCGCATGCCGGTCTCGGTCCGCATCTACGAGCACGATCGGCTGGTCGCCGGCGCGATGATCCGCGTCCAGATCGAGATCAAGCGGCGTGCGCTGATCGCGCGAGTGCCTCTGAAGCGTGGTGACGTGCTTCGGTCGGCGGACGTTGCCGAGGAAGAGCGCTGGATGCCCCTGACCACCGAGCCCGCCGGGCCCGGCGCGGTGGGGAGCATCATCCGCGGCCGCGTGACGCAGGGTCAGGTCGTGCGAGCGGCCGATCTCGAACCGGCGACCGTCGTCCGCAAGGGCGACCTGGTCAGCGTGTCGTGCGTGTCGGGGTCGATCGTCGTGAGGACGACGGGCCGGGCGCTCGAAGACGGGAAGGTCGGCGAGGTGATCCGCCTGGAGAAGCAGGGGAGCAAGAAGCCCTTCAACGCCCGTGTCGCCGGTCCGGGGCGTGCCGTGACCGTGGCCGCCGGCGCGGAAGAGCCCCGTCCGCAGGACCCCATGATCGACGAGTCGGCGTCGGAGACGCCAAGCCCGGACCGCGCTGACGGCTTCACCCCGCAGAACACCGACCCGGCCGTCGCCGCCGCGACGCAAGGAGCCCACCGATGAACCGCACGATCGCCCTGACCTCGCTGCTGCTCACCCCGATCGCCTGCGGGCAGAGCCTGCTTCGTCCGCAGGAAGCCCAGCCGGCGTCGACGATGGGGCTCTCGCCGGAGGACGCCGCCCTGCGCCCGCCCAACGAGGACCTTCGCGCGACGAGCATGATGTACATCGACCCGCCCAGGCCCCGGGTCTTCCAGATGCACGAGCAGGTGACGATCCTGATCGACGAAAACAGCGCCCAGTCGAGCAAGGAGAGCCTCGAGACGAACAAGGACGTCCAGATGGACGCCTCGCTCAAGAAGTTCCCGAGCCTCAAGGCGTTTGTCGACGGCGAGCTGCTGACCGGGGGAAGCAACCCCGTCGTCGAGTTCGGGGCGGCCGACAAGCAGAAGTACAAGGGCGAGGGGACCTACTCCCGCAACGATCGCTTCACCGCCAAGATCACCGCCAAGGTGATCGACGTGAAGCCCAACAACACGCTGGTGATCGAGGCACGCAAGACGATCCAGACCAACGACGAGATCAAGGTGCTGGTGCTGTCGGGCGTCTGCCGCCGCGATGACGTCACCAACGCGAACACCGTGCTGTCGAGCCAGCTCGCCGACCTGACGATCATCCAGACGACCGAGGGCGAGCTGCGAGACGGGTCGAAGAAGGGCTGGATCACCGGGCTGTTCGAGGCGATCTTCAACTTCTGATCACCCTCGGCCGCGGCGGAGGCTCAGGCGCCGGTCGCGGGACCGCCGGCGGGCGGCACCGGCGCGGTCTTGGCCCGCTCGGCCGCACGAAGACGCCACCGCTTGTCCTCTCGGAGCATCCAGAAGGTGTGCAGCACGCGAGCGGTGGCGATCCCGGCGATCGCACCCACCGCCGTCGACGACTCGGCCGACCATCCGCGGTGGATCAGGTCGTACTGGATCCACAGCCACACCCCATAGAGGATCGGGCTGAGGATCGCACGCTGGAACTGCACGATGCCCGCGTCGTGGACGAACGACAGCCCGCGGTCGGCGGCGTCGATGAGCTGCTCGGCGGGCTTCACCAATTTCTTGCGCCACTGGCTGTGGTTCGCCACCCAGTGCAGCACCAGGTAGATCGAGAAGTCAAAGAAGATGTCGGCGATGAGCGTCACGGCCGAGACCGTCAGGAACGAGATCGACCACCCCAGCCGCGGGATCGCCAGCGTCATCTGATCGCTCGGCTGGATGCCCAGGTACTGCACCAGGTGAACGACAAGAACGACCGGCGGCAGCGCGAGCAAACCCGCCAGCACGATGTTCACGTTCACGTTGATGATCCGCCTGGCGTACAGACGGGCGAGCCACTGCATCGCCGATGGTAGCCCGGGGTCATCCGGCGTCGCCGGTAGCGGACGAGGACGTCCTCAGACCGACGCCCGCCCGACCGACACGTACGTGAACCCAAGCGCCTTCATCTGCTGCGGGCGGTACAGGTTGCGCCCGTCGAAGATCACACGGGACTTCATGACCTTCCCGAGCCGGTCAAAGTCAGAGCTCTTGAATTCGTCCCAGTCCGTCGAGATCACGATCGCGTCGGCCCCCTCGGCGGCGGCGTACATGTCGCCGACGATCGCCAGCCCCGGGCCCGTGCCCCCCGGAGCCCCGAGTTCCTTGGCCGCAGTCTCCGAGGCAACCGGGTCGTACCCCGCGCAGGTCGCCCCCACGCCGCGGGCCCGCTGGATGAGCGTCAGGGCGGGCGCCTCGCGAACGTCGTCGGTGCGGGGCTTGAAGGCGAGCCCCCAGAACGCGAGCTTTCGTCCGGCGAGCCCGCCCATGGGCTTGAAGTGCTCCTCGATCTTCTTGAAGAACCGCTCACGCTGACGCTGGTTCGTCTCGTGGACCGCCTTGGAGACCGCCACGGGCACGCCCCGCGTCTCGCCCATCATCACGCAGGCGAGCGTGTCCTTCGGGAAGCACGAGCCGCCGTACCCCAGCCCGGGGTACAGGAACGCGTTGCCGATCCGCTTGTCGGCGCACATCCCCTGACGCACCGACCCGATGTCCGCCCCGTACGCCTCGCACAGGTTGGCCATCTCATTGATGAACGAGATCTTGGTCGCCAGGAAGTTGTTGGCGGCGTACTTGACCATCTCGCTCGACAGAATGTCCATGATGAAGATCGGGTGCCCGTTGCGCACGAACGGGTCGTACAACTGGCGGAAGAGCTCGCTCGCCGATTCGTTGAGCCGACCCTGAGCATCCGACTCCACGCCGCAGACCACCCGGTCGGGCTTGATGAAGTCGTTCACGGCGTCGCCTTCCTTGAGGAACTCGGGGTTGTTGCCCATGCTGAAGGGCACGCCCGGCGCACCCGCCCGGATCCGATCTCGCACGCGGAAGCTCGTGCCGACGGGCACCGTCGACTTCACGATGATCGCCTTGGGCTTCCCGCCCGGTCCGATCTCACGGAGGACGGCCGCGATGTCGTCGGCGGCGGCGTCGATGTACTTCAGGTCGGTGTGCCCGCGGTCGTCGCTCGGGGTGCCCACGCAGATGAAGATCGCCTCCGCGTCGCGGTACGCCGCACGCTTGTCGAGCGTGAAGGCGAGCCTCCCCGCGGCGATGTTGCGCTCCAGGAGTTCCTCGAGCCCGGGCTCGTAGATCGGGCACTTGCCCGCACGCAGCTTCTCGATCTTCGCGGCGTCCACGTCAAGGCACGTCACGTGGTTGCCCGTGTTCGCAAAGCACACACCCGTCACCAGACCCACATAGCCAGTCCCGACCATCGTCAGACGCATATCGAGCCCCTCGGGCGGCCGGCTCGGCCGCGAAGAGCCGACTATAGGGGGAACCCCACCGCCGCGCGGGCTTGATGCGGCTACCGTCCTCGCCATGCCCACGACACGCCCGAAGCGACTGAGCCCCCGCACCGCCGACCCGCGACGCCTCTACGAGGCCGCCGTCCAGTGCCCCGAGGCCGAGATCGACTTTGTCGACAGCACCTTCCGCAAGATCACAGGCCGCCGCGCCGCCCTGCTCCGCGAGGATTTCTGCGGGACGGCCGCCACGGCCTGCGAGTGGGTCCGCCGACGCCCCACGAACCACGCGATCGGCGTCGACCTCGACCCCTCC
>ERZ761602.8367-NODE-8367-length-10449-cov-5.606600_pt1 | contig 10449 bp, 9 predicted proteins | sample MGYA00512165_ERZ761602 | MGnify/ENA primary metagenome ERZ761602 (study PRJEB28899, sample SAMN02445085) | bioreactor sludge metagenome | biome: EBPR sludge; isolation source: Thorneside wastewater treatment plant | place: Australia: Brisbane, Thorneside...
GAGCCTACTTTGAGGGATGGTCTTGGATACGTGCATCAGGTCAAAGGCAAGGCGATGATGTCAACCGCAGGCAATCCGGTTGAGAAAAAACTGAAGGTGGGCGATGTGGTAAAAGCCGGTGATCAGATTTACACTCAAAAGAAGTCCTCGGTTTCAATCACGTTTGATTTTTTAAAACAAAACGCGGTGCATATTCCTGAATCAAGCCGCGCGGTCTTTACCAGCATTGAACCCACTGACATTAAGCTGGAAACCGGTTCTGTTTTTAGTGCCGTTGACGGACTTCCGAAAGACAGTACCTGGAAGGTGACGACTCCGGTGGCGGTGGCGGCCGTTCGCGGGACTTTATATGTTGTTCGATTTCAAGCTGAAAGCGGTGAGTTTTATGCCGCAACCGTGGATGTCCCGGATGATGGGCGTGATTCCGCGATTGAGATTAATTTGATTACGGCGGATAACTTAGCAAGCATTATGGAAGGTAAACAAATTACTTTGCGCGAAGGCGATTCATCCGATTTGCAGGAGATGATTCAGGATTTAAATCCTGAGGCAGTGAAAGAAATTCAGCAATTTTTTAATGAAATCAAAGGTGACCAGCAAAAAACACTTCTTGCTGCTCTTGGGGGGTATGTGGAACGGAGGGTGAGTGAAAATAAAAACATTTATGCTCAATCAGATTACTCATCACGGGATGATATTGATAAGGATATGTCAGAAACAGCCCAGCTACCGCTGATAGATAATTTACCTAACTTGGATCCAGCTGAAGATTTTAAGGATCAGCATGGACAAAAAGATTTGGAAAATGCGCAAGCTGAACCGAAAGATCAAGACTATCATAGTATGAGCAGCAGTTAAGGGCCAATTTTAATGAAAGCCGCCGAGGTTGCACTCGGCGGCTTTTTTTGTTTCAATAGCATATGCTCAAAGCCATTATTATCGGAACCAGCACGGGAATCGGCCGTGCGCTTGCATTTGAACTCCACCGTCAGGGTTGGGAAATTGCCATTACCGGGCGTCACCCCGAAGCTTTAGATCAAATCCGCAAAGAATTAGACGGGAGCCGTGTTCATTTACGCGGACTTGATTTGCGGGGTCCTGAAACCGCGATGGAAACCGTGCGCGAATTGATTGAGGTCATGGGCGGCTTGGATTTAATGATTGTGAATGCCGGTATTTTACCGATCAATCCCAAATTAGATTGGGCGCCGGAAATCGAAGGCGTGCGCGTCAATATCATCGGCTTTCAGGCGATGTGTCACGTTGCTTGCCATTATTTTGAAAATCAAGGGCATGGCCATTTAGCCGGAGTTTCTTCCATCGCGGCTTTACGGGGAACCGGCCGCGCGCCGGCTTACAATGCTTCCAAGGCGTTTATGACAAACTATATGGAAGGGTTGCGTCAGCGTTATTACAAAACCAAAATTCATATTACCGATATCCGCCCCGGATTTATTGAAACACAAATGATCGCCGGCAGGCCGGGATTATTTTGGGTGGTGTCGGCTGAAAGAGCTGCGCGCGATATTTTGAAAGCGATTATCAAGAAAAAGAAAGTGGCCTATATTCCAGGGCGATGGTGGTGGATCGCGCAGATTTGGAAAGTCTTACCGGAATTTATATACCACCGGGCTTATAAAAAATATATCAGCCGTCCCGATTATCAAGACTTTCCGGGTTAATTATGAAGAAACTCTCGCATGAAGAATTGCAGGCGCGGCAATCCGAAATTCTCGCTAAGTCTGACAAGGTACCGTTGATTGTTATTTTGAACAATATCCGCTCACTTTACAACGTTGGCTCCATTTTTCGCACCGCAGACGGCATCGGTGTTGAAAAGCTTTATTTGTGCGGCATCACGCCCATTCCGCCCGATACGCAAATCACGAAGACTGCTTTGGGCGCTGAAAAAACCGTAGCTTGGAAATTTTTTGAAAAAACGGCGGATGCGATTAAACAGGCAAAAGAGGACGGGTATCAGATTGTTCTGCTTGAGCAGACGCACAAAAGCGTTTTGTACCAAGACTTTGTTCCGCAAGGATCCGTGTGCTTGGTTTTAGGGAATGAAGTCGCGGGCGTTTGCGATGATTTGGTTAATCTTGCCGATCAGTCGATAGAAATTGAAATGGCGGGGCTTAAAAACTCGCTTAATGTCAGCGTCTCTTTCGGGATAGTTGGGTACGATTTGAGGCATAAGCTGAAAGCGCTTCACTTGCCCAAAGTATGAAGCAACTGCATGTGTACTTTTCCGGCCGCGTTCAGGGTGTTGGATTTCGCTATATGGCAAAGCAAGCTTCCAATCGTTTCTCTGTCAGCGGATGGGTTCGTAATTTGCCTGACGGTCGCGTGGAACTTCTTGCTGAAGGGGAAGAAACAGAGTTAAATTTATTTTTAATCGAGATACAAGATAGAATGAAACATTGTATTAAAAGTACAGAAATCAGCCGAGGGCCTGCCTCAGGTTTGTATTCCTTGTTTGAAATTGCGTATGCATCGTAAATGACACAAAACATCAAAAAACAAATCGAAGAGCTTCGCCGTCAATTGGATGAGCATAATTATAATTATTATGTACTCGCCAAGCCCGTCATCAGCGACCAGGCTTTTGATAAGCTGCTTCGGGAACTCGCGGATTTAGAAAAGGCGCATCCCGAATTTGCTTCAACGGATTCACCGACTCAGCGTGTTGGCGGGGAACCGCTTGAAGGTTTTCAATCGGTTAAGCATGTTGTTCCAATGATGTCGATTGACAATACTTACTCCCGCCAAGAAGCGGAAGAGTTTCATACCCGCATTTGTAAGCTGCTCGGCAAGACGGAGACGGAATACCACCTCGAAGAAAAAATCGATGGCGTTTCAATTGCTTTGATTTATGAGAAGGGCGAGTTTGTTCGAGGTTTGACGCGCGGGGATGGTAAATCCGGCGATGATATTACCGAAAATTTAAAAACAATCCGCTCCATTCCTTTGCGTTTGCCCGTGTCGGTTTCGAAGTTTAAAGGCGAAATTCCTAAATTGTTGGAAGTTCGCGGCGAAGCTTATATTTCGAAGCCGCAATTCATCAAAATCAACGAGGCTCGCGAAAAGCAGGGCGAAGAGTTATTCGCTAATCCCCGCAATGCCTGCGCCGGAACCTTGAAACAGCTCGACTCCAAAGCCGTGGCAGAGCGCCGGCTCGATGCGTTTATTCACGGTCTCGCGCGGTACGAAGGCAAAAATCCGCCCGCAACGCAAGATGAAGCGATGCAGTTTTTTACGGAGCTGGGCTTTAAAACCGTACCGCACCGCAAAGTGGTGCGAAACCTTGAAAGCGCGATGCAATGGATTGAAAAAGTTCAGGTTTTGCGCGCGGATTTACCGTATGAAATTGACGGTATGGTGATGAAGGTGAATTCGTTCAGCGATCAGCAAATTTGCGGCACCACCAATAAAGCTCCACGCTGGGTGATTGCGTATAAATATCCCGCGGAACAGGCCGAGACCGTTCTGGAAAGTATTTCAGTACAAGTGGGGCGTACGGGTGTCTTAACTCCTGTGGCGAACTTGAAACCCGTGCATTTGGCGGGAACCACGGTATCACGCGCAAGTTTGCATAATGCCGATGAAATTGAACGGTTGGATGCCCGTATCGGAGACACCGTACGCATTGAAAAAAGCGGCGAAATTATTCCGCAAGTCATTGAAGTAGTGAAAAATAAACGGCAAGGCAATCTTAAAAAGTTTATTTTTCCCAAAAACTGTCCGGTTTGTCAAACACCCGTTGAGCGCATTGAGGGTGAAGTCGCGACTCGTTGTGTGAATCCTTCATGTAAAGCCAAATTGCGCGCGGGGCTTAAACATTTCGCCGGCCGCAATGCGATGGATATTGAAAATCTTGGCTATGCGTTGATTGATCAATTAGTTGATGAAGAATTAGTGAAAGATTTTGCGGATCTTTATGCGCTTGATGTTGAAGGTTTGTCAAAGCTGGAACGCATGGCTGAAAAATCCGCAGTCAACGTGGTGACTGCGGTTGAAGCGAGTAAGTCGCGCAATTTAGGGCGGTTGATTTTTGGGTTGGGTATTCCGGATGTAGGCGAGCGAACGGCGGCGGTTTTAGCCAAACATTTTCGTCACTTAGATAAGTTGGCGGATGCGGGCAAAGAAGATTTGGAAAATATCCGTGAAATCGGCCCCGTGACGGCGCAATCCATCGAAGATTTCTTTAAGAACCCTGGCACCCAAAAACTGATCGAGAAATTGAAGCAAGCCGGCGTAAAAATGGATATTGTCGAAAAAGAAGCTGGCGACAATCCCTGCAAAGGCAAAACCTTTGTTTTGACCGGCACGCTTGAGAGTATGGGGCGCTCGGATGCTGAGGCTTTGTTGCGAAAGCTTGGCGCCAATGTTTCAGGCAGTGTCAGCAAAAAAACGGATTTTTTGGTAGCCGGTGCTGAAGCGGGCTCAAAGCTCACCAAGGCTGAATCGCTTGGTGTTAAGGTTTTGGATGAGGTCGCGTTTAAAAGACTGATCGAAGAATCAAATGCAAAAAAATGAAAATTAAAAAAGTCATCGTTCATCCCTGGGAAGCAAAACTTAAAACACCGTTTACGATCGCGACCGGTTCGCATGCCTCGCTGGATAATTTGCTTTTGACGATTGAACTTGAAAACGGGGTCAAGGGCTACGGCGAAGCTTGTGTGGCGACACATATCACGGGTGAGACCGTCGCGGGCACGCGCAAAACCTTGCTCAAAATTGCCAAGCATTTGCAAGGTCGCCGCATTACTGAATATTTGGAGTTGTTTCTTGAACTGGAAGAAATAACAGCCCAAAACCGTTGTGCGCTTGCCGCGGCTGAAATGGCGCTGCTTGACGCTTTCACTCGCCTTTTAAAAGAACCGCTTTGGAAAATATTTGGTGAGCGCTGCCGAAAAATTCAAAGTGATATGACGGTGGTAATCGGAAGCGTCGAAGACGCCGCGGCTGCCGCACGCCAAATTAAGAAAGATGGATTTAAGTCTATCAAGCTCAAAGTCGGGAAGAATCCTTCGCTTGATTTTGAACGGGTGAAAGCCGTTTGCAAAGAGTTTCCGAAAGTAAAACTGATTCTTGATGCCAATCAGGGGTTTAACGTGAAGACAGCTTTGAAATTTTTAAGTGATTTAAAAAAAGTAAAAATCACGCCCATTCTGATCGAGCAGCCCGTTCCCAAAAAAGATCTTAAGGGTTTGCTTGAAGTCAGCCGCAAATCCAAAGTCATGGTTTGCGCAGATGAAAGTGCTTCTTCGGTTGAAGATATCCAGAAGTTAATCGCAAAAGGTTTTCGCGGCGTGGTGAATATTAAGTTTGTGAAATTCGGCATTCACCGGGCATGGGAAGCCGTGCAGCTTTGTAAAAAGCATAAAATCAAATTGATGATCGGTGTCATGATGGAATCGCAAATCGCGACGACTGCGGCGGCGCATTTTGCTGTGGGTGTTGGGGGAATTGATTTTATTGATCTCGATTCCGCTTATTTTATGAAAGATAAAGTCACGCGCGGATACACCATCGGCAAAGACGGTGTTTATGACTTGAGTTCGGTTAAAGCAGGCATTGGCGTTACTCCCAAATGATTTCCATTTTGACCGCGGTTTTATTTATCCTCGCGCTTGAGGCTGTATTGGTTGTGCTCTCGACGCATCCTCGTACCAAAAAGTTTTTCTCAGTTTTGCCCGCCATTTTTTGGATGTACTTTCTTCCCGGTGTTTTTACTTGGGCAGGATGGCTGCATGTTCCGGTGGAACTATCTCAGTTCTCTTCGACTTGGCTTATGCCGCTCGCTTTGATTCTTTTGGTTGCTCCCGCCAATGTTTCCAAGTTGCTGCATATGGGGCGGCAAAGCTTTATGACATTGATGGCTGTTTATGCGTCGATGCTTTTGGCCGGAGTCGGAGCCTTCTTTGTTTTTAAATCTTTCTTAGCGATGGATGCCTGGAAAGCTTTTGCCGCTCTCGGCGCGACATGGACTGGGGGAACAGTCAACATGCTCGCGGTGAAAGAGATCGTTGGTTTAAGCGAAAGCCAGTTTTCGGTGATGGTGATTACAGATGCTTTTTTGTCTTACGGGTGGATGGTGTTGTTAATTCTTTTTTATCGCTGGCAGCATCATTTTAACCGGTGGGCAGGCAGTGTCGCGCATGACGCCGAGCATGAATCAATTCACGAAAAAAACTCATTTTTTCTGAAGCGCGATTGGGTTTGGATTTTGCTCGCGATAGTGTTGGTGGGAATCGCGCATGGTATCGGTTCCCGTATGCCGGTGCATGAATCATTTCCGCAGAAAGCGTGGATTTTGCTAGCAGCCTCTTTGCTGGCAGTAGCGTCCGCGGTAGCAGGATGGCACAAATTGGTTCAAAGCCGTTTTGCTGATCATTCCGGATCATGGCTGCTTTATTTTGTTTTGATGACGATGCGCGCGCAAGCTGACTTCATTCCCAAATCTCAAGATTTAATTATCATCGTCGCGGGTTTAGTTTGGCTTTTTTTGCATGGCGGGTTGATGGCAGGGTATGCCAAATTATTCCGCGTACGGTTGAGTGTGCTCGCGGTTGCAAGCCAAGCTGCTGTGGGCGGGGTGGTTTCAGCGCCGGTGCTGGCCGCGCTTTATGATAAATCACTTGTTTCGGTGGCGGTTTTGATGGGGATTTTTGGAAATTTAGTGGGAACCTATCTGGGGCTTTTGCTCGGACAAATTGTCCGCGCCTTGCATTAACCGCCTTAACTCCCATCCGATTTAAGCCGATAAATCTGGGCATGATCACATCCATTCCTAAGTCCGGCGAAATTAATGTGCTTTTGGATCAGTTCACCGATTATCTGTCGGTTGAAAAAGGATTAGCCCGTAATTCCATTGAGGCGTATCACAGCGATCTCATGCATTATCTCGGCAGTTTAAACTCTCAAAAAGTAGGAGACTGGTCTAAAGTCGACCGCTCTCATATCATCAAGTTTTTAGCGGGAGAAGATAAGCGCGGCTTGGAAGCCACTTCACGCGCGCGCGCTTTAGTCAGCATCAAACTCTTTCATCGCTTTCTTACCAAAGAGCGCTATATCAAAGAAGACGTCACAAGCGTTCTCGAATCGCCCAAAACTTGGAAAAAATTGCCGCACTTTTTGACTCAATCCGAAATGGAGCTGATTCTGAAACAGCCGAATACGCGCAACAAACGTGGGCTTCGTGACCGCACCATTTTGGAAGTGCTTTATGCCGCGGGTGCGCGCGTTTCGGAAGTGACGGGGCTTCTCAAGGAAAATGTTTTCTTGGATGAATCATTTATCAAATGCAAAGGGAAGGGCAGTAAGGAAAGGCTTGTGCCGCTCGGAAAAACAGCGGTGCAATTTATTCGTGCCTATTTGCTTTTACGCGATGAGCTTTATGTTCAAGAGGGCGGAAAAAATTTTATTGCTAAAACAACTTCGCCGAATTTATTTTTGAATCCGCACGGCAAACCTATTTCGCGCCAATTTGTTTGGCAAATCGTAAAAAAATATGCAAAGTCCGCGGCGATTGCGAAAGAAATCACGCCGCATACTTTCCGCCATTCATTTGCCACGCATTTGCTTGAAAACGGCGCCGATTTGCGCGTGGTGCAAGAGCTGTTGGGGCACTCCGATATTTCCACTACGCAGATTTACACCCATGTTTCGCGTGATCGATTGCGCAAAGTTCACACCCAATTTCATCCAAGAGGATAGTTCTTTTCTCTTTTCACCTTTGCTCCTGATAGCTCAATTCTTGCCCAAAAAACACTAAATATGGCGTAGATTGACAACCTTTCCCCCTATAGCTATACTTGGCTCTCTTTGAGAGGGCAAGTTTTGAGATCCTTGTTTCTCTAAGTTGTTTGTTTTGAATGAGTTGCGTCTTTAATATCCGTTTATATTTTTTAGCGGGTTGAATAGGAAAAGCAGTTCTTTCAAAATGTGCTGAATGCAAGGCGCAAACAAGCGACCGCGGAGGCGTACTGAAAATGTACGCCGCACAAGGAAGCGATGTTTGTAACGATGCAGTCAGCCATTTTCAATGAACTGAATATTGAGTCGCTATCGTCTAGCCCGGTCTAGGACGCTGCCCTCTCAAGGCGGAAACACGGGTTCAAGTCCCGTTAGCGATACCAAGCCTTTCATGGCAGGTGGTGATTTGTGATTAAACGGTATACGCGCGCAGAAATGGGCGCGATTTGGTCCGAAGAAAATAAACTGCAGAAGTGGCTCGATGTCGAAATCGCGGCACTGCATGCCTTAGCCAAACACGGCTACATTCCTAAAAATATTCCCGCACAGGTTGAGAAAAAAGCCAAGTTCACCGTTGAGCGCACGCATGAAATCGAAAAAATTGTGAATCACGATGTTATTGCTTTTCTTACCAACGTTTCCGAACATGTCGGGCCCGCGAGCCGCTATGTTCATTACGGTCTGACTTCTTCCGACATTCTTGATACCGGTTTGGCTTTGCAGGTGTGGGATGCATCTCAGCTCATCCGCAAAGAATTGATCAAGCTCATTGATGCGCTCGGCGTGAAAGCGCGCGAACATGAAAGAACTTTGATGGTAGGGCGCTCGCATGGTGTGCATGCCGAACCGATTACTTTCGGTTTGAAGCTTGCTGTTTTTTATGCGGAGTTCAACCGCAACTTAGTTCGCTTTGACGCTGCCGCTGAAAACATGCGTTACGGCCAGATGTCGGGCGCGGTGGGAACTTTTGCACATATCGATCCGAAAGTTGAAAAAGACGCCTGCAAACTTTTAGGGCTGAATCCTGCCCCTGCATCGACACAGGTGCTGCAGCGCGACCGCCACGCTGAATATATGACCGCTTTGGCAGTGCTTTCCGGTTCGCTTGAAAAACTCGCGACTGAAATGCGCGGTTTGCAGAAAACCGAAACGCTCGAAGTGCAGGAATACTTTGCGGAGGGGCAGAAGGGCTCTTCGGCGATGCCGCATAAGCGCAACCCCATTACATGTGAACGCATTGCGGGATTGGCGCGCATTATTCGCGGTAACGCGATGGCGGCGCTTGAGAATATCGCGCTTTGGCATGAACGCGACATTACGCACTCTTCGGTTGAGCGCGTTATTTTTCCTGATACGACGATTTTGGTCCATTACATGCTTACCTTAATGAGCTCGGTAATCAAAGATTTGGTCGTGATGCCTAAGAACATGCTTGCCAATATGGAAAAAAGCCGCGGCATTGTGTTTTCTCAAGGCTTATTACTGAAGCTTGTACGCAAAGACTTAACTCGCGAAGAAGGCTATGCCTTGGTTCAGCGCTGTGCCAAAAAAGTTTGGGATGAGGGGATTACTTTGAAAGAAGCTGTCCTCGCGGATCAAGAGCTGATGAGTTATTTAGGCCGTCACGAAGTGGAAGAAGCTTTTGATTATGATTATCACATGCGCAATGTTTCGGTGATTATGGAGCGTGCCGGGATTCCTAAGATTACGGCTAAAGCGCGTAAGGAAGTTCGCACTCAAGAAAAGGCGACTCGTCGATGAGTCTTGCCGCGCAGAATGTAAAGACGGTTTATCAGACTGAAATCAATTTGCCCTTGGTTGCTAAGGGTAAAGTTCGTGATATTTATGCGGTGGGAGAGGACAAGCTTTTGATTGTGACGACCGACCGCTTGAGCGCGTTTGATGTTGTGATGCCGGATCCGATTCCGAATAAGGGCAAAGTTTTAAATCAGCTCACGATTTTCTGGCTCAGTTATTTCAAAGACATTATTCCGCAGCACTTAATCGCAACCGATGTGAAAGAGATGGGATTGCCGGCGGAAGTGCTGGCGAAAAGCGGCGATATTTTGGACGGCCGTTCGGTTTTGGTGAAGCGTGCCAAGCCCTTGCCGATTGAGTGTGTAGTTCGCGGCTATATCACGGGTTCAGGTTGGAAAGATTATTTGAAAACTGGATCAGTTTGTGGACATAAACTTCCCGCGGGTTTGAAGCAATGTGAAAAGTTTCCGCAGCCGATTTTTACGCCTGCAACGAAAGCGGAAACCGGTCACGATGAAAACATTGATTTTGAACGCGCATCGCAGCTTTGCGGTAAAGCGGTTGCCGAAAAAGCGCGCGAACTTTCGATCATGCTTTATGAGCGCGGCGCGGAATATGCGAAATCAAAAGGCATTATTATCGCGGATACGAAATTTGAATTCGGTTTGCTGGGTGATCAATTGATTTTAATCGACGAAGTTTTGACGCCCGACAGCTCGCGTTTCTGGCCGGCCGATCAGTATGAAGCGGGGCGTGATCAGCCGAGTTTTGATAAACAAATTGTGCGTAATTATCTGGACGGTTTGGATTGGAATAAACAGCCGCCGGGACCGAAACTGCCGGCGGATATCGCGCAAAAAACAGGCTCTGCCTATGTGACAGCTTATGAACGGTTATCTGGTAAAAAATTTATATAAGGAATCATTATGAAAT
>ERZ761602.8368-NODE-8368-length-10447-cov-380.697844_pt1 | contig 10447 bp, 13 predicted proteins | sample MGYA00512165_ERZ761602 | MGnify/ENA primary metagenome ERZ761602 (study PRJEB28899, sample SAMN02445085) | bioreactor sludge metagenome | biome: EBPR sludge; isolation source: Thorneside wastewater treatment plant | place: Australia: Brisbane, Thorneside...
CGATCGTTCCTTCGTAGGCCGGGGCGATGCCGAACGCGCGCGTCCGGTCATCGGGCGCGAAGATCCGCCAGTAGATCGGCATCGAACTGCGATTGATCAGGGGCATGTGTTGTCTCCGTGATGGTTGTTGTCATCTGGCAGGGTCGTCGAGCGCGTCAACTCGCAGAACCTGCCCACTGCGGATCGGTGCGGTGGGTGGTGGTCTGGGGGGCCAGGGCTGAAGAAACTCCGGCTGCCCGATTCGGTGTGCCGTAAGGGTGGAGCCGGAGCTTCCGTTCAAGACGGAAATCTCTCGAACCCAGGAAGCTCATGAATGTGCTGCATCCAGTCGAGCCGTTCGGCGGTCTGAACTTGCACGGTTGGCGGCAGCGCTTCGGGATCATCCAGTGTTGCCGACTGTACGTCTACGATTCCAGGAAGAACCGCCGCATTCCGGTAGAACAACCCGGTCCCGCAGTCGGCGCAGAAACTGCGCATCGCTGTGCCGGATGAATTGATCGTCTTCGGTTGCCCTTGGGTCACGCTCAGGGCAGCCTCGGGAAACATCGCCCAAGCCACCACCGGCGCTCCCGCGCTTCGCCGGCAGTCGCGACAATGACACAAGGCAACGACCTTTGGCGTCCCCGACAGTTGATAGCGAATGGTGCCACACAGGCACTGCCCAGAAAGGGTCATGGAAGAGTCTCCTCTGAATGGGCCCCTTGGTTACGCGGCGTCCGCCAAGGTGCAAAGGTCAATGAACCCGGATCGACTGCGAATGGAATCTACCCTGTGACGCCGAGACAATGGGGCTGGTCTGCGGCGGCCGACTCACCTCGTCGGACACCACCGCCGCAAGGGTGCCATTGGGCGCATTGTAAGGATCCCGGGCCTTGCGTCAATCGGCAGGCAGGAACCGGCCGGGTTGCCCTGCGCTGTACCGAAGCCTTCAATCGGGCAGAGGATCGTCATCCTGGAGGCGGATCCGGGGAGTGCTCCAACCCGGCGCATCGAACCTCTGGCGCGACGGAACTATGGGCGCAGGCTGAGACTTGGCTGTGAGCGCGCCAGGTCGTGCTTGCGGCCATGCACGCAGGTGCTTTTCGCCGCTGGTTTTCCGCGCTCGTGCATTGCCAGCGACAAATGCGTCAGGGCGCGTGGACTTCAGCGCCGGGTCCCATGGACGAACCAGCGCAATGCCCCGTCGGAGCGTCCGCGGCCGAGTCGTCATTCCGGCCACACGCGGCGATACCGTCCACCTACAGGACGTCAAACAGCCGGTCCCGTGGCTCATTCCCGATCGTCTACCCCGGGACGCGGCGTATCCCATGTCCGCCCGCCTGACCTTCCCGACCTGCAGGCCACCGGCGCAGGAATCTGCTGGTCGTTCAGCTACCGCGGACTGCCTGGAATGTCGGCCGCCCGGGCGACATCGCCCGGGCGCGGGGTCCGGACGGCGGCCGCTGCGAGCCCGGAACAGCGGAGGACAGCGCCGGGCGCTATGGGGGCGGCTTCGGGTTAACTATGCTGTCACCGAAACAGCGGTGGCAGCAGGTGATGGTGTGTGCCACAATGCAACCACTTTGGTTGCCATTTGGTGCCTACGCTATGCCCACGACTCTGACGTTGAAGAACATTCCCGACGCTGTGTATCAGCGATTGAAGACGGCCGCCGAGACGAACCGCCGCAGCTTGAACAGCGAGGCCATCGTCTGCTTGGAGGCCGCTCTGATGCCAACGAAGCTTGCGCCGAGCGAGCGATTGGCCCGCGCCCGGGAACTGCGCGCTGCGCTGCCCAAGCGCAGCTACTTGGCGGACGACATTGACGCAAGCAAGCGCGAAGGGCGGCCATGATCGTTGTTGACTCCAATGTGCTGGCATACCTGTACCTGCCTGGCGAGCACACGGCAGCAGCAGAGGCCTTGTTGGAACGTGATCCCGATTGGGCTTCGCCCATCCTTTGGCGAAGCGAGTTCAGGAACATCGTGGCTGGATATCTGGGCCGCAAAGATATTTCCTTTGAGCAAGCGGCGAGCCTGCAAAACGAAGCCGAGAGCCTGCTGGCTGGTTGCGAGTTCGAGGTTGAGTCCAGAACTGTGCTCGAACTCGTCCGAGATAGCGACTGCTCTGCGTATGACTGCGAGTTCATTGCTTTGGCCATGAAACTGGATACAAAGTTGGTGACCATGGACAAGAAGCTATTACAAGCCTTTCCCAACCGCGCTGTCGCCCTCTCTGCGGGTTAACTTCCAAATTCAGCGGCGAGCGAAGCGAGTCCGTTGCAATGCAGTATTAGGCAGATTTTCTGGATTGACCGGGGGAGCAAAAACCTGGAAGCCAGCCGCCTTGAGTCTGGCTTCGCCAAGCTGTATCTCTTTGAACAGTGCATCCAGATTGTTGCCATACTTGACGCCAATCGCGTCCTTGATCGCATGAACTTCCATCATGATTTCGTCAGTCATCTTATTTCCTCCAAGAAGCTCCTCGGGAGTACATATGATCGGGAGGAACAACCCGATTGTCTCAAGATACACGGCGATCTTTTCCTGAATCACTGGATTGGCAATGTGACGGCAATTCCAGGTCAGTAGAAAATCAACGTGATGCAGTGTCGAAACCGCAATATGAAGCGCATCCTCAATCGCCTTGGCGGGAACACCGTGATCGAGCGAGCAGGTCTACCGTTTCACTGACGATCTGCTCAAGGCTCCGACTTCCAAGGGAGCGCTTCCCCATCTCAGGAGCGTTGGTTGGCCTGCGTTCGTTGTACAGGTCGATGATGCTCGCCTTCGTCCATCGACGTATCGCCATCTGAGGGGCGACGAACTCCTTCTCTGGGTACAGAGCAAAGGCTTCGGCCGTGCGATCAATGATCGGCACCTTGTCCTTCCCATTGAAGGGAATGTTCCTGATCCGCTTCTCAAACTGAGCCTTGGTCTTTGCCGCGATCAACTGGTCTCCTGTATCCACGATCACGGGAAACTTTGGGGCTCGAAGGAGGTAGTTCATGAGTGTGTTCAGCCGCCTAATGTTCGAGATCAGGGACGACCGAGCGAAGCGAGGGGTGTGCGCCCAGCATGGGCGCGATGTGATGGGGAGGAAGTGGGTCTATGTCGTTTTGTGTGGAAGCGGCACAGGCGGATGGGCATCGGGCGGCGGAAAAGGGGCCAGGCTCCGTTGTAACCGTTCACACACCCCCCTTGCCACCAGTACCATCCTGCTCGACAAATCAACACCTTGCCATGGAGCTGGGGGAAAAAAGGGAGGGGGTGTGAAGGGTTATCGTCGAATTTGCTTTCGCGGCTTTCTATCTCCGTGTGGAATGGTTTTAGCAATGGAATGCCAGCGGCGCACTCTTTCACGAATGCGAGTTTGTCACCAAGCTGCTTTGGCAGTCGCTTTCGCCTTGGTAACGTGTTGCCGCCGTACTCACGAAAAAGCGTAGTTACCAACAACTGAAGCGACTGCTCGCAGTAGCCCCACTGGATGACGATGGACCCTATTTGGCTATATAGGGCGTTTTCGGCGTCAACTTTGCTCATAGAAACCCTCAACGTGAAGGCTCAGGAGCGCCGCACGGCCTTATCGCGAAGCGTCCCTTGGAGCGCCGGGTTGGGCGTGCGCTTCCTGAAACACTGCAACCGGGACCGAGCGGTTGACAGCAACAGACTTCCGAAGCGCCTTAATACGTTCGATTTCATGGAGTGTCTGAGCCGAGAAGTACGACTCTCCGCAGTGAGGACACGACCACATGGGGATGTTCTCTATCACCAGAAGCGAAGAACCTTGACCGGAACTGCGAGTTACCCTCCGCAGTTGCACGCCGGGATGGCCGCATGAGGCACAGAGCATTTCAGACAAGGTAGACCGTGACGACGAAGAGATTGCCGAGCGGGCCGAACTTGACGACTGCTTCGGCCTGGAGTCCGCCGACTGTGGCGCCGCGGACGACGAACTTACGTTCGTGCGTCTTGCGGTCGCGCTGGCGCTCGACGATTTCGCTGGTGAGAAGGATATTTTCGAGATCGAGGATCGTAAGGTTGTCATCGTCAAGTTCTTCTACAGCGTGGTGGGACACAACGTAGTTCAGTGAACGAACACCGTTGCGGATTCGGACGATAGTAGATTGAGCCACTCCTCAATTGTAGCGGTTCAGCACCGTCGGCGCCCAACGTAGAAGTGAGCGCCCTGCGCGGCTTTTTGCGCAGGTCCGCTCGACTGCCGGGTTGGGCTTGGTGCTAGGCCAAAGTAAAGCATTACAAGTCGGCACAAAAGTCGGCGCTGGTGATACGGCGATTAAATGGGGTAGCTTCATTTCTTAGGTGGAGATGTCGTGATTCTTCCCTGAGATTTACTATTCAGTTTCGATTCGGAGTACATCGTGATTGACTGCCCGATGGATGCGAGAAGCCGTGCCTTCTCCATATCTCCGTAGAGGCTTTTCGTGTCATATGACTGGGCATAGAAATACGCTTGTTGAATGAGCCTCTTAGCCTCAGCTTGCATTCCAAGCCGCCAAAGAGCCCCCGAAAAAGCAATTGACGCTTTTGCACGATCATCGATTCTCTTTTCTGAAATTCTTTCAAGAAGAGGCTGAACTAGAAGCAGGGTGCGACGACCTTCATCCTTCATGCCGTTCTGGAGCATCGATTCCCCAAGACGCACAACGCTTTGAATGTCGAACAAATAGATGTTCGCAGAAGAGTTGATCCTGCCAAGAGCTAGCGAGGCCTTTCCATAGCTATCAGAAGCGGATTGTCGATTCCCTATTTCGATCTGCTTTTCGGCTAGCCTCTGCCAAACAGAAACCTCTTGGTAGGACAATTGCCGTGCTGGCCGCTCTGCAAAATAAAGGGCGGTCTTTAGGTCCCCTCGTCTTATTGCATCACTGAAAACCTGTTCATACGCTGCCCCCTTGTGGTCGACGTAAAGATTCTGTCCAAGTCCGGAAATAATTGCATAGGACTTCTGCGCGTTCCCTGCGCGCGCCTCGCGGATTGCCTCAATGAAGGGTGAGTTGGAGGGGGCGAAGTTGGAAATGCCCGCTTCGTCTTTGGCTTTGGAAAGCGCCTCAATGGCGGAGTTCTTCATTGGGGCTACGCCAATTTTGGCAATTGCCGAAGTCGAACAGTCGACGAATGGCGCCATCAGGTCTTGGCTTTCGAGTCGCGCGGCGACCGCAACCATGTCGATACATGCAAAAGCAAGATTTCGCGCGTCTTCGGTCTTGTTGAGGCTGAGTTGAAGAACTGACAACATCCATGGCTTGATCTCACCCGTAGGGGCTCTGCGTATGAGTTCTGTGATCTGTCGAAATCCACCGCTACCCTCTTCAGTTAGCCCTTTTTCCGCAGCGATTACAGCCTCAGAAAAGATCAGCTTTGCGTCGCTGGCGGCACCTTTCCCCGAGTAATAGAGAGCGATTCTGGCAAGGTCTCCTGACTTGAGGTAATTGGGCGATTTTCCGACAGCATTGCCCCTGGCGGAGTCAAGCGCATTTCGTAATAGTTCGTCTCTCTTTTCAGTGGAAAGGGAGGGCGCTTCGTGTACCAACGACATCAAGAGCCATGAACGAGAGGCGATATGTGTCGCATTGATGGTGTCGAGTGCGTCCTCGACAAAACCAGCTTTAGCCTGCCCGATAACGATGGTCGGCTCGTGTTTATTGGTGGCTCTGGCCTCAAGGAATATGAGTCTTGCTGCTTCCTTCCATCTATCGGCCGCAATCAAACCATCAATGCCACATATTGGCTCCTTTGCGATCGCCGAACAACAGAACATTGCCAAGCAATAGGTGACGAGAATGAGTCTGTATGTCGATCGTGTAATCATGGTTCCGACTGAGCCCAACGTGAAGTCGCAATCCTACATGAGGCAAGGCTTTGCATCAAAATGCAATCGCCATCAACGATGTGCGGCGGATTCGCTGATAGAACAAGACGATGGAGTATTGGCCGGTTAACTAAAATTGCCGACCAATGCGTCACGGCCGCGGCCGCTTGGCTTGCCGCCCGCATGCCAAGTGAAGGACCGACGGGCGGCGATCGGCGTCGCAGCGGCGGGGAAGAGGCGCCATGTCGTTTCCCCCGCGTTTGCCGATGCGGCGTTGGCCGGCGCGCGGCGATCTACTTCGAATCCTTGCCGCTGCCGACGGGCGCCCTGCGCTCGGACTTTTTCTTCAGGCCCAGCGAAGCGATCTCGTCCGAATCGGCGCCGAACTGGGCGATGACCTGATCCGTGACGCCGAGAATCAGGTTGTGATGTTCCCACTGCGCGGCAATCGCCGCGTCGCGTGCGGCATTGAGCGCGTTCGGTGCGCGCAGTTCGACCTCCGCGGCGGCGCGCGTGGTGCGGTATCGGGCCGGGACCGCTGGCAGGTGGTAGACCGGGTTGGCCGGGTTGTAGCCGGTGATCGCCTCGAGCGCCAAAAGGCGCTTTCATCGGCCTGCTGTGTTTCCGCCGATAGGCGGATCTTCTCGTTCTTTGCCATGTTGCTCCCCCCGGGGAAGCATCCTGACGTCTCAGGGAAGCATCGTGACGCTTCAGGGAAGCATCCTGACGTCTCAGGGAAGCATCGTGACGCTTCACGGAAGCATCCTGACGTCTCACGGAAACATCCTGACGTCTCAGGGAAGCATCGTGACGCTTCACGGAAGCATCCCGACGCCTCAGGGAAGCATCGTGACCCTTCAGGGAAGTACCCTCGCCCGTCGCGGAAGCATCCCGACGCCTCGGGCAACGAATCCGCTGCGTCGTGCGCTGCTGCCGGCTGCACTCGTCGGTCGGCATGGTCGCGGCCTGCCGGCGCGTGCTGGCGGCCGCGACCGCTCGATCGGCCGCTCATCCGCTTCGGGGGCACGCGACCGGGGCCGATCTGCTGCGCGGCGGGGGCCGGATTCGCCCCCGCACCGGTTGCCGGAACTCTTGGCGTGGCGGGTTTTTGCTGCGAGGATGACGGCCATGCTCACGGCGACCTTCCTTTCCCGCGCCTCGGCCGCCAGCCGCGCTGCCTGGCTGCTCGCCGGCGTCGAATTCTTCTTCTCGCTCGGCTGGGTGGTGTACGTCATCTTCCTGCCCGAACTGCTGGCGCGCGGCGGCGTGGACAAGCGCCACTTGCTCTGGCTGCTGGCCGCCGACCAGTTGCTCTTCGCGCTCGCCGACTGGTCGATCGGCGTCGCTGTCGATCGGGCACGCGCCGCCCTGCGACGGATCGGGGCGATGCTCGTCCTGCTGTCGGCGGTGGCAGCGGTGGCGATGCTGCTGCTGCCCTGGCTGGCGGCGACGCCTGCCGTCTTCCTGCTCGCCACCGCCGTCTGGGTCGCGGCTTCGGCAGCGCTGCGGGCGCCGCCCTACGTCCTGCTGTCGCGGCATGCCGCGCGCGCGGCGATGCCGCGCCTCGCCGGCATCCAGTTGCTCGGCCTGGCGCTGGCGTCGGCACTGGCGCCGTACCTGGCGATCGTCCTCAAGGGGGTCGATCCGGCGCTGCCCTTTGCCCTCAGCGCGCTGTCGGTGGGGGTGACGGCGCTGGCGCTGGTCGCCGTCGAACGCTCGCTGCCGCCGCCGTCGCCGCCGCTGGCGGTCGCGGCCGGCGGCCGACGCGCACAGGTGGCAGGCTGGAGTGTCCTGCTGCTGATCGCCCTGCTGCTCGCTTTCGGGCAGCAGGTGCATACGGCGCTCAACTCGGCGGCGCAGTTCAAGCGCCTTGCCGACCCGGCGCTGCTGCCGTGGCTGCTGCCGGTCTTTTGGGTCGGCTTCAGCATCGGGCTGCTGGCGGTCGATCGGCTCGTCCGCGCCGGCGGTGCGCTGGCGGTGCTGCAACTGTCGGCGGCCGGCGGGGCGCTCGCGCTCGGCAGCGCAGCGCTCGCCGGTTCATTGATCGTCCTGCTGCCGGCCCAGTTCGTCGCCGGTGCGCTCTGGGGCTGCATCCTTTGCACGTCGATCGGCGTCGCTGCCGAGCGTGGCGATCCGCTGCAGAGCGGCCGGCACACCGGGGCGCTGATGGCGACGCTGGCGGTGGCGGCGCTGTCGCGGCTGAGTCTGGTCGCTGCCGGTGGCAGCGCCTGGGGCGTGTCGCTCGACTGGCTGCCGGTGGCGGTGTGGGCGGCGGCGCTGTTGCTGCTGCTGCGGTTGCCGCGGGCGTAGCGGGGGCGAACGCGGGCGACGACCGGACGGCTGCCGCAGCGCTCAGTGCTCCCGGCCGTCCGCCCGCGGCTGCACGAGAATGGGAATGTAACGCCAGGCGAGGAGCGTGAAGCAGGCGAACCAGCAGGCGGCGGCGAGCTGGATCCAGAGCAGGTAGTGGCCGGGGTCGAGCTGCGACAGGACGATGCGGATGACGAAGCCGGCGATCATGATCCACAGCACGCTGCGATCGAGACGGTCGAAGACCAGCGGCCGGCCGGTATGGCCCTTGCAGATGCGGATCAGCATCGCCGGGATGATCAGCCCCATGGCGCCGAAGGTGAAGACGTGCATCGGCAGCGAGCCGAGCCACGGCGGCGGCGCGATCAGTTCGACCGACTGCAGCAGCAGTTGCGCGACGATCGCCAGGTAGCCGAGGTACATGATGCCGATTTCGAGCCGGCGCAGCGCCCGGTGCGGCTGCCAGAAGACGAAGCGGATGGCGAGCAGCAGCGCCAGCAGCAGCGACACGGACGCGACCAGGGTCGCCGGCAGCAGGCTGCCGGCGACGAGCAGCAGCGCCAGCAGCTTGATCGCCGCATCGAGCAGCGGCTGGCGCAGGATGTCGGCACGCAGGGCGTTCTTCATGAACTGGGTGACGGTCCGCTCGAGCATGACGAGGAAGGCGACGCGAAACAGCGCCAGCGTCATCGCCGCGCCGGCCGGGAACGATTCGCTGCCGAGCAGCAGGTTCTTGGCGACGAGGAACAGCGGCAGGATGATCAGGAAGAAGTAGTTGTCGCGGAACGAATCGTCGCGGCGGTGGCGTGCCAGCGTCCACACCAGCATGCAGACGATGCTGGCGAGGAAGAGGTTGCTGCTGAGGCGGAAGACGAGCGGCGGCAGGTCGCCGGCAAACCACATGCCGGCGCGCTCGAGCAGCCAGGCGACGACGAGGATGATCAGCGGCAGGCCGTGGTAGCCGCGAATCTTCACCCAGTTCTTGCTGGCGGTGAGCAGGAAGCCGCCGAGAACCGCCCAGCCGAAGCCGAAGAACATTTCGTGCGCGTGCCACTGGCTGGGCGAGAACGGTGCCGGCGGCGGCGCCAGCGCGCCGGCGAAGATCAGCGCCCAGACGACCGGCAGGCTGAGACCGGCGAGGCAGGCGAGGGCAAAGAAGGGGCGGAAGCCGACCAGCCAGAGGGGATGGGTCGAGAAGTTCATCGGGCAGGGGCGGGGAGGGGGCGCAGGAGGGCGCAGTATAGCCGGGCGGCGGCCGCCTGTCGCTTGCACCGGCCGTGCGCCCGAGCGCTGGCGGGCCCCGGCGCTTGCCGGCCGGCAGCGCCCGGAGGAGAATCGATGCTGCGGTAGCGCTGGGCAGGGAGCGGCATCGCTGCTCTTCCTGGCTGGCCGCGCGGGAGCGTCGGCGCAGCCGGTTGCGCTGCGTGCGACACGCCGGGCCCGCCGCTGGCGGCCGGACAATGCCACAGGGGGGCACATGCGACGATTCGGGCTGCTTGCCGTGACGATCCTTCTCTTTGCCAGCAGTGCGGCGGCGCAGACCGTCTACCGCTGGGTTGACCAGCAGGGTCGGGTCCATTTTTCCGATGTTCCGACCGAGGACGCGAAGGCCAGCGAGGTCCCGTGTGCGCCAACGCCGACGTCACGGCAGGTCGACGAGGCGCGGCAGCAGGCCGAGCGCCAACGACAGGCCCTCGGGGCGGCGGCAGCGGCGCGCGCGCAGCGCGAGGCAGCGCCGCGGCATGGCCAGGCGGTCGCGCGCGAACCCATGCCCGAGAACGCGACTTCGGAGTACATGCGGACACTGGCTGCCGGCATCACCTGCGACGAGCGGCAACCGTCGCCGCCACTGCATCGCTTCGTTCTCAACCTGCGGGTGCGCCCGGACGTTCCCGCCGGCGCCTACCTCGAGGCGGAGTTCGAGAACCCGCTCGATGCACACAAGCCGCTGCGTGCCAGCGTCGAGCTGCGGGCGTCTGGCTTCCCGGAGGTCAAGCGGGAGGACCTGTCCCTGCTGTCACCGATGTTCGACACCGTCCGCTGCCGCAACTACGAGGTCGTGGTGCGCCTTTACCGTGGCCAGGCGTCGCGCGAGTTGCTGGGAACGCACCGCCAGACGATCCAGTCGCGGGTGGACTCGGCACTCTGGCAAGCCTACGGCGAGAACGCGATGGCGCGCCTGCTCGAACAGGGACACCTCTGCCCTTGACGGTCGCTGGCGTCGTGTTCGTCGCGGCGGCCGTCAGAACGGCGCCGGCGAGTCGACGCAGAGATCGTGTCCGCTGGCGGGATGGAGGAAGCGCAACTGGTCGGCGTGCAGCAGCAG
>ERZ761602.8369-NODE-8369-length-10446-cov-4.183620_pt1 | contig 10446 bp, 8 predicted proteins | sample MGYA00512165_ERZ761602 | MGnify/ENA primary metagenome ERZ761602 (study PRJEB28899, sample SAMN02445085) | bioreactor sludge metagenome | biome: EBPR sludge; isolation source: Thorneside wastewater treatment plant | place: Australia: Brisbane, Thorneside...
GCCCCGACGCCAGATCAGCCAATTGCGCGACCGACGAGGACACGAAGGCATCGCGCACATCCTCCCGCGGGAGGTAGCAGTCCAGCACCAGCCCTTCGGGCTGATCGACCGGCATGTCCTTCATCGAATGCACCGCGATATCGATGGCCCCCTCCAGGAGAAGGTCTTCGATCTCGCGGGTGAACAGTCCCTTGCCGCCGAGTTCTTTCAGCGGGCGATCCAGCACACGGTCGCCCTGGGTCGAGACCACCACGATCTCGAAGGCGGCCTCGGACAGGTCGAAGGCGGCCATCAGGCGGGCGCGGGTCTCATGCGCCTGGGCCAACGCCAGTGGCGAGCCGCGGGTGCCGATCTTGAAGGGTTTGGCGGGGCTGGGCAGGGGCTGTGTCATGTCGATTGCATAGCCTTGCGCCACGCGCCACGCAACTGCGGCAATTTCTTTGAACCGACCCGCTCGCTGCCACGACGGAAGGGAAACACCTTGCTCGTGGAGTCCCGCAATGCCCCGCACCCTGAACGCCCCCCGCCTTTGGACCCTGGTGCTGAGTGTCGTCCTGATGGTCGGCGCGGTCAGCGCGATGGGAGCCGAAGCCGCACCGATCACGCTGAGCCAGTCGTCGGCCCTCTGAATGGCCGCGACCCGGCCGGATCGTCGCCCCAGTCCCGCCACAATGCGAAAGCAGGAGTTGGCAGACACAGGGAGATCCGCCGATGAAGGACCATGACCGAGCAATCGACGCTGCCGAGGCACTGGCCTGGCCGCTCTGTCCGCTGACCGGCGAGGCGATGCAGCCCGGACTGCTGGTGCCCGGCGACTGGCGCAGGCCCGACGACCGCCGAAGCTGGCGCATCTGGCACAGCTACGGGGGTGGATTTGGCCAGATACATCCGCGCCCGCGTCCGGGGGACATCCCGGAATTCTATGATATCGCAGGCTATTACACGCACAGCGAACGCGATTCGACCGATCCCGATCTGGATGAAAGCCGCGTGGGGTCGCTGGGGCGGCTGCTGGCCCGCATTGCCTGGCGATTCGAACACGGGGCCGAGCCGACGCAGGCCTGGTGGCGTTCGGTCATCCCCGAGGGCGCCCGCGAGGGGTTGGAGATCGGATGTGGCGAGGGCGGGCGGATGACCACGATCCAGCCCTTCATCGCCAGCTTGCGCGGCGTGGAACCCGATCCCTGCGCGGTGCGCGCCGCCCGCGCACGCGGACACGACGTGCACGAAGGCACTGCCGAAGCGCTCCCCGAAGCCATCCGTGACCGGCTGCACGATGTGGTGACCTTCGTGCATGTGCTGGAGCATACGCTGGACCCGGTTGCAGCCCTCGCCAACGCGCGCGAGGTTCTGGCGCCGGGGGGGCTGATGTCCGTCGAAGTGCCCAACAATGCCTGCGAAGGCGCACGCCGGATGGGGCGCGCGTGGCGTTGGCTGGACGCACCGCGTCATCTGAACTTCTTCACTCCCGAAAGCCTTGCGGCCTGTGCCGAAGCGGCGGGCTTGCGCGTCAAGGCCGTTCTCTACCGAGGCTATGTGCGCCAGTTCCTGCCGGACTGGGTGCTGGACGAAGCAAGGATCATTGCCCGGCTGGAGCGCCGCGCGGTGACGCAGGCCGACATCGACCGGCAGGTGCGCCACTCGGCGGCGCTGCTCGCCGCGACCGCGCTGGCGGCACCAAGGCGCAAATATGACTCGGTGCGAATCCTGTGCACACGCTGAGCCTTGAGTGGTGTTCACCCGCAAGGGCTCGGGTCGTCTGCTCCAACGCTTGAGGGGCCGCGCAATTCTTCGCCGCGACCGAAGCGGAGTGCATCCTAAGGCGCCACCACGACGCAGGCCTGATCGCGGGCGATGAGACGTGCGCAAGCCAGTTCGGCCTCGGCCTGCGAGAGGCTGGCGACCTCGGCGACAAAGCGCCCCTGCCGAGGGGTCACATGGCGCACGCCCGCTCCCAGTGTGGCCGATTCCGACAAAGCCAGCCGCAAAAGCGCGCGCTCGGCGTCAAAGCGCGATGCATGCAGGCCCAGTTCCACGCGGTAAAGCCGACCGCCCGAGGTCGACACCCGGTCGATGATCTCGGGCATCGGTGCGGTGCTCAACGTGGCGCCGGCACCGCTGTCCGAAGTGGTCAGCACGATGGTCGGTGCCACGCCCGGCACCTCCGCGCCATTGCGCAACGCTGCCAGCAATTCCTCGTCCCGCCACAGGATGCGCCCCTCGTCATCGACGCGCAGATCGGTGATGACAGGTTCGATCTCGATCGGGGTCACAGCAAGCGCAGTCGCCGACGCGGTCGGCTGGTCGGAGGCAGACGTGTCGGTCGGCGCTTCGGGTGTGGGCGACAAGGTCGTCGGCGTGGCCGCCGGTGTGTCGGCGATGGCGCCCTCGGTGGTCAGGATCGGCGGCAGACCCGGGATGAGGAGAGAGCCATCCGCGCCAAAGGTCACGCCGACAGGGCCCGCGTTGGCCCCGCTCACGGGGAGAGCCGTCTGAGACGGCCCGGGCACCTCGGGCGCCGGAGGCTCGGCGGGTTCGGCGATGACCTGCACCCCGCCGGCGCTGGCGCGGGCGACGACCTCGATCACCGGTCTCTGACGCGGCACCGGCGAGCTTTCCGGCGCAACGGCGGCAAGGCGCGGCGTTTCGCCGTCCATCGGCTCGTCGGGTTCCTCGGAACTCTCGCCAGCCGCCACCCCGGGATCATCAGTGTCCGCCAACGGATCAGGCTCGCGGATTTCCTCGATCACCTCGTCAATGCCGCTGCGCAGACTTGCCAGAAGGTCCTCGGACGGGGGTTGTCCGGGTTCTGGGCGGGCGCGTGGAAAGGGTGATCGGGTAGGCGCCGTCTGCAACCGGATCGTGCGCCCGGCGGCGACCCCCGAGCCACGGTCCTCGGGCGCGCGTGTATAGCTGGGTGTCGCCGGGCGGCGGGTCGACGCGCGTCGGGGCGCCTCGCGGAACCCTCGGTCCATCAGTTCGGTCACCCGGCGCAGGCGATCCGCCCCTGACCGCGCCCCCATGACGGTAACCAGAATGCGCACACCGTCCCGCTCGGCCATGGCGGTCAGGTTGTAACCGGCAGCATTGGTGAAGCCGGTCTTGATCCCGTCGGCACCGCGGTAGCTGTCCAGAAACCGGCCATTCGTATTGGTGACTGTGGCAATCCCCGCGTGCTCGGATCGCCGCGAAAAGATCCCGTAGTATTGCGGGTAGTCAAAATACAGTTGGCGGCCCAAACGGCTCATGTCACGAGCCGAGGACAGATGCCCCTCGGCCGTAAGCCCGTGCGGATTGGAAAACCGCGTCCGGGTCATGCCGATGGCGGCAGCAGTGCGATTCATACGCACCGAGAAATTCGCCACTGACCCCTCGACCGCCTCGGCAAGCGCGGTGGCGGCGTCGTTGGCCGAACGCAGCGCGGCAGCGCGGATCAGATAGCGCACGGCAATGGTCTGGCCCGCGCGCAGCCCCAGTCGCGAGGGTGGCTGCGCTGCGGCATGGCGCGAGACGCGCACCTGGGTGTCCAACGTGATCTCGCCGTTCTCCAGCGCCTCGAATACGATGTAGAGGGTCATCATCTTGGTCAGCGAGGCCGGATGCACCCGGGAATTCGCATTCTCGGTTTCCCAGAGAAACTCGCCGGTACGAACGTCCATGATCGCGGCGGCAAAGGGCTGGGCCCGCAGCGGCGCCGCCAGCGCGGCGAGCGCCACAACGACGCAGACGAGCACGGCACCCATGCGCCATGCAAGCAGACAACGCGGGGAAAGCGCGGTCACCAAGCCTGTCCTCTGCCTCTGCGCCAAGGGTCCATGCCCCGGGCGTCATTATGCTCGAACGCAGGCTAGCATTCTTTGGCGAGGATGAAAACCCCTCATGGTTTCAAGGTGTTTCGAGGCGATCTTCAGTTATCCCCCATATCTGGCGGGAGCTTGGAGGCGGGACACCAGAGCCTGCTTCAGCCCAGCGACTCGATCAGGTCGGGCAACTCGTCGATCCGCGCAAGGCGCCGGAAACGGGGGTGGTCCTCGGGCGCCTCGGCACGTTCCAGTGCCCATTCCAGACCATGCGGCACAAAGACACCCCAGGCACCGGCAGCAATCGGCGCCACCACGTCCGAGGCCATGGAATTGCCCGCCATCAGCGCCGATCCGGGCCCCGCCCCGTGACGCGCGAAAACGCGGGCGTAGGTTTCAGGCGTCTTGTGGCTGACGATTTCGACCGCGTCGAACATCTCGCCAAGCCCGGACTGCGCCAGCTTGCGTTCCTGGTCCAACAGATCGCCCTTGGTCACAAGGACCAGCCGATGCCGACCGGCCAATGCCTCGACCGTATCGGCAACGCCCGGCAACAGGTCGATGGGGTGGGCCAGCATCTCCTGCCCCGCCGCGATGATCTGCCCGATAACGGCACCCGGCACCCGCCCCTCGGTGACCTCGATCGCGGTTTCGATCATCGACAGCACAAAGCCCTTGATGCCAAAACCATAATGACCAAGGTTGCGCCTCTCGGCGGCCAGCAGTCGTTCGGCAAGATGGTCGCGATCCGCATGGTCGGCCAAGAGCTCGGCAAAGCGCGCCTGCGTCAGGTGAAAGAATCGTTCGTTGTGCCAGAGCGTGTCATCGGCATCGAGGCCAATCAGATCGGGGCGCATTGGCGGATGTCTGGGCTGGAATATCGGGGCAGGGTTTTCATGGCGGGTCACTGCGCTATATACTCCGACCAGATCGAATCTGTCACCCCGGGGTTTTGGGCCATGGCCATGCCGACCACAATGACCGAACGCCGCGACGGGGCCGGACCGGGCGACCCCGGACTGGCTGTAAAGACCCGCACCCGTACCCAGCGGCCGCCGATGTACAAGGTGATGCTGCTGAACGACGATTATACGCCAATGGAATTCGTTGTGCATGTGCTGGAGCGCTTTTTTGGCCTCAGCCATGCGCAGGCCTTTGAAATCATGCTGACTGTCCACAAGAAGGGCCTTGCGGTGGTGGGCGTCTACAGCCACGAGATCGCCGAAACGAAGGTTGCGCAGGTGATGGACTTTGCGCGCCGCCATCAGCATCCGCTGCAATGCACCCTCGAAAAGGAGTAGGGCGCTCGCGCGCCCGGCACATGCCATGTCCCTGAATGACCCGGCGCCCCGTGCGCTGCGGCTGGAACTGGCCATCGAGGCGGGTCTCACCCTGCCCGAGGTCGGCGCTCTTGCCGTGTTTCACCCGAAGGCGGGCGAAAGCCTGTCCCCCCTGCCCGCGCCGCGTCTGGTGGTTATCACTCCGCACGCAACCGACCATGCCGCGTTCCGCGCCCAGGGGCTGACCTGCTCCACCGCGCCGGAAGGGCGTTTTGCGGCATCTATGGTTTGCCTGCCTCGCTCGAGGGCCGAGGCGCGCGACCTGATCGCCCAAGCTGCCGCAGTGACTGATGGGCCGCTGGTGATCGACGGGCAGAAGACCGACGGCGTGGATGCGATGCTGAAGGATCTGCGGGGTCGGGTCCCGGTGTCCGAGCCCATCGCCAAGGGCCATGGCAAGATCTTCTGGTTCCCGTCGCCCGGCGGCGCGCTGGCCGACTGGCGCGCGGCAGCCGGCCGGTGCGAGGGCGACGGGCGGGTCTGGCACACGCTGCCAGGGCTGTTCTCGGCTGACGGGATCGACCCGGCATCGGCCCTGCTGGCGCAGGCGCTGCCCGAGGGGCTGAAGGGAGTCGTCGCCGATCTGGGCGCGGGCTGGGGGTATCTGTCGACCCGACTGCTGGAGCGCGCACCCGGCGTGACAGCGCTGCATCTGGTCGAATCCGACGCCCGGGCGCTGGACTGCGCGCGCGCCAATGTCACCGACCCGCGCGCAGTATTCCATTGGGCCGATGCGACCCGCCCCCTGCCCCGTTTGCCGCTGGATGCGGTCATCATGAACCCGCCGTTCCATCAGGGACGCGAGGCGCGGCCGGCACTGGGGGCGGCCTTCATCGCGGCAGCGGCGGCGATGCTGAAAACCTCCGGCCAGTTGTTCCTGGTCGCCAACCGTCACCTGCCCTACGAATCCGCGTTGCTCGGCGCCTTTCGCAAGGTCACCGAACTTCCGGGGTCGCCCGGGTTCAAGATCGTCCATGCCGAGGGGCCGATCCGTGCCAGCGCCGGGGCCCCGCGCGCGACCCACAAGGGAGGCCGCCGATGAGCTTTTCGATCGAGGGCAAAACCGCGATCATCACCGGCGCCGCCACCGGCATCGGCCATGCCATTGCCCGGCATTTCCTGGACGAGGGCGCGAATGTGGTGTTCTCGGATCAGAACGAAAAGCGGCTGAAAGCCGGTTGCGACGATCTGGCGGGCGAGGCCAACTGTCGGCTCTATGCCGGTGACCTGCGCGAAAAGCTGAATGTCGCCAATCTGTTGTCAACGACCCTCGAGGCCTTTGACCGCGTCGACATCCTGATCAATGCCACCCGCAGCTTTGCGCTGACCGATCCCCTGGACCCTGCCGACACCTCGGTCGAGACTTTGCTGGACCAGACGCTGACCGTGGCCCTGCGCACCAGCCAAGCCGTGGCGCGGCGGATGATCCTGCAGGCCGAAAAGGCAGAGGGCCGGCCGCAAAGCGCCGGAGCAATCGTCAACATCTCGTCCATCGCCGCGCACCGCACCCAGCCCGAATTGCTGGGCTTTTCGATCTCGAATGCGGCACTTGAACAGATGACCCGCTCGCTCGCCGTCGCGCTGGCGCCACACGCCATCCGCTGCAACGCGATTGCCGTGGGTTCGGTGATGTCGGGCTCGCTGCGCGACACCATCGCCCAGCACCCGGATTACCGCGACACCATCATCGCCGGGACGCCGCTCCATCGGATCGGCACAGCGAGCGAAGTCGCGGAACTTGCGCAATTCCTTGCCTCGCCAGCATCGGGATTCATGACCGGGCAGATCGTCGGGCTAGATGGCGGGCGTTCCGTGCTGGACGCGGTGCAGCGCCCGGCGCATTGAGGGTGTCGCGCAGGGCGCCATCAAGGACACCCTGCGGGGAAACGCAGCGTCCACCCCACGGCGCGTTTTCGGTCAGAACCGCTCGATCAGACGCCCCAGATAGTCGCGCTCCGCCTCGGGGCGCTCGCGTTCCGCCGATCTGCGGCGAATCTCGTCCAGCAAGTCGCGCGCGCGCCGCCTTGGGTCCTCGCCCGGCACAACCGAGCCAAAATCCTGACCTTGCCGCGCTTCGCCCTGTTCGCGCCCCAGGGGATCGCGGCCCGCGCCCTGCGCCCGACGCTGGTCGGGTGCGCCTTCGGTGCCCTGCCGCTCGCGCGCATCAGCGGTCTGGGCGTCGCGAAGGGCTCGCAGCCCTTCACGAAGCGCGTCCAGCGCCTCGGCCTGACGTTCCAGTGCACCCCGCATGTCGCCCTCTTCCAGCGAGTCTGCGGCCTGATCCATCGCGCGCTGTGCCTCTTCCAGTGCGCTCAGACCTTCCTCACCCTCCTGGGTTCCCTCGCCGGGAAGTTCGCCCAGTTGCTGCTCGCGCAGCCGCTCCATCAGGTCGCGCTGCTGCTGGGCCAGATCCTGCAGCGCCTGTTCGTCATCCTTGCCCGGTTCCCCACCCTGGCCGAACTGCCGCTGCAACTCCTCGAAGGTCCGGTCGGCCAGGCCCTGTTGCTGGCCCAGCGTGTCGCCCAACCCCTCCATAGCCTCCGAGCCCGGCATCGGGTCGCCCCCCTCGCCGCGCGTCATCTGCAGATTGTCCAGCAGCGCGTTCAACTGGGCCATCAGTTCGGCCGCCTCGTCCATGCGGCCTTCCTGCATCAGTTCCTGGATGCGGTCCATCATCTCCTGGATCTGGTTCTGACTGACGATCTGCCGTTCGCTTTCGCCCTGATCGCGCTGGTCCCCCCCGTTTTCTTCGGGTGTGGCCTGTTCCGCCAGCATCGCCATGTAGTCGCGCGTCGCCTCGCGCAATTCATCCATCAGTTCCGAGATTTCCGACGGATCGGCGCCGTTGCGCATCGCCTCGTCCAGCCGTTCGCGGGCGCGCGCCAGACGGTCGCGGGCATTGGCCAGTTCGCCTTCTTCCAACAGCAGGATCAGTTCCCACATCTGCTCGGCAAGGGTGTCGCGCGCCTCGGGCGTGAAGTCATCGGCCTGAAGCCGGGTCTCGATCACGTCAATGGCGCCGCGGATCAGGACCTCGGCCCCTTCGTAGGGAAGACTACCTTCGCCCCGATGAACCATGGCCCGCATCAGTTGTGCTGCGCGACGGGCATTGGCGCGGTTCCACAGAAGGTCGCGGCGCAACTCGGCCAGCGCCTGCGCGGCGGGCTGAAAGAACCGCCGCCCGGGCAGGATCGCGGATTCCGGAGTGGCAAGGCCGGTCTGGCCCGCGGCATCGGTGGCACTGAGCCGGATCTGCACCGGCAGATTGGCCCAGGGGTGCTGCGACAGGTCTTCGCGCAGGGTTTCGGCCACGTTTTCCCGGCTGCCCGACATCGGCATCGGCAGGTGAAGGCGCAAGTCCTCGCGCGCCTCGGGGTCGAGGGCGAGGCCGTGCCGACGGTCCAGTGCGGCAAGATCGAGCGTGATCACCGCCTCGCCCCCGGTCACCCCATAGTCGTCGGTGGCGGCAAAAGCCTGCTCCATCCGCCCCCCACGCGCGCGCACAAGGGCGCCGGGGGTAATCTGCGGCAGGGCATCGGGGGCCACGGTGACCCCCCATTCGCGCCCGCTGGGCCCCAGGATCGCCACGCGGCCTGAGCGCCGCGCGTCGAATTCCAGCGCCTGCCCGGTCTCGTCGGCGCGAACCCCGGCGTCCAGTGTCTGCTCCAGCGTCAGGGCGCCGGGGGGGCCGTAAAACCGCAAAATGACCCGGCTGCCTTGTGGCACCTCGAAGGTCTCGCGGTCGATTTCGTTGAGATATAGCCCGGGGCGCCCGGTATAGGAGGGTGGTGTGATCCAACCCTCCCAGGACGGGCCAACGGCAGCGCCCGCGGTGCCGGGCAGTCCCCCCAGCGAACCCTGCTGGCCGGGGACAGCAAACAGTAGCGCGACCGCGGCGGCTGTCAGCGCGACAAGCCGCAGTGCAAAGGGATCGTGGCGCGCCAGGGCTGGTGCGGGCGGTACCGGGCGCGCCGCCGCGGCGCGGATTGCCATGCGGGCGCGGTGTGCGGACCACAGTGCGGCCGAGGCCGGATCCCCCGCCCCCAGCGCCTGCGCGTCGGTCAGCGCGGCCAGCGGGCGGCCCGGAAGGGTCCGGTCGAGACGCGCGACCGCCTCGGGGCGGGACGGCCAACGAAAGCGCCAGAGGCCCAGGACCACGGTGACAGCGATTCCCAGGGCCAGCGCCAGCGCCGCCCATAGCCCGGCGTCTCCGGGCAATCTTGCATGCAGGTCAAAGGCCCAGAGCGCCGCGCCGATCAAGGCCAGCGACACCGGCAGCCAAAGTGCCCGTGCGCCGCGTTCCACCACCATCCCGGCCCGTGTCAGCCAAAGCGCACGGGCAAATGGGGCAAGCGGATCGACAGGCGGCATGGAAACCCTCTCAGAGCCAGTCGGGGATGGTATCGCGGGCAATCATCTCGTCATAGGTGGGGCGGCGGCGGATGACCGCAAAGTGATCGCCCCTGACCAACACCTCGGGCACCAGCGGGCGCGAGTTGTATTCCGATGCCATCACGGCGCCGTAGGCCCCGGCACTGCGAAAGGCGACCCGGTCACCGGCTGCCAAAAGCGGCATGTCGCGCTGTCTTGCAAAGGTATCGCCGGATTCGCAGACTGGCCCGACAATATCCACCGGCACCTGCGGTGCGGCAGCCGGGGGTTCGGCCAGCGGGATGATGTCGTGATGGGCCGAATACATCGCGGGGCGCACAAGGTCGTTCATCGCCGCATCGACAATCAGGAATTCGCGTTCGTCGGTGATCTTTCGATAGATCACCTCGCTGACCAGAACCCCCGCATTGCCCGAAATCAGGCGGCCCGGTTCGATCTCGATTTCGCAATCCAGATCACCCAGCACCCTCTTGACCATCGAACCATAGTCAAGCGGCAGGGGCGGCGCCTCGTTCGAGCGGGTATAGGGGATGCCCAGTCCACCACCCAGATCGAGGCGAATGATGCTGTGGCCATCGGCCCGCAGAACACGGGTCAGGTCTGCCATCTTCCGATAAGCCGCCTCGAACGGAGCGAGTTCGGTCAACTGGCTGCCGATATGCATGTCGATCCCGACGACCTGCAACCCTGGCAGGCCGGCGGCGCGGGCGTAGATCGCGCGCGCACGGGCGATCGGAATGCCGAACTTGTCGGTCTTGCGACCGGTGCTGATCTTTTCATGCGTTCTGGCGTCGACATCCGGGTTGATCCGCAGGGCAATCGCCGCGCTGAGGCCCATGGAACTGGCAACGGCGGACAGCGCCTCCAACTCAGGCTCGGATTCCACGTTGAACTGGCGAATGCCGCCGTTCAGG
>ERZ761602.8370-NODE-8370-length-10446-cov-4.108171_pt1 | contig 10446 bp, 9 predicted proteins | sample MGYA00512165_ERZ761602 | MGnify/ENA primary metagenome ERZ761602 (study PRJEB28899, sample SAMN02445085) | bioreactor sludge metagenome | biome: EBPR sludge; isolation source: Thorneside wastewater treatment plant | place: Australia: Brisbane, Thorneside...
GGCCGCCGCGGCCGAGGCGGCGTGGCAGGCGGCGGGCGACATGACCGGGACGATGACGGCGCTGTCGCTCCTGGTGCGCCACGGCGCGGCCGCGGCGGCGCTCGCGGCGTTCCATCGGCGCTGGCGCCACGACCGGCTCGTCATCGACAAGTGGTTCGCGGCGCAGGCGAGCCTCGCGCCCCCCGCCGTCGCCGTCGAGACCGTCGAGGCCCTCGCCGGCCACCGCGACTTCGAGTGGCGCAACCCCAACCGGTTCCGCGCGTTGATCGGCGCTTTCGCGGCGGGAAACTCCGCCGGGTTCCACCGCGCCGACGGGGCGGGCTATGCGCTCGTGGCCGACTGGCTGATCCGACTCGACCGGATCAATCCCCAGACGGCCGCCCGGATAACCGGCGCCTTCGGATCCTGGCGGCTGTTCGACGCGGAGCGGCAGGCGCTGATGCGCGACGCTCTCGGGCGGCTCGCGGCGGCGGACCAGGTGTCGCGCGACACCGCCGAGATCGTCGGCCGGCTCCTGCGCGCGGCGGAGTGAGGGCGGGAGGGCGTCATGCAGGTGTCAAGCGCCGAGGCTAGGACCGCCGGGATGCAGGAGATCGTCGACCAGCTCATCGAGGAGCGCGCGCCGTGGCTGCGGCGCTCCGGCGCGTGGGAGCGCCTCGCGCGGGCGGTGCTGCACCGGGTGCTGCTCTACGACCGCACGGTGCGCATCGCCGAGACGCTCGGCCCGATGCCCGCGCGCGACATCCTCGGCTCGCTCGCCGACATGATCGCCCACCACGTCGAGGTGGCCGGGCTCGAGAACCTGCCCGCCGAGGGCCCGGCGATCGTCGTCTCGAACCACCCGACCGGCATCGCCGACGGGATCGTGCTCTACGGCGCGCTCGCCTCCGTCAGGCCCGATCTCTTCATCTTCGCCAACGCCGACGCGCTGCGCGTGCTGCCCCAGCTCTCCGAGCTGATCGCGCCGGTGGAGTGGCGCCCCGAGAAGCGCAGCCACAAGCAGAACCGCGAGACGCTGGCCTACGCCCACGCCGCCTTCGAGGCGGGCCGGCTCGCGGTCATCTTCCCCTCCGGGCGGCTCGCCAAGCGGCGCTGGCTCTCGCTGCACGAGCGGCCCTGGATGGCCTCGGCGGCGATGCTGGCGCGCAAGTACAACATTCCCGTGGTGCCGCTCCACATCACAGCGCGCAACTCGGCGATGTTCTACGTGTTCGACCGGATCCATCCGAGCTTGCGCGACATCACCCTGTTCCACGAGGTGCTGAACAAGCGCCACCAGCCCTATCGCGTGTCCATCGGCGCGCCGATCGACGCTGCGTCGCTGCCCTCCGGCTCGGCCGAGGCGACCGAGTTCCTGCGCGCGCGCGCGCTCGACCTCGGCGGCGTGCGGCCCCAGACCGTGCTCACCGCGCCCCGCTACTCCAAGCCCCGCGGCCGCCTGCGCCCCGCCCGCACCGTCGTCTGAGCGGCCTCGGCGACCGCGCCGAGGCGCCGGCGGCGCGCGTTAAGCAAGATTGCGGTCTGGTTAATTTGCGAGTGAATTTCGTTTTATATCAGCATGTTGACAAAGCGTCCGCGTGCGGACGCTTGCGCCGGCGCGGCCCGCTTAGGTCAGGAATCGGCGCGTTCAGCCGCCTCGGCGGGCGCGGCGTAGCGCGTGAAGAGCGGCACCTGCGCCATGACGAAGCTGAAATTGGCGAGCGGCAGGACGAAGGTGCGGAAATTGACCCAGACGTCCGTTCCCCAGCCCCGCCACACGACCTCGTTGAGCACCGCGAGCAGCACGTAGAAGGCGATGAACCGACGGGTGAAGGTCAGCCAGCCCTCGTCCCGCATCGGGATCAGCTCGTCCATCAGGTACTTGAGGTACAGCTGTCCGCGCAGCAGCCCGAACCCGAGGATGCCGGCGAAGAGCGCGTAGAGGATCGTCGGCTTCATCTTGACAAAGGTGTCGTCGCGCAGCACGAGCGTCAGCCCGCCGAAGATCGTCACCACCACCGCGGTGATCACCGCCATGCGCGGCAGCTTGCGGGTCAGCGCATAGCTCACCGCGAGGCTGCCGAGGATCGTCGGCAGGAAAACCGCGGTGGCGAACAGGATCTGCTCGAGCTGGCGTTCGGCGGTCCCGAGCCCCTCGGGCACCGGCGCCATGCGGTAGGCCAGGAAGAAGACCGCGATCGGTCCGACCTCGAGGACGAGCTTCAGGAGCGGGTGGATGCTGCGCGACGCCATGGCCCCCACATAGGCCCCCCGTCAGCCGAATTCCACCACGATCGCGCCGAGCGCGATCAGCGCCACCAGCGCGGCGCGGAGCGGCCCGACCCGCTCGTGCAGGAAGGCCCAGCCGATCAGCGCGGCGAACACCACCGAGGTCTCGCGCAGGACCGCCGCCTGCCCGACCTTGTCGAGCCGGGTGGCGAGCATCACCGCGCCGAAGCTGACGAAGGCGACCAGCCCGCCCGCGACGCCGCGGCGCAGCAGCGGCCCGAGCGCCGGCGGGTCGGCCATCCGCGCATAGCGCCAGGCGGCGACCAGCGGGAAGTCGACCGAGGTGATCAGGAAGAACCACGCCAGGAAGGTGAAGGGATCGGGCGTGGCGCGGATGCCGTAGGCGTCGTAGGTGGTGTAGACCGCCACCGACAGCCCGCCGAGGAACGCGACGCCGAGCCCCGCGCGCAGCTCGTCCCGCCCCGCGGTCGCGCCGCGCAGGTTGACCGCCGCCAGCATCAGGATGCCGCCCGACAGCGCGAGGACGCCGAGCCATTGCAGCGCGGTGTAGCGCTCGGCGAAGATCACCGAGGCGAAGGCCACCGTGGCGAGGGGGCCGGTCCCGCGCACCACCGGATAGACCACCGTGAAGGCGGCGCGGCTGTAGGCCATCGCCATCAGCACCTTGTAGACGAAGTGGATGCCGAGCGCGCCCAGCAGGATCCACCAGACCCGCCCCTCCGGCCAGGGCACGAGCAGCAGCGCGACCGGGGCGGACATCACGAAAATCGCCGCGTCGATCGCGCCGCGGCTGAGCCAGGGATCGTGCCGCCCCTTCTGCAGCGCGCCGAAGACCGCATGCGCGACGGCTGCGAGCAGCGCCAGCGCCATCGCCGCCTCGCGCCCGGCGGGCGTGCCCTCTATGGCGATGACCCACTCGGCCACGTCGGGCGCCGGGCGGGAGCGCTCAGCCCTCGAGGCCGGTCAGCGCCCGGGCGAACTCCTCCGGGTCGAAGGGGGCGAGATCGTCGATCGCCTCGCCGACGCCGATGGCGTGGATCGGCAGGCCGAACCGGTCGGCCAGCGCCACCAGCACGCCGCCCTTGGCGGTGCCGTCGAGCTTGGTCATCACGAGGCCGGTCACGTCGGCGATCTTCTGGAAGATCTCGACCTGGGAGAGCGCGTTCTGGCCGGTGGTGGCGTCGAGCACCAGGAGCGTGTTGTGCGGCGCGTCGGGGTCGCGCTTGCGGATCACGCGGACGATCTTGGCGAGCTCGGACATCAGGTCTTCGCGGTTCTGCAGCCGGCCGGCGGTGTCGATCAGCAGCAGGTCGGCGCCGTCGGCCTCGGCGCGCGCCATCGCGTCGAAGGCGAGCGAGGCGGGGTCGGAGCCCTGGGCGGCGGTCATCACCGGCACGCCGGCGCGCGCGCCCCAGACCTGGAGCTGCTCGACCGCGGCGGCGCGGAAGGTGTCGCCGGCGGCGATCACCACCTGCTTGCCGGCAGCCTTGAACTGGCTCGCGAGCTTGCCGATCGTCGTGGTCTTGCCCGAGCCGTTGACGCCCACCACCAGGACCACCTGCGGGCGGCGGGGGTAGATCGGCATCGGCCGGGCGACGGGCTCGAGCACCGCGGCGATCTCGCCCGCGAGCGCCTCCTTGATCTCGCGCGCCCCGACCCGGCGGCCGAAACGGCCCTCGGCGAGGCGCGCGGCGAGCTTGAGCGAGGTGTCGACGCCCATGTCGGCGGCGATCAGGAGCTCCTCGAGGCTCTCGAGCATGTCGTCGTCGAGCACGCGGCCCTTCTCGGCGCCGCCGCCGAAGAGGCGGCCCATGAGGCCGGGTCGCGCGGCGGTCTCGGGGTCGGGGGCGGGCTCGGGCGCGGCGGGCGCCTCGACCGGGACGGGAGCGGACGCGACCGGCTCGGGGACGGGCGCCGGCGCGGCGGAGGCCTCGTCGATGATCGCGTCGAGGCCCTGGTCGATCCTGGAGGAGGACTTGAAGAGCCGCTCCTTGAGCTTCTGAAAGAACGCCATGCCCCGTCCCGCTTTGCCCGGCTCCCTTCCACCTAGACCTCCCGCGCCGGGGATGCAAACCGCTCGACGCCGCGATGGCCCGCGACATGGCGGTGCACTCGACCAAGTCATTGACGCCAGGAGATAATCGCCTTCTGTGAACGGTCCGCTCAGGTCATGCTCGCCCTGTCAGGACGCTGGTCGGAACGGTCCGCTCAGGTCATGCTCGCCCTGTCAGGACGCTGGTCGGAACGATCTCCGATCCATGTCCCGCGCAGGCAGCCTGCGCCGCGCGGATTTATCCCCGGCACGCACCTTGTCGGGGCGCCGGTGGCGCCCCGCGCCGGCCGGACGCCCTGCGCCGCGAGCGCAGGGCGTGGGGGTGACGATATCCCCGACATGTGCAATCGGCCCGTGATCGCCCTGGCGGGCGCGCGACCGCGCGTCTGCCGTCACGCCGAAGGCGTGCCTCCGGCACGACGAGAGGGCGAACGCGGGCAGATCGACGACGGTCGATTGGGAACTTCGGACGGCTCAGCTCAGCCCGCCCCGTCGGATGCGCTCGTCGCGAAAGAGCGTCCAGCCGGCGATGAAGAGCGCCGCGATCAGCGGGCCGATGACGAAGCCGTTGATCCCGAAGATCGACAGCCCGCCCAGCGTCGAGACGAGCACGACGTAGTCCGGCAGCCGCGTCTCCTTGCCCACGAGCGGCGGGCGCAGCAGGTTGTCGACCAGGCCGATCACGCCCACGCCGATCGCGATCAGGATCGCCCCGCGCAAGATGTCGCCGCTGAGCAGGAAGTAGCCGGCGACCGGCCCCCAGACCAGCGCCGCGCCGACCGCGGGCAGCATCGAGAGGCCCATCATCAGCGCCCCCCACAGAAACGCGCCCTGGACGCCGAGAAACCAGAAGGCGACGCCGCCGATCCCGCCCTGGAGCACCGCGATGATGATGTTGCCCTTGACCGTGGCCCGCACCACGGCCGCGAACTTGGAGAGGAGCGCGGCGCTGTGCTCCTGGCTGAGCGGCATCGACGTGCGGACCGCCGCGCCGATGGCCGGGCCGTCGCGGAACAGGAAGAACAGCACGTAGAGCATGATGCCCAGCCCGGCGAGGAAGCGCAGGGTGTTCTGGCCGACGCTGAGCGCCTGGGCGGCGAGGAACTGGCTGATCTGGGTCAGCGCCGAGGCGAGCCGCTCGCGCAGGACGTCGAAGTCGGTGACGCCGAAGCGGTCCAGCGCCGACTGCGCCCATGGCGGCAGGTGCGAGATCAGGTCGCCCACGGTCTCGGGCATGACCAACTGGCTCTCCTGAACCCGCGTCACGAGCTGCGCCCCCTCGCCGATCAGCGAGGCGAGGATCACGGCGGTGGGCAGGATCACGATCAGGATGCAGGTCAGCACCGAGATCAGCGCCGCGAGCGTTCGCCGCCCGCCGAGCCTGCGCTCCAGCCTGCGCTGGAGCGGGCGGAAGATGATGGCGAGGACCACCGCCCAGAACACCGCCCCGTAGAACGGAATCAGGATCCAGAAGAACGCCGCCGACACCAGCGCGAGCAGGAGGAGGAACGCCTTCTGATGCATCGTCGAGTCCATGGCGTCCCGCTCCCGATGGCCGAGCCGCGCTCGGTCGGCGTCGCGCCACCTGTATGCGGCCCTGCGGTGCGCTGGCAAGGGCGTGCGCGCCGCTGCGCCGCGCCCGCCCCTAGCCGTCCTCCTCGCCGGCGTCCGGCCGCTCGGCGCCGCGCGCCGAGAGGAAGGTGCCGATCGGCTCGAGCGACGGGACGTGCTCGCAGAACACCCGGACCGTGACGAGGAGCGGCGTCGCGACCAGCATTCCCACCACCGACCACAGCCACGCCCAGAAGCTCACCGACAGGAACACCACCACGGTGTTGAGCCGCAGGTTCCTTCCGACGAAGACCGGCGTGATCAGCTGGCCCTCGACCGCGGTCAGCGCGAACCAGAGCCCCGCGGCGAGGGCCGCGTCCCATGCGGTGGGCAGGCTCACCAGCCCGACCATCGCCGCCGTCGCCACGCCGATGACCGAGCCCACATAGGGGATGTAGTTGACCAGGAACGCGATCACGCCGAGCAGGAGCGGGTTCGGCATCCCGACCAGCCACATCGCCAGCCCGATCGCCACGCCGAGGCCGGCGTTGATAACCGTGATGGTGAAGAGATAGCGCGACAGCTTGCGCTCGACGTCGCGGGCGATGCGGATCGCGCGCCGCTTGTCCGAGAAGGTCGGCATCGCCGCGACCACCTTCTCGTAGAACATGTCACCCGAGGCGAGCAGGAAGAAAAGCAGCAGCAGCGTGAACAGGACCTGTGCCGCCACGCCGGGCGCGGTGACCGCAAGGCTGCCCGCGACCCCCGGGCCCTCCACCACCACCCGCTGCGCCCGCCCGTCGGCTCCCGCCGCGGCGAGCTCGTCAAGCCGCCGCGCCGCTTCCTGCACCTGCTCGGCGACGCCGCGCAGGTCGCGCAGCTTCCACTCGATCTGCTGGCCGATCAGCTGCGCGTCCTGCGCCCACTGGCTGATCGGCCCGGCCAGCGCGACCACGGCGGCGGCGACGAGCCCGAGGAGGACCGCGGTCAGGAGAAAGGCCGACAGGGCCGACCCGATCCCGATCCGCTCCAGCGTGCGGCGCGGCGGGCTGAACACCAGCGCCAGGAGGAAGGCGAGCACCGTCGGCGTCAGGAAGGAGCGGCCGAGCGCCAGCGCGGCCACCACCATCAGGAGAAAGATGCCGATGATCGCCCAGCGAGGTCCGCAGCCGCCGACCGGTGGGGGCGTGCCACCGGAGGGCGGGTTCCCGACGCGCAAGTCTTCCATGTCCCCTCCCTGAGGTGGCGGACGGTAGCGCAGCAGGGGAGAAAGACAAACGCCGAGGGCGCGGCCGGGGTGCTACTGGGCGGCGCGGCGGTCGGCGTGCCGACCGAGCCCGTAGTGCATGGCGAGGCGCTCGAGCGCGATCTTGAGCACGACCTTGCCGGAGCGCGCCGACCAGCCGAGCCGCTTTTCGGCGGTCTCGAGCCCTTCGAGAAAGCAGCAGATGCGGAACACGATGTCCGAGAGCCCGGGCCCGAGCGCCTCCATCGCCCTGGCGACGCGCACCCGCGCGTCCTGCGGCCCCTCGGCGAGGCCACGCCCGGCGGCCATCTGGCCGCGGCCGCCGGCGGTGAGGAAGCGCTCCCAGTTCTGTGTGACGCGCGGCCCCATCTGCGCCAGCTCGAAATCCTCGCGCAACCGCTCGCCCGCCTCGACGAGCTCCGGCGAGAGATAGGCCTGGCCGTCCTTGTCGCGCTTGCGGCCGAGCACGCTGAGCGGGCTCTCGGCGAGGTTGAAGCGCAGCCGGCGCTCGCCGCCGTCCTCGGCCATGACCTCGCGCTCGGCGAAGAAGCGATGCTGCGCCTGGAACGGGGACTGCGCCTCCGCGAGGCCCGGCTGCGGCGTCCGGCCGCCCCGCTCCTCGGTCAGGAGCCGCTTCAGCGCCGCGCGGCCGACCTGGGTGATGACATAACAGGCGATCTTGCCGGCCTTCTCGCAGGCGATCCACTCCTGCAGCGCAAATGCGTGCGCCACGTCGCGGTCGACCACGGCGATGCGGTTCTGCTTGCCGGGCACGACCTCGCGCAGCACCACCGCCTTCTCCATGGTCGGGGCGACCGCCAGGAACGCGCCCTTCTCGCAGAGGCGGCGCAGGATGCGCCGGGCCTCCCGGTCGATCCGGGCGCCCGGCTGTTCGTCCTGCGCCGCGACCGGGCGAGCGTCCTGATTAGGCATGGGCGATGACTCCTGGTTCACGGATAGGTCGGCGCATCGCGCGGCGTGGGTGCGCCCCAGCCGCTCCAGCGCCTCGTCGATCAGCGGGTCGTCGCGCCAGGCCTCCACCTTGCGCACCTGGCGCAGCACGGTGGACGCGGCGCAGCCCCTGGCCCGCGCGAGCGCCCGGATCGGCACCCCGGCGGAGGTGTGCGCGAGGTAGGTGACCGCAAGCTCGGGCAGCCAGTCCGGGATCGGACCATGCCCTCCGCTCGGGCGCGGCAGGGCGGACGCAGCGGTCGCATTCGGCACGGACAACCCCCGGGAAATGACAACTTTCGCAAAACTCGTCTTATGGTTGATTCGTGAAAGGAGAATTAACGCGGAATTATAGTGATGAAAATCAATGACTTGGTTGAAATCGGGCACCGCACGATACATCCTGTGGTTGTGCAACACCGGAAAACCCATGCGCAGTATCCCCGCCGAAGCCAAGCACGAGAGGGATAAGATGACCGAACTCGCCGCCCTTCTGACCGATCTGCGCCGGCCGAAGATCCTGATCCGCGCCGCGCGCGCCGGCGTCACAGACTATCGCCGCGACCGCGACCTGAAGCGGCTGGTGCGCGACGCCAGGGGCGCGACGCCGCACGACGCCATGGAGCCGCTGCTCGCCGAGGAGAACCGCCTCGAGGCGAACCGCACCAATGGCGGCGCCACCTACAACATCCAGCGCCACGTCGCCGTGCTGACGGCGATCCTCGCCGAGGCGCGCCGCGCCGCGCCCGCCGCGCCGGTCCTGCACTAGCCCTTCGCCCTCGGCAGGGCGGCGGCGCCCCCCGGGCGTTCGCGGCGAAAAGCCGCCCGCCGGTTTACTCGCCCGCCGGCACGACTACATGCACGGGCATGGGTCGCCTCGTCATCGCCTCCAACCGCACCGCCACGCCGGGCCAGCCCCGCGCGGGCGGCCTCGCGGTGGCGCTTGCTGACGCCCTCGCCGAACGCGGCGGCGGCCTCTGGTTCGGCTGGTCGGGGGAGGTCGCCTCCCGCGATCAACGCGGGGTGCGCCTCGTGAGCGACGGCGCCGTCGACTTCGCGCTCGCCGACCTGACCGAGGCCGAGCACGAGACCTACTACCTCGGCTACGCCAACCGCACGCTGTGGCCGGTCTTCCATTACCGTGTCGATCTCGCCCACTTCGACGAGGCGGAGTTCGCCGGCTACGAGGACGTCAACCGCCGCTTCGGGCGACTGCTCGCGGGCATGAGCCGGCCGGGCGACGTGGTCTGGCTGCACGACTACCACTTCCTGCTGATGGGCCAGGAGATGCGCGCATCGGGCTGGGACGGCCCGCTGGGGTTTTTTCTGCACATTCCCTTTCCGGCGCCGGAGGTGTTCACGGCGCTTCCCCAGCACGCGCGGTTGGCGCGCGGGATGGCGGCCTTCGACCTCCTCGGCTTTCAGACCGACCGCGACACCGCGAACTTCCGCCGCTATCTGGTCGAGCATGCCGAGGCGGAGGTCGTCGACGACCACCGGCTGCGGGGCTTCGGACGCACGATCGAGACGCGGACCTTTTCCATCGGCATCGACGCCGGCGAGATGGCGGCGATGGCCACGGGCCCGGAGGCGAACGCAGCCGCCGCACGCATCGGGCGGATCATCGAGAGCCGGGCGCTGGTGATCGGCGTCGACCGGATGGACTATTCCAAGGGCCTGCCGCAGCGGATGGAGGCCTTCGGCCGGATGCTCGACGAGCACCCGGACACCCATGGCCAGGTCAGCTTCCTGCAGATCGCGCCGCCCTCGCGCGAGGGCCTCGACGCCTATGCGGCGCTGCGCGAGGAGCTCGACCGGCTGGCGGGCAACATCAACGCCGAGATCGCCGATCTCGACTGGCAGCCGATCCGCTACCTGGCCCGCGGCTATCCCCGCGAGACGCTGGCCGGGCTCTACCGGCTCGCGCGGGTCGGGCTGGTGACGCCGCTCTACGACGGCATGAACCTGGTGGCCAAGGAATACGTGGCGGCGCAGGATCCGGAGGATCCGGGAGCGCTGGTCCTGTCGGAGTTCGCAGGCGCCGCCGACCAGCTCAAGGACGCGATCCTCGTCAATCCCCACGACACCGCCGGGATGGCCGACGCGATCCACCGCGCGCTGCGGATGCCGCTCGACGAGCGGCGGGTGCGGTGGCAGGCGCTCGACGAGGCCGTGCAGCGGGAAGACATCGCCTGGTGGCGGCGGGGCTTCCTCGCGGCGCTCGACGCCGCGGGACGCGACGACCCGGCGGCGCGATGAGCCTCGGCGATCTGGAGGCCCTGCGGCTCGGCGCCGGGGATGCGCTCTTCCTCGACTTCGACGGCACGCTCGCCGAGATCGGGCCCGATCCCGACGCGATCTTCCTGCCGCAGGACACCGCCGCAGCGCTGGGGCGGCTCGCGGCGCGGCTCGGGGG
>ERZ761602.8372-NODE-8372-length-10445-cov-6.747738_pt1 | contig 10445 bp, 9 predicted proteins | sample MGYA00512165_ERZ761602 | MGnify/ENA primary metagenome ERZ761602 (study PRJEB28899, sample SAMN02445085) | bioreactor sludge metagenome | biome: EBPR sludge; isolation source: Thorneside wastewater treatment plant | place: Australia: Brisbane, Thorneside...
GCCCATCTTCATTCCTGAACTCTTGAGCTCGAAATCCGGGTTGACGCGCACCGCGACCCTGGCAGGAAGACCAAGTTCGGCGGAAACGAGGGCGAGTTCGCCGACTTCGCGGAACGATTCGATGTTGATCAGGACACCCGCCGCCACGGCCTGAGCGAGTTCGCCACTGCGCTTGCCGGGACCGGCGAAGCTGATCTCGGCAGGGTTGGCTCCGGCGTCGAGGGCTACCTTCAACTCGCCGCCTGACGCAACATCGATGCCATCGACGAGGCTGGCCATGGCGCCGACGAGTGCCGGCATGGGGTTCGCCTTCATCGCATAGTGCAGCCTGATGCTTTTCGGCAATGCATTGCGCAACTCGGCGACGCGGGAACTCAACAACTCCCGGTCATAGGCATAAAAGGGAGTCTGGCCGACGCGCGCAGCAAGGCGTTGCAGCGTGACACCGCCAACCAGCAGCTGGCCACTGGCAGTGGCGAACTGATTCATCGGGGCGTGCACGGGAATCGTGCGTTCAGATGCAGACATTGATCGCGTTTCTCCTGAAATCGTCTGGATCAAATGGAGTTCTTCTCGAGCCACGCGGTCGACAGCGTTTTGCGGTCAATCTTGCCGTTGGGGTTGCGCGGAAGCGGGCCATCGCGCACTTCGATACCGGCCGGTACCATGTAGGCCGGCATGCGCACGCGGCATTCGGCAAGCAGGGCAGCCGTATCGATTCCATTGCCGGCGGGCGGGGTGGCAATGACCTGAATTGCCTGTCCGAGGGTATCGTGGTTCACGCCAAAGGCGACGCATTCGCCGACCATCCTGGTTGCGTAAAGGATTTCCTCGACTTCGGTCGGGCTCACGCGGTAACCGGATGTCTTCATCATCTCGTCGCGGCGGCCAATGAAGTAAAGGAATCCTTCCTCGTCCATGCGAACGGTGTCGCCCGAAAAGACGGCGACTTCCGGCAGTACCAGCCCCGCTTCGCGTCCAGGTGCGTTAGCTGGCAGAGGCTTGTAGCGCTCGGCGGTCTTTTCCGGGTCATTCCAGTAACCCATGCCGACCAGCGCACCACGGTGAACGAGTTCGCCAGGCTCATTGGGCGCGCAGGGCGACCCATCCTCGCGCAGGACAAGAATCTCGGCATTGGGGATGGCCATGCCGATCGAGTCGGGTCGCCGGTCGACTTCGGCGGGTGGCAGATAGGTCGAGCGAAAAGCCTCGGTGAGACCGTACATCAGGAAGGGCCTGGTCTTCGGCAGATGTCTGCGGAGCGCGGCTAGCGTTTCCCGCGGCATGCGGCCACCTGTGTTGGCGAAGTAGCGCAGGTGTTCGGTAATCGATTCCGGCCAGGGCAGCTGCGTTAACTGAATGTACAGCGGCGGTACGGCGGTCAGGCCGGTGACCCTTTCGCGTTCGATCGCCTTGATCACGTCGCGGGGCAGCAGGTAATTGAGCAGCACCACGCGGGCGCCGACGTGGAATGCGGTGGTCAGTTGGCTGAAACCGGCATCGAACGAGAGAGGAAGGGCGGCCAGGAGGGTGTCTCCGGAGTCGTTCTCCAGATAACTGGCAACGCTCTTGGCACCTGCCACCATGTTGCGATGCGAAAGGACGACGCCTTTCGGCTTGCCGGTGCTGCCCGATGTGTAGAGGATTCCGACAACGTCAGTGTCGATGACGCGATGGCCGCGCCTTTGCGGCATCGCGAGCATATCACTCCAGCGGAAATACGAGATCGGTCCGCTCCTTTGCAGGGGTTCCGGTGAATCAAGAATGACAACGTGGCGGAGGTCGTGGCACTGCTTCAGCGTATCGGTGAGCAGTGCAAGGCGCTCAGGTGAGGTTACCAGTACCCTCACATTGCAATCACGCATGATGTAACCGACCTGCTCGGGCTTTAGCAGAGGATTAAGCGGTACGAAGACACCGCCGGCAGCCGGAGCGCCAAAACTGGTGACTACGGTCTCGAAGCGCTTCTCCAAGTAGACAGCTACCCGCTCACCGCGCTGGATCCCCAGTGAAAGCAATCCACTGGAAAAACCGGTGACTGCATCGTGCAATTCACCGAAGGTCAAAGTGGACTTCCCGCTGGTCAGCGCCGGAGCCGCCGAATCACGATCGGCAGCGAGGGAAATCAGTTCTGGTAGAAGTGTCGAATCTCGCATGGGCTGGAAGTCTGTCATAGAAGAATGCTTCGCATTGTGGAGTATCTCACGATCGCAATCACGTTCTCCGCCTATAATGCCGCCACCGAAACCTTACATCGTTGGAGCTAGGCTTGAACACTGAAAAAGAGGTGCTGTCGATACTGGATGAAACTCTGAGTCTGAAAGGCCGTTCGGCAGGATTTTCCAAGAGCACTCCCTTATTGGGTGCGATTCCCGAACTTGATTCGATGGCTGTTGTTGCCTTGATAACCAGTCTTGAGGACCGATTCGGCTTCACGGTTGAGGATGACGAAATCGAGGGCAGAACTTTTGCCACGGTCGGCACCTTGGTCAAGTTCGTCGAGAACAAGTTGCCTGGCGGATCCTAAATGGAGCCTCCGTCCAAGGACTGCGCGCGTAGCGGTTAGAGGGGGGGAGGTTTGAGTCAAACCGTTTCAGAGCGAATCTCCCAGCATTGACCGCGGGTCGCTCGCAGAGGGGGATTCCCGGTTTCTTGTCAATCCTTCTCGGGCAATGACGAAGGTTCGCTATGCCTCTGATGTGTCTGACGAACTGGATTAAGGTATGTTTATTCGGATTGTTTCAGCCTCTCCGATCATCGCAAGGCAGCCCTCGGCTATGCCTGCCACCATTGCCAGCATTGCAGGAGATCGACGTCGTCCATGTCTTTCTGCAAGTGCATTGCGCTGGCTCTGGTTCCTAGTGCTGATGCTGTTTCTTCCTCGCTGTGTACAGGCCGACATTTACTCCGAAATTCCCGACAACAGTTGGATTCATGTCGGACCGGGGACACAGGCCGGACAGGCTGCAGGTCGCGAGCCTCCGTTCGGCATCGTTGCCTTTTCAGGCATGGCGATAGACGACAGGCGGGACCAGCTTCTTTTTTTCGGCGGCGGCCACGATGATTATTGGGGAAACGAAGTGTGGTCTTGGAACATCGCGACGCGCGCATGGCTCAAGGCCTATGAGCCGGATCCGTTGCGCAATATCGATTTGGCGGCATGCCTTGCCAAGGTGGACAATACTAGGTTGCCAGGCATGTGGATGCCCTCCAGGCGTCCTATCTCGCGCCACACTTACGACAGCGTCGAATTTATCAGCCACTTGGGAGTGATGATGGCGGGTGGCGCATCGACTTACTCGGGATCCGGGGAGTATCTGTGGAGCGACACGAATCCGTCCCGCCGCGGTTGCTATCTCAACGCTCCTGGTGATCTCTGGTTTTACGATCCAGCGACCAAGGCATGGCAGTACAAAGGATCGTCACGCACTGATCCGGGACGCGATGGGATAACGGTTGCGGCCTATGACAGCACCACAGGGAACATCGTGTCTCTTGGACGGGATCCGAACTACAGTATCTCCACGTGGATATACGATCCGCTTCGTAACGTGTTCGAGCTTAGACGACCCAAAAGGGTCGCGCCTTGGCATGGCGAGATTGCGGCCGCCTACGACGGCAAGCGCCGATACGTGTTGTTCTTTGGGGGTGAGTATCCGAAAAGCGACAAGTTGTGGGCCTACAGTGTCGACCAGGATACTTGGGTCGACCTGTCGCCACCGACGGGCGTGCGCCCGACGGCTGGCGGTGGCTATGGCATCTCTTATGACAGCGCCAACGACGTTGTGATCATATTTGGTCCGTCTGGGTTGTGGATCTACGATTACGCTTCCAAGTCTTGGACCCAGCCGACGACGACGGTCAGCCCGCAGACTGGCAGGTCTGTCCATGGCAAGCTCAAGTACGATGTCAAGCGGAACGTCACTTTCCTTGCTTACGGGAGTTCGGCATATCTGGTGGAGGTATGGGCGTATCGATACAAGAAGAGTCCCCACACCAAGGCTACTGGCGGAGCAGTAACGGACCCCAAGCCTGAATTAGTGATTCCTGCCGTACCGACAGCAACGTCCAGAATGCCCCCGGCGCCGCCGTGAATCAAGGTGGCCTTTACGGCACTGAGAGAATCTGGTGCCCCGGCAAAGTCCCTGGTCTGGTCGCGGTACCTCTGAGAAGGTCGTCGCCGAGGTCTTCTTTCCGACACATTAGGGTGCAAGCCAACAGCAGCAATCAAACTTACGTCCGAAGCAAGGTTGATTCCAGTTTGCGGTGCAACAAGTTGAAGATGATGGATGAGCTTGGAGCAGTGGAAGTTACTCGGCACGGACAAGTGGGCGTGGCACTGCTACCCCAAACTGTCCGGTGCGCGGATATTGAGCCGCCCAGTGATGCTCTCGAGAGCATCCTTTGTGGCGGGGGCAAGGTCGCTCCCCTTGGGGATAGTGCATTGCTCCGATTGAGGAGCGTGCCGACGCAAATGAGTGCGGCTGGACGGCCAGTTGTATCCATCTTCGCCAAAGTGACGAGAAGCATCATTCGCTCAACTATCGTACCGACGGCGGAGGGGTTGCGGGCGTCCATGATGAGATTGCCCTCCGGGTGCCCTCGAATGACACGCTCGTCGATCATAGGTGGCCGCTGATGGATGCTGTTCATGGTGGTACCCCGCCGGTCTTTGTCTATGGCACGTTAGTGGCGATCTTTGCAGTCCTGAGGCAGTCGGGTAGTCAACTCCGTCTGGAACTCGTAGCGTCGCATGAACGCCAATGAGCTACAGTCCATTGAATCCCGGATTCACACCAACTAGTGGCGCAAAGCGTATCCATGTCCTGCACGTCGTGCCGACTCTGGGGGCGGGGGGCATGGAGTTGGCGCTTGGACGCGTCATCAACGGCCTGATGCCGCAAGGCATCACCCACAGCATCGCGGTGCTCAAAGGCGACGCGATAATTCGGGATCGCATTGACCCATCCGTCCGCATCCACTGCCTGCACGCTGGCGCGCGAGATCCCTTGGTGCCGGTGCGCCTGAGGCGCCTGATACTGGAGGAGTCGCCCACCGTCATCCATGCCCGAAACTTGGGCGCATGGCCAGAGGTGGCGCTGGCCCGCCTGGCAGTATTCCCCCTAGTGCCCCTGATCTTCAGCTTCCACGGTGTAGCCGAGGCTCGGGCGGTTCCTTGGCGATGGCGCTTATTGAGCCGCGCGCTGGAGCGGTTGAGCACACGGATCTTCACCGTCAGTGAAGGCTCGAAACAGTTTCTTGTTAGTCACATCGGATTGCGCGCCGTGCGAATCGGCGTTATCCCCAACGGTGTGGATACCGTGCGATTCCATCCTGCCGGACGCGCAGCGCCTGGCGAAGATCTGGTCGTCGGGACGCTCGGCAGCCTAACTGCCGTCAAGAACCAGGCGCTGCTGATTCGGGCATGCCATACCCTGGTGCAGCGCGGAGTGCGGCTCAGGCTTGAAATTGCAGGCGAGGGGCCGGAAAGGACAGCTCTGGAAAGACTTGTCGGATCGCTGGGCATGGCAGACCGCATCTCGCTGCGGGGGCATGTCAGCGATACTCCAGCCTTCCTGAACACTCTGGATGTCTTCGTCCTGCCGAGCGACAGTGAGGCACACCCCAACGCATTGTCCGAAGCTGCGGCCTGCGGCCTGCCATGCATCGCCAGTCGCGTCGGCGGAATTCCTGAGATCACGGATCAGGGCCGGGCGGCTCTGCTGTTCAATAGGGGCGACGAGGGTGGCTTGGCTGATCTGCTGGGGAAACTGGCGACCGATCCGGATCGGCGCCGGGCGTTGGGGGATCTTGCGCTGAGCTTCATCGCCAGAAACTACTCGATGGCCTCGATGCTGGCTCGCTACAGAAGCTTGTACCAAGAACCGGGTGGCCGGATTTCGGAAGCGGGCGGCCATTTTGACTAGACTCAAGATACTGATGCTCACGCGACTATTCCCTAGTCGCGCCTTTCCGAACTTTGGCACATTCTGCATGGAGCGTGCAAAGGCGCTGATGCATCACGCCGACGTCAGGGTGATGGTACCGACACCCTGGTCTGTGCCATGGTTAATTGGCCCGCAGGAATGGCGTCGATGGGCACGTGTCGAGCGCGAGGCCGAGGTGGACACCGGAATTCGCGCAACATATCCCCGCTACGTCTCGATTCCGCGAATTGCCACCTGGTCGCAGGGGCTGGCCATGGCCCGCGCGGCGCGCCACGATCTGAAGACACACTACAGCGATTGGCGACCGGACATCATCGATGGCCATTTCGCGTTTCCCGACGGGTACAGTGCGGTCCGCCTGGCTCGGACGATCGGGTGTCCAAGCTTGATAACCTGCCATGGATCCGATCTGCGGCTCTATCCCGAGTTGCCAATCACGCGGTCCATGGTGCGTTGGGCTCTCGCCAACGCGGATCGCGTGATCTCAGTCAGCAGCGATCTGAGAAGGCGCAGCATCGATCTCGGGTGCGCCGAGGAGAACGCGGTTTTCCTTAGCAACGGCGTCGATCCGGCCAAGTTCGCGTTGCGCGCGAAAACCGAATGTCGGCAGCAACTCGGGCTACCCGTTGACCGCCCGGTCGGGGTCTGCGTCGGCTACCTGATCGACACAAAGGACCAATCCCTGATTCTGCGGGCGCTCGCCGAGATCCGACGGCGTGGAAGGCTTGTGCCCCTGGTTGCGTTGGTCGGCGATGGGCCCAATAGGGAGCGCCTGCAACGGGACGTCATTGACCTTGGCCTGGAAAACGATGTCGTCTTTGCTGGTCAACGCCCTCATGCCGAGGTGGCAATCTGGATGGGCGCGGCTGACTGGCTTGTGCTGGCGAGCCGCAACGAGGGATGGGCAACGGTGTATTTTGAGGCGATGGCCTGTGGCCGGCCAGTGCTGACATCCAATGTCAGTTCGGCAAAGGATGCCATCTGCAGGGCGGATTATGGCAGGGTTGTGGAGCCCCGGACCCCGTTCGCCTTCGCTGACGCAATGCTGGAAGCGAACGCCAAGAATTTCGATGACAAGGTGATTCGTGCCTACGCGGAGGATCATAGTTGGGCGCGCTGGGCTGAAAAGGTCATGCACGTCATGGAAAGCGCTATAGACGCTCATCAGGCGTGACCTTAATTTCTCTTTCAGTACGCATTGGTCGCCAAGGGGAGCAGTCGCCGTTGAGATTGGCTCGGAACCTTAACCATGTGAGCATCACATTGCTGAGCAATCCCATGCCTCAGACGCATGATTCTTGGGTGGAAGTCCACCAGCGAACGTTGGTGACGGAATCCTTCGACTTCCTTCAGCATCATCGTTAACTTGCTACACTTCCAACTGGAAACCGCCCAGCGTAGCGTAAGACCGGTTCTTTGGAAGACGAAGACTGAAGGAGTGTTGCCTTGCTGACAATTTGCGCGGCTTCTTAGTGCTTAAGGCCATTGTCATGTCAAAGAAAGGTTGGTCCGTGTTGCCAAATGATGCCACCCGTCCGATATCATCAAGCCTCGCGTCGGTTGCTACCGGCAAGACCTCTCGACTCGGATCGCTGATCACCTGTTGTCTTTCAGTCACGAGTTTGCTGATTGTGCCTCCCGTAAATGGAGCTGAAGTCGCAAGACGTATCGAAGTCGGAGCACAACGCACGATCAAGACCCTATCAGACGCCTCACGTGTGGCAAGAGATGGCGATATTGTCGAAGTTGATGCCGGTGACTATCATCAGGATGTGGCCGTCTGGACGCAAAATGATCTCACTTTGCGAGCAAGGAACGGGCGCGCGAGACTCATCGCTCAAGGAGCATCCGCTGAAGGAAAAGGCATCTGGGTGATTCGTGGCGGGAAGGTGACAGTCGAGGGATTCGACTTCATAGGGGCGAAGGTTCCCGACAACAATGGCGCCGGAATCAGGTTCGAAAGAGGAGACCTGAAAATCGAGAATTGCCGATTCTTCGAGAATGAGAATGGCGTCTTGACAGGCAATGACGGTGTGTCTGTGCTTGAGATCAAGAACAGTGAATTTGGCTACAATGGATTTGGCGATGGTCAGGGCCACAATCTGTATGTTGGGGCCATCGCAAGGCTTAAGGTGACCGGGAGTTATTCTCATCACGCGAAAATTGGGCATCTGTTGAAAAGTCGGGCGGCCAAGAACCTGATTTTTTATAATCGCCTGACAGACGAAACTGGAGGTACGGCCAGTTACGAACTCGAGTTTCCTGGCGGTGGCTTGGCCTATGTCGTGGGCAACGTGATTCAACAGAGTTCGACGACCGATAATTCGACTGTGATTTCTTTTGGCGCAGAAGGATATCGCTCCCAAGCAAACCGCCTTTATCTAATCAACAACACGCTGGTCGACATGCGTCCTCATGGCGGGCAGTTCTTGCGAGTGAAAGCAGGGGGCGAAGTAATGGCAGTCAACAATTTGCTGGTCGGAAAGAACAGGCTAGAGGATGGGGGAACTGGAGAGTATCGCAATAATTTCAATGTTGATCTGGACGAATTTGTTCTGGCGGTTCGCGAGGACTTTCATCTCAAGCCTGGCTCTAAGCTGATCGGCAAAGCAGTTGCGGTCGATGCAGTGGATGGGGTTGTTCTGAGGCCAACAGCTGAGTACCAGCACCCGCGTACGGTTCGGGCTCTGAAGAGCGGAGCGCTTAGTCCGGGGGCAATGCAGTAGAGCTATCGCCCGGAAATCTTTCATGAAAAACAACAATATGGCTATCATTTCGGGTAACCCGGAGTTCCCATCGCGGGAGATCGCCGCGCTCGCGAAATGTGAAGGTAATCTTGCTGCTTGGCGGCGTTTGATTGGTGCAGGTGGCAGGAATGCCGTGCGTGACGTATCCGGCGATTTTGCCGTTGGCTTTCACGATGAAACTGGGCATGGCTTTCTCGCGGTTGATCGATTTGCGATTCGAAGCTTGTGCTACCGAGTTGTCGATGGCGAACTGCGTTTTGCCGCTCGCGCAGACGAGTTGGCGGATTCAACCACGGAGATCGATCCGCAGGCCATTTTTGATTACCTGTACTTCCATGTAATTCCGTCGCCAAGGACCATTTTCAAAGGTGTTTTCCGTTTGCCCCCAGGGCATTTTGCTGTATTCGAGAATGGTTCGCTCCGCGTTTCACCCTATTGGGGGCCCCAGTTCTCCGAATTGGAGAAGCCTTCCTTCGGGGACTTGCGGTCCGAATTCCGGCAGTTGTTGCGTGATGCCGTAGCGCGGCAGCTCGACGGCGGGAAGCCAGGGTGTTTCTTGAGCGGTGGAACCGATAGTTCGACGGTAGCCGGAATGATCGGGGAGGTGTCAGGCCGGGCAGCGGCAACCTATTCGATTGGTTTTGAGGCGGAAGGCTACGATGAGATGGAATACGCGCGAATTGCGGCGCGGCATTTCAAGACGGAGCATCACGAGTATTACGTGACTCCCGATGATCTGCTACGAAGCATTCCTGCGGTGGCTCAGTACTACGACCAACCATTCGGCAACTCTTCCGCGTTGCCCGCGTACTACTGCGCAAAGATGGCGAGAGAAGATGGCGTAAGCAGGATTCTTGCGGGAGACGGTGGCGACGAATTGTTCGGTGGAAATACCCGGTACGCAAAACAAAAGGTATTCGGCCTCTACGATTCAGTTCCAGGGTCTCTCCGAAATGTCGTACTGGAACCACTGTTGCTCAAGACGGCGTTGGGAAAATTGCCTCTGGCGCGAAAGGGGGCTAGCTACGTTGAGCAGGCCAAAGTTCCCTTGCCCGATCGTAACCAGATTTACAACATGCTTTATCGGTTGGGTATCAATCAGGTTTTCGACCCGGAATTCCTTGCCCGAGTGGATATCGATGATCCAATCAGGCAGCAGCGCGAGATCTGGAACTGCGTAGTTGCGCGATCACAAACGAATCGCGAACTGGCGTTCGATTGGCGCTACACACTGGCGGAATCTGACCTTCCCAAGGTTGTCGGCACGACCAGCCTTGCCGGCATTGAGGTCGGCTTCCCGATGCTGGACAATAGCTTGTTGAATTTCTCGCTGCAACTTCCGGCAAGGTACAAGGTAAACGGCTTCAAGTTGCGCTGGTTCTTCAAGGAGGCATTGCGCGGATTCCTGCCCGACAAGATCCTTGGCAAGAAGAAGCAGGGTTTTGGCCTGCCATTTGGCGTCTGGGCTACCAACAACCCAAGATTGAGGAGTCTCGCCGAGGATTCTGTCCGTGGCCTAGTTGACCGGAAGATCCTGAGGTCGGATTTTATCGACGCATTGTTCAGTCGCCATCTCCACGACCACCCTGGCTATTACGGCGAGATGGTCTGGATTTCAATGATGCTGGAGCAGTGGCTTCGTCGAGACCTGACGAAAAGAAATCACAGCGTGTGAGGAAGCTGATCCACGGAGTTCTGCGGTGGTCACGGTAGCTTGGACAGCCACCGGGGTGGAATAAGCTAAAGGCTG
>ERZ761602.8373-NODE-8373-length-10443-cov-12.769157_pt1 | contig 10443 bp, 9 predicted proteins | sample MGYA00512165_ERZ761602 | MGnify/ENA primary metagenome ERZ761602 (study PRJEB28899, sample SAMN02445085) | bioreactor sludge metagenome | biome: EBPR sludge; isolation source: Thorneside wastewater treatment plant | place: Australia: Brisbane, Thorneside...
GGAGAAATGAAATGCTGCTCTGCCCCATCGCCCTCGTCGCCACCTGCAACAAGTGTCCGGCGGTCAAGGTTTGCCCGCTCAAGACGGTTCTCGGTGACTACGCACCGCCACCCGAGCCGCCGGAGCCGCCGGCGAAGCCCGCGCCGCGCAGAAGAACGCCCGCCGCCAGGAAGCCCGAGTAGCCGCTCTCCCATCCGTTGCCGGGGGTGGTGAAGTCTGGACCGCATTGACCGGAACCTGCCCGCGTCGGCACGAGTGAAGGCCGGGCGCCGGTTACCGTATCCAACTCGCAAGGAAAGTCGCATGAAGATCGGCACCCCGCTTTCGCCGACTGCGCTGCGTGTCATGCTGCTCGGTGCCGGCGAACTCGGCAAGGAAGTCATCATCGCGCTGCAGCGCCTGGGGGTCGAGGTGATCGCCGTCGACCGCTACGAAAATGCGCCCGGCCACCAGGTCGCCCATCGTGCCTATGTCGTTTCGATGACCGACGGCGCCGCGCTGCGCCGCCTGATCGAACGGGAAAGGCCGCACCTGATCGTCCCGGAGATCGAGGCCATCGCCACCGACACGCTGGTCGCGATCGAGGCGGAAGGGCTGGCCGAGGTCATCCCGACTGCCCGTGCCGCCCGGCTGACGATGAACCGCGAAGGCATTCGCCGCCTGGCCGCCGAGGAACTCGGTCTGCCCACTTCGCCCTACCGCTTCGCCGATTCGCTCGCCGAACTGCGGGCGGCGATCGACGACGGCATCGGCTACCCGTGCCTCGTCAAGCCGGTGATGTCGTCGTCCGGAAAGGGGCAGTCGTTGCTGCGCGGGCCGCAGGATGTCCAGACGGCCTGGGATCATGCCGCCAGCGGGGGGCGGGTCGACCAGGGCCGCGTCATCGTCGAGGGTTTCATCGATTTCGACTACGAAATCACCCTGCTGACGGTGCGCGCCTGCGCTGCCGACGGCGCCGTGCAAACGTATTTCTGCGAACCGATCGGGCATGTCCAGGTGGCCGGCGACTATGTCGAATCGTGGCAGCCGCAGCCGATGACTCCGGCCGCGCTGGCGCGGGCGCAGGAGATTGCCGCCGCGGTCACCGGCAATCTCGGCGGGCGCGGCATCTTCGGTGTCGAACTGTTCGTAGGGGGCGACATGGTCTGGTTCTCGGAAGTCAGTCCGCGGCCGCACGACACCGGACTGGTCACGCTGTGCTCGCAGCGCTTCTCGGAGTTCGAACTGCATGCCCGCGCCATCCTCGGCCTGCCGGTCGACACCGCGCTGCGCGAGCCCGGTGCGTCGGCGGTCATCTACGGCGGCATGGACAAGGCGGGCATCGCCTTTGCGGGTATCGGCGATGCGCTGGCAGTGCCGCGCAGCGACCTGCGCCTGTTCGGCAAGCCGGAGGCGTTCATGAAGCGCCGCATGGGCGTCGCCGTGGCCAATGGCGACGACGTGACGCAGGCGCGGGAACGGGCGCAGCTGGCGGCGAGTCGGGTCAGGCCGGTGGCGGAGTGACTGATTCGTGCCCGGGCCGCCGCAATGGCGGATGAACGAAGTCTGCAGATTTCTGCCGGCTTCTTGCAGGCTGCGCGCCGAGGCCTTAGCCTTGCATCTTCGAGTGACAGTCCGGCCAAATGCAGATCTTCATCGACACCGAGTTCACCGCGCTCGCGCGCGAGGCAAGCCTGATCTCCTTCGGCGCGGTAAGCGAAGACGGCCGCGAGTTCTACTGCGAAGTGACACCGGTAGTGGCGGAGGAATGCTCGGGCTTTGTCCGGGAGATCGTCCTGCCGCTCCTCGAAGGCGGTGCGGCGGCTTGCACGCGTCGCCGGTTCGCCGAACGGCTCGCAGCCTGGCTCGGGCAGTTCGAAGACCCGGTGCTGCTGTCGGACAGCGACTGGGACATCTACGTCGTGCGCCATGCCGTGATCGGCGAGCGCAGTCGCCTTCCGGGGCGGCTCGCGCTTCCCGGCCCCGCAGGCCCGCTGGAGGTCATGCTGCTGATGCTGGCACCTCTCGCGCCCGCTGCCATGGCGATTTTCGAGCGCGAAATCACCCAACATTTTGCCCGGGACAATCGACAACATCATGCGCTGGTCGATGCCAGAGCCCTGCGCGAGGGCCTGCTGGCCATAGTTTCCACGCCCGAAACGGGGTAGGGCGGACGGTCGGGAGCCTGTGACTCGCGGTCGCTCGGACCTCGATCGAGATTCTGGCCGGGAATCCCGCGGCCGCATCGGTTAAAATGGCTGGTTTTCAGCAAGCAGCATTGGACTTGGCCATGACGCCGCAAAGCAAACCGAACACCGACGACCTGCGGATCAGGGAAATCAAGGAACTGGTGCCGCCGGCGCACGTCTTCCGCGAATATCCGGTCTCCAATCGCGCGGCGCAGACGACCTACGCCGCCCGTCAGGCCATCCACCGCATCCTGCACGGCGCCGACGATCGCCTGCTGGTCGTCATCGGTCCTTGTTCGATCCACGACTACGACGCCGCGCTGGAATATGCCAGGCGGCTGGCGAAGGAAGCGGAAAGGCATGCCGAGGATCTCGTCATCCTGATGCGCGTCTACTTCGAGAAACCGCGTACGACCGTTGGCTGGAAGGGGCTGATCAACGACCCGCGTCTCGACAATACCTTCCGCATCAACGAGGGCATCCGGCTGGCCCGGCGCATCCTGCTCGAAGTCAACGAACTCGACCTGCCCTGCGCCACCGAGTTCCTCGACACCATCACCCCGCAATACACCGCCGACCTGATCGCCTGGGGCGCCATCGGTGCGCGCACGACCGAATCGCAGGTGCACCGCGAACTCGCCTCCGGCCTTTCCTGCCCGGTCGGCTTCAAGAACGGCACCGACGGGAACATGCGCATCGCGGTCGACGCCATCCGCGCCGCCAATTCACCGCACCATTTCCTGTCGGTGACCAAGTCCGGCCACACCGCCATCGTGTCGACGATGGGCAACGAGGACTGCCACGTCATCCTGCGCGGCGGCAGGGAACCGAACTTCGATGCCGCCAGCATCGACGCGGCCTGCAAGGAGATCGCCGCTGCCGGCCTCGCCGCCCGGCTGATGGTCGACCTCTCGCACGGCAACAGCCGCAAGCAGTACAAGCTGCAACTGGAAGCCTGCACCAGCGTCGCCGCCCAACTGGCGGCCGGCGAGGAACGCATCGTCGGCGTCATGGTCGAGTCGCACCTCGTCGAAGGCCGCCAGAACCTGGAACCCGACAAGGCGCTAACCTACGGCCAGAGCATCACCGACGCCTGCCTCGGCTGGGAGGACAGCCTGACCGTGCTGGAGAAACTGGCGGCGGCCGTCCGCGCGCGGCGGGTCGCGGAGGCGGCGGCGTAGCGATTCCCTGATTGGGTAACTCGGTTACTTGCCATTACCGCGCAATGGCTAATACTCGGTTTTAGCTCGCGCGGTGTGACCAAACGTTACTCAGTAATGCCTACAGTGAAACGGCTTTGCCGTGAGCCAGCGACATGCGGGGGTGCTGACTATTCCCTGAATTGGGGTCGAATATCCCCGGAATGGGGAACAAGCAGGTGCCAGTGCGTGTTGTGTTCATCCCCAAATAAGGTACGATAGTACCCATTATGGGGAATAAGAATCCAGCGTCAATTTCGGATGTCCTGTTTTCCGGGGTGCAACGGCGAGTGCTGGGGTTGCTCTTCGGCCAACCGGACCGATCCTTCTATGCCAATGAGATTGCCAGAATCGGCTTGACAGGACGGGGCGCACTGCAGCGCGAACTTGAGCGGATGACTTCCTCGGGGCTGATCACCACGACCCTGATCGGGCGGCAGAAACACTATCAGGCCAACCGGAACGCGCCCATCTTTCAGGAGCTCAGGGGTATCGTCCTCAAGACGTTCGGGCTGGCGGATGTCTTGCGTACCGCGCTGGTGTCGTCCTCCCTTCCTGTTCACGTCGCCTTCATCTATGGTTCCGTAGCCAAGGGCACGGACTCGGCGACGAGCGATATCGACGTCATGGTCATTGCTGACGGGATCACCTATAGCCATCTCTTCGAGACATTCGCCGAGGCTGAGCAAACACTCGGGCGCAAGGTGAACCCCACGCTCTATTCAACAGAAGACTTTGCAAACAAGCTGCGCGGCGACAACCATTTCGTCACCCGCGTGATCGCTCAACCGAAAATCATGCTGATTGGCGACGAGAATGACATCTCCACTGGAAGCGCTGCAGAATCTGGTCAGGATAGGCAAGCTCAAGGCCGAGCCACCTGACCAGACCGAGTTCGACGGACTGATCCGATCAGCCGCGAGGAAACTGCCGGACGCCCGGAATCCCGGGTTGTCACCTGACAGTCGCTTCATCCTTGCCTACGACGCGGCGCATTCGCTTGCCTTGGCTGCCTTGCGCTGGCATGGATTTCGTTCCGGAAACCGCTATATCGTCTTCCAGGTTCTGGGGAGTACGGTTTCATTTCCAGCAGCCAAATGGCGATTCCTGGACAACTGCCACCAAAAGCGCAACGTTGCTCTTTACGACGGCGATTATGCCGAAGACGAGCAGTTGATTTCCGAGTTGATCGAGGTTGCCGGGGAACTTCAGGTTGCAGTGACTGCTCTGGGTCCGGTAATCACCTGAGCAAGTGTTCGCGCAGGACCACGTGGAGGGGATGGACGATCTATCCAAACAGGTGCGGTGGCTGGCGGCGTCCCGGCTTCAGAACAGCGACAGTTGCCGCTCGTCGACCGGCCGCGGGGCCGGTGGTGGCCGGAAAGCGGTTGTGTCCAGAACCGGCCAGTCCCGGGCGAGGTCGAGGCGGCGGCAGGCGAGTTCGAGGCGCTGGCGGATGAGGTCGGCGTAGTGCCCGAGGCCCTTCATGCGGCTGCCGAAGCCGGGGTCGTTGGCGCGCCCGCCGCGCAGGTCATAGAGCACCGACATGATGCGCGAGGCCTTTTCCGGAGCATGCGCGTCCAGCCACTCGCGGAACAGTCCGGCCACCTCGTGCGGCAGCCGAAGCAGGGTGTAGCCCGCGCTCGTGGCCCCGTGGTCGCGGGCCGCCGTCAACAACTTCTCGAGTTCCCTGTCGTTGAGGCCGGGTATCAGCGGCGAAACGAATGCCGAGACTGGGATGCCGGCGTCGGCCAAACGACGCATGGCCTCCAGCCGCCCCTGCGGCGCGCTGGCCCGCGGTTCGAGCTGGCGGGCGAGTGTGCCGTCGAGCGTGGTCAGCGAAATGCCGACGTGTGCCAGCCTGTTCTCCGCGAGCCTGGCCCAGAGGTCGATGTCACGAACGATCAGCGACGACTTGGTGACCACCGACACCGGATGGCGGGTTTCCAGAAAAATTTCAAGCAGTGCACGCGTCAGTCTCTCCTTGCGCTCGAAAGGCTGATAGGCATCGGTGACGGTGCCGAGCGCGATGGTGGAACAGACGTAGTCCGGGTGGCCCAACTCCTCGCGCAACAGGCGCGGAGCATCCGGCTTCATGAAAATCTGGGTTTCGAAATCGAGTCCGGGGGAGAGTCCCAGGAAAGCGTGCGTCGGGCGGGCGTAACAATAGATGCAACCGTGCTCGCAGCCGCGATAGGGATTCAGCGACTGGTCGAAACCGATATCGGGTGACTCGTTGCGGCTGATGATCGACCTTGCGCGGTCGACCAGCAGGCGTGTCCGCGGGTTCGACGGTACGGTCGGGTCCCAGCCGTCGTCCTCGGCATGCCGCGTCTCGGCGCTGAAGCGATGCGCGACATTGCCCGGCGCGCCGCGTCCCTTGACGGGCCGTCGCGGAATCTCGGAGGTGGGGTGCGGGTCGAAGTCGTCCATGGGTATCCGACAGGGTGCCCGGATTTCGGCAATCCTTCACTGCTGAAATTCGGTTACCGCGGAGATCCGGCTAAAGCATGACCCGGTTGCGTCCGCCGCTTTTCGCCCGGTAGAGCGCTTCGTCGGCGGCGGTGATCAACCCCGGCAATGTTTGCCCCGGCTGCATGCGGCCTATGCCGATCGATATCGTCAGGTGCGGCAGGTCTTCGCCGCGCCGGAAGCCCATGGGCAGGAACTCGATCGCGCGACGCACGCGCTCGGCGACGATGAAGGCCTCGTCCAGCCCGGTGTTCGGCAAGCCGATCACGAATTCCTCGCCACCGAAACGCGCCAGCAGATCCTCCGGCCTGATGTTGTTGAGGAGCGATGCGGCGACGGCAGCCAGGGCCTGATCCCCGGCAACGTGTCCCCACGTGTCGTTGAGCCGCTTGAAGCTGTCGATGTCGATCAGCAGGCAGCAGAACGAACGACCCCCGTCGGCACAGCGCGCCATGGTCCGCGGGAAGTTGTGTTCCATCCAGCCGCGGTTGTTGATGCCGGTCAGGGCATCGACCGTCGCCGCAAGTTCGAGAGCGCGCTGCGTGCGCATGTTGCGAACGAACAACTCGTTGCCATGGCGCACCCGGGTCGACAGGATGTAGAGGAGATTGCGCGCAATCGCATGCGAGATGTTGACCATCGCCCAGAGGGCGTCCTGCGAGATCCGCAATACGCGCGTTTCCTGCATGGCAATGACGTCGGCCGACACCACGTTGCCGTCGATCACCGACATCTCGCCGGCGCATTCCCCGAAGCCGATGTAGGATGCCGGATCGTCGTCGGGAGCCGTCAGGTGTACGCTCACGCGACCGGTGAGGAGGACATAGATGCTGCCGTTCGGCGCATTGCGCGAGAGCAGCATTTCGCCGGCGCCGACGGTCAGTTGTTCGCAGTCCAGCAGCAGATGCGCGATCGTCTCCATGGCAACGTCGCGAAAGAGCCGCGCTTGGCTGAGAACTTCAATCAGGTCGGTGGTCTCGGTCGCTGCCATCTGGGTTTCGTTCATTCGTCTCACTGTTGCGCAGGCGCCCTCATCGGCCCAGGCAAAAGCATGATGATGCTGCCGAACCCCTGCGGGAGTCAATGCGCCCCGCGCAATCGCCCCCCGGATCCGCTTGCTCACCCGCCGCCGGCCATCGGCGCAAGGAGCCTCTCCGGCGTTCGGCGGTGGCGCCTGCCGCCGCGCGGCGGGCGGTCACCGACGGGGGCGTCATCGGTGACACGGTCATCCCGGCCGGGCGCTCCCCGTTCCTACTCCGGCATGCGGTACCGGTCCTTCATCCGCAGCACGTGCTCCGACCACACCTGGCCGTAGCCCAGGCCGTCGACGACCGGCTTCCGGATCATTCTCAGGCACTGCGCCATCTGGCCTTCGCTGCTGCTCGGCTTCGAGTACATCTGCAGCGCGAACCGGGAGAAGTCGCGCACCATGAAGTCGAAGATCTGGTCGAGCACCTCGCGGTCGACCTCGTAGATTCCCGCGTTCTCGAGGATGAGCTGGCCGTAGACGACGAGCGTGAACATCTCGCCGGCGGTCAGCAGGAAGTCGATGTCGCGGGCCTGCGCCCTGGTCGGCGGAGCCAGCACGGCCATCTCCCTGAACAGGGCGATCTGCTCCTTGAACACGTTCAGGTTGGGCAGGTCGTGGCTGTCGTAGGCGATGCGGTAGTCGTGGAACCTGATCGCGCCCAGGCCCCTGGTCGGTCCCTGGGCGAACAGGAAATCGTCGTTGGCGCCGTCGTCGCGCCGGGGGATTTCGGGGTACTCCGCCGGGGCGAAGAAGTAGTTGGCCATGAACTTGACGATCAGCGCCATATTCACATGCACCGTGCCTTCCAGCTTGGGCAGGCAACGGATGTCGGCGGCGGCCATCGAGAAATACGTTTCCTTCTCGAAGCCTCGCGCGGCAATGACATCCCACAACAGGTTGATGACTTCCTCGCCCTGGGTGGTCACCTTCATCTTGACCATCGGGTTGAACAGCAGATAGCGGCGGTCTGCGGCCGAGGCGCTCTTCATGTAGTCCGCCGCGCGCAGCGCGAACAGCTTCATCGCCACCAGCCGGGTGTAGGCATCCGTGAACAACTGCCTGACGTGCGGGAAGTCGGTGACCGCCATGCCGTACAGGCGGCGACTGGCGGCATGGTCGATGGCTTCGTAGAAGGCATGCGTGCACATTCCGATCGATGCCCAGCCGAGGTTGTACTTGCCGATGTTGATCGTGTTGAGCGCGGCGTTCCAGGCGTCATCGCCCCGGTGCAGGACTTCGGCTTCGGTGAACGGGTAGTTGTCGAGGTGGAACTCGGCGACATAGTTCTGGCTGTGCACCGTGTTCTTGATCAGCTTGTAGTTCGGGTGCCGCGAATCGGCGACGAAAAAGATGTACTCGCCCGAATTGGCCATCTTGCCGAAGACCGACACCATCGCCGCCTGGTTGGCATTGCCGATGTAGTACTTGCCGCCCGAGGCCGAGTAGCTGCCGTCGGCCAGCCGGGTCACGATCATGTCCGAGGCGTAGATGTCGGCGCCGTGCTCCTTTTCCGAGAGCCCGAAGGCGAAGATGTGGCCGTCGTCGAGCAGGCGCTTGGCCCGCGCTTGCGCGTCCCGGTTGCGGCTCATCCAGATCGGGCCGATGCCGAGCACCGATACCTGATAGACGTACCAGTAGCACAGGCCGTAGAAACCGAGTATCTCGGCGAAGCCGCAGACGCGCCAGGTGTCCCAGACCGCGTTTTCGCCTTCCTTGCCCTGTTGGGCGGGGGTCATCAGCGAAGCGAGGATGCCCTCCTGCTTGCAGAACTCGATGAAGTCCGCATACCAGACCGCCCCGTTGTAGTCCTCCTTGAGCCGCGTCAGCCCTTTCCTTTCGAAGAAGCCGATGGTCTTCTCCATGATCTCGCGTGAGCGTTGATCGGGATAGTTGCGAACCAGGTGTCCCGGATTGAGCAGAAACATGGGTTGCTCCTTTGCTGGTGGCGGATGGGCCGGCCCGTTGATCCAGGCGGCAGGACGGAGGCTCAGTCGGCGAAACGCGGCGGGCGCTTTTCGCGCTGGGCGGTGATCGCTTCGTTGAGGTCGGCGGAAAGCAGCATTGCGGCATTCCACGCGGCGACGAAGGCGAGACCGTCGGCAACCGAGTGGTCGCGGCTGTAATTCATGACTTCCTTGATCCCGCGCGTCGCCAGTGGCGACTTGGCTGCAATCGTTTGCGCCAGTTCGCGGACGGCTGCGGTCAACGCCTCCGGGGAGGCAAAAACGCGGTTGATCAGGCCGGTCCGTTCGGCCTCGTCGGCGAGGAAGTTGCGTCCGGTGAACGCCAGTTCGCGGGCGATCCCCTCGGGGACCAGGCGCGGCAGGCGCTGCAGGGTGCCGACGTCGGCAACCAGGCCGACGTCGATCTCGCGTACCGAAAAGACGGAATCGGCGGCGGCGAAGCGCATGTCGCAGCAGGTGACGAGATCGATGGCGCCGCCGATGCAGGCGCCCTGGATGGCGGCAAGAACCGGCTTGCGGCAGCGCTCGACGCTGGTCAGGCAGTCCTGCATGTCGAGGATCAGGCGGCGCAGCGCTTCACGACTGCGGGCGCCGTCGGGGTGGGCGGTGCGCCGCTGAATGTCGGCGAGCAGGGCGAGATCGATGCCGGCGCAAAAATTCCTGCCTTCACCGGCGAGGATCGCGACCCGGATTTCGGGGGTCGCGTCGACCCACGCGAAGGCCTGGCGGATTTCCAGCCACATGGCGTCGGTCATCGCATTCGACTTGTCCGGCCGGTTGAGGCGGACCTCGGCGACGCCCTGCTCGAGATTGAGGGAGAGGGTGGACAGGCTGGGTTGGCTCATGGTCGGCTCCGGAAATGAATTTCTCAAAGCTTACCCGCCTCGCCCGTGCTTTGGGTAGGCATTGCCGCCCACACCCCGGCTCAGGTGGCGGAACTGATCAGCACCAGGTCGGCGGCCTGCTCACGCAGCGGGATCAGCGCCTGGTAGGCGGGCGACCGGTACCAGGCAGCGACCGCCGCGCCATCGGGGAAGCGGATGACGACGGTGTCGGTGTGCGGGTGGGCGCCGGCGAGAACCGAATCGACCTTGCCGCGAAACAGCAACTCGGCGCCCCACGGGGCGAGCGTGGCCGGCACCTGGGCGCGGTATTGCGCCCATTTCTCTTCATCCCTGACCGTGATGTGGCCGATGACGCAGGCGCTCATGCGGCGGTCCTGCCCTTTTGCCACAGCACGTCGCCACGGCCGCCGGCGCGGTTGAGGACGCGGCCGAGGATGAACAGCAGGTCGGAGAGGCGGTTGATGTAGCGGCGGGCGGCGTCGGAAACGGGCTCGGCGGCGTGCAGCCTGACCATGGCGCGCTCGGCGCGACGGCAGACGGTGCGGCTCAAGTGGGCCAGCGCTGCGGCACGGGTGCCGCCGGGCAGGATGAATTCCTTGAGCATCGGCAGGTTGGCGTTGAATTCCTCGGCCAGCGCTTCGAGCCGGGCGACCTGCACGTCCTTGATGACTTCCATGCCCGGCAGGCAAAGCTCGCCGCCGAGGTCGAAAAGGTCGTTCTGGATGTCGAGCAGCGCGACCTGCACCGAATGCGGCAGGTCTTCGC
>ERZ761602.8375-NODE-8375-length-10439-cov-44.134919_pt1 | contig 10439 bp, 10 predicted proteins | sample MGYA00512165_ERZ761602 | MGnify/ENA primary metagenome ERZ761602 (study PRJEB28899, sample SAMN02445085) | bioreactor sludge metagenome | biome: EBPR sludge; isolation source: Thorneside wastewater treatment plant | place: Australia: Brisbane, Thorneside...
CAAAGCTGCTTTCGAGGAGTTACAGTGGATGAAATTACATTTCAAACAACTGAACTTACCTTTTAAGCCCGCAGAACCACTTTTGGCTCTGCATTAAAAATTTATTTTATTTATCAAAATATACTGACTGCGAAAGGTCAGTGAATAACCTGAATTTTAGCACTGTTGTATTTGCCTGAGTTCGTTATAGCATTGACAAGGTAGAAACCGTTTGGCAAATGAGTTAGGGAAACCGTTTTTTCTGAAACAAAATTGTTTTCAACATGTCTTAGCATGCCAAACATATCAATAATTTCAACTCTGGAAACAAGTGTGTTTTCAGGAAAAATTATATTTATCTGGTCAGTTGCTGGATTTGGATAACATAAAAAACTTTGTATTTCAGCATCAACAGTTACGTTGGCGACATCTGCTTTACATTTTAAGCCAGAATTTGGATTCTGTTCAGAGAGAATGAGGTCAGTTGGTTGAACCTGTTCCAAAGTTTCATTCGCAACTACCATAACAGTTGATCCGATGCTCTCAAAGGATGCCCCTTCGTACAGATCATTTTCTTTGTCAAACAGCACGCAATGATTATCAGGAATCATTGTATGGCTTAGGAGCTTGATTTTATTTGAAAAGTCATTTCCTTCAAAAGCGTAACTCAAGCTATATATTTTATTATCCGTATGGTTGTATTTCTGGCTTGAAACCGATCCGGCTCCGCCATATTGTGCTACATCCGTAAGCGTATTATTTTCAATACCCAAAAAATAGTTTGACCCATCAACGAATATCATCAGCTTTCCGTCTTCAGCTTCCCATACATTTTTTACATAACCGTAATTGAGTTTGTGGTTTTGACCCATAACCAAATTATCATCAAATTTGAGGTAAAATGCAGTTGAACTCATCTCCCCAAATGCATGCAAATCATTGTTTTTATCTACATATAAATGGTTAAACACGGTATTGACAGAAGGATCCATGATCTCAATAGTTTTGATCAGTTCCAACGCCGGGGTCATTTTCGTTAAAAATGCATGTCGTGTGTCGCCGGGTTCACTGCTGGAACCACCGATATAGATATCTCCATGACCGTCCTGTGCTAATTTTTCTCCATAAGTATAGTAGCGTTTATCTATCGATTTTAAATTGACGATTTGAAATTCTTTATTTAGGCGGCCAATTACCGTCCGGTACGCATAATTGGTTCCGATCCGGTCTCCGATAAAAATAATTTCATCATTCTGGTCGATCATAAAATCTCTTAATATACCTCCGTTCGCATTTCCTATCCTGATGGCATCCAGCATTTTTCCTTCACTGTCAAAATGTAAGAAAGTCATATTTCCATTCATAAAGCCATTGGAATTTGAGTAATCCACAGCGCCTGTGACGAATGTTCCATCTTTTCGTCCTAAAGTCTTTACAGGATAGATTGAATTGTTTTCGATATGAAGTTTCTTTTGCCATACCAGTTTTTCTCCTTCCAAATCCCACTTGGCAAGATAAAGTGCATAAAACAGATTATCATTGGACGAATAAGTTAAATATACGGATTGATCAACAATAAGAAAATCATTGCTGACAATTGGTTCAGCAGTTTCTATTTCATGGATTGCATTTTGCGACGAAGCATAAATGGTGCAAATAATAGTGAGGAGTAATAGGAAAAAATATTTCATAAATATTTGTTTTTGAGTGTTTAGCGTGCTAAAATTTGATTTAATTTAAAATTTTCCAGAAACTTTAACAATCCTGAGTCTGAGATGAAAATGAATCAATTATTGAAACCGGATCATTACAAATCATTATAATTTCAGATTATTTGTTTAACTGCTTATGTTATAATTGAAAACTTTCAGACTCAGCCTGGTATCCCGATAAAATCATGTTCGACCTGGGAAAGCCAGGATATTTGGAATATCAGATAAATAACATTTCGAGCTCTGACAAATTGATCATTTTTCATGCTGAGGCAGGCAAATTCTGTGTGATACGCTTGAGGTCAATAAGCTGATTGCATGATTTTCAGATCATTAAAACCAACACCGTTGATCAATAAAATACGATACAATCATTATTTTGCAAATTGAAATCAGGATAATATTTCGAGATAATGGTTCCGATGAATCGCGTTCCTGCGTCTTTTTTTATCACTGCCAGTTCAGGGATAAACAATTCTGAGCGCGAATAATCATCTTCAGATATGATCTCCATTTGGATCCAATGGTCAATTCTGAGATCAATTTCTTTGGTTAATTGAAGGGTCTCGACCGGATTTTTTATGAATGCCAATTTGATTTCCTTCTTCAAAATATCAATTTCGTTGTTGTTCCATTTCCTGTTGGCCAGAATTTCTGAAAACACTTTAAGATTTTCAAAATGGCCTTCTGTTAGATAGTGACCTTTGGATGTGCTCCATACTACTTTTGAATCAAAATTGTAGGATTGTGAAAAGGCAGTAACTGAAATGAACATTCCGATGATAATAGCTATTTGATTTCTCATTTTTCAGGTTTTTTGAATTTTTATAATTTGGATTTTAAAAAAAAAACTATTTAATTGATGGTGCAAAAGTATAGTCAATTGAAAATCGGTGCAATCCTGCAAAAAGCTGAAAATTTTCTCCCTCTTTTGGGGGATATTTGCTTTGAAATTCAGATTTTTTCTGATTTTCTTGTTTCAACAATAGCAAAAAAGTCAGTCATGTCCAATGCCATGTCAAACTTATGAATGCAAGATCAATGGAACAAAATATTTAAATACCTGTACGCATCGGTTAAGATCCGGGAAAATGATAAAAATTGAAATTGTTTGGCTTGATTCCCTATAGTCTGGTTGTTTTTTAGATTATGATTTATATCAGGGGTCAAAACCTCTGTTTCCTGGGCAAATTATTGAGTCTTCAGAACAATGCAGATGCTCAAATCCAAGAGGCATACAGAACAAATAGCTAACCACCTGAATAATTAGTGTCTGCAAGAAAACCCATGGTTTTTTCGTCTTTGATAAGAAAACGTCAAGGACAAGGCTTGCGAAGTTTTTGAAAACAAGGAGTTTACTAAATGTAAATGACTGTTTCAAAAACAAGCATAACGCAGTATTTGGCGTTTTCTTGCAAAGACTAATTACTATAAATTATTAAAAGGTGTTGGTTTTGAAACTCTAAATATTCTGTTTAGACTATTATTTGAAATCGACAGAAAAATACAATCGATTCACTTGAAAAAACTTTCTTGAATAAGTTTCAGGCTTTTTTCGTAAGCCAGGCAAGCATGTTATTTTGAAGTAAAAATTGACATGCTTAGAATTGTCCATTTGAATTTGCGAGCGCAACATCATTATTTTTCCAACAAGTTCCGGATATCCGAAAAAACAAATTATGAGCTTACAATTAAAAACTTATTTTTGTTAAAAGTGTATCCCCTGAATGCATGATTTTTATGTCCTGATTTTGGGGGATTTTAAAAAACTTAAAAAGATTTGAACTTTGCAGCAAATATTTAATAAAGAAATTTTAGAATGAAGCGGCATCAGTTAGTATTATTTTTTTTGTTGGCTCACGCATGTTTTACATGTGGACAATTACCAGGCCCCGGGAATAGTATTTCCCAAATGGAGCTTGAACTGGCTAAAATGGGACAAACTTCTGCAAGAGTGGATAAATTGTTAAGTTTAGGTGAGTATTACCAAAATGTAAATATTGATTCAGCTGTGATCATCAATGAAATGGCATATACATTGGCCAAAAAGATCAATTACGCCGAAGGTATTGTAAAGTATGCATCCAATCAGTCATATATGTACAATCTGCAGGGAGATTTCAAAAAAGGTCTTGAACTGAATAAAGTTGGATACATGGCTGCAAAGAAGACCAATAACCGGGTAAAAATATTGTCTTCGTTGGCAAATATTGGCATATCATATAGCTATCTCAATGAATATGAAAAAGCGCTGAAATACTACTTTGCAGCGCTTGATATTGCTAAAGAAATCAGGGATGAGCTTAGAGTTGCCAAAATTTACGGAATTATTGCGGGCACGTATAACAATATGAGCCAGTCTACTGTCAAAGATTCAACTCTTTTTGAAAAATCGCTCGTTTTTGGGAAAAAAGCGCTGGCGATATCAGGTGAATTGAATGACAGTATGCTGATTTGTGATAATCTGATTGCCATTGCCTTGGCATACAATAATCTGGAACGAATGAGTGACGCTTTTCCGTACGCAAAAAAAGCAAAGGATATCGCATATAAAATAGGACTTTCGGATAATTATGCACATGCATTGACCATTTTGGCTAAGGTCGCCAGGAGAAATAATGAATTGAATGAAGCGGTCAGCTTGTCAATTGAGGCAGTAGAAGTTCAGAAAGAATTGGGGTCAGTAATGGGTGCAGCAATAAATTTGAAGGAACTATCTTTATGTTATCATACTCAGGGACATACCCGAAAAGCATTGGCTGCTATTGATGAAGCCATCGCATTGGCAGAGAAACAAGACATGGATTATATTCTGGACGGAATGTATTTGAATAAAGCAGATTTTTTATATGGTTCCGGCGAATTTCAAAAGGCTTTTAATTTTCTCAAAATGGGCTATGAACTCTCAGATTCCATCAGAGGGATCGATATGAAAAATCAGGTGAACGAACTGGAAAAAAAGTATGAGACAGCAAAAAAAGAACAGGAAATTTTGAAACTTTCCTCAAAACAAAGACAAAACAGATGGATAATTTATGGACTGATTTTGGCATTGACGGCGTTTTCCGCAATTGTTTACATTTGGTATAAAAATTTAACCTATAAAACACGCATTATTCAACAAGAAAAGGAACAACTGAAAAATGAACAAAAAATACAAGCTACTGCATCCATTATCAAAGGACAGGAAGAAGAAAGGCACCGATTGGCTCGAGACTTACACGATGGGTTGGGTGGCATGCTTTCAGGTTTAAAATATTCGTTGAACAATATGAGCGATCACATGGTTCTTCAAGGTGGAATAACAGATGGCTTTGATAACGCTTTGCAAATGTTGGATCAGGCGATCACGGAAATGCGGAAAGTAGCCCATAATATGATGCCTGAATCATTGATACGATTTGGACTGGAAGCAACCTTAAGAGATTATACGGAAAAACTGAATAAAAGCATTCCGATGTGTATTCATTACCAGTCTTACAATTATAAAAGGGTGGATCAGTCCATCGAAATCAACCTGTACCGCATTATACAGGAAGTGATCAACAACGCCATCAAGCATGCAAAAGCAACAGATCTTTTTGTACAATTGGATTACATAGATGATCAGTTAATTATCGCAATGGAAGATAATGGTGTTGGATTTGATACTTCAGATAAATCGAAGATGAATGGGATTGGGTTGAGCAATATTGCCAACCGGGTAAGCTACTTCAATGGAATAATGGAAATTACCAGTACACCACAAAAAGGTACTCTTGTTATGATCGAATTTAATTTACCAAAAGAAAATACATTATGATCAAAGTATTGATCGTCGATGATCATCCGATGATACTGGAGGGATTGAAAGCATTGCTTTCAGAGGATGAATCTCTGAAAATTACTCAATTATGCACCAATGCAATAGATACATTGGTGGCCATCAAACAGGATATGCCTGACGTTGCATTGTTGGATATTAATTTGCCGCATATCAATGGTATAGAATTATGTGCCAAAATCAAATCGGAATATCCGGCTATAAAAACGATTGCATTAACTACTTTTTCTGAACGCTCTTATGTCAATAAAATGCTTGAAGCAGGGGCTTCCGGCTACCTGATCAAAAGTTCAACAAAAGAAGAGATCACCCATGCTATTAAACAGGTTTTTAAAGGAGGAATGGTGCTCAATGTACCTTTTGATCTCGTCCAGAATGAAGTTTTCCAAAAACAAAGGACACCTTTTTTAACTCCGCGGGAAAAAGAAGTGCTTCAACTGATTGCCGATGGGCTGACCAATCCGCAGATTGCAGAAAAAATCTTTGTTAGTGTCCTTACAGTAAATAGTCACAGAAAGAACCTGCTGAGCAAATTTGAAGTTTCCAATACAGCTTCACTGATCCGGGAAGCTGCAAAAATGGGCCTCATTTGAAATCCACAATATCCTGCCAATTTCCTGCCCTTAAGTTTGAAATGGAGGTATTTGTTTTGATACAAAGTCTTAAATCTTTTTGCCAATAGTGGATGTCCGGGGCAATACTTCCTTAAGTACGGTAATTTTATTGTCTTTAGCTCAGATAATCTGGTAATTTCACTGACAAAGAGGTTATAGGTTAACCTATTGATTACATATATATAAATATCGTGGTAAGTCAATGGATTTGTCGACAAAAAGGATGTTTTCGGCTTGACATCAATTTGACCGGAATTATTGCAAGTCTTTCAAACAGTTTGAAGTGTAAGTCAGATATAACATCTATATGAAAAATGCAGAAGAATTACTTGAATGTCCGTTTTATTTAACAATACACCATTTTTATGAACCTGGCATGATTGATTTTTATCAAAGATTCCAATATGTCAAAATAAATAGAAATTGTTTAGTTCATAGTCTTTTAGTCTTAAGTCTATCACCAAACGATTCACACCAAGGGTTAAAACCGCTGCTTCCAGCATAAATCAGGTGTCTTTTGCTCAATGTTCTCGCTCAGCCTGATAGACTAAAAGGCTATCATATTTAATATCTAACCACATAAATAACTGCAAAAAATATAAGCTAAATTAAGAAATAACGTTTTCCATGATGATCAATGAACTTACCCTCTTATTTGCATTTGATCTTCAAATAAATCGTTTTTTCGATGTCATCCGGTATAAACTCATGTGCAATTTCAAAAATAACGGGCTTGGATTTTCCAACATTTTTGGTGGCCAGGATTTTTTCTTTTTGTGCTGCATCCAAATCCAGGGCTAAAAGCGCATCAAGATATTTTTCAGGGAAATAGATCACTGCCTGCATGAAATTTTTCCAGGCTGACATCCAGACAATGGTCCTTTTTTTATGCTGAACCTTACACAACCATGCCTTCCCGTCATGGTAATATCTCCATTCATAATTCAATCCATTGCTTTCATAGAGCTTCAACAAGCTCAGATAAGCAGGGTAGGCAGGTCCTAAAACAGAGGACAATACCTGTTCGTCCGGGTAAATGTTTTCATCCCTGAGTTCAACTTCATTTATTGTTTCCATTATTTTTCAAAATATGATTTATACCAGTCTGTTTGGTGGTGATCTTTTTTCGATTGATCAGGATGATGTGCCGGATCCATCCTGGAATATACTATTTCCAATGAAGCGAAATCGCGCTGGCTGATGATCCTGAATCCATTGCGCAATAAAAGTGCAGCACATACCCCTGCTCCGATCTGATAAATTTTATTTTCAGCAAACCTGTTCCCTTCATAAATTACCTGACTTCCACATGCTGCGCTGATATCCATCAATACGACCAGTTCTATCTCTTCGGTCCGGGCAATTTCAAGCATTTTAAACGCAGCTTTGATCATGCCCTCTGACCAGTCTTTTCCAGTATCTGAAATCACTTTAGCTTTTCCATCCAGTACATCAAATCCGGTTCCTCCATGGATGTCACACATTTCCCTGGGAACTCCAAAAGAAAACTCTTCAGGACAAAAATGAATGATTTTTATTGTTTTTTGTCCCAATAATTTTTGGGTGGCCGGATATTCTCCATTTGTGGTGGCATCATAACCACAGGGTGAACCGGCCAGGCATGCACTCATCAATATTCTGAGCGGGTCATCGGAAGTGGGTGTTCTTAAATTTTCCAGATAGTTTATGTCAGTCATTTATTGGTAATTTTCATCATTTTATGGATCATTCATTGTTGTTGGAAATTCAATCATAGGCGATTATACTCCATTTTGACCCGCTCTGCATTTTTTAGGATAAATTCATTCAACTCTTCAAGGCTTTTCTTTTTACCGTGCCAATCAGGATCCGGAAATTGTTTTATTGCTTGCTGAACATTTGTGTCATTCACAAATCCATCTATAACAGTACAAGTATTGAGCTCTTTCAATGGTTTCAGAAATATGTATCCGTCAAATAACTGGCCTATGGTAAATTTTTCATATCCAATACTGTATAAACTGTGATCAGGTATTTTCCCGACGGGAGAATCAGCAAGGTCAAACCCAACGGCTTTATTCCCATTTTGGAGCATGAGTTCTTCCATCAATCCATCCAGTGGAGAAATTTGAATATATTGATTATCAATATTTTTGGTAAATGATTGGTGCAACATGATATTGAAAACTTTTGTCGGGAAGAGGGCATACAAACGATTTCCTAACCAGTTATGATCAAAACTATAAAAACGGTCAGCGTTGTACAAAAAAAACGGTGATCCATATTTGGTATATGCGTGTGGTGTGCCAACCAATGCCAATATCTTCTCATTTCGTGTTAGCACTTCATGCGCTATCACCCTGGCCCTGAATTGATCCACAGTACCTTTGGTAAAAACCTTGCTCATGGTTTCTGCATTCCTTAGCCCTTCAAATACATCCCAACTGAAAATATAACTCAGGTTGAGTATCCTGAAATGTTTTGCATTTTTTGGCAATGTTTGATTGAATGCCCATGCTGCTTTGGCCACATCTATATATTCCCGGTAGGCCCAGGTGACGTTGTAGTCGAACATCATCTGTTGTGCCAGTTCATCATCCCAATGTGCAGCCTGAAGCATGCTGTCCAACTTATGCTGGTTTTCATATGCGCCAAATTCCATGCCTATGGTATAAATTCCATTCCCATGCAAAGTGGGTATAATTCGCTGAAGAAACAATAAATTTTCACTGACAAGATGTTGTTCACCTAACAATATAACATCATATTGACTGAACTTTTTCACGATATAATCCTCAGGTGTTGCTCCGGCTTCCTGAATATAACGGACCAAAGTCTGTGGATCATTTTGAGCTTTAGATGAATGAACAATAATGGTTAAGATGCAAATAAACAAATACTTATATTTATTGATCATTTTGTATATTTATATTTAAAGTAGGCTGTTTTTATATTGCCTTTTCAACTCCGAATCTAAGGACTGTTTTTAGCTTGTCAGGGCTGACTTTTCTGACGTCGCTCAGATATATCTCTTTGTGAACTTTGGATTTCCGATGAAGTTTCATTTCATCAGCAAAAGATTCCATTATTCTAAAACTTTCCGGTTCATTGTCAAAACTTCCCAGATGCATCATCTGGATACAGGAACCTTCAGTGAAGGTTTCAAACCTGACTTTTTCCAACAATGGGTGTGGCTTTTTCTTTTTTGTATGTTCCAGGATCATTTGGGCAAAATCCGTACTCACGAATTCAGGTTGCCGGATCATGAGTTGGAATACCAGGGCATCCTTGTCAATAGTTCCTGAAAAATGCTTTCTGGCTTCTTGAGTCATATCCCAGATACCTTCAAGTGGATATACTGAATATTCTAAGTAGCCATCAGGCGTCATGTTTTTTTTGGGACTCATTTTTACTCCATAAGACAAACTATACAAAACTGATATAAACTCAGCAAATGCTTCATCATTCGGATTCCCGGTACCCTCAATAACAAAATAATTTAATGCGGGCACTTCTGTCAATACTGGTTTTGCAGGTGGCATGTAAAGGTTTTTTTCAGATTTTTTCCATTCATGCAGCATAGTTAAAGTCTTTTGAATTGTTTATTAACATAGGGTATATTATCCAATATTTGAAATTCGGTTCTCCGAAAAGTCCTCCTTCCCTACATCCCTACGGACGTTTTCAGTCAGTACAGGCCTGGAATGGTACTTTTAATTTGGTGGTGTTCAATCATTTCCCTTTAATATGGTGCTGTCCTGCGACGTCAGTAGGTTGGGGTAAAAAATGATTGAAAATCAACAAATTGGACTTTTCATTGCAGACTTAAAATCCATATCCTTTCATTTGAGTCAAAAGTAAGATAAATTCATCACTTTCTACCGATTATGTTAATTTGAACTTTTACTTTTTTGTATTACATTTTGTTAAAAATGGTTTTGATCCATGACTCATGTACCATTATTACTTATTTGATTTAGTTAAAAATGGTATAGCAATTTAAGGATTTGATTCTTTAATTTGCCAAAAAGGAATTTACGAAGTAATAGTATTGGTTGCAATAGGGATCTCAACTGGTAAAAAATTGATGAATCTACAGGGAGATTTGTCAAAAAAAAGATTGCTTTATTTTTTTTGGCTGAAATAAACCGGACAATTTTTTTTTAGAAGGAAAATAAGGGTTAATTGTGCAGGTTGATTAAAGAACTTAGTTTTATTCAGGACATCCCCAAAACAAAAAGAGATCGCACCCTCAGATGCAATCTCTTTTTGTGAAGACGGATATCTTATGATTAGTTGTAAGCTACCGTCACATCGAATGTACCTTCGTAC
>ERZ761602.8376-NODE-8376-length-10438-cov-6.527786_pt1 | contig 10438 bp, 7 predicted proteins | sample MGYA00512165_ERZ761602 | MGnify/ENA primary metagenome ERZ761602 (study PRJEB28899, sample SAMN02445085) | bioreactor sludge metagenome | biome: EBPR sludge; isolation source: Thorneside wastewater treatment plant | place: Australia: Brisbane, Thorneside...
TCGGACAGCTGCGAGCTGTCGAGCAGCGCGGCCACGCGCGGCAGCACGTTCTTGCCGAAGGCCGTGGCCGGGGCCAGCACGTGCGTGCACAAGGCGTCGGCGCGCACCTGTTGGACCACCAGCGCGGCGAGGTTCTCGGCCAGTTGGGCGCCATAGTGGGCGGCGTCGGCCACCAGCACCTTGGCGACGCCGGCCACCGCCGCGGCGGCATGGCCAGCGGCGGCGCAAGCACTTCCGGCCACCAGCACGTGCACCGGCCCACCAATCTTCACGGCGGCGGCGATGGTGTTGAGCGTGGCGGGCTTGATCGCCGCGCCGTCGTGTTCAGCAATGATCAGGGTCGTCATCAGATCACCTTCGCTTCTTCTTTGAGTCGCTTGACGAGATCGGCCACATCGGCCACCTTGATGCCGGCCTTGCGCGCTGCCGGTTCGTCCACGCGCAGCGTGGCGGTGCGCGGCGCCAGATCCAGGCCCAGGTCGGCCGCCTTGATCACCTCGAGCGGCTTCTTCTTGGCCTTCATGATGTTGGGCAGCGTGATGAAGCGCGGCTCGTTCAGGCGCAGGTCGGTCGTGATGACCACCGGCAGCTTCATCTGCAGCGTTTCCAGGCCACCGTCGATTTCGCGGCTGATGGTCGCTGCGCCGCCCTCGATCTTCACCTTCGAGGCGAAGGTGGCCTGGGCCCAGCCCATCAGCGCGCCGAACATCTGACCGGTCTGCCCGGCGTCGTCGTCGATCGCCTGCTTGCCGAAAATGGCCACCTCAACGCCTTCCCTGGCCGCCACATGCTGCATCAGCTTGGCCACGGCCAGCGGCTCGAGCACGTCGCTGGTCTCGACCAGAACGCCGCGGTCGGCGCCGATGGCCATGGCGCTGCGCAGCGTCTCCTGGCAGCCCGCCGGGCCGCAGGAGACGGCGATGATCTCGGTGGCCACACCGGCCTCCTTCAGCCGCACCGCCTCTTCGCAGGCGATCTCGTCGAAGGGATTCATCGACAGCTTCTGGTTCGCGAGATCGACTCCCGAACCGTCGGACTTCACGCGGGCCTTGACGTTGTAGTCGAGCACCCGCTTCACGGCGACAAGTACTTTCACTTTTTCTCCATCGGTGTTACATGCCAATCCTTCGAAGCCGAAGCAGGCTGCGGCTTCCGCCATTCCCATCTCCACTCCCTGTACATCGCGCGCAGCAGTTCTTGGTGCTTGCGCTCGCGTTCATGCCGGGGTCTGCACGCTCTCGAGTCCAATGCCCTGGGGCAGGACCGAGCCCAGTCGCTCGGCCAGGCGCGGAAACAGCAAGTGAAACATGCGCTGCGCCAGCAGTTCCACGCCCACGCGACGGTCCGGCCGATACCATTGACCCGTCCAGTTGAGCGCGCCCAGCGCCGTCTGGCGCACGAGGAGCGTATCGGTGTCCACCAGACCCAGCGCAGCAGCCTCGTCGATCGGCGCCATCCACAGCTCCTCGTAGGCGTCGCGCGAGGTCAGCACGCGTGCCCGTGCCGGCTCCGACAGGCTGCGCCATTCGTAAAGCATCACGGTCATCGCGTCCAATTTCGGCCCAAGCAGGGCGGTCAGATGGCAGCGCACCATCGCCAGCATGCGTTCGGGCAGGCACGATTCGCCAGCCAGGCCCTTCTGCACCCCGCGCATGATGTCTCGCACGCCCTCTTCCATCACGGTGACCAGCAACTCCTCCTTGGTGGCGAAGTGATAGAAGAGCGAGCCCGAGGTCATGCCCAGGGCCTCGGCGATCTGCCGCACCGAGGTACGTTCGTAGCCGTGCTCGCGAAAGAGCTTCGCCGCGGTTCTCAGGATCAGGCCTCTCCGGCTTGTGTCGTCCGCGTCGTCCATGCCCTATACTTTAACAGCTAACAAGCGTTAGGTCGATGCACCACCGGCGCTGCGTGTACGACGCCAACGACAAAGGAACCGCTGCGATGCTCCCGCGCCCAATCTTCTCCGAGGAACACGAGTTGTTTCGCGACCAGGTGCGCCGCTTCCTGACCGAGGAAGTGGTGCCGCACCATGCCGGCTGGGAGACCGAGGGCATCGTTCCGCGCGCCGTCTGGCGCAAGGCCGGTGCCGCCGGGCTGCTCTGCCCGGCGATTCCCGAGGCCTATGGCGGCGGTGGCGGCACACGGCTGCACAGCGCGGTGCTGATCGAAGAGGTGATGCGCGTCGGCGCCAGCGGCCTCGGATTCGGGCTGCACTCGGACATCGTGGCCCCCTACATCCTCGCCTATGGCAGCGAAGCGCAGAAGCGCGAATGGCTGCCGAAGATGGCCAGCGGCGAGGTCATCGGCGCCATCGCCATGACCGAACCCGGCGCCGGCAGCGACCTGCAGGCCGTGCGCACGACGGCGCTGCGCGACGGCGACGAACTCGTGCTCAATGGCCAGAAGACCTTCATCACCAACGGCCAGAACGCTGACCTGGTGATCGTGGTCGCCAAGACCGACCCGTCCAAGGGCGCGAAGGGCACCTCGCTGGTCCTGGTCGAGACCAGCCGCCCCGGCTTCAAGCGCGGGCGCAATCTCGACAAGATCGGCATGAAGGCGCAGGACACCTCGGAACTGTTCTTCGACGACCTGCGGCTGCCGGCGCGCAACATCTTGGGCGGCGAGGGCAAGGGCTTCTTCCTGCTGATGCAGGAACTGGCCTGGGAACGCATGCAGATCGCGATCGGCGCGGTGGCCGGTGCCGAAGCGGCATTGCAGTGGACGCTGGACTACACCAAGGAGCGCAAGGCCTTCGGCGAGCGCGTCATCGACTTCCAGCACAACCGCTTCCGGCTGGCGGAATGGAAGACGCAGGTGCAGGTGGCGCGCGTCTTCGTCGACCGCCTGATCGACAGCCTGATGAAGAACGAGCTCGACGCCGCCACCGCCGCGATGGCCAAGTACTGGACCACCGACCTGCACTGTCGCCTGCTCGACGACTGCCTGCAGATGTTCGGCGGGTTCGGCTACATGTGGGAGTACCCGATCGCGCGCGCCTACGCGGACGCCCGCGTCTCGCGCATCTACGGCGGCACCAACGAGATCATGAAAGAGATCATCGGCCGCACGCTGTGACAACAGTGCCCGTGCCGCTACTCCTTTTCACTTCGCTTCCAACCCCCACCGTTTTCTCAAGGACAGCACCGTGACCGCAGCCTTCATCTACGACGCCGTACGCACACCGCGCGGCAAGGGCCGCGCGTCCGGCGCGCTGCACGGCATCACGCCCATCCAGTTGGCGGTGACGGCGCTGCAGGCGCTGCGCGACCGCAACCAGCTCGACACCGCGCAGGTCGACGACGTGACCCTGGGCTGCGTCGAGCCCGTGGGCGAACAAGGTGCCAACATCGCGCGCGTGGCCGTGCTCACGGCCGGCTATGCGCAGACAACCGCCGGCGTGCAGATCAACCGCTATTGCGCCTCGGGTTTGGAGGCTTGCAACATCGCCGCGGCCAAGGTCATGTCGGGGCAGTCGCCGCTGACGATCGGGGGCGGCGTGGAAAGCATGAGCCGCGTGCCGATGGGCACCGGCGGCGGTGCCTGGCCGGCCGACCCGGCCGTGGCCCTGCCCACCTACTTCGTGCCCCAGGGCATCTCGGCCGATCTGATCGCCACGCTCTACGGCTACAGCCGCGAGGACGTCGACCGCTACGCGATCGAAAGCCAGCGCCGCGCCGGCGTGGCCTGGTCCGAAGGCCGCTTCGCGCGCTCGGTGGTGCCGGTGCACGACGTGAACGGCCTGCCGGTGCTGGATCGCGACGAGCACATGCGCCCCGACACCACGGCCGCGTCGCTGGCCAAGCTCGAACCCTCGTTCAAGTTGCAGGGCGAGCGCCTCGGCTTCGACGCCGTGGCGCTGCAGCGCTACCCGGAGCTGGAGCGCTTAGCGCACGTTCACCATGCCGGCAATTCGTCGGGCATCGTCGACGGCGCCGCAGCGGTGCTGATCGGCAATGCCGAGATCGGCAGACAGCTGGGCCTGAAGCCGCGCGCCCGCATCCGCTCGTTCGCGGCCGTCGGCAGCGAGCCGACGATCATGCTCACCGGCCCTTCCTACGCGGCCGAAAGGGCGCTGGCCATCGCCGGCATGACGGCCTCGGACATCGACCTGTACGAGCTGAACGAGGCCTTCGCCTCGGTGGTGCTGCGCTTCATGGAGGTGATGAACGTGCCGCACGAGCGCATGAACGTCAACGGCGGCGCGATCGCGATGGGCCATCCGCTGGGCGCCACCGGCGCCATGATCCTGGGCACGCTGCTCGACGAGCTGGAACGCCGCAACCTGGCCACCGGCCTGGCCACGCTGTGCGTGGGCGCAGGCATGGGCATCGCCACCATCATCGAACGCGTCTGAACGCGCCGCAAGGACCAACCCCATGACGATCGACTACACGACAGGCGCCGACGGCATCGCCACGCTGACCTGGAACATGGCCGATGCGCCGATGAACGTGCTCAACGAGCGTTCGATGGCGGCCTTCGGCGAAGCGGCACGCAAGGCCGTGGCCGACCCGCAGGTCAAGGGCGTGATCATCACCTCGGCCCGGCCCGAGTTCATCGTCGGCGCCGACCTGAACATGATGCTGGCCATCGAAGATGCGCCGGGCATGATGCGTTTCGTGACCGACCTGCACGCGCTGATGCGCGGCATCGAGACCGGCGGCAAGTCCTTCGTCGCTGCGATCAACGGCACCGCCCTGGGCGGCGGCTACGAACTGGCGCTGGCCTGCCACCGCCGCATCGCCGCCGACAACCCGAAGGCGCAGATCGGCCTGCCGGAAGTCGGCATCGGCCTGCTGCCGGGCGGCGGCGGCACGCAGCGCCTGCCGCGCATGATCGGCGTGCGCAACGCCCTGCCCATGCTGCTCGAAGGCAAGAAGCTCACGCCCGCCAAGGCCCTGGCGGCGGGCATGGTCGACGAGGTGGTGCCCGCCGGCGAGCTGCTGGCGCGTGCCCGCGCATGGCTGCTGAAGGACGGCGCGGCCAACGCCGTGCAACCCTGGGACCGCAAGGGCTTCAAGCTGCCCGGCGGGCCGGTGCAGAGCCCGGCCGGCTACGAGACCTTCACCGCCGGCAACGCGATGTTGCGCGAGAAGACCTTCGGCAACTACCCGGCGCCGGCGGCCATCATGAGCTGCGTCTACAACGGCTGCCAGGTCGACATCGAGACCGGCTGCAAGGTCGAGATGCGCGAGTTCGTGAAGCTCGCGGTCGGGGCCGAAGCGAAGAACATGATCCGCTCGCTGTTCTTCGGCATCACCGCCGCCAACAAGCTGTCGGCGCGGCCGCAAGGCGTGGCCACCGCCGCCTACCGCAAGGTGGGCATCCTGGGCGCCGGCATGATGGGCGCCGGCATCGCCTGCGCGGCGGCCGAAGCCGGGCTGGATGTGGTGCTGCTCGACACCAGCGCCGACCTGGCCGCGCGTGGCAAGGCCTACGCCGATGCGTGCTGGGCCAAGCAGGTGCAGCAGGGGCGCATGAGCGAGGCCGATCGGGCCAAACTCGCGGCGCGCATCCGCCCGACCAGCGACTTTGCAGCGCTCGACGGCTGCGACATCGTGGTCGAGGCGGTGTTCGAAGACCGCGCGCTGAAGGCCGAGGTCACGCGCAAGGCCGAGGCCATGCTGGCGCCCACCGCGGTGTTCGCCAGCAACACCAGCACGCTGCCGATCACCGGCCTGGCGCAAGCCTCGGCGCGGCCGGCCAACTTCATCGGCCTGCACTTCTTCTCGCCGGCCGAGAAGATGCCGCTGGTCGAGATCATCCGCGGCCAGGCGACCAGCGACGACTGCCTAGCGCGCGCGATGGACTTCGTGAAGGCGCTGCGCAAGACGCCCATCGTCGTCAACGACAGCCGCGGCTTCTACACCAGCCGCGTGTTCTCCACCTACGTCGGCGAGGGCCTGACCCTGCTCGCCGAAGGCGTGAAACCGGCGCTGATCGACAACGCCGGGCGCATGGCCGGCATGCCGGTCGGCCCGCTGGCGCTGGCCGACGAGGTGTCGCTGGAGCTGATGGCGCGCATCCGCAGGCAGACCGCCGCCGACCTGGGTGCGGCCTATGTGCGCAGCGCCATCGACGAAGTCTGCGACCGCATGGTCGACCAGCTGGCACGGCTCGGCAAGAAGGCCGGCAAGGGCTTCTACGACTATCCGCAGGGCGGCACCAAGCGCCTGTGGCCGGGGCTGGCCGAGATCTGGCCTGCCGCCGCGCAGCAGCCCGACGTGGCCGAGGTCAAGCGCCGGCTGATGTTCATCCAGTCGCTGGAGACCGTGCGCTGCATGGAAGAAGGCGTGGTCACGGCCGCGATCGACGCCGATGTCGGCGCGATTCTCGGCTGGGGCTTCCCGCCCTTCCTGGGCGGGCCGATTGGCCAGATCCACAGTCGCGGCATCGCCGCCTTCGTCAGCGACTGCGAGGAACTGGCGCGGCGGCACGGCCCACGCTTCGCGCCGCCCGAGCTGCTGCGCAAGATGGCACGCGAGAACGAGCTCTTCTACCAGCGCTGAACGCCGGCGTGCCCGCTGGGCCGGTTCAATCGAGCCAGCGGTTGCAGCGCTTGCGGCGCGTCACGGCACGCGAGCTCTTCTTCAAGGAAGCGACCGACAGGCCGAGCCGGCACTTGCGGATGTTCTCGTAGGCCCGCGATTCTGCGGTGGCGCCGCGCTGGACGACGCGGCCGTTTTCGATGGCGCAGACCACCTCGGCGACCTCCGGCGCGGCGCGCGCTCTGCTCGACCAGCAGTCGTCGGCATGACGGGCTGCCAGTGACGTCGGCGCCGCTTTCCTGTACCATTGCTCTTTCTAACGGTCGTTAGGTCAACGGTTGTCTGGTCGGTCAAGGGGCGAGGGTCCGCTCACGCGAACCCCAGCCTGCGTTTCGGCCCTTCCATCCGCATCGAACGAATCATCGCCACCCATGCCCGTCCTGCAGTCCCAGATCGACTCCGGCTCCGAACCGTTTGCGCGCCACCGGGCGCAGATGCTCGCCCTGATCGAATCTTTCCGCGGCTTCGAGGGCCGCGTGCGCGATACATCCAATGCGATGGAGTCCAGGTTCCGCGCCCGCAAGCAGTTGCTGCCGCGCGAGCGCGTCGCGCGCCTGCTCGACCGCGGCTCGCCCTGGCTGGAGTTGTCCACGTTGGCCGGCTTTCGAATGCACGACGACGACGGTGAGAAGAACGTGCTGGGCGGCGGCATCGTCACCGGCATCGGCATTGTCTCGGGCGTGCGCTGCATGATCGTCGCGTCCGACAGCGCCATCAAGGGCGGCACGATCACGCCCATGGGCATGAGGAAGAGCCTGCGCGCCGAAGCCATCGCGCTCGAGAACAAGCTGCCGGTGGTGCGGCTGGTCGAATCCGGCGGCGCCAACCTGATGCATGTGGGCGAGGTCTTCATCGAGGGCGGCCGGGGCTTCGCCAACCAGGCGCGGCTGTCCGCAGCCGGCATTCCGCAGGTGACGGTGATGCATGGCCACTCCACCGCGGGCGGCGCCTACCTGCCGGGCATGTCGGACTACGTGATCATGGTGCGCGGCCGCGCCAAGGCCTTCCTCGCCGGCCCGCCGCTGCTTAAGGCGGCCACCGGCGAGATCGCAACGGACGAGGAACTGGGCGGCGCCGAGATGCATACCCGCGTCTCGGGCGTCGCCGAGTATCTGGCCGAGGACGACGCCGACGGCATCCGCATCGCGCGCGGCGTGCTGGCCCGCCTGCCCTGGAACCACAACACGCCGGCCGTGCCGCTGCGCGCCTGGAAGCCGCCGCGCTACGCGGCCGACGACATCGCCGGCCTCGTGCCGCCCGACTACCGCCAGCCCTACGACGTGCGCGAACTGCTGGCGCGGCTCATCGACGACTCGGACTTCCTCGACTTCAAACCCGAGTTCGGCGCCGCCACCGTCTGCGGCCATGGTGCCATCGAAGGCCAGCCCTGCGGCTTCATCGGCAACAACGGCCCGATCGATCCGCAGGGCGCGAACAAGGCCACGCAGTTCATGCAGCTGTGCAACCAGTCGGGCACGCCACTGGTCTATCTGCAGAACACCACCGGCTTCATGGTCGGCAAGGACGTCGAGCAGGTCGGCATGATCAAGCACGGCTCGAAGATGATCCAGGCCGTCACCAATTGCACGGTACCGCGCATCACGCTGATGATCGGCGCCTCGTTCGGCGCCGGCAATTACGGCATGTGCGGCCGGGCCTACGACCCGCAGTTCGTCTTCGCCTGGCCCAATGCCCGCGTGGCGGTGATGGGCGGCGAGCAGGCGGCCACGGTGATGCGCATCGTGACCGAGGAGAAGATGGCGCGCGCCGGCAAGGCACCCGAGCCGGCCCACCTGGACGCGATGCGCTCCGAGATTCTGAAGCGCTTCGACATGGAGTCGCACGCGCTGTTCGCCACCGCCCGGCTGTGGGACGACGGCATCATCGACCCGCGCGACACGCGCCAGGTGCTGGCGATGGCGCTGGCCATCTGCCGCGAAGGCCGGGCACGCACGTTGCGGCCGAGCAGCTTCGGCGTGGCGCGGATGTGAGCCGGCGATGAGCAACACCACATTCAGCAAGGTCCTGGTCGCCAACCGCGGCGAGATCGCCTGCCGTGTCATTCGCACGGCGCGCGCCGAAGGCTACCGGACGGTGGCCGTGTACAGCGAGGCCGACGCCGGCGCGCTGCATGTGCGGCAGGCCGACCAGGCGCTGTGCATCGGCCCGCCGCCGGTGCGCGAGAGCTACCTCAGCATCGAAGCCGTGCTGCGTGCTGCCACCGTCAGCGGCGCCGACGCGATCCATCCCGGCTACGGCTTCCTGTCGGAGAACGCCGCCTTTGCGCGTGCGGTGCAGGCCGCCGGGCTGGTGTTCATCGGCCCCGACCCGCACGCCATCGAGCAGATGGGCAACAAGGCCGCTGCCAAGCGCCTGATGCTGGCGGCCGGCGTGCCCTGCGTGCCCGGCTACCAGGGCCCCGACCAGTCCGACAAGACCCTGATCGCACAGGCGCGCGAGCTCGGTGTGCCCATCATGGTCAAGGCCGCGGCCGGCGGCGGCGGGCGTGGCATGCGCCTGGTGGCCGACCTGGCCGAGCTGCCCGCGGCGCTGGCCACGGCGCGGTCCGAGGCCGCCAACGCCTTCGGCTCGGACGAGCTGATCCTGGAACGCGCGGTCGTCGAACCGCGGCATGTCGAAGTGCAGGTGTTTGCCGACCGCCACGGCAACGTCATCCACCTGGGCGAGCGCGACTGCTCGATCCAGCGCCGGCATCAGAAGGTGTTCGAGGAAGCGCCCTCGCCCGCCGTCGATGCCGCCTTGCGCGCACGCATGGGCGCGGCGGCGATGGCTGCGGCCAAGGCGGTGCAGTACGTCGGCGCCGGCACGGTCGAGTTCCTGCTCGACCGCGAAGGCCGCTTCTACTTTCTGGAAATGAACACCCGGCTTCAGGTCGAGCACCCGGTGACCGAATGCATCACCGGCCAGGACCTGGTGGCCTGGCAACTGGCCGTGGCGCGCGGCGAACCGCTGCCGCTGACGCTGGATCAGGTTCGGCTGCACGGCCATGCCATCGAGGTGCGCCTGTACGCCGAAGATCCGCAGGCCGGCTTTCTGCCGCAAAGCGGCGACGTGGCACTGTGGCGGCCGCCCGCCGGAGCGGGCATCCGCGTCGACCACGGCCTGGCCAGCGGCCAGACCATCAGCCCCTACTACGACCCGATGATCGCCAAGATCATCGCCCACGGCGCCACGCGCGACGAGGCGCGCCGCCGCCTGCTGGGTGCGCTGCGCGCCACCCGTGTGCTGGGGCTGCCGACCAACCTGGGTTTCCTGACGGCGGCAGCCGAGCATGAAGTGTTCGCCGCCGGCGCCGCCACCACGGCCTTCATCGGACAGCACTTCGGGCCCGTGCAGTTGCAGGCCGTGGCGCCCACGAGCCGCGCGGTGGCGGTCGCCGCCGCGCTGTGCTTCGACGCCAGCGCCTACCGTGGGGCCCAGGCCGGCTGGCGCAGCAACGGGCCGGCACGCTGGCCCTTGGATCTGGCCGAGGGCGAGCGCCGGCATGCCGTGCACGTGACGGTGCAGGGGTCGGGACGCCTGTACGTCGAGCTCGACGGCGGCGTGGCGCACGACATCGAACTCGGGGCTGCCGACGGCGCCGACAGGCCGCTGTCGATCGACGGTCTGCACACCCGCGTCACCGCGGTGGCTGCCCACGACAGCCTGCACCTGGCGCTGGACGGCCGCGTCGCGAGCTTCGACGACGTGACCTACGCGCCGCCACGCGGCAGCGAGCAGGCGGCCGAGTCGACCATCAGCGCGCCGATGAACGGACGCGTGCTGGCGGTGCTGGTGCAGGCGGGCGATGCGGTCAGCAAGGGCCAGCGCCTGGCGGTGCTGGAAGCCATGAAGATGGAGCACCAGCTCGTCGCGCGGCGCGACGG
>ERZ761602.8377-NODE-8377-length-10438-cov-4.301936_pt1 | contig 10438 bp, 8 predicted proteins | sample MGYA00512165_ERZ761602 | MGnify/ENA primary metagenome ERZ761602 (study PRJEB28899, sample SAMN02445085) | bioreactor sludge metagenome | biome: EBPR sludge; isolation source: Thorneside wastewater treatment plant | place: Australia: Brisbane, Thorneside...
GACGCGCCCGCCGCGTTCACCGTCACATGGTCCAGGTGGATGCCGGTGCTGGCGTCCAGGTGCAGGGTCAGGGCGGCGCCGCTGCTGCTGAAGCTGCTGTTGCTGATCAGGATGTCGGCGTGCGCGTCCAGGGTCAGGCTGACCGGGCTGGGCGGGCTGACCGAGAGCGCAATCGAATCGGCCAGGATGTTGCCGGCCTGGGTGTTGGCGCCGGCCGTGGCGGTGGCCACGGTCACTGAATTGCCCGCATTCAGCGCTGCGGCCAGCGTGGCCACGTTCAGCACCGAGCTGTCGCCGGTGCTGCTGAAGTTGGGGCCGCCGCTGATGTTGCTGTCCGGCCCGCTGCTGACAAGGCGGATGTCATTCGGGTCCAGCAGCCACAGGCCGTTGCGGCCCTGCGCTGCCTGCAGGTTCAAGAGGCTGGGCTGCGCATCCAGCCAGCCGCCCGAGGTCTCCACGAAGCCGCCATTGCCGCCCTGCGGCCCGCCCTGGGCGCTGAAGCGGCCATGGGCGCGCGTGGCCTCGTTGCTCCACAGCCAGATCGAGCCGCCGTCGCCGGACAGCGTGGCGTCGGCACGCAGTTCAGCCTGCGGGCCCATGTAGACGGCGCGGGCATTGGGCACTGCGGCATCACGCCCGCCGGCCCCGCCGCCCACATAGATGCGGCCGCCGCCGGCCGGTGCCGAGGTGTCCGCACGGGAACCATCGAGCAGGGCCACTTCCTGGCCCAGCAGCTGGATTTCGCCGCCAGCCGCAGCAGTCTGGCTACCGGCCGCCAGTGTCAGGCGCTGGCTGGCCTGCAGCACGATGCGGCCCTGGGCATCGGTGCCGAGTGAGTCGGCCTGCACCAGGCCCTGCTGGTTGACGCTGGCGGCATGCACGTCAATGCGACCGCCGGGGGCACTCAAGTGCCCCAGGTTCAGCACCTCGCCGGCCGGCACCTCCACGCGCACCGTCAGGTTGGGCGCGCCACTGTCCACCAGCTCCACCTGCCGCGCAGCGGCCAGCTGCACCTGGCCGGCTTCGATCGAGCCCAGGTTCTCCACCCGACCGCCCAGCAGCACGATCTGCCCGCCCAGGCTGCCGCGCAGCGCAGCTTCGTTGCGCACGCTGGCGCCCTGCTCGGTGCTGAAGCGGTAGCGGCCGCGGATGAAGTCGGCATCGCTGAGGCTCAGCGTCGATGTGACGAGACTGGCCACATCCACGCGCGCACCGGCGCCGAACAGCACACCGTGCGGGTTCAGCAGCCAGACCTGACCATTCGAGCCCAAGCTGCCGAGGATCTGCGAGGGCTCATGCCCCACCACGCGGTTCAGTACCTTGGACGCGGCATGGGCCTGCTCGAAGTACACGCCGGCCCCTGGGCCGACGGAAAAGCTCTGCCAGTTCAGGATCGCGTTCGGGCTGTTGCGCACCGTGAGCTGGTTGCCCTGCTGCTGCAGCTGCGCCTGGCCTTGCTGCACCTGCAGGCCAGCGGGGAGCGTGGCGGCCAGCGCCGGCGTGCAGCACAGCGCAATAAGGGCACGGGCGAGCGGGCGAAGCGTCGGGAATGGGTTCATTTCAGTTCTCCTTTCCGCCGAAGCGGCGCGCAAAGCGCAGGAAGCGAGCGCGATCAAGTGCCACCGCAGAACCGGCTTTGCCGGGCCGCTGGTGGCGCCCCCTGGGGGGCTGAGCCTGGACACGGCCAAGGCCGCTGGCCTTGGCTGGCCCGGAGGGCGCGAAGCGCTTCGGGGGGGACATTCAGAAACGGTGATGGAGGCTGAAGTGGGCGTGCACGTCGTCGCGGCGGGTCTGTAGCGCGTCCTTCAGCGCCACCCCCACATCCAGGCGCAGCTGGGTGTCGCCCTGACCCAAGCGCAGGCCCAGGCCCAGGCTGGCCAGCTCGCAGCTGCGGCGCGTGCCCACGCAGGGCGTGTCGCCACGGTTCTGCGCCCAGCCGATGTCTGCAAACACGATGCCCTGCAGGCGCAGGCGTTCGTTGAAGCGGCTGCCCCAGTTCGGGCTCCACCACTCCAGGCTGGCCTGCAGGCCGGAGTCGCCATTCAGTTCGCGTTCCTCGTAGCCGCGCACGCTGAACTGGCCGCCCAGGCCGAAGGCCTCGGCCGGCACCAGGGCATCGGGGCTGAGCTGGCCGTTGAGCTGCAGCTCCAGGCTGCCCCAGTCGTCCAGCGGCAGGCCCAGACTGCCGCCCAGGCGCAGCAGGGTGTAGCGGCGCTTGGCGTCGGGGCGGATGGCCTCGAAATCGGCCTGGCTGCTGTCGCGCCCGCCCAGGGCCAGATTGGTCTGCAGGTTGGCGTGCACGCCCCAGCGCATGCGCTCCACGGCCTGCGCGGTGTAGCCCAGGCTGAGCGGCTGCAGGCGCACGCTGGCCCCGGCCGAACCGCAGGCGCCCGCCGGCAGGCCGGCAATGGCACAGTCGTTCAGGTAGTGGCGCTGTTCCAGCGCCAGCTGCAGGCGCTGATCGACATTGCCGGCGCGCTCCAGATAGCGGCTCAGGCGCAGGCCCAGCACGCGGCCACGGCCCGAGAAGGCCAGGTCGCCGGCCGCCGTCTGGCTGGTACCGCCGTCCACGTCAGACCAGGCCGCGTAGCCGTCCAGCGCCAGCTGGCTGGCGTAAAGCGGCTGGCGCAGGCCGGCGCTGAAGACCTTGACGGCCGAGGGCTCCTCGGGCGCGGTTTGGAATTCGGTGCTGAGCACGCGGTCGCCACCGGCGAAGTTGGCGTGCTGCCAGCCCAGCGCGGCCCGCCAGCGCCCGGTGCGCTCGCCGCCGCTGTTGTCCAGCCGGGCATGCCAGCGCGAAACCGGCTGCGGCTGCACCGTCAGCACCGCCCCCACCTGGCCGGCCTGTGCGCCCGGCTGCAGCAGTACCTGCATGGGGTTGGCCGGGTTCTCGTTGGCCAGCTGGATCTGCGCGTCCAGGCGCCGCAATTCGGGGGTGCGGCCAAGTTGCAGGGCGGGCAGGCGCGCCCGCACCGCCTCGTGCTGTTCGGGCGGCACGCCGCGCAGCTCGACGGCGCTGAGCTTGCCCTCCACCACGCGCAGTTGCACCACCCCACCGCTCAGGGTCTGCTCGGGCACGAAGGCCACCACGCCGCCCCAGCCGGCTTCGCGGTAGAGCGCCTGCAGCGCTGCGGCGGCCTCGCGCAGCCGCGCCAAGCTGGCATTGCCTTGAAAGGGCGCCAGCCGGGCCTGGATGCGCTCGGGCGCCAGCAGGGTATTGCCCTGCACATCGAAGCGCTGCACCTGCAGCGGCGGGCTGTCCGAGGCATGGGCCGCCGGTTGCGCCCCCAGCAGACAGAGCAAAACCCAGGGCAGTGCGATACGACGCATGGTCATCAAGGCCTCATTTGCCGGTTGCGGGGAGCCTGACGCGAAGCGGCAGGCTGGGGGCGCTCCCAAGGCCTGCGCAGCGGCGGGCCACCTGATCGTGACGGCTTGTTGTACGCCAGCGCCGCGCCCGCCACCTCCGGGAAGGTGCGGAGAGACAAAGCGCGTGCGGACGCGCAAGGCGATACCGCGCGGCGCAAGGCATCGGCCCCCGCCGGCTGCCTCTGGTCAGGGCCTTTGCGGGTCGTCAGCATCGCGGCCCTCATGAGGAAGCGACGGGCCGCCCCCGCGCGTCCCCGTCCCCCTTCGGGGGTGCTTTCAAGGAGCCTCCAGATGCAAAGACGACGATTCCTCTGCTGCGGCGCGCTGGCCGCCGCCGGCCTGTTCACCGGCCTGGCCGGCGCCACCGCCCACGCGCCGGATGGCGCCCACAGGCTGGCGCACCAGGCGCTGGAAGGGCTGGATGCCGGGCAGCTTTGGGATGCGCACTGCCACCTGCTCGGGAATGGAGACTCGGGCTCCGGCTGCACCCTGCACCCCTCGCTGGACCAGTGGTGGCACCCCGTGGAGTACGCCCGCAAACGCGCCATCCTGCACGGCGCCGGGGTGCCGGCCCGTGCCCCTTCAGTGGACCGCGCCTTTGTGCAGCGCCTGCTGCAGCTGGCGGAGGGCTTTCCGCCCGGCGCGCGCTGGCTGCTGTATGCCTTCGAGCAGGCCCATGACGCCAGCGGCCAGCCCTGCGCAAGCGGCAGCACCTTCCATGTGCCCAATGCCTATGCCGCCGCCGTGGCGGCGGCGCACCCGCAGCGCTTCGGCTTCGTGGCCTCCATCCACCCCTACCGGGTCGATGCCCTCGAAGCCCTGGAGCAGGCCCTGGCGCAGGGGGCGCTGGCCATCAAGTGGCTGCCCAGCAGCATGGGCATCGACCCCGCCGACCCGGCCTGCCGGCCCTTCTACGCTCGCCTGGCGCGCAGCCGCACCCCGCTCATCATTCACTGTGGCGACGAACACGCCGTGCCCGGCATGGGCCGGCAAGATTTCGGCAACCCGCTGCGCGTGCGCGCGGCGCTGCGCCAGGGCGTGCGCGTCATCGTGGCGCATTGCGCCTCGCTCGGGCGGGCGGAAGACCTGGACCGCCGCAGCGCGCCGAAGCGCCCGGCCTTCGAGCTGTTCGCCCGCCTGATGGACGAGCCCGGCTGGGAGGATTTGCTGCTCGGCGACATCTCCGCCGTCACGCAGTTCAACCGCTCGCCCGAGGTGCTGCGCACCCTGCTGACGCGGCGCGACTGGCAACCACGCCTGCTGCACGGCTCCGACCACCCCTTGCCCGGCCTGGCCCCGCTGGTGCGCTTGCCCGCGCTGGTGCGCGCCGGCCTGCTGGCCGCGCAGCAGGTGGCCGATCTGCAGGCCCTGCGCCGCCACAACCCGCTGCTGTTCGATCTGGCCCTCAAACGCAGCCTGCGCTGGCAGGGCCAGGGCTTGGAGGCGACGGTGTTCCACACCGCCCGCCACTTCGCGCCGGCATCGCCCGGCGATACCCCCCGCCTCCACACCTGAGACTCCGGGGGCCGGCCAGCGCGCGGCGAAAGCTGGCGGTGATACTGCGCCGCCCTCGTTGATGAGGCACAACGCACCAAGGAGTGACAGATGGCGACCCGCTACGTGATGCAACGCGACACCAAGGCCTGGCAGACCCAAGTTTGGTCGGCCTTCATCCTGGCGCTGATGGCCTGCGGCTACGGCGTCCTCAACATGCCCGGCACCGATGTGGACCGTGGCTTCCTGGCCATCGGACTGTTCTTCTCGCTGTTCGCCTGCTTTGCCGTGGCCAAGACCGAGCGTGACAACCGCGACGGCCAGGTGGATACGCAGGGTTGGGTGATCCTTGTGTGGGTGGCGCTGGCGGCGGCCTTCTCCATCACCGCCTGGGGCCTGTGGCGCATGACGGTGGAAGGCTGGGTCAAGAGCTATCTGCTGGTCAGCTGGCTGTTCATGGTCAGCAGCACCTTCACCCTGGCCAAGATGCTGCGTGACCGCCACGAGGCCGACCTGATGGCCCGCACCGCCGCAGCCGAGCGCGCCGAGCGGGGTGCCGCTGGCGAAGCCCGCCAAGCCTGACAAGGCCCCGTCCGAACCGCGCAGCTCGGGGAGCTGCGCGGTTTTTTTACGTCCGGGCCTTGGCCTGCAGGAAGCGCCGCTGGCGCTCCAGGGCCTCGGCGGTGGCGGCCGCCAGATGGGCTTGCAGGCGCGCCAGCGTCTGCTGCATCAGCTCCAGCTGGGCCACCAGGGTCTGGCTGGGGCTGCCCGGCCCCTGCAGCGCGCGCTGTGCGGCCGGCAGGCGCAAGAACGTGTCCAGGGCCTCGGGCAGGTAGCGCTCGGCGCAGGCACCGGGGTAGAAGGCGTCTTCGCCCACCAGCGTGGCGCGGGCCTGCGGGTTCTGGGCCAGTTCCAGCAGCTGTGCCAGGCCCTGCTTGAGGGGCAGCAGGGCTTGCAACACGGCGTCCGGCAGCTCAGGCGCGGCCCGCTCCAACTGCGCATCCAGCGCCTCCAGCACTTCCGCCCGCACCAGCGCGGGCAGCTGCACGGCAGCCCCCGTGCGCCGGCCGCGTCGCCACTGCCACAGCACCGCGCCCCAACACGACAGCCCCAGCCCCAACGCCAGGCCCAGTGCAGCCGGGCCTTGCACGAACAGGCTGGCGCTGAGCGCCGAACTGCCCACCAGGGCCAGCACCAGCACGCGCTTGCGCAGGGGTGCGCGCGCCACGGGTGTCAGCTGCGCCGCCAGCGGCACGCCCACGCGGTGGCGCGCCCGCAATTGCTGGGCGCGGCGCTGCAGGGCCTCGTTGGCGTCGGGGCCATCCGGCTCCACGCCGGCCTGGCGCAGGCGGCGCGCGGCGGTGCGCCGGTTCACGGGGCCGGAACCCACGGCAAAGCGGCTGTCCTGGGGGTCGTCGTCGGCCATACACCGAGGTGGCAGGGGGGAGGCCGGGATGATACGAAGCCCCCCTCGCCCCGGTGCCCCGGCGGCACGCGCGTAGCGGCAGCCGATACCGTCGGTGCCACACGCCGGCCGGGGTGCAGGCTGGCGTTGACGGCCCGCCGCCTGCCCGCGCAGCATCCACCGCCAACCCCTCTTCAGGAACGAGATCGAATGAAAGCCCTGCCCACCCTGCTGCGTCCTCTGGCCCTGGCCGCCAGCCTGTGCCTGCTGCTGCCCACTGCCCAGGCGCATGGCGATCTGTCCGAAGCCAGCGCGCTCTCGGCCCTGCCGGTGGCGGTGTCGGTGGCGGCGCCGGTGGTGCTGCTCTCGGGCGGTGCGGTGCTCACGGTCAAGGCCGTCGAGGCCAGCGCCGAAGGCACCGTCTGGGTGGTGGAACGCGCCAGCGACGGCGTGCGCGCCAGCATCCGCTTCAGCGGCCAGCTGGCGCAATCCGCGCTGCTGACGGCGGGCACGGTCATCACCGTCACCGCCATCTCGGCTGGCCATGTGCTCTCGGCCGCCGGGCAGGCCATCGCCTTCGTGCCCAGCGCGGTGGGCGAGGCCCTGCTGCACCACGAACCCATCACGCGCTGAACACCATGTTGAAAGCCCTGGTTCTGACCCTGGCCCTGCTGGCCGGCGCGGCCCATGCCGGCCGCAGCTGCGAGCCCCAGCCCCCACAAGTGGAGGGGGTGACGCGCGGCCTGGAGCTGGCCGAGCGCACCGCCCGCGCGCTGGATGCCAGCGGCGCCGAGCTGGTGGTGCTGGCCCGTGCCGGGCAGGACTTGAGCGCGCACGGCCTGCGCTGGTCGCACCTGGGCTTTGCCTACCGGCTCAGCCCGGCGAATGAGCAGGCGCCCGGCACCTGGCGCGTGGTGCACAAGCTCAACGACTGCGGCAGCGACCGCGCCGGCCTGTACCGCCAGGGCCTGGGCGAGTTCTTCCTGGACAGCCCGCACCGCTACGAGGCCGTGTTCGTGCCCCTGCAGGGCCAGGCCGCCGAGCAGCTGGCGCCGCTGCTGCGCGACAACCAGGCCGTGCAGCGCCTGCACCAGCCGCGCTACAGCCTGGTCAGCTACGCCTGGGGCACGCGCTACCAGCAGAGCAACCAGTGGCTGCTGGAGACCTTTGCACTCATCGAACCCGGCGTGCGCGACCGTGAGACGGCGCAGGCCTGGCTCAAGCTCAAGGGCTTTAGGCCCAGCCGGCTGCACATCAACGCCGTGACGCGGCTCGGCGCCCGCGTAACCCGCGCCAATGTGGCCTTCGACGACCACCCCAACGCTCAGCGCTTTGCCGGCCGCATCGACACCATCGGCGCCGACGCGGTGCTGGACTGGCTGCAGCAGAACCGCTTCGGCGGCCCCCCTGTTTACGTGCGCTAAACGCCGCCGCTGAGCGGCACTCCCCACCATGACGCTCTATGCCCTCAAACCCCGCTTCCAGCGGGGCTTGCGCCCCGCCGTGCGCCGGTTGGCCGCCGCCGGTGTCACGGCCAACCAGGTCACCGTGCTGGCCGCCCTGCTGTCCGTGGCCCTCGGCCTGGCCCTGTGCGTGCTGCCGCGCGCCGCCTTTGCGCTGCTGCCCCTCTGGCTGCTGCTGCGCATGGCGCTGAACGCGGTGGACGGCATGTTGGCGCGCGAGCACGGCCAGCAGAGCCGCCTGGGCGCCTACCTGAACGAGCTGGGCGATGTCATCAGCGACGCCGCGCTGGCCCTGCCGCTGGCCTTCATCGCGCCGTTTCAGCCACCGTGGGTGGCGGCCTTCATCTTCCTCAGCCTGCTGAGCGAATTTGCCGGCGTGTTGGGCGACACACGCCGCTACGACGGCCCGCTGGGCAAGAGCGACCGCGCGCTCGTGCTCGGGGCCCTGGGGCTCTGGATTGCGCTGAGCCCCGAACTGCCCGGCCGGCTGGCGGGCCTGATGCCGCTGCTCTGCGCCCTGTTGCTGCTGACCACCGTGAACCGTGTGCACCAAGACCTGAAGGCCACGAAGGGAGCTTGACGATGGACTACCCCACCACCCGGCCCGAACACCCGGGCCAGTTCCAGACCCATGACGGCCAGCACCTGTTCTACCGGCACTGGCCCGCCCAGGGGCCGCGCCAGGGCGCGCTGCTGCTGCTGCACCGCGGCCACGAGCATTCAGGCCGCATGGCGCACCTGGCCGACGAGCTGAACCTGCCAGGCTTCGACGTGTTCGCCTGGGACGCCCGCGGCCATGGCCGCTCGCCCGGCGCGCGCGGCTACAGCCCGGGCGTGGCCTGCTCGGTGCGCGATCTGCAGGACTTCGTGCAGCACCTGCAGCAAGCCCATGGCGTGCCGGCGAACGAGCTGGTGGTGGTGGCGCAGTCGGTGGGTGCCGTGCTGGCCGCCACCTGGGTACATGACTACGCGCCGCCGCTGCGCGGCCTGGTGCTGGCCGTGCCGGCCTTCCAGGTCAAGCTCTACGTGCCCTTCGCGCGCCCCGGCCTGCGGCTCCTGCGCCGGCTGCGCGGCGAGTTCTTCGTCACCAGCTATGTGCAGGCCGGCCAGCTCAGCCAGGATCCGCAGCGCGTGGCCAGCTACCAATCCGACCCGCTGATCACCCGCCCCATCGCCGTGGGCATGCTGCTGGGCCTGTACGAGGCCGCCGCGCGCGTGGTGGCCGATGCCGCCGCCATCCAGGTACCCACGCAGGTTCTGGTGGCCGGGCGCGACTGGGTGGTGCACGAGAAGCCGCAGCGCCGCTTCTTCGAGCGCCTGGGCAGCCCGGTGAAGGAGCTGCGCGTGCTCGAAGGCTTCCGCCACGACCTGCTGGGCGAACGCGAGCGCGCGCGCGCGCTGGCCGAGGTACGCCGCTTCGTGCTGGCCCGCTTTGCCGCCCCCTTGCAGCGGCCCTGCCTGCGCCTGGCCGACCGCCAGGGCCCCAGCCATGCCGAGGCCCAGGCCCTGGCGCAGCCGCTGCCGCTGGCCAGCCCGCGCGGCGCCTGGTGGGCGCTGGTGCGTGCGAACCTGCGCCTGGGTGCCTGGCTGTCCGAAGGCCTGCGCCTGGGCCGCCGCACTGGCTTCGACTCCGGCTCCACGCTCGACTACGTCTACCGCAACCAGGCCCAGGGCCGCAGCGGGCTCGGCCGCCTGATCGACCGCGTGTATCTGAACTCGATCGGCTGGCGCGGCATCCGCCAACGCAAGCGCCATGTCGAGGAGCTGCTGCGCCAGGCGATGGCGCGCCTGCAAGCCCAGGGCGAGCGCGTGCGCCTGCTCGACGTGGCCGCCGGCCATGGCCGCTATGTGCTGGATGCGCTGGAGGCCCTGCCCGCGCAGCCACGCCCCGAGGCCATCCTGCTGCGCGACTACTCGGCCCTGAACGTGCAGGCGGGCGCCGAGCTGATCCGCACGCGCGGCCTGCAGGACATCGCGCGCTTCGAGCAGGCCGATGCCTTCGACCCCGCCAGCCTGGCGCAGGCGCAGCCGCGCCCCAACCTGGCGGTGGTCTCGGGCCTGTACGAGCTCTTCCCCTGCAACGAGCAGGTCGGCCGTTCGTTGGCCGGCATCGCGCAGGCGCTGCCGCCGGGCGGCTACCTCGTCTACACCGGCCAGCCCTGGCACCCGCAGCTGGAGCTGATCGCACGCGCGCTCACCAGCCATCGCCAAGGCCAGGCCTGGGTGATGCGCCGGCGCAGCCAGGCCGAGATGGACCAGCTGGTGCGCGAGGCCGGCTTCGAGAAGCTGGACCAGCGCGTGGACGAGTGGGGCATCTTCACCGTGGCCTTGGCACGCCGGGTGGCCGCGTGAAGCCAGCCCTGCAACAAGCGCTGCACGGCCTGCGCGTTGAACTGCTGCTGCTGGCCAGCGCGCTGCTGCTCGGCCTGATCCTGCTGGCCTGGCTGCCCGAGCTGGCACTGCCGGCCCAGGCTGCGCTGCTGGCCAGCGCCCTGGCGCTCAGCTATTTCGCACTGCGCCTGGGCCTGGACGCCTGGGTGCTGCGCCGCTGGCTGCGCGCCACTGATTTGCCCCAGGCCCTGCAGGCCTTTGACGACACCTTGCGGCGCTGGCGCCTGCGGCCCGCGCCGGCACGCGGTCTGCCCGAGCGCTTGCACGGCCTGGCGCGGCTGCGCCGCCGTGCCCTGCTGCTGCTGGCGCTGCACAC
>ERZ761602.8378-NODE-8378-length-10438-cov-3.895888_pt1 | contig 10438 bp, 8 predicted proteins | sample MGYA00512165_ERZ761602 | MGnify/ENA primary metagenome ERZ761602 (study PRJEB28899, sample SAMN02445085) | bioreactor sludge metagenome | biome: EBPR sludge; isolation source: Thorneside wastewater treatment plant | place: Australia: Brisbane, Thorneside...
GAAAGGATCTGTGCCGCACACGCCCGCAAGCACGGGAGTCCGCTTGACGATCGTAAGCACTTCACCCGCCATATCCATGACGATCGCATTTGCATCGCCGTAGGGCATGAGGCCGGCGAGCGAACCGCGCCCCGCCATGCGGTAGCGGCCCGAGTTATAGATGACAATTAGATCGACGCCGCCTTCTTCTTCAAATTTGGCGCTGATACCCGTTCCGGCGCCCGCACCGATAATCGGTATGCCGGTTTCGACCAGATGATGCAGGTGCGCAAGGATATCGATTCGTGATTTTCGCATCTCGTCCCTTTCGTCGAATGGGGGTACACCGGCAATGTGCCCGGAGCGGCCAATTCCGCGTAATCGTCCTGCAATCGGGCTTAATGAGTCAATAGCATGGGCAGTGGTAAGATCGGTGGATGAAATTTACGATCAAACCAGTTGAGACTCGGGACGAATTGCGCATGGCGACGGACCTGATGGTCGGCGTGCATACCAACGGCGACTTGGCCGCAACACGCTGGCTGGAAGACGCATCGTGGCGCTATCCCGCGTACCGGACAGAGCACACGCGCATTGCGACACGCCGTGGCGAGGTGCTGGGGGCGCTCCGGCTTACCACCGACACCGTGCGCATCGGCGAGGCGCGCCTGAAGATGGGAGGGCTTGGCTGGGTGGCGACTTCGCCGCGCCACCGGAAGCGCGGGGTAGGCCGCAGGTTGATCGAAGATACGCTTGCGTACATGCGAACCAACGGCTACCACATTTCGATGCTGTTTGGCATCCCGAATTTCTATCATCGTTTCGGATTCATTACGTCGCTGACTGACTACACCATACTGATGACCACGTCGGAAGCTTTGACGTTCGAGAATCCGTTCAAGCCGAGCTTTGCCAAACCGGGCGAGGTGCCGCTGATTCAACGCATGCACAATGCGAACGATGCGAATGCCGTTTGCTCGCTGGTGCGCACTACGGCGCACATGCACAACAAGTGGGGGCGCTGGAGTAAATGGCGGTTGTTGAAAGATGAACAAGGCAGGGCACACGCCTATTTATACGCAATAGCCGAAGGCGACTGCCTGTATGTAATCGAGGCCGGGGTCAGCGATATTGGCGTCTGCGCGGCGGTGGTGCGCGCCGCAGGCGTGATGGCCAAGGCTGACGAATTGGCGTCGATACGTTTTTGCGTCCCGCCCGCGAACCCGATAGCCCGGTTTCTGGCGCAGTTTCCGTCGGTTCACGAGGCCCATGTAGAACGCGATGGCGGCGGCATGATGGCGTGCATCAATATTGGCGAGACGCTGGAGTCCATGATCCCGGAATGGGAAAGCCAGCTTGCAAAGAGCGCGGCGATTGGGCTGCGCACAGATTTCACACTTGTGGTTGATCGCGTTCCGTTCCGCATTCGCGCGAACCGCGGCGCGATTGATGTGGCGGCGACTGCCGGGACAAGCAAGATCAGTTTGAAGTCCACGGACTTGATGCACTTGTTGACGGGCTATCGATATCCGTCGGACATTCTGGACGAGCGGCGCTGTCTCGTCACCACGGACGCCCGCGCGCTATTCAATGCTATTTTTCCTAAGCGTCACCCGTATGTTTGGCGGTTCGATCGGTTCTAAGACCAAGTCTTAACACCGAGAGGTAGTTTGCGGGGACGCTGCACGCGCCACCCGTTTGGCAAATGCCCGCTACAATCGCGATCGGAGATGCTTGTATACTGCTTTCGAGTTCAAGCCACCAGGTTTTCGAAAGGACAGATCCATGCCGTTTCGAACGATGACAACGATATCGACCTTTGCGGCAATTCTTGTGACCGGACTGGTGTACGCCGCTGCACCCGAATCGCAATCATTGTTCGACGGCAAAACTTTTGACGGTTGGGAAGGAAATCTCACCGCGTTTCGCGTTGAGGATGGCGCGATAGTGGGCGGCTCTTTGAATGAAAAGATCGTGCGCAATGAGTTTCTCTGCACGACGCGCGAATACGGCGACTTTGAATTGCGGGTGACGTTTAAGCTACTGGGAGAAGGCGTGAACGCGGGGGTGCAGTTTCGCACCAAACGAATACCAAACCATCACGAAGTATCTGGCTATCAGGCTGATATGGGTCAAGGATACTGGGGTTGCCTTTATGACGAATCGCGGCGCAATAAGGTGCTAGCAGGTCCTGAAAAGGAAAAGATTGCAAAGATTGTCAAAGAGAATGACTGGAACGAATACGTCATTCGTGCTGAAGGCAAGCGCATTCAGCTTTGGCTGAACGGCACCAAAACGGTCGATTACACCGAGACGGACGACAGCGTCGATCGCAAAGGCGTGATTGCGCTGCAAATTCACAGTGGCCCGCCGAGCGAGGCATGGTACAAGAATATTTCGATTCGGGAACTCTCGAAGTAGGGTAAGCGCTCCGCGCCAAAATCAGCTCTCCACACAAGGTATCTCGCATGATTTCAGTATCGCGTAGAGGGTTTCTTCAATCCGGGGCGAGTTTGGCGGCGGGCATGTTGATTGCCGATGCGGCAACCTGCGAGACGATAAAGAAGCCCAATATTGTGCTTATGCTTGCCGACGATTTGCGGCCCGATGCAATCGCGGCTCTCGGCAATACCGTTGTGAAGACGCCGCACTTTGACGCGATTATCAATCGCGGCCACGTGTTTCGGCGTGCGTACACGATGGGGTCCATGGTGGGCGCGGTGTGCCTGCCAAGTCGCACGATGCTGCTGACGGGTAAATCGCTGTTTCGCGCGAATGGAGAGCCCAGTGGAGATGACCCCGCGACGTTTACGTTTCCGCGCGCGATGAAAGAGGCAGGATACGCGACGTTTCACGCGGGTAAGTTTGGGAACTCTCCGAAAAAGGTGACAGCCGAGTTCGACGTGACGCTTGATCCCGGCCAGGCCGGTGACATCGCGGACGCAGCAATTGCGTTTATTAAACAACATGCGGGCACTGCCAAGTTCCTGTATCTTGCCGGGCCCGAGCCGCACGATCCGCAATATGCGCCGGAGTCATTTTACGCGCAGTACAAACCGGACGACATGCCGTTGCCGGAACGTTTCGCGCCATACCAACCCTTTGACAACGGCGAGATGACCGTGCGCGACGAGATGACGCTGCCTTTTCCGCGCACGCCAGAGGACATTCGAAAGAAGCTCGCGCGCTACTACGCGTCTATCGCGTATTTGGACGCGGAGTTTGGCCGTGTTGTGCAGGCATTGAAAGACGCCGGCGAATACGACAACACCATCTTTATTTTAAGCGCTGATAACGGACTGTCGCTAGGCGATCACGGTCTCTTGGGGAAGCAGAACCTGTATGAATGCGGCGGCATGCACGTGCCGCTTGTGTTTGCCGGACCTGGGATTCCGAAGGGGGAAAGCCAGGCACTCACCTATTTGATGGACTTGTTTCCGACTGTCTGTGATTTCATCGGGGCGCCGATTCCCGGCAATGTAGAAGGCAGAAGTATCGTGCCGGTAATTTCAGGCGCAACGACCTCAGTGCGAGAGACGCTGTTCACGGGATATCGGAATGGGCAACGCGCTATCACCGATGGCCGCTGGAAGCTGATTCGGTATCCGCTGATCGACAAGACGCAACTCTTCGATCTCGAAAGCGATCCGCGCGAACAGAACGATCTCGCTCAGGTTCGCGAACATGCGGATCGCATTGAAAGTTTGCTCTCGAAGCTTGCCCAAACGCAGGCTGAGTATGCGGATCCCGCGCCGCTTCGCGTCGAGGCTCCGCGGCCAGCAGCGTGGTCGCCCGATAAACTCACGCCGGAACAACTGAAATATCAAAAAGAAGAGACTGCACGATCGAGCGGCGCTGCTTCCAAATAGCGCTCGCTACCGACGGCGACGATCCGTTCTTGACGTTGGATCAGTCCCAGATGGATGCAAGGATTTCGTACGACCGCAACCGCGCCGCATGGTCGTAGATGGCGGATGCGACCATCACTTCATCAACTTTGGTTTGTTCGATAAAACCGGTGAGCTTTGCCCGAACGGTTTCGCGCGAACCCGTGAACGCATAGGTGAGCATATTCGACGCCTGGGCCTTCTCGAAAGGCGACCAATACGTATCTATATCGTCCAGTGGCGGTTTCAGCCGCGTTCTCGTGCCGCGCACAAGATTCGTGAATTGCTGCTGGATAGACGTAAAAAGTCGCGTAGCGTCCGCGTCGGTGTCAGCAGCTACTACGCTTACGCCGGCCATGGCATATGGTTTGTCGAGATGCGCGGAGGGGCGAAAATCTTCGCGATAGACTTGGAGCGCCTGCTGCAACGCGGCCGGCGCGAAGTGTGACGCGAATGCATACGGGAGGCCTAATTGTGCGGCGAGCTGCGCGCCGAAGAGGCTCGAACCGAGTATCCACAGCGGCACGTTTGTGTCAGTGCCAGGTACGGCCTGAACAGTTTGGCCGGGCTGCAATGGCCCCAGAAGTGCCTGCAGTTCGAGTACGTCTTGCGGAAATGTATCCGCGCCCGCGGGATTACGGCGTAGTGCGCGCGCTGTGACTTGATCCGTTCCCGGCGCGCGGCCTAATCCGAGATCGATTCGATTTGGGTAAAGCGACGCCAGCGTGCCGAACTGTTCGGCGATGATCAGTGGCGCATGGTTCGGTAGCATGATTCCGCCAGCGCCAACGCGGATTGTGCTGGTGCCGGCGGCGATGTAACCGATAGCGACGGCGGTCGCCGCGCTGGCAATTCCGATCATGTTGTGGTGTTCTGCCAGCCAAAATCGTTTGTACCCGAGCCGTTCGGCGTGGCGCGCCAGATCGAGCGAGTTTCGGAGCGCATCGCCAGGCGTGGAGCCTTCGGATACGAATGCGAGGTCAAGTATCGATAAGGGGCGCATTACCTGTTGTGTCCTTTGATGCTAATAAGCGAACGATGCCATAGCGGGTAAACATCCGGAGCCTGGCTGAATATTCTGGCGCGGTACAAATCATTCTATGCATTTACAGCGTCTCCCCGAACGGAGTGAGGGTTCTACTTCGTCGGCAGAGCGCGATGGTCGAAACGGTAAGGACTACGACGATCGGTTTCGCGGTTGAGCGCGTTGTGAAAGGTAGTAGATTCCTCGCGCAGCTGGGAATGACTCTGGTTGCGGGCTTTTTCGTGCGGTACGTCGTTATGGACGGCATGACTGCTTGTTGAGGATGCTGCGCCGCTGCGGTATCCTCATAGCATCTGCGGACAATGCTCTAATTCGGGCCAAGGGGTGCATCATGCGTAAATCCATCGTCGCTTTGCTATCACTGTGCGTGCTGTTTGTCGGTACCGCCGTCGCTGCCGATCTACCGGGGCAGGGCGACGACGCCGGAAAGACGGTCATCTATCGAGATACATGGGGCGTGCCGCACATCTATGCGCCGACGGCTGAACAGGGCATGTACGCCATGGGCTGGGCCCAGGCGGAAGATAGGCCTGAGGAATTATTGAAGAACCTGTTGCGCGGTGCTGGAGAGATCGCGAGCGTCGATGGCGAAGCAGCGATTGGGACCGACAAGATTGTGGCGATGTGGGACTTGTACAACGATTGCAAGCGGAACATCGACAAAGTGGCTCCCGAAGTGCGCAAGCTCACGCAGGCGTATGTCAGCGGCGTCAACGACTACTACAAGCAGAATCCATCCGCAAAACCGGCTTGGTGGGGCGATCGTCAGGCAGATGAGGCAATGGTGATGTCGTTTGGGCGTATCTTCCTGCAGAACTGGTCTTTCGACGACGGTTTTGACGATTTGAAACGCGGGGGAATCGAGCCGGGCACGTTCCGCATGAGCCGTGGTTCCAACCAATGGGCCATCGCGCCAGAACGCAGCGCATCCAAAGTGCCGATGCTCTATATCGATCCCCATCTGGGTTGGACGGGGATCACGCGCTTCTGGGAGTTCAGAATACATGCAGGCAACCTGCACGGCAGCGGATTCTCACTTCCGGGGCAGTTGTTCGTGGGCCTCGGTCACAACGAGAACGTTGCCTGGGCAATGACAACAGGTGGACCCGATACCGCCGACGTATATGAGTTGACCCTGAAAGAAGACGATTCGACCAAATACCTTTACGATGGCGAATGGCGGTCGCTCAAGGTTCGCAAAGTCATGCTGGGGGTAAAGGACGGCAATCCCGTTGAGTACACCGTTTATGAATCGCATCACGGACCGATAGGCGCGATAGAGAACGGAAAAGCGTATGCAGTGAAGTCTGCCTATTTCGATTCCGTGGAAGGCAGCGAAGCGTGGTATGAATTTAATCGCGCTAAAAACTACAAGGGAATCAAGAAAGGTCTTGCGGGGACGCATATGTTTCCGCAGAACGTGATGGTTGCGGATACGTCCGGGAATATCTACTACCAGCGCACGGGCCGCGTTCCGATTCGGGCCGCGGGTTATGAGTGGTCGAAGCCGGTTGACGGATCCACATCAAAGTCGGAGTGGTTGGGCATCCATCCTGCCAAGGACCATTTACAGGTGCTGAATCCGCCGCAGGGCTACATGCAGAATTGCAATATTCCGCCCGATTCGATGATGGTGAACAGCCCTTTCAAAGTGGATCCGGCTCGCCCCTATCTTTTTGCCGATCTGAGTCACAACCCCTCGCGCGACGGCTGGTCCAATACGCGTGGCGCACGCGCGGTTGAGTTATTACACAATGATTCGGAAGTGACAGTCGAAGAGGTTCTCGCATACGCGGTTGACGCAAAGTTGTACGGCGCAGACCGTTGGTTGGAAGCATTGAAGCAGGCGGACCAGGCGCTTGGCGGTGAAGTGCGCAAAGATCCGGCGATGTCCGCTGCGCTTGATGAATTGCTTGCGTGGGACAGCGAGCTGCTTCCAGAGTCCAAAGGCGCGCTCAAGTACTACTATTGGCGTCGACAGGCGGAGAAGGATGCGAACGATATCTATAACGCGTTGCGCAAGCGCATCAACAATTTTCGCGCTCCCTTGGGCGTCCCGAGCAGTCCTGTCGCACTCGACGAGAATGAAAAGAAGGCGCTCATAACCGCCTTCGCAAATGGCATGGCCGACTTGAAGTCTGACTTTGGATCGTTGGACAAAGTCTATGGCGATGTATTCCGCGTGGGTCGCGGCGAAAAGTCGTTTCCCTGTGGTGGTGGCGGCGATGGTGGCTTGGATATGACGACGCTGCGCAACGTTAGCTATAGCCAGGAGCGTGAAGATCACACGCGCTGGGGGCGCGGCGGTCAGACTTCCACGCAAATCGTAGTGATGAGCAAGCCCGTGAAAAGTTGGACGTACGTGCCGCTGGGTCAGAGTGACGATCCGGCCTCGCCGCACTACATGGATCAAGCCGAAAAACTGTTCAGTAAAGGGCGGCTGAAAGAATCGTGGTGGACGCCAGAGGAGTTGGCGAAGAATGTGGCGAAGCGCACTGTAATCGCCGAGTAAGCGGGACCTGTACGGACGGTTCGCGCTACCAGAATTGCCGGTTAATCCTGGGTGCGCAACCGGTACCACGTGTCGCCGGCTTTGAATACGATTGTTTCTTTCGCGGCGAATACTTCGGCGAACTCTGCATGGGCCTTTAACACTTCACTTGCGTCGGCTGTGCCGCGCACAAGTGGGGTCACGGCTTCCGTCTTGTAGCCGCGTTCGTAGAAGGCCCCTTCCCGCAGTTCGAAGACGCGATTCGACAATCGAAGCACCGGGGGCAGGAATGGCATCGATCGCTCCGGTCTGCCCGCGCTGGTCGCCGCTGCGTCGGATTGTTGTTTTCTGGGCGCTGGCGCACGCTCCGACGCCTCGCTGTTTTTCGAGGGTGCAGACATCGCCTGACCGACAGCTTGATCCGCTGGTGCCGGTGGGGGCGGCGAAGCCGGCGCGGAGACACTCATTTCACGGCCTCTCGATGTCCTGATTTCGCGTTTTTCTGAAGGCAGCGGCTCAGGTTCGGCTGCTGGTGTAGGGGCCTCGGCCTCCGCTTCCGTTTTCATCTCACGAATTTCTACCCCAGCGATCGCTGGCGCCGCTTGTTCTGGTGCGGCCTCCGAAGCTGGAGGCGGAGCTGGCATGACAACAGAATCAGCGGCGACGCCCGCCGATGCTTCGGGCATTGGAGCAGAGTCGTGCAGCGCTACCTTCGCGACGTCGTCGCTCCGTTCCGGAGCCGCTGCGGCTGCGGCTGCGGGTGCAGTCATTTCTGCGGAATCGCCGGTGTAGCCAAGTGCCTGCAGTTCCTCGACCGCATTTTCGGATGCACGCGTCGCTTCATCCTTGGCAAGCCCCTGCGGTAAGGATTCGGTAGGTCGCGAGGCCGGATAACTCTCCGGCGCGCTGGCAATCTGCATTGAATCGGAGGCCGACTGCATCCTGTTAACAAGGAACGCGGCTGTAACGAGTAGCGTGGCCGCGATGGCGACGAGGGGCCAAACGTTTCGTCGCGCATGACGTTGCTTCAGCGAAACTACCTTGGGCCGAATACGCTCGCTAACCGCGCTTTCGAAGTTATCGGGCGTTTGCGGTCGCGGCAACGCGCGATACAGATCGTCCACCCGCTTGAGGCTGTCCAACTCGCGCAGCAATTCCGCATCCTGCGACAACATCGCTTCGATCTCCGCGCGTTCGTCCGCGGCAAGTTCACCATCCAGCAAGGGGGAGAACTGGTCTCGTATTTCATCGCGGTTCATATGCCGAACTCAATCATGTCGTAGCGCGATCACAGGATCGCATGTTCCCGAAGTCGTTCACGGAGCATCTGTCGCGCCTGGTTCAGGCGAGATTTTACGGTGCCTACAGGGCACCCCATGACTTCAGCGATTTCCTCGTAACTCAAGTCTTCGAACGTTCGCAGTACGAATGCGAGTCGATAGTGCTCCGGCAATTCGCCCAGGCAAGCCTGCAACAGGGCCTGTGTTTCACTGGCAATCGCGCTGTCTCGCGGCGAATGTTGCGCGTCGTGTGAGTCCGCGAGGCCGGGCGTATTTTCGTGCAGCGCCTCCAGCGAGATGCCTTTGTCGCGTCCCATTCGAGAGCCGTCGCGCAGTCGGTTCCGCGCGAGATTCGCAGCGATGCTATAGAGCCACGTGTACACCTGCGCTGCGCCGCGGAAACTGTCGATGCTGCTGTAAGCGCGCACGAACACCTCCTGGCTGACGTCCAGCGCGTCTTCCCGGTTTCCCAAGAATCTATAGGCCACGTTGTAGACGCGGTCCTTGTACCGGCGCACGATCTCATCGAACGCCGACGGGTCTCCCTTGCGGCACTCTTCAACGAGCCCGGCATCGGTATGGGCGCGCGCTTCTCGAAGCAGGACCACGACCGTTTCTCGCTCCAGCGCCGCAAATTCGGCGCGTTTACTCGTCGCACGTAAGTTTAGACACCAGAAGCTCGCGCAGGTTCACGCTCTTTGCGCGGTTCGGGCAGCCATTCATTAGTTTAACACGTCCAATTCTCCGGTGTGAAAGCGGTGCAAGGCTTTGATACCCTATGGCGCTACGATTCGGGAGGCGATACGTGACTGCACACGTTGACGAAAGTGAAGTGCCAACAATTCGGCGGCGCATGCCTCCGGGGACCACCCCTGGCACGATCAGTGTCGATCCACAGGCACCCAAACCCACGATTTCCGTGATGGCGTTTGGACCGGCTGGAATGATCGAGAAATGCTTGGCCGAACCGCATGAAGTGGCGGAGCTCATTCAGGAATGGCCCGTCATTTGGATAAATGTGGATGGCCTCGGCGACAAGGACGTGATTCAACAGTTCGGCACCATGTTTGAACTCCACCGGCTCGCGCTGGAAGACGTGGTTAACGTCCATCAACGTCCCAAGGTTGAAGACTACGAAGAATATCTCTTCTTCGTCGCGCGGATGGTATACCAAGATACGAGCATCGAGACCGAACAGCTCAGTATGTTTATCGGCGAACAGTTCGTGCTTACGTTTCAGGAGCGCCCCGGTGGCGACTGCTTTTCGCCGGTGCGTGAACGCATTCGCAAGGGCGCGGGCCGCATTCGAATGAACGGTGCAGGCTTTCTCGCGTATTCGCTCATCGACGCATTGGTTGACGCCTATTTTCCAATCATAGAATGGTTTGGCGATGAATTGGAAACGCTGGAAGACGAGGTGCTCGATCGCCCCGTGCGTTCCACCGTGACCAAGATTCACCATGCGCGGCGCGATTTGTTGATATTGCGAAGGGCCATCTGGCCGCTCCGGGAAGCAATCAATGCGATATTGCGCGACCAATGTGCGACATTTAATCCGGAAACCCGGGTGTATTTTCGCGATTGCTATGATCATACGATTCAGATTCTCGATTTGGTTGAGGCATACCGCGAATTGGTCTCCGATTTGATGGACGTTTACCTTTCCTCTATTAGCGCAAAACTGAACGAAGTCATGCGGGTGCTCACGGTCGCATCCACGATTTTCATGCCAATGACTTTTGTTGCGAGCATATAC
>ERZ761602.8379-NODE-8379-length-10438-cov-3.773765_pt1 | contig 10438 bp, 8 predicted proteins | sample MGYA00512165_ERZ761602 | MGnify/ENA primary metagenome ERZ761602 (study PRJEB28899, sample SAMN02445085) | bioreactor sludge metagenome | biome: EBPR sludge; isolation source: Thorneside wastewater treatment plant | place: Australia: Brisbane, Thorneside...
GACCTGCATGGTCCGGTGAATCTCGCCGCGCCCCATCCCCTCACCAACGCCGACATGATGGCGGTGCTGCGGCGCGTGTCGAAAAGGGCGGTCGGCCTGCCTGCGGCGGAATGGATGATCGAGCTCGGCGCGTTTTTCCTGCGCACGGAAACCGAGTTGATCATCAAGAGCCGGCGGGTGATCGCCGGCCGGCTCCGCGAGGCCGGTTTCAAATTCCAGTTCGAGCAACTGGAAGCCGCCGTGCGCGAACTGGAGTCGCGGCTGAACGCCAAGTCTTGATATTCAAAGCGGCCCGTGCTTTAAGTCGCTTATAGAAAATCAATCAGACGGAATTTTCTGGGCAGTTGATTGAGGAACCCGATGTGGTTTGTTTGTCAGAACTACATCTGGAACTGGAAGTTCAATGTAATAACTATCCATAGCCTGCGCCCCCATGTTGCCAATTATTCTAAAACCAGTAGGGTATGTTCGCGCGACTCGACGTGCGAGAGAAAATTTGATCTGATCAATGCTGATTTCATCGACGTAAAATAGAATCTCGTACTTGCCCACTTTGATGGACCGCATACTCCTGAGTTGAAAATACAAATTGCCATTTCCAAAATAACTATTGTTCTGGTCGTCGCGGACAACAACCCGATATGTTGTGTGATGAACCCCGTTTGTATCTTGTAAGATTGGAGAAAATTGAATGCGCACCAAGTCGTTTGTACTGGGACCAACCGATTGTTGAGTAACCGCAATGTTTTTGCCCATGCTTAACCCGCGCCAGACATATTCCACATCAAGCGGAAGTTTGCGGTAAAAGTCTTCAGTAAATTCTACCGCCTGTAGCCATTGTGCCTTCATGTTTTCGAATTGCGGCAAGAACTCGTTTCTGACCTTCACATCTGATTTCATATTGGTAGCCAGATCAAAATGAGTGCTTGAATACACTGACCACCCGAATAGCTTAAACAGCCCTCCCGCGACACCAACGATAACAACAGCCACAATCGTGGCGCCCCATAGAAAGCCCCTCCTAAAGGGATGGTCGTTTGCCAATTGTTGGATCAATTGGTCAATCTTCTGATCAGGCACTTTGTCAGCACATGAAGAAGCCGGAATTTTGTCCGGTTCACGCAAGCTAAAGTTTTGCAGTGCGTTGGGCTTTTTGGTGCTTTTGCGGCTTTTATGTCCCATACCGTTTTAGAACGTCTAACACATTCGAAAATGGGGAGCTAGGGAGATTCTGCCGCCCGGCATTCCTCGATCAACCGGGTGTACGTCTGCTCGGCGTGATCGTAGGCGGTATGGAAGTCGGCGATCTCGTTCTGGCCCATGAAACGGAGCTTCTGGGTGCGGCATTGCTTCACCCCGGCGAGACACCACTCGGCGCTCTTCACCGACGCGCGGATTGGCTGTCCGCCGACCTCGATAAAGATCGGGTTGGTGTGTGAAGACGGCAGGATGCGCAACGCCACCCAACTGCTCTTCTCGATCGGCACGTCGAAGCTGATGTCCGCCAGATCGCCATCGGCTTCGATCTCCTTGCGCGCGACCGGGTAGCCGTTGACGATGACCTCGACCGGCACTTTGCGCGTTTCGCCGATGCGCGCCCATTCGACACTCCAGAACGGCCGCGTGCCGGGCCCGCCCCACGGCGGCTGGGCGTCGGCGCGTTTGTTGAAGTGCCGATTCATTTGTTCAGGCAACATGGCGGCGACCTTGGCTGAGAGCTTCACGTTGCCGGCCCTCGCCAGTCGCAGCGTGCTGTCGCCCACGCCCATGAGCTGTTCATTCGCCTGGAAGTCGAGCAAGTGGCTCTTGCCGTCGCCGACGTAATTGCGTCCCGCGCGGATGCCCTCGCACCAGTCCTCGTAATTCAGTTCGCCGTCGAGCTTCACGTAGCTGCGACCGAGTCCCACGCGTTCGCCGTAGATGCAGGGGAAGTCCGTCTCGCCGCTGATGCGCGTGCGAAAGCCGACGTTCAATGTGTGATACCAGATGTTCAACTCCCAGACGTACGGGGTGTCCACGGTGGAAATGAAATCGACGGCCGGCACCAGTTCGCCGGCCGGGCCGGGCACCTGGTGCGTGACATCGACGATGTACTCATTCGCGCCGATGCCGTCGAAGGGCGGCACCTCGTAGTTGGGCAGTTCGGTGGACTTCACCGCCAGGCCCCAGCCGGAATGCGCCGGCCCGGCGAGCGCACCCTGGGCCTTGGCCCACTTGAGCGTGTTCAAGCCCAGCTTCGGCCAGTGGTGTTTCGAATCGCCGCCGGGATACATCTGGTCCTTGAGCTGGAGCAGGCAGAGGTGTCCGCTCTCGTGCGAGCCGAAGCCCGACACCTCGATGTCGTAACGCAGGAGGTAGGGATACTGGGAGACCACGTCGTCCTTGCCGGTGAAAAACTGCTTCTGATAATCGAAACACGGCCCCCAGGTCAGGTTCGCGCCGACCTTCAAGTCCTCGCCCATGATGTGCCGCTGCATGTCCGGCGCGTGAACACCCTCCGTCGGGCTTGCGTAATGCGCGCAACCGGCCGCGTGAATGTGGTGATCCCCCGACCACCAGCCCCGCAACGAAGGATCGATCCAGCGTTTCGCCATGAAGCTCAGATCCGTCGTCTGCGGTCCGACGGTTACCGCGCGTCGCTCACGGATGGATTCCGGCCCGCGTTCGAAGTCGATGACGTATTCGCCCTCCGGCAGGAGGATGGATTCACCGTCCATGCGGTAAACCTGCGGATGAAACGCGAAGTCCGGCGCGAGCCGTTTCGCCTGCGACGGATACACGCGGTTCGCGCGGTCGCGAATCGTGAAGGACGCCGTGGTTGGCTGGCCGTTCTCATCCTTGACGCGCAGCGTGATGGCCCGCGCGGGCTGGCAGTCGAAGAGCACGGCCACCTCGTTGCGGAAGCCGAGGTCCTGGGTGCCCTGGCCGACGTTGAAGGACATCTTCGCCTCGCGCTTGCCGGCGTCGCGGGCGTAGAGCTGGATGACGCGGTACTCGAGTTCGAGGCCGCTGAGCGTGCGGTTGAGCGGCTGCTGATTGAACATCTGAAGATCCAGCCAGAGATCCTCGTGCGCGCCGAGCGGCCGGCGGTCGCCCTCGCGGCGGAAGACATCGCCCGCGTTCGGACTTTCGGCCTTCAACTCCGCCGTGGTGCCCGCCTCGTTGTGGACCTTAACCAGGAATTGCAGCCAGCCCTGTTCGTGCAGCACCGGTTTCGCCGGTCCGTGGCTGACCTTCACGCGCATCTCGGGATTGATGTGGACGCCGTACAGTGCGTGGCGGTCGAGCACCTTCTGGATGCCTTCGCGGGCGGTGGGCTGATGCTCCTCGGCGAGTGCGGCGTCGAGTTCGCGGCGGTCGGCGGCGCTCAGCGGGAAGCCGAGATAATCCATCGCCTCGACCACGCGTTGGATCTGCGCCTTGAGCGGCTGGAGTTCGACGTTGAAGGACTGCGGAAACTCGGCGGCGGACGCGGTCACCGCGCAGAGCAGGGCGGTCAACAGGCAGGAGGCAAAGCAGGCACGGGTGTTCATAAGCGGTCTGGCTTGAGGTTGCGAGGAGCCTAGGCCGCCGGGCCGGGCCGGGCAATCTCAGAAATGCCGTTCCCTCAACGCCTCACCTATCTCCACGCCCCCACCCAGGGCTATTGCGGCCCCGTGAGCGCCTGCGCGGCCGTGCGGGCGTTGCGGATGAATTCGTCGATCTTGGCGTGATCCTTCTTCCCCGGCGCGGATTCCACGCCGCTTGAGACGTCGAGCCCATACGGCCGGACGTGCGTGACGGCCGCCGCCACATTCCCCGGATGCAACCCGCCGGCCAGGATCACCGCGCGGCTCAACTGTTTGGCGGCGATCGCCAGATCCCAGTCGAAGGTATGCCCCGTGCCGCCGTGACTGCCGGCGACGTGGCTGTCCAGCAGCCAGGCGTCCGCCTCCGCGTGAAAGCGCACGTCCCGCAGCGACTCCGCATCCGCCAGCCGGAACGCCTTCCAGATGCGCAACGGCCGGAACCCCGCGCAGAACTCCGGCGCTTCCTCGCCGTGGAATTGCAGGGTGTCGATGCCGGTGGTCGCGATGGTCTCCCGCACCTCCGCCTCGGTGGGATTCACGAAAACACCGACCTTGGCGACCTGCGCGGGAAGCTGATCGATGATCTCCCGCGCATAGGCGGGTTCGAGGAAACGCTTGCTCGGCCGGTAAAACATGAAGCCCAGCGCATCGGCTCCCGCCGCGACGGCGGCCTGCGCGTCGGCGAGATTTGTGATCCCGCAGATTTTGATGAACAAATCCACGCGCGCGAAGTTGTTGGTCGAACCAGTGGATGACAAGCGGAATTGCGCAGCGGGCATGGCGGGCATCGTTGGCGGAGGTGGGGGTGTCATCCTCATTTGTAGCAACGAGGCATGGGGGAGCGCACTTCTTGGAGTTTGTCTGATAATGGCGGATGGCCGGCCTCAGCCGCAGAGCGGCGACAGAGAGTAGCCCACGGCTTCAGCCGTGGGCTATTCTCGGGCGCACCTCCGGTGCTGAAACCGCCGCGCCCGAAGTTTTTAGAAAGGCTCTACGTCGTGCCCGACAACAGCGTCTGCCCTCACTGCGGAAACACGACGCGGTTGGTGGCGTCGCCCGTCTTGGTCAGGTGCTGGCGGAGCATGCCGCTGGTAACCTGCTGCACGCTGCCATCCGCCAGGCCGATGTTGCCTCGGCCTCGGTGAATATCGTCAGGCGTCCAGGCGGGCAGAACGCCGGCATTCAGTGAAACCGCTCCGGACAACAGGCTGCCTTCAAGCGCCAGATTTCGATCCCCGGCCAGCAACATCTCCGGGTTTGTGTCCGTCGCATCCTGGCCGACGAAATAGCTGACGTTGGAGTTGTCGAAGGAGGTCCAGTTTGTGGCCGGAGTGCGTTGATCGCGGTCAGCCGCGCAGATCACAGTCTTGGGCACGGACAACTCGTTCGACAGGACTTGAAACACTTTCCAAACCTGTCCGGCCGCAACTGCCTCCCGAGCCCCGCCCTGCTCGGCGGCAATCTGCATCGGGTAAAGGTTGTCGTGGTCGTTGGCAAAAACGCGGAAGCTCAGTCCATTATTCTTGAGGTTGCCCACGCACGAAATGCGCTGCTGACTTGCCTTGCGTACCTGTTGCCGCCTCAGAAACACCGTCCCCAGCAGACCAACAACGATGAGGATGGATACGGTTGCCAACAGGTCGGTTCGTTTGAAATTCATAAGTCGCTTCTACTGCGGAAACACGAGCAGATTCGTGGAGTCCCCCGAATTGGCCAGTTGCTGGCGCAGCAAATGAGTGGTGACCTGCTGCACGCTGCCGTCGGCGAGGCCGATGTTGCCGCTCTGGCGGTGCATTTCCTTCGTCCACGCAACCGGTGAGTTGGTGCCGAGCGAAACGACGCCGGACAGGAGCTGGCCGTCGCGCATGAGTTTGCGATCGCCCGAGAGCACCATGTTGGGTTGCGTGTCGTTGGCATCCAGACCAATTAAGTAACTCACGTTTTCGTTGGCGAACGAGGTCCAGTTCGTGGCGGCCACCCGCGTGTCCGCCGGGCAGAGGAGCAACTTGGGCACGGACAACTCATTCGACATGACCTGAAAGACGCGGAACATCCGGCCTTCGAGGGCATCCACCCGGAGCGTGGGATCTGCGTAGTCGGCGCTCGTGGGGTAGAGATTGTTGTTGTCGTTGGCCCAAATGCGGAACGACAACCCGATCTGCTTCAGATGGCAGACGCAACTGATCCGCGCGGCCTTCTGCTTCGCCCTTCCCAGCGCGGGAATCGCGACGACCACGAGCAACACCGCCACGGTAATGAGGATGGCGACCAGATCACGGCGTTTGATTGGGCGGGACATAAATGGGTTCCTTGCTACTGCGGGAACAGCACGCGGTTGGTGGTGTCACCGGTTTTGGCGAGTTGCTGGCGGAGTTGCGCGGTGTTGACCTGCATCACGCTGCCGTCGGCGAGGGCGATATTGCCGGCTTCCTTATGAATTTCCTTGGTCCACGTGAGCGGCGAATTGGTGCCCAGCGCGGCGATGCCCGTGAGCAACCGGCCGTTGAGCGCGAGATTGCGGTCGCCCGCGAGCAGCATGTCGGGCCGGGTGTCCTCCGCGTCGAGGCCGACGAAGTAGCTGATGTGGGTGTTTCCCAAGTCGTTCCAGTTCGTGGCGGCAACCCGGGTGTCCGCCGGGCAGATGACGGTCTTGGGCACGGAGAGTTCGTTGGACAGCACCTGAAACGCGCGCCACCCCTTGCCCTCGGCCAGGGAATCCCGGACCCCGCCAAATTCGTCCGGACGCCCCATCGGATAATCATCGCTGCTGTCGTTGGCCCAGATGCGGAAGGAGAGGCCGATTTGTCTGAGGTTGTTGATGCAACTGATGCGTTTGCCTTTGCTGCGGTGCCTCGGCTGGCCTGGCAGCAAGAGTCCGATGAGTACCGTGACCATGGCCACGATCATCAACACCTCAACTTTGGTCAAACCAGCCTGCTTGCTGCGGCGATTCGCGCTTGGGTGCCAAAGGTTCATATAAACTACCAAACTGTATTCATGTGCCGATTTCAGCGTTGGTGGCCCGCCCCTTCAGGGCTTGGTTTTTCTCCGGCATCGGACCCACCCAGGGCGTTGCCCGGGGCTATCACATTGCGCCCGTTCCGGGCTGGTGAGAGGAGCGTGTTCATTGCGGGAAGAGCACGCGGTTGGTGGTGGCGTCGGTGGTGGCGAGCAATTGGCGCAACGTGATCGTGGTGGTTTGCTGCACGCTGCCGTCGGCGAGCCCGATGTTGCCTCCTTCCTTGTGCAGGAGCTTGTGCCAGGCGACCGGGCGGTTGGTGGTCAGGTTGGCGGTGCCGCGCAGCAATTGCCCGTTCTCCGCAATGTCCCGGTCGCCTGACAAAATCATGTTGGGTCGAATATCTTCCGCATCCAGGCCGACGAAGTAGCTGAGGTTGGTGTTGGTCAGCGCGGCCCAGTTGGTGGCGGCTGATCGCTGGTCCGCCGGACAGATCACCGTTTTCGGCACGGACAACTCGTTCGTCATCACGAGAAAGACGCGGAACAGCTCGCCACGTTCGACCGCTTCCTTCGCGCTACCGGCCGCTTCGGCAACCTTCATCGGGTAAAGGTTGTTGTTGTCATTCGCCCAGATGCGGAAGGCTAGGCCGACTTGCTTCAGATTGTTCACACATTTAATCCGGCTTGAGCAATTGCTGGGTCTTGCGAACATCGGCAGAATCACCAACCCCACTACCCCAATCAACGTCAGGACGATCAAAACCTCATTGAGACTAAGCGCCCTGCTCCCCGCCTTGTTGCCTTCCATTTTCATAAGCTTCCCCGCTTCGAATCCCGTGGTGATTGATTCTTTAGCATCGTCGATGCCGCTGCGAAGACGGGGCGAATTGCTGGTGAATTGCGCCGGTTTTCTCGCGCGCACTTAAGGCTGCGCGTCTTTCCCGCGCGCCGTGCGCGAATCTCACGCATCGCCCCCGCCTTCGTCCGCGCTTCTCCCAAGTGGGGGTTGCACGTACTCCGGCAAAAATCTCTTCAATGCGGGATTTGAATCCGGCGTCGAAGCCGGGTATAGCTCATGCAAGCCATGCACCGCCTGACATTGAATCCGGTTTACAAAGCCTTCTTCCTGGCCGTCGCGACGTTCGGGATCGCCGGCCTGGACGCGTTCGCCAAGGTTGATTTCAACCGCGACATCCGGCCGATCCTCTCCGACAAATGCTACGCCTGCCATGGCTTTGACGAGCAGGAGCGCAAGTCCGGCCTGCGGCTGGATGTCCGCGACGCCGCGTTGGAGCCCGCGAAGTCCGGTTACGCCGCCATCGTGCCCGGGGACTTGACTGAAAGTGAGCTCGTCCGGCGGATCGTCACCGAGGACGCGGATGACCTGATGCCGCCCGCGAAGACCGGCAAACCGCTCACCGCCGCCGAGATCGCGCTGCTCAAGCAGTGGATCGCCGAGGGCGCGGAGTATCAGGCCCACTGGTCGTTCGTTGCGCCGACCCGCCCCGCGTTGCCCGAGGTAAGCCAGGCCGGCTGGCCGCGCAACGAGATCGACCGGTTCATCCTCGAACGAATCGAAAAGGAAGGGTTGCAACCAGCGCCCGAGGCGGACAAGGCGACGTTGATCCGCCGCCTCGCGCTCGACCTCACCGGCCTGCCGCCGTCGCTGGCGGAAGTGGACGCCTTCCTCGCGGACGATTCCCCGGACGCCTACGAACGCGTGGTGGATCGGCTGCTCCGGTCGCCGCGTTACGGTGAACGCATGACGGTGGACTGGCTCGACGCCGCGCGCTTCGCGGACACGCACGGTTATCACCTGGACTCCGGCCGCGATCTCACGCCGTGGCGCGACTGGGTGATCCGCTCCTTCAACGACAACAAACCCTTCGACCAGTTCACCGTCGAGCAACTCGCGGGCGATCTCCTGGCAACGCGGAACAAGGCGAACGCGGACGATGCGCTGGCGCTCCAAATCGCTTCCGGATTCAACCGCAATCACATGATCAACTACGAGGGCGGCGCGATTGCGGAGGAGTATCTCCACGCCTACCTGATCGATCGGGTGAACACGACGACCACGGTCTGGCTCGGCCTGACCTACGCCTGCGCGCAGTGCCACGATCACAAGTATGACCCGATCACGCAGAAGGAGTTTTACGAGATGTTCGCCTTCTTCAACAGCGTGCCCGAGTCCGGCCTCGACGGAAACTTCGGCAACGCGAAGCCGTATCTCCAGTTGCCGACGCCGGCGGAGAAACAACGGCTCGAGCAGCCGCCCGCCAGTCCTGCCGATAAGGAGAAGCCTATCGTCGAACTGCTCGCCAAACCGGCCGATTCATTGAACGACGAACAGCGCAAGCAGCTCACTAATTTTTACCGCGACAACTTCTCGCCCGAGAGTTTCCGTACCGTGCGCAAGGCGTTGAACGACGTGCGTCAGGAGCGCGACCGGGTGAACAAGGGCATTCAGACCACGATGGTCATGGCGGAGATGGAGCAGCCGCGCGAGACATTCATGCGCATCCGTGGCCAGTACGACCAGCACGGTGACCGTGTGCAACCCGGCACGCCGGCCAGCCTGCCGCCGCTTCCTTCGAGCGACGTCACCAATCGCCTCACGCTCGCGCAATGGCTGGTGTCGCCCGATCAACCGCTCACCGCGCGCGTGACGGTAAACCGTTTCTGGCAGCAATACTTCGGCACCGGCCTGGTGAAGACGGCGGAGGACTTCGGCTCGCAGGGCGAATGGCCCAGCCATCCGGAGTTGCTCGACTGGCTGGCGACGGAGTTCATCCAAAGCGGCTGGGACGTGAAGGCGTTGCAGAAGCGGATCGTGATGAGCGCGACCTACCGGCAGTCGTCGCGCATGACGCCGGAGATGTTCGAGCACGATCCGGAGAACCGGTTGCTCGCGCGCGGGCCGCGCTTCCGGCTCAAGGCGGAATTCATCCGCGACCAGGCGCTCCAGCTTGCCGGCCTGCTCGGCACGGACATCGGCGGCAGGAGCGTGAACCCGTATGCGCCCGGCGATCTCTGGGGCGAACTCTCGCAACGCAGCGACAGCGGCAACTGGACGGCGCAGTTCTTCGTGCAGGATCACGGCGCGGATTTGTATCGGCGCTCGATGTACACCTTCTGGAAGCGCACGTCGCCGCCGCCGCAGATGTCCACGCTCGACGCGCCCGACCGCGAGGTCTGCACGGTGCGCCGGCCGCGCACGAACACGCCGCTCCAGGCGCTGGTCTTGATGAACGACCCGACCTACATCGAGGCGTCGCGCAAGTTTGCTGAGCGCCTGCTGCTCGTCGCGCGCACCGAGGACGAGCGGCTCGCCCTCGCGTTCCGCACCGCCACCGGCCGCACGGCCAGTGACCGCGAACTGGCCGCGCTCCGCAAGGTTTACGCCGAGCAACTCGCCCGCTACCGCAAGAACGTCGCGTCGGCGGTGGAGTTGCTGAAAGTCGGCGAAGCGCCCTACGACAACCGGTTCAACCTTTACGAACTGGCCGCCTGGACGATGGTAGCCAGCACGCTGCTGAACCTCGACGAGACGATGACGAAAGGTTGAGCCACCACGAATTGACACGAATGAATACGAATCTTTCTCACGAGCTGGCGGCGTTGCACAATCGGCGCGCGTTCTTCCGACGCGGAGTTGCCGGGCTCGGCGCCGTTGGTCTCGCGTCGCTGCTGAACGACAAGCTGTTCGCCAGCACTCCCGCCGCGCCGCAGCTCAAGTCGCTCGGCGCCTTGCCGTCGTTGCACTTCGCGCCGAAGGCCAAGCGCGTCATCTTCCTCACGATGTCCGGCGGGCCGTCGCACATCGACCTGCTCGATTACAAGCCCGAGCTGAAGAAGCATCACGGCGAGGAGTTGCCCGGCTCGATCCGCATGGGCCAGCGCATCAC
>ERZ761602.8380-NODE-8380-length-10438-cov-3.365598_pt1 | contig 10438 bp, 8 predicted proteins | sample MGYA00512165_ERZ761602 | MGnify/ENA primary metagenome ERZ761602 (study PRJEB28899, sample SAMN02445085) | bioreactor sludge metagenome | biome: EBPR sludge; isolation source: Thorneside wastewater treatment plant | place: Australia: Brisbane, Thorneside...
GCCCCGGTGGGGGCGGAGCGGGCGGCGATGGGCCGGCGTTGGTCGAGGGCTGTGACGGCGCGAGGCTCCTCGAGCCGGAGAGCGACACGTCGGTGAGGGGCCCTTGGCCGGTCGGCGCGCGGACGCTGTCGATCGACGGGCTGACGGTCGAAGCTTGGTACCCCGCCCGCGAGCCGGGCGGCGCCGCCACCGTCTACGATGTCCGCGACTACTTGCCCGCGTCCGAGCTGGGAAAGATCCCCGATGCCGCGGCGCCGCTCCAGCCATGCGAGTGTTCTCGGGACGCGCCGGTCGATGCGAGCCGGGGCCCCTACCCGGTCATCGTCTTCGTCCACGGCACCGCGGGTTTCCGCACTCAGTCGCTCGAGCTGACGTCGCACTGGGCGAGCCGCGGCTTCGTTGTCCTTGCCGCCGATCACCCCGGTCTCTACCTCAAGGACCTTCTGGGTAGCGTCTGCGGCGCGGGCAACGTCTCTCAGGATCTCGGAGGCGATCTGGCGGCCATCGTGGCTGCCGTTCGTTCGGGTACGGGGCTGGGCGACCTCGCCGGCGTCCTCGACGCTTCGCGAATCGGCATGGCCGGTCACTCCGCGGGGGGCGGAGCGATCCGTGCGCAGGGCGAGATCGCGCAGGTGCTCGTGCCCATGGCGTCCGGGGGCGCCGAGGCTGGTGCGGCGCTTCGGAACGTGCTCGTCCTCGGCGCGCTGGAGGATCAGGTGGTCGACTACGATCAGCAGGTGGCCGGCTTCGACGCGAGCCCGGCTCCCAAGCGGCTGGTCGGCTTCAGCCCCGCGGGCCACCTAGCGTTCTCCAGCCTCTGCGCGATACAGAACGATGCGGGGCAGGACATCGTAGAGATCGGGCAAGCCTACGGCGTCTGCGGGCTCTCGCTCGCGGGGGCGCTATTCGACTGCGACCCGAGCTACATGCCCGCCGACGTCGGGTGGCGCATCATCAACGAAGCGACGAGCGCCGCGTTCGAAGAGACGCTGCATTGCAACGCCGAGCGGGCCGCCTGGCTGGCGGGTGTCGCGGGTCGGCACGCCGAGGTGGCCGAGTACCGCGACGAGGGTCCCTGAGCGCGATCCGTCCCAGGCTCGACCATCCTCGCGGCCGTCGCCGCTGCGTTGGTCGTCATCCGGACGCCGTGGCCGATCTTGCGCGGTCGGACTGTATTGAAAGTTGAACTTTTAAGTTCTAAGTAGTCCGAGTTCGGGGTAAGAGTGCCTATGGGCAAGGCCGGCTGGCTCCGTGGTGTCGCGTCGGGGCTCCTGTTCGCGTCGACTTCGCTCGCTTGCAGCGACGAGGGCGACGGCTCCGGAGGCGGGGGAGGGGGGAGCGACACCGCGAACGGAGCGAGCACCAACGCGGCGACCGGCTCGATCAACGCCTCGAGCGGGAGCTCGGGCTCGACCGCCGCGACGACAGCGACGTCTTCGAGCGGAAACGGGGGTGGTGCGCCGGGGGTGGACGACCCGAACCTGGACGGCCCCTACACGTTCGATGAGGTCGATGCGTCCACCACCTCTCCGTCAGGCAACATGGTGCCGATCCACGCCGCCTTCCCGACCGGCGGGCCGACCGCGGGGCCGTATCCGGTGATCGTGGTCGCGCACGGGTTCCAGCTGCCGGCCTCTCAGTACACCTCCTACGTGCAGCGTCTCGCGTCGCACGGCTTCGTGGCGTTGACGGCCGACTATCCGGCGAGCTTCATCGGCGTCAACAACGTCGAGAACGCCCAAGACTTGATCGCCGCGCTCGACTGGGCGGCGTCAGCGAGCGAGCTCGGCGGCGCCGCCGACGCGAGCACCGCCGGCATGACCGGGCACTCGATGGGCGGCAAGCTCGCGCTGCTGGCGGCCACCATGGATGATCGCGTGCAAGCCGCGATCACCCTGGACCCCGTCGACGGCGCGATGAGCTGCTCGCCGCAGGATTGCCCCGATGTCTCGAACCTGATGCCGCTGGACATCCCGACGGGTTTTCTGGGCGAGACCCTGGATGCGATGGGCGGGTTCATGGCCTGCGCGCCGGCCGCAGACAACTACACGACCTTCTACGCGGGAACGACGGCACCGAGCCTCTCCGTGACCGTGCTCGGCGCGAATCACATGAGCTTCTTGGACGACGTGGCGTCGTGCGGCTTCACCTGCAGCTTTTGCAACGCCGCGACGCTCGACAACGCGACCGTGAACGCCCTCTCTCGGGCGTTCGTGGTCGCCTTCTATCGCCGGTACCTACGGGGCGAGACTGCGTACGACGCGTTCCTGACCGGAGCTGACGCGCAGGCGCGGTACGTCGACACCGGGCTCGCTGCGATCGAGTCCAAGTAGACACTGCCGGATGCTTGGAGCTCCTTGAAACCGCGCTCGTCCGTTTCTACCTTGGCGCCCGTGCCGAAGCCCCATCGCGCGGACGGTCCCGCACCGCTGCCTCTCATCAAAATGAGCGAGCTGGCTCGGCAGAGCGGCGTCCCGGCGCCGACCATCAAGCACTACATCCGCGAGGGCCTGTTGCCGTCGGCAGAGCTGAGGACGAGCAAGAACATGGCGTACTACGATCCGCGGCTCATCCCGCGGATCCGCGCCATCAAGGAGGCGCAGCGCTCGCGCTTCCTCCCGCTGAGCGTGATCCGCGAAGCGCTCGACGACGCCGCGCTCGATGCTCCTTTGGATGAGGCGCTCATCGCCATCGAGCACAGCCTCAAGGAAAAGGAGGGCAAGGAGAAGCGCACGCGGCGCCAGCTCATCGAAGCGGGCATGCCGGAAGAGGAGCTCGACTTCTTCGTCTCTCTCGGCGCGATCACGCCGGTCCGCGGCCCGCGGGGTGAAGACGTGTTTGCCGGCGACGACCTGCAGCTCCTTCAAACGCTGGGCGCGGCTCGTCGAGCGGGGATTTCGCCGCTCATGCTCCCCCACACGACGATCGGCCCCTACGTCAGCGCCATTCGGAACCTCGTGCGCATCGAGCTCGAGATGTTCCGAAAAGGCGTCGTGCCTCAGGCAGGTGAGAACCTTCAGGCCATCGTTCCTATCGCGACGGCCTTGAGCGAGCGGCTCGTCGTCCTCTTGCGCCGTAAGCTCCTCTTGCCCACCCTGCGCGAGATCGCGGCCGAGCCGCGCGTCCACCGCGTCTCCCGCAAACCGTCGGCGCCTACGCGAGCCAAGCCCCCGGCGCGGCGGCCGAAGCCGGCGAAGCGGCGCGCGTCGACATAGAACCTACCAGGACGCGCGAGCGCGCACGCGGAGCCCGCCGTTCGTGCCGGGCTCGATCACCGGGCGCTCGCGCGTCATCGTGACGCCGACGGCGTCGGCGGCGATCTGACACGCGATCGACGTCCCCCAGGCGGCTGCGGGGTGCATCCGCCTACGAAACGGATACTCGGCGAAGAGATCGCCGGCGCGCTCGCCGGTGGGTGACCAGAGGAGCGAGAAGCCGACGGTGTTGCGCGCCGCCGCTGTCTGCGCGTGTTTCAGCACGTTCGCGGGCGAGGGCCCGAGGACCCACACGATGCCCCCGGCCCAACGGCTGATCAGCGCGGCCCAGCCGCTCCGGGCGGCGCGCAGAAACAGATCGTCGAGCTGCGACTCACCCACTTGGTCGAGCACCGCTTGCGCCACGCACTCGAAGTAGGCGGCGTCGACCCACTCGGTGGGCGGCGGTGGTGATCGAAGCAGCTCGCGGACCTGGGGCGTGAGCTTGGCGCTGATCGTGTCGAGCAGACCGGCCCGCCTCAGGGCGCCGTTCCAGCCGCGCATCAACCCGGCGCGGGCGAGCGTCCGGCCGTCCGCGTCGAGGGGCTCGATCAGCGTCGGGGTCAACCGTGGCGACTCTACCACGTCGCGAATACGGCACATCACCGGCATCACTCAAACGGGCGGACCCGCGGTGCTCAGTCGACCAGCTCGGTCACTGCTTCGACCGGTGCGGGCGCGGTCTCGGTCTTCTCGACCTCACGCCACCAGGGGTCGATCGATTGCACGTGGCGCGGCTCGATCGGCTGGCCCAACCGCGGCATGACGAGCGGGGCAGCCGACGGCGCGAGAGCGACGAGCTGCTCGGCCGGCTCGTCCCAGGCGTGGATCGCGAGGTTGAACGTGCCCCAGTGCACCGGCAGGAACGCGCCGCCGCCCAGGAGGGCGTGCGCTTTCAGGGCGTTCTCGGGGCCGAGGTGGATGTCACCCCATGCCGGCGCCCACGACCCGACCTCGAGCATGACGAGGTCGAAGGGGCCGAGCCTGCTGCGGATCTCGGCGTACTCCGGTGTCAGCCCGGTGTCGCCGCTGAAGAAGATGGCGTGGCGCGGGCCGCGGATGGTCATCGACGACCAAGACGTGCGGTTGCGGTCGCCGACGCTGCGGCCCGAGAAGTGCTGGGACGGCGCCGCGGTGATCTCGAGGTCGCCGACCCTGTGCGACTCCCACCAGTCGAGCTCGACGATGCGCTCGGGCGCGACGCCCCACGCCTCGAGGTGCGCGCCCACGCCGAGTGACGTCACGAACGGGACGCCGAGAGGCGCGAGCTGCAAGATCGACGGATAATCCAGGTGATCATAGTGGTCGTGCGAGACGACGACGGCATCGAGCGGTGGCAGCTCGTCGATCGCGACTGGCGCCGGGTGGAACCGCTTGGGGCCCGCGAACGCGACCGGCGAGACGCGATCACCCCATACAGGATCGGTGAGCACCCGGTGGCCGTCGATCTCGAGCAGGACGGTGGAGTGACCGAGCCACGTCGCACGGAGCCCGCTGTCGACCGGCCGCGCCCAACGTTCGAGGGGGTTGACGACCGGCAGCACGCCGGTCGGAACGCGGCGCTGCCTGCCGCAGATGAACTCTTTCATCGTGGCGACGGTCGTGCCCTTTTTCAGGCCCGGCGCCACCGGGTGTGTGTTGCGGAACGTGCCGCCGTCGAAACGCGGCGACGCCTGGATGCGCTCTAAGCGCGCCCCCGCTGCTCTGCTCCCGAGAACCCGCATGTCGCACCTACGATGGAAGGCCAGCCACGATCTCTTCGGTCACCGCCCAGAGCCGCTCGCCCATCGCCTCGTCTCGCGCGTGCCGCGAGCTCTTGGCGACGTTGCAATCGGCGAAGTACTCGCCATTGACGCCGTCGAGCGAGGGGTGCGCAGCGGCCCAGCATTGGGTTGCGGCCCCTTGAGCGACGTTCTTCATCGCAATGGCGGCGGCGACGGGCACGAAGAGGCGCACGACGGGGCTCATGTGCCGCGTCAGGTTCGTGGCGATGACCCCCGGATGGACGGCGTTCGCCGTCTTCGACGTCCCGGCGAAACGACGCGCGAGCGCCCGCGCGAAGAGCAGGTTGGCGAGCTTGGACTGGCCGTAGGCGCGGTTGCCGGTGTAGCCGGAGGCGAAGCTCAGGTCGTCGAACTGGATCCCCGCCGGCGGGGCCCAGTTGTGCGCGCCGCTCGAGAGCATCACGACGCGCGCGCGCTCGGCGAGCGCGCCGAGGAGACCGGTCACGAGGATGAAGTGGCCCACGTGGTTGGTGAGGAACTGGAGCTCCTGGCCGTGCCGGATCGTCCGCTCGGGCAAGGCCATGATGCCCGCGTTGCAGACGAGCGCGTCGAGCTTCGAGCCCGTGTCCAGCACGGCGGCGACGCAGGCGCGCACCGACGCCGCGTCTGCGAGCTCGCAGGCGAAGGGCAGCGACCCGCCGCCGAGCGTCGACGTCACCGCTCGCGCGCTCTCTACCGTGCGCGCGACCCCGAAGATGCGCGCGCCCCGCGCCCCGAGGACGCGAGCCGTCTCGAGCCCGAGCCCCGAGCTGACGCCCGTCACCAGGATCGTGCGCCCGGAGAGATCGATGCCCTCGGTCACTTCTTCGGCCGTCGAGGCGAAGCCGAACCCGCTCTTGCCGCTCTTGCCCCTGATCGCTGCGACGATGGACACGCCGCCATCGTGCGTCTCCAGCGTGCGACCGCAAGTTAAAAAACGTCAAGCGGCTTGGTAGGATGCCGGCACCGTGCGTCGCGTCTCCGCCCTGCTCCCCATCATCACGACGATATTGTCATCGTGCGCACCCAACGAGGTCGCGTTCGAGGGCGCGCCTTTCCCGGTGCGTGCGAGCCTGCCCGCGCCCGCGAGCCCCCAGCCGTCGGCGAGCGTCGCACCCCCCGAAGCCGCCGCGGGCGAGCCGAGCGGTGACTGTCCGGCCGGAATGAAGCTCGTCGACACGACATTTTGCCCCGAGGTCCGCCGCACCTGCCTGAAAGACGAGTACTCGAAGTCGAACAAGATCACGATCTGCCACAAGTTCCAGAAGGCCCCGCCGCGGTGCGCGGGCGGCGCGCAGCGACGGCGGTTCTGCATCGACGAGTACGAGTACCCCAACAAGAAGGGCGCGCGCTCGCCGGTCATGGTCGACTGGCACGACGCCGCCGCCATCTGCGCCGGCGAGAAAAAACGCCTTTGCTGGGAGGGCGAGTGGACGGCAGCGTGCGAGGGCCCCGAGTCGCTGCCGTTCCCCTACGGGTACGATCGCAGCCCCGAGGCGTGCAACATCGAGAACCCCTGGATCATGCCGCGGCTGTCCAAGCTCTACGACGCGAGCTCGGCCGTCTCGGGGGCCGAGCTGACGCGGCTCGATCAGGGCGTCGCCTCCGGTGCCAAGCCCGGCTGCGTCAGCGGGTTCGGCGTGCGCGACCAAACCGGCAACGTCGACGAGTGGGTGATGCTCGAGAAGAAGCGGGGCGAAGGCGGCTGGGCCGGTCTCAAGGGTGGCGCGTGGGGTCATGTGCGCAACGCGTGCCGGCCCGTCACGACCAGTCACGCGCCCGAGTTCACCTACTACTTCGTCTCGTTTCGTTGCTGCGCCGACGCCGCGCCCGCCGCCGCGGGCGGCGCGCCTCTGTGGACGCCGCCCCCGCTCCCGGCGTCGAAGAAGTCGCCATCGTCGGCGTCGCGCGGGTGGACCCCCGCGCGATAAGCCCGATAGGATCGATCGCGGTTTTCTTACTCAGCGAGGAGCGCGCCCATGACCACGCGAGCGGTCTATCTCGTCGTCGCCTTGATGTTGGCCAGCATCGTCGGCTGGAGCTGCAGCGCGGGCTCGGGGGACCCAGGGGGCACGGGTGCGGGCTCCTCGGGGACCGAGAGCAGCGGCTCCGCGGTTCCGAGCAACGGCTCCGGCTTCAACACCGGCGGCAACGATCCGAACGGGCCGACGATCATCATCACGCCGGCGACCTTCGAGCTCACCGTGATCGATGGCGCGATCGTCACCCAGGCGCTGACTGCGACCTTGAATGGCACCGACGTAACGAGCCAGGTGCAGTGGGCGTTCGAGAAGCCGTACGTCGGCGACGTGAACGCGGCCGTGTTCACGCCGACTGGGAACGCGGGCGGCACCGGCGCCGTGACCGCGACGCTCGGCAGCGCCACGGGGCAAGCGACGGGCACGGTCTACATCAAGAAGAACGTCGGGGTCGGGCTCGTCACGCCAGAGCAAAAGGCGGGGCTCGACAACCCCATGGGCGGCGCCGATCCCGCGCTCCAGGTGCTCTACCCGTACGACCAGACGGTGTTTCCGCTCGACGTGCTCGCGCCCGAGATCATGTGGAACGGCGGGCAGGGCGCCGACGTCTACAAGCTCCACATCCTGGAGACGTACTACGAGTACACCGAGTACATGGCGGCGCCGCCGCCGAGCCGCCACCTCATCGCCGAGGCCGATTGGAAGGCGATCGCCGAGTCGGGTAGCGGCGCCCAGAGCGATCCGGTGGCGGTCAGCCTGAACCGGTGGAGCAATGGCACCGCCTACGAGCCGAACGTGCGCACGTGGCGCATCGCCCAGGGCCGGCTCAAGGGCGTCGTCTACTACTGGGAGCTACCCGATCAGTGCCCGAGCGGCGGGGGCAATGGGCGCGTGCTGCGCATCAAGCCGAGCTCGCCGACGCCCGAAGAGTTCTACCAGCCCGGCGTGTGCTGGGGATGCCATACCGTGAGCCGAGACGGCAACCGCATGATGGCGACGCTCGACACGCCGGTGCCGTTCCCCCAGTTCACGCTCGACCTCGCCAATGACCCAGCCACCGTCGCCGAGATCCCCGGCGGTAGCGGGCAAGCGGGGACGTTCAGCGCCTACAACGACAACGGCTCGAAGATCCTCGTGAGCAACGACGGCGGCAGCGTCGATCAGCTGCGCATCGTCGATTCCGTGACGAGCGCCGTGCTCAACCCGAACGCGCTCGGCGATCACTGCGCGGAGCCAGCGTGGTCGCCCGATGGCAAGCACATCGCCGCCATCTGCGGTGTCAGCTCACCGGGCTGGGCGTTCGACTCTTTCAGCGGCAACCTCGTCCTCGCCGACGTCGCGGCCGACGGTTTCACTGTCTCGAACCAGCAGACGATCGTGCCCCAGGGCTCGCCCGGCCGCCCGGCGTATCCGAGCTTTACGCCTGGCTCGGAGTGGATCGCCTTTGGCCGCCCGACCTACGGCTCGCGATCGATCGAGAACGGCACCTTGTGGCTGACGGATCTGACGGGCGCTCAGACCAAGCAGCTCACCAACCTGGGGAGCGACAACACCGGTCTCGACAACCGGAGCTTCAACCCGGTGTTCGCTCCGCTCCGCGCGGGCGGGTATTTCTGGCTCGTGTTCATTTCGCGCCGCGACTACGGAAACCGCCTCGTCGGCGCGAACCGCCAGCAGCTCTGGGTGGGCGCCATCACCGACCCGCCCACCGACGCCGACCCGTCGCAGCGCGCGTTCTATCTGCGCGGGCAAGAAGACTGCGGCAAGAGCGAGAACGCGTACTTCGCGCTCGAGCCGTGCAAGCAGATCGGCGAGCCCTGCACCTCGGGCGTCGACTGCTGCGAGGGCACCTGCATCAAGGACCCGACCACGATGGAGTACGTGTGCGGCGCGCCCGAAGAGTGCGCGCAGGACGGCAACGCCTGCGTGACGACGGCTGACTGCTGCGATGCGCCGGTCTCCAGCTGCGTCGACGGCTTCTGCCAGAAGCCCCCGCCCGAGTGACATCTCCCCCCTCGCCGCAGGGGAGGGGGCCCGGGGGGGTGAAATGGCGGAGAGGCGCTACCGAGCAGAGCGACGCCGCCCGATGGCATTTCTTCACAGTTCTTCGGAGACGACCACCGCGGCCGTCGTCAGGATGATCGGCGGAGGTTCTCATGACGCGCTTTCTCTCTTGGTCGCTCGTCGCTTCGGCCCTGGTTGTTGCGGTCGGCTGCGGGGCGGCCGCGGATTCGTTCGAAGATTCGGCGAGCGAGTCGGGCCGCACGCGCGCGGCCCTGGTCGCGCCCGCCCACGGGCCGGTGAAGCTGGTCGCCCAGGCGTTCGCGGACGTTCCGCTCGACGACGCGCAACGGACCGAGATCGAAAAGCTCGCCGAGGCGGCCGAGACGCGCCACAAGAGGGTCTTCGAAGCGAAGAAGGCCGCGCTCTTCGCGCTCGCCGACCAGGTGGAGGGCGGCTCGATCGACCGCGCCCAGCTCGAGCCAAAGGCGGATGCCATCGTCGCCGCGCTGAAGGCATCTCGAGCCGAGGACCGCGCCGCCGTCATGCGGCTCCACGCGTTGCTCGACGAGGATCAGCGCGAAGAGCTGGTCGAGGCGGTGGAGGACCGCATCAAGGATCGGTTCAAGTCACGCCGCGGTGAGGGCGGCCCGCGCGCGATCGCAGAGCGGCTGGGCATCCACGACGACCAGCGCGAGCGCATCATGGACGCGGTGAAGAAGAAGATGCGCGAAGGGCGCGGCGAGGGGAGCTTCTTCGAGCGCGTGCGCAAGAGCAAGGCCGCCCTCGAGGCGTTCGAGGACGAGGACTTCGATCTCGACGAGGTCATGCCTGTCGACGAGATCGAGAAGCGGACGCAGGTGATGAAGGAGAAGGTCCTCGGTGTCACCGAGGTCGTCGTTCCGCTCCTCACCGCCGAGCAGCGGCAGAAGGCGGCCGCGCTGATCCGCGAGAAAGCCGCCGGCGACTCCGGGTTCTGAGAAACCGCTAGTTGGTGCCCTTGGGGGGCGCGGTCACCGGGATGAACGTCCCGTGCGACACGCGCTCCTTGCCCGCCGGCACGGTGCCTGGGTAGACGACGACCTTGGCTTGGCCGATGGTCTGCCCTCGGTCGGCCACCCACTCCATCCGCTCTTGCACCCAGGCCTGCACGGCGGCCTTGGCCTCGTCGGTGATGGGGCGGTCGTCGAACTTGTCGGTCTTCAGCAGCTCCTCACGATCGAAGCGGTACTCGACCTCCATCGTGCGGTTCACGTCGGCGCCCTTGGCCGCGGTCAGGATCACCGACGAGGAGTCGGCGAGGCCGAACGTGTCGGAGCCCGCGGCGACGACCTGCACGGTGTTGGCGGAGCCGCGGCCCTCGTTGATCGTGAGGTCGATGCCCTCGGCCGCGTAGAAGCCGCGGTCCTTGCCGTAGTAGAACGGGACGTGCAGCCCGCCC
>ERZ761602.8381-NODE-8381-length-10437-cov-8.137835_pt1 | contig 10437 bp, 14 predicted proteins | sample MGYA00512165_ERZ761602 | MGnify/ENA primary metagenome ERZ761602 (study PRJEB28899, sample SAMN02445085) | bioreactor sludge metagenome | biome: EBPR sludge; isolation source: Thorneside wastewater treatment plant | place: Australia: Brisbane, Thorneside...
GCTTTCACGATTACTTGCTGCAAAGCAACGCCCTGGACCGGGCCGACTACGCCCGCTGCCTGCACCGGGCCTATCTGGATTTCGTGGACTCCGACGCCCTGACCGAAAAAGTGTTCAAGGTGTTTCACCGGCAGGCTCAGCGGGGCGAGGCGCGCGTCCCGCTGGCGGACATCGGCCGGCCGACGTGATCCTGGAGCCGCGCTTTGCCAGCGACGACGCGGTGCGGGTGATCCGCAACATCCGCAACGACGGCACCTACCCCGGCCAGCCGACCGGCGCGCTGCTGGTGCGACGGGGGAACGTCGGTTTCGTTCGGCATATCGGGGTGTTCCTGCAAGACCAGATCATCTACACCGTGCATTTTCTCGAAGCCGGCGGCCTCATCGTCGGCTGCCGGGAAGCGGAGCTGATCCGGGCGGACGCACCGTGGATCCCCAACCGCTTCGAGCGAGGCGACCGGGTGACGGTCGAGCGGTCGCTGGCGGTCGGCGGCGATATCGTGGCGGCGGCGGGCGCGGTCGGCGAAATCATCGCGGTGATTCGCGAGCCGGACGCGGCGGCGCATTATCACGTCCTGTTCGGCCAGCGGGTGTTTCGGGTGCCGGAAGCGGCGCTGGCCGCCATCGGACCCGCATTCGCGTGATCAGGCCGCACCCAGATAGTGCCAGGCGCGGGCTTTGAACAGGCAATAGACCGGATCGCCCGGGGTCAAGCGGAGATCGCGGACGGCCTTGACGGTGATTTCGGCCAGGATCGGCACGCCGACATCCACCTCCGCCAGCATCCGGTCGGCGATGCGCCGCAGGCCGAGAACACGGCCCGGCACCTGGTTTTGGATGGTGATGCCTTCGATGGGCTGGCGGGCCAGCGCCACGTCGGTCGCCCGCAGCGCGATCCAGGTTTCCGTCCCCGGCGGCAGCGCCGATAGCGGTAGATGCAGCTCGTGGCCGTCGTAGCGCACTGTTGTCGAGCCGATCTCCGGTTCGTGCCGGTCCACCGTGACCTGGAGCACGTTTTCCAGGCCCAGCGAGCGCGCCAGCCCGAGAATGCGATCTTGGCGGATCACTTCCAGAAACGGACCCTGGCCCAGAATGCGGCCCTGTTCCATGATCGCCAAATGGGGGGTGAGGTACAGGATTTCGTTGATGGCGTGGCTGACGTAGAGCATCGGCAGGCGCAAATCGTCCCGCACCCGGCGCAGGAAAGGCAAAATCTGTTGCTTGCGGCCCTCGTCCAGCGCCGCTAGCGGCTCGTCCAGCAACAGCAGGCGGGGAGAGGCGAGCAAGGTCCGACCCAGCGCCACCCGCTGCCGCTCGCCGCCGGACAGATGGCGCGGGCGGCGGTGCAACAGGTGACCGATGTCCAGCAGTTCGATGATTTGTTTCGGCGAGAATCGCCGTTGCGCTGGCGGCAACAGCTTGAAGCCGTACAACAGATTGTGTTCGACCGAGAAATGGGGGAACAACTGGCTGTCCTGAAACACCAGCCCGACCCGGCGGCGATGCGGCGGCAGATCGACCCGCCGGCGCGCGTCGAACAGCGGGATGCCATCGAGGTTGATGTGTCCGTGTTGCGGACGCGCCAAGCCGGCGATGGCGCGAAGCAGGGTGCTTTTGCCGCAGCCGGAGGGGCCAAACAGCCCGCTCACCGGCTGCTCCAGCGTCAATCGGCCTTGCAGGGTGAATGAGCCTTGGTTCAGTTCAAGATCGAGTGCGAGCATCGCGATCACCGAAGAACTGTTTTTCAGTCCCTGTTTCGGCTGCGCTCGGCGGGCACGTAGAGTTGTTCCAGCAAATATTTTTTGAACTCGGTCGCATAAGGTTGTTTTTTGAGCGCTGCTTCCATGCACAACAGCCACGCATCGCGTTCGCTAGAGCCGATTTCAAAACGGCTGTGCGCTTGAGGTATTCGGATCGGGCCGTATTTTTCCGCGTAAAGTTTTGGGCCGCCCAGCCAGCCGCACAGGAATCGAGCCAGCTTGTCTCTCGATGCGGTCAAATCTTCCGGGTGCATGGCCCTGATTTTTGCCGCCTGGGGGAGCCGGTCCATGGCATCGTAAAAATCGTCGACCAGCTTTCTGATGCCGGCTTCGCCGCCCGCCGCCCGGTAGGACGCATCTTCGACGCCATAGGGAAGCCCGTCTTTGCTTTCAAACACCGAGATCGTCAACGATCCGACTCCTCAAACACGCATGGACGAAATGGCCCGGCTATTCGGTTCGTCGATGGCGGGCGCGATCAGGCTACCCGATTCCCCAGCATCCGTTCCACTCGCCGCGCGCCCAGTTCGCTCACCCAGAGCGCCGCCAGCGCCAACAGGATGGAAATGACGACCAGCCGCAACGCCGGGCCATCGCCGCCGGGAATCTGGGTGTAGGTGTAGATCGCCAGCGGCAGGGTGCGGGTCTCGCCGGCCACGTTGCCGACGAAGGTGACCGTCGCGCCGAATTCGCCCAGGCTGCGGGCGAAGGCCAGCACCAGCCCGGTCAGGATACCGGGCAGCGACAGCGGCACGGTCACGGTCAACCACACCCGCAACGGCCCCGCGCCCAAGGTGCGCGCCGCTTCCTCCAGCTTGGGCTCCACCAGCGTCACCGCCAGCCGCACCGACCGCACCATCAGCGGAAAAGCCATCAGCGCCGAGGCGACCACCGCGCCCTGCCAAGTGAACGCCAGCGTCACGCCCCAGGTCTCGTACAGCCAGCGGCCGAGCGGTCCCTGCCGGCCCAACAGCAGCAGCAGCAGATAGCCGGGCACCACCGGCGGCAGCACCAGCGGCAGGTGCACCAGTCCATCCACGATGGCCTTGCCGGGAAAACGAACCCGCGCCAGCAGCCAGCCGGTGACGATACCGGGGATAGCGATCAGCGCGGTGCACCACAGTCCGATCTTGAGCGACAACCAGAGCGCGGTCAGCTCTTCGGGTGTGGGTTGCAGCGACAGCCACACGGTCGGTTATCAATCGAGCACGGTAAACCCGTACTGGCGGAACACTTTCTCCGCTGTCGGGGTATGCAGGAAATTCAGGAACCCTTGCGCCGCCGGTTTGGCGCCTTGCACCAGCGCGGCCGGATAGAGCACGGGCGAGTGAGTATCGGCGGGAAAGACGCCGAGCACCTCGACTTTGTCGGACATCTTGGCGTCGGTTTCGTAAACGATGCCGACCGCGCACTCGCCGCGCTCCACAAAGGCCAACGCCGAGCGCACGTCCGGCGCCGCCGCCAGGCGCGGTTCCAGCGCCGTCCACCAACCCAGCGCGGTCAAAGCCTGTTGGCTATATCGACCGATAGGGACATCGGGACCGCAGGAACACCAGCGGCCCTCAAACGCGCCGGGCAGGTCGAAGCTTTTTTCCAGCTTCACCGGAAACGCTTTGCCCTTGGGTGCGATCAGCACCAGCCGGTTGCCGAGCAGGTCGCGACGGCTGGCTTTGATGATCTTGTCCTTGCCGTCGAGGTAGTCCATCCATTTCAAATCGGCGGAAACGAACACGTCCGCTGGCGCGCCCTGCTCGATTTGCTTGGCCAGGGCGGAAGCGGCGGCGAAGGAGGTGGCGACCTTGACGCTTTTCTGCTGTTCGTACAGCGCGGCGAGGTCTTGAATCACGTTGGTGGTGCTGGCGGCGGCGAACACGGTGATTTGATCCGCCGCCCAAGCGGGCAGGGCCAGCCCGATCGCCAGCCAGAGCAGACCGATTCTCGGCCAGCGAAGCAAGGTTCTACGGAACATCGAAAATCTCCTTCGATGATCCGCGACTACAGCGCCACGCCCAGGATGACGCTGGACGACTTGATCACCGCCACCGCCGGATCGCCTTCCTTGAGCGCCAGCCCGTCGATGCTGGCGTTGGTGATGGTGGCGGTGACGGTTTTGCCGCCCGCCAACTGGAGGGTGACCTCGCCGTTGACCGCGCCTTTCCTGCAATCCGAAACCGTGCCGCGCAACTGGTTGCGGGCGCTGAGTTTCAGCTTGGGTTCGCCGGCCACAAGGATCACCGAGGACGCTTTGATCAGGGCGAACACCTCGCTGCCTTCCTGGAGCCCCAGATTTTCGATGCTGCCCCGAGTGATGAGTGCGGTGATGTGATCGCCACCGCCGATGTCCACCCCGACCTCGGCGTTGATCGGGCCGATGTTCAAGCCGGTCACCCGGCCGAGAAACTGGTTTCTGGCGCTGGTCTGCATCATCAATCTCCGCATGAAGTTCGCTAGTTCGTCCACGTCGTGGACCTTTTCATTCAGCCGGCCGATGAACCGCCGGTACTCGCTTTCCACGATGTCGTGCAACTGGATTTGCCGCAGCCCGTACTCGGTGATCCGGCTGCCGCCGCCATGCTTGCCGCCGGCCATGCCGACCACCAGCGGTCGTTCGGCCAGGTTGTTCATGGCGTTCACCGCATCCCAGGCGGCTTTGTAGCTCAGCTTGACCGCCCGAGCCGCTCGGGTGATGGAGCCGGTGGCGGCGATCTGGCGCAGCAACGCGATCTGTCGCTGACCCAAAAACGGTCGCTCCCGCGCCGCATCCAGCGGTATTAGTGGCAGCAATCCGCCAGCCTCATTTCGATCGCGCATTCATGAGCATTCCGTCTGAACCTTTCGTTATAAAGCTAAGTATATAACGATGATCGCAATCCATGCTATTGGAAACGCTGAAGAACCCCGATTCCTGTCCCTCTCCGTGCAGAAGAGGGAGGTGGCATGCAAATTGTTCGGCCGCTCACGCCGCCAGCGGCAGCGATTCGTGGGTGAAGCACGCCTTGGGGCAGACCCGCGAGCAGGCTTCGCAACCGATGCAGTCCATCGGATTGGAGAGCGTCATGAAGGAATTGTCGCTGTCGTCATCGTCGTCATCGTCGTCATCGTCCAGATCGACGTCATCGATGGCCCGCTGCACGATGGTCAGCACGTCGCGCGGGCAGACCTTGAAGCAACGACCGCAGCCGATGCATTTTTCCTCGTTCAGCGCGGTCACGAACTGAGGCGTCCATGATGTGCCGCCACGAGTGATGCCGGTGATGATCGGTTCAGCGCCCATACTATTGTTACCTCGCTCGGATGAGTAGCCCCGGCGCCGGGCGCAAAACCGGGCCGAGAGCCGTAAAAAAACCGTCGTCCGCCCTATTCCCGCCAGCCTTCCGCCTCCATCATCGCAAAGCGCTGGCCGGCGCTTTCGGCTTGGTCGCGGCGGGCGAGAAGCCGCTGGAGCCAAGCGGGCGCTTGGCCGCCGCGCAGCGCCGCTTGCAGTTGGGCGAGCAGCGGCGCGATGGCCGTGTTCGGGTCTACCCGGACCGGCTGGACCCCGAGAGCCAGCAATTGCCGGATGGCGGAACCGCCGACCGCCTGGCAGTACACCACCGCGCAGCCCCGCAACAGCGCCAGCTTGCCGGCGAGCTTGTCCTCGTGGCCGTCCTGATCGAGTTCGCCGAACTGAGCGAATTCCACTGCGGTCGCCTCGTCCGGGGTTACCGCATAGATGAGAATCGCGCTGGCGGAACCGAAGTGCTGGTCGATCTTGCGGCGGTCGCCGGTGGCGAACGCGGCTTTGATGGTCGGGGTCATGCGCGGCTCCTCAGTGCCGCCGGCCAGAATGCGCAAATGCCTGCGGAGCGCCATGGCTCGCCTCCTGCCGTGGGTCGGCCTTGCGGGAGTAAATGGAGTGATGGGGCGCGACACCTTGATCGACCTGTTCGAGCAGCGCGTTGGCCAGGTCGAACAGCAGTTGCCGGCTGCCGCCGTAGCCGATCCAGGCGCGCTGGTAGCCGCCGATCCGGTCGTACTGGGGGATGCCCGCCCGCAGCAGCGGAACGCCGAGCCGATCCGCCGTCTCGGAGGCGTGGGAATTGCTGATGACCAGTTCCGCCCCGCGTTCGCGCGCCAGGTCTTCCAAATCTTCCAGGTCGCCGATCCGCACCTGGGGCAACAGCGTCCGGGCCAGCACTGGGGCGCGGCTGGAGGCCACCGCCGCGACGATCTCCGCGCCGGTTTCGGCCAGCAGCTCGCTGAAGGCGTGCAGCAGATCGGGATCGGCGCCGACCGCGATCCGGGCTTGACCCAACAGGAAATGGGTGTCGAGCAGGGCATCCTGCAATTGCGCCCGCTGTCGTTCCAGCCGCGCCGGCACCGTGCGGCCGGCGATCCCGGCCAAGGTCATCACCAGCCGGTCGTTGGCGTCCAGTCCCAGCAGGTGATCGAAGCGATGCACCGGCACGCCGGTCCGGCTCGCCAGCACGTCGGCGGCGGGGTAGAGCGAGGAGCCGATCACCAGCGTTGCCGCAGCGTCGCCCAAAGTGGCGAAAGCGGATAGCGGTGTGCCGCCGACGGTGACCGGCGAGAAATCTTCCGCGTCCAGATGGCCGTCCAGCGAATCCGCCAGGTCGGGAACCAGCACCGGGTTCAAGCCGAACCGCTCGATCAGTTCGCGCACGCTTTCCAGGTCGCCGGGCGTCAGCAGCGAGCCGCACAACACGTTGACCTGATGGGGGCGCCGGCCCGGAGCGGTGCCAGCCTCGTCGGCCGTCGGAACCCACTCGGCGATCATGGCCTGCACCGCCGCCGCGAAACCGCTTTCCAGGCAGCCGCTGAAATCGGGCGTATTGACCGGCACGATCCGCACGTTCTGAAATTCGGGATGCCGGGCGCGGAAGACCTTGAGCACGCGGTGAATGTCGGTGCCTTGCGCTTCCGACAAGCCGGTGGTCAAGAGTCCGATGGCCGCCGGCCGGTTCTTCTCGGCGATGGTTTTCAGCGCCGAGATGAGATTATCGTCCGCGCCCATGATGCTGCTGACCTGATCCATCGCGGTGCTTTGCAGCGGAATCGGTTCGCGGAAATGCCGGACCAGAAACACTTTGGCGAAGGCGGTGCAGCCTTGGGCGCCATGCAGCAAGGGCATGGCGCGATTGAGGCCGAGCACGGCCAGACTGGCGCCGAGCGGCTGGCTGGTTTTCAGTGGACTCACCGCCAGCGGTTTGATGCGACCTAGGATTTCAGCCATGGCGAACCTCCCGCAGCGTCGTCCAGGGAGCGGGCCGCCGCACCGCTTCCCAGACCGGATTTTCCAGGGCGCGGGCCAACTGTCGCGCGAGGGTCAGCATGCCCCGATAACCGGCGTAGCCGTGTTCGCGTTCCTGATTCACGTCCAGGAACGGCAGCCGCGCCTTGAGGGCGGTGTACTGGTTGCGCCCGCCGGCGATCAGGATATCGGCCCGATACTCGCGGGCCAGATTGAGCAACTGGCGGGCGTTGCCGTCCTCGATCATCCTGGCGTCCTCGCCCATCAGCGCGCGAATCCGCTCCTTGTCTTCCTCGGTCGATTTTTTGGTGCCGGTGGCCACGACGCAGATACCCAAATCCTGCAAGGCGGCGACGATGGACCAGGATTTGACCCCGCCGGTGTAGAGCAGCGCCCGCCTGCCGCGCAACCGCTCGCGCCAGGGCGCCAGCTCCACCGCCAACCGGGCTTCCTCGCGGGCGATCAGCGCCTCGGTGCGGGCGTGGAGTTCGGCGTCGTCCAGCAAGCGGGCGAAGTCGCGCAGGGCGGCGGACACGTCGCCGATGCCGTAGAAACTGCCCTCGAACCAGGGGATGCCGTAGGCTTCCTTCAGCTTGCGGGCGACGTTGAGCATGGCGCGCGAACAGACCACCATGGTGGCCTCGGCGCGGTGCATGGTCTGCACTTCCCGAAAACGAGCGTCGCCGGACAGGGCGCACAGCACCCGCAGGCCCAGCTCGTCGAACAGCGGCAGCGTGTGCCACAGTTCGCCGGCGATGTTGTATTCGCCGATCAAGTTGATGTCGTGGACGCGCAAGCCGGGACGGGCGGGGTCCACCGGCGGCGGTTCCGGCTCGCGCCCGCCGACCACGTACTTGACCATCGCTTCGCCGGCCAACCGGTTGCCGAGGTTTTTGTTGCCGTAAAAGCCGGCGGCGTCCACCGGAATCACCGGCACGCCCCAGCGCGCGGTTGCCGCTTTGCACACGGCTTCAAGATCGTCGCCGATCAGGGCGGTGACGCAGGTGCTGTAGACGAACACCGCCGCCGGGGAATAGCGGTCCACGGCCTGCTTGACGGCGTGAAACAGCCGTTTCTCGCCGCGCCCCATGATCACGTCCTGCTCGCTCAAATCGGTGGTCATGCCGATCTTGAACAGGGTCGGGCCGCTGGAACGAGTGCCGCGATTGTCCCAAGAACTGCCGGCGCAACCGCTCGGGCCATGCACGATGTGGGCGACATCGGCGATGGGCAGCAGGGCGATTTGCGCGCCGTCGAAGGTACACCCCCCAGCGGTCGCGCCGGGCGTGGGCCGCGCGCAACCCGATTTGCTTTTCAGGTTGTGGGCGCAAGCCGGCTCGTTCAGCAATGCGGCGAGTTCGCTGGTTTTCATCGCCATGTCTCAGCTAGGTAGGGCGCGCGGCGCGCACCGTTGCCAGTGGAAAAACGGTCGGTACGCGGTGCGTACCTACGGAGCTACGAAGCCACCGTCTCGCCCAGCAATTCGGGCTTGACCTGCTCCAGCCACTCTTCCAGGCGCTCCTCGGTCAAATCCGCCTGATTGTCCTGATCGAGCACCAGGCCGACGAACTCGCCGTCGCGGAACGCCTTGGATTTGGTGAACTCGTAACCTTCCACCGACCAGTTGCCGACCAGTCGCGCGCCCAGCTTCTTGAGCTTCTTGTGCAGAATGCCCAACGCATCGACGAACTCGTCGGGGTAGCCGACCTGATCGCCCAGACCGTACAGGGCGACGGTTTTGCCGCTCAGATCCGCGCTTTCCAGAACCGGCAGAAACTCGGTCAGGGTTTCCGGCAACTCGCCGTCGCCCAGGGTTGGGGTGCCGAAAATCAAGGCGTCGCAAGCGGCCAGATTTTCCGCCGTGGCACCCTTGACGTTGAACAGCTCGACTTCGCCCTCGTCGAACTGCTTTTTGATCATCTTGGCGACTTTGCGGGTGTTGCCGGTGTCGGTGGCGTAAAACAAACCGATCTTGGCCATGATGGTTACCTCTTTGAAGAGAAAGCTGTTTCGCTTAAGGGTCCACGCATTCCGTCGCGACCGCGAGCACCACGCCGGTCGCCGTCTGGAAATCCTCGGTCAAGCGCAGGCAGTGCTGCCGGCCGTCCACCAGATAGAGATTGATGCCGGCGCCGCGCAACACCGGCTCGGCGTCGTTGATGTCGTCGTCCAGGCAGTGGGTGAAGTAGAGGCCGGGATACACTTGGCGCAAATGGCTCAGGGCGGCGTAGTCCACGCCGCTCGTTTCGGCCCAGCGGGCGATGTCGTTGAGTTGGCGCGGGGTGATCACGGGGCTTCCTCCGCTTCGGTCAGCAGCGGATCGCCCGCCAGCGCGGTGGTGGGGCTACCCCGATCGCGGCCGATGATCCGGGCCAGCCAAGGCGGCGGTTCGCCGGCCAGCACTCGTTGCATCTCGGCCAGCAGCGCCGGGATATCTTCGGGCCGGGGGCGCTTGATGGGGTGGATGCCGCCGTTCACCACGCGAGCGGCGGCGGGGCCGCCGATGGACAGCACGCAGAGCAAATCGCAATCGTCGATCAGGGCCACCCGTTCCGCGCTGTGATCCACGGTGAGGCGGACCACGGCCGGCGCCGGTCGCACCGCGATCAGCCGCGCTTCCGTCGCCGAGACCTGGTAAATCAGGAAACGGGCGCAGGAGCCGAAATGGCCGTCCAGCCGCTCGCCCCGGTTCGAGGCGCAGGCGACGCGGATGGAGTTCGGCAAATCGCCCTCGCGATAGGGCTGGGGCTCGGGGATCGGGGCGGTCGCGTCGAGCCCGTCCTCGCCCTTCAGGCAAGCGAGAGCTTGGCGCAAAGTGGAGCCGTCGATTTCGCCCAGCGCGCCATCGGCGGCGGTTTTGAGGTCCTTGACCGTCAGGCCGGCCAGCTTGTCCTCGGTCAACGGTTCGCCCAGCGCCGCGAGCAACACCCGCAACAACTGGCGCGAATCGGTGTCCGGCAGGTGCCGCGCCGCCAGACCGACCCGGAGCGCGATGCAGTCGGGAAGCGGTTGGTCGGCGCTCATAGCCGCTTCACCCGCACGGTCAGCGGCAGCTTGGGCGGCTGCTCGAACGGTTCGAGATAAAACCGCGAGCCGTCCGCCAATTCCATCTCGCCGCCCCAGGCGCCGGGACCGGCGTGCTCCAGCGCGACCACGGTTTCCTCGTGATCTTTCTTGGTCACGTAAAACACCAGTTGGCCGGCCGCGTTGTTGCGCAGCATGACGTTGGGCATCGTTGGTTTCCCCGTGGTGGGGGAGGGAAAGCCAGGTTAGCGCGAAGCGCACAACCCGACGCGACCCTCCATATAAGGCGGATTACGCTTTCGCTAATCCGCCCTACAGCGCTGTTTCCTGGATCACCGGATCAGATCAAAGGCGAAATCGGTTTCGCCCATCGTCATGGTTTCCTCGTCGAGCCGTTCCATCA
>ERZ761602.8384-NODE-8384-length-10434-cov-4.770305_pt1 | contig 10434 bp, 17 predicted proteins | sample MGYA00512165_ERZ761602 | MGnify/ENA primary metagenome ERZ761602 (study PRJEB28899, sample SAMN02445085) | bioreactor sludge metagenome | biome: EBPR sludge; isolation source: Thorneside wastewater treatment plant | place: Australia: Brisbane, Thorneside...
CTTCGGAAGGGGTCACCAGCACGCCAGAGCCGGACGCCGGCTTGTTGTTGGCTGGCGTCATCGGCCTGGAGATGTTGGGCCCCCTGAGGGAACTGCGCACGCTGGTCGACGAAGCAGTTGCGTCTGATGCGCTCGACTCCACCTATGCTGAGGCAATGGGCCACAGTATCGAGAGAGCCTTGACCTTGGCTCGGCGAAGCCAGCAACTTGGACGGGTTTCGGTCCGCAAGGCCGAGCAGGCCCGGGAGCGTTTCTCGCTGGACGCGATGTTGCGCGAAATGGCCGATGAGCGCGAGAACGTTTTGCGCGCACGCGGGGGCACGATTTCGGTGCTCCTGCGGCCGACAGAGGTGATTGAAGAGCCCGGGCTGATGTCCACGCTGCTGGAAGCGGCTTTGGACTGGGCGGTTGAACGGGGCGATCGAGTTACCGCCAATCTGACCCGACAGGACTGGCCCGAGCGGGATTTGCTGATTGTTGACTGCGATAGCGGTAGCGCCCCTCTGCGTGCACTTGACGAAGATTGTCTGAACTGGCGTCTCCTTGGCACCGCTGCGCGGACGATGGGCGCAAAAGTAGAGCGCAACATCCGCCCGACTGGCGGCACCCTGACGATCTGTTTCCCACTGTTTCCTGAGATGGTCAAGCGCGAAAGTCGCTATTCCAACCTCGACTTCGAAACCCGGGGTGATCCGCTCAATCCGTCGCAAAAGGCGGGGGCAGCACTGCGTATCCTCGTGGTTTGCAGTGATTCGCACATTCGTGAAGAGGTGGGTTGGTTGTGCATGAATGTCAAGGCAACGCCCCGTTTCGTTCCCGACGATGCCGAAGCGATTGCCGTCCTGGGGCAGTCCGTGCCCCATCTGGTCATCGCAGATAGGCCCAATGGCCCACACCAACCGGATGGTTTGCTCGAAACGGTCAGGCGCTTGTCCCCCTCGACGGCGTTTGTAGAGCTGGTTTCGGGCGATCACCCGATGGAGATGGGTGTGTGGGGTGCAATGGCGACCACGCGTCTCAACAGAGAACGCCTCGCCCAGCAGTTGCCTTCCGTGCTGGCGCTTGAGCTTGGGCGAAATCAGTAGCTTTCGCTGCGTTTCAGCGCAGCGCGCCAAAAACCGTCGAGATCACCTTGCTACCAGCGGCCAACGGATCGCGGCGTATGACCTTCTCTTGTTCACCGATCATGTAGTAGATGCCGTCCAGCGTTTTGGCGGTGACATGGTCTTCCAATCGCGATTCCTGCTTGTTCAGGAGGCCGAAACTGGTCACTTTTTCGACCACCTTGTTGTAGCGCGTGGCGAGCTCAGCCTTCTCGGTTGCTCGGCTCACCACCGGCAGAAGTTCGGCCGTCAGCGCGGTTCGCGTTCGCCCAGCAAAGAAGTCCGTCACCGAAGTCTCGCCCCCCGTGACAATTCTGGCTGCATCCTGTACGGTGAGTCCTCGGACGGCGCTCACCAGGAGCTCGCGAGCCAAGGGAACAGCCGCTTCGGCCGCTCGGTTCATACTCAGCACCAGCGCATCAACACGATCACGCTGACCTGTCTTGCGCAGCAACCGCGCGGCATCTTCTAGGAGTCCGGGCAGGGGAATGCGAACTTTTTCGTTTCCCAGGAATCCATCAGCCCGCCCAAGCTGATTGACCGCGTAGTGGACCCCCTTCTCCAGCGCAGCCTTTAGCGCGGCTGCAGTTTCGGCCGGCCCAATTTCTCGGACTTGCTGGGCCGCCACCGGCGCGGCGGATGCACCAACAAGAAGGAATCCCGCGGCAGCAGCCAGGTGCCCTTTAAACTGACGTCGATTCATTCCGACTCCCTTCCGGCATATGTTCAGATTTTTTCATTCTCTTTTTCTTGTGGTCTCTGTCGCACTGGGTTCTGCGGTTATCAGTGGCTGCTCACCAACACCTGCGCCAGATTCGACCTTTGTGTTGCTCGATGGCAGCAGGCTTCAGTCGTCGACCTTAAAAGGTAAGGTTACTTTGGTGAATTTTTGGGCAACCAGCTGTGTTTCCTGTGTCGCCGAGATGCCCCATCTGATTGAAACCTATCAGAAATTCCAAGCCAAGGGCTACGAAACGGTCGCCGTCGCCATGAGTTACGACCCACCCGCCTACGTGGTCAACTTTGCCCAGAGTCGCAAATTGCCGTTCAAAGTCGCGATCGACAACACTGGGGACGTCGCCAGGGCTTGGGGCGACGTCAAACTCACGCCGACCAGTTTTGTGGTCAACAAGAGGGGGGAAATTGTCAAACAGTTCGTGGGGCAACCCAACTTCGCTGAATTGCACGCCTTGATTGAGCGTTTGTTGGCCGAGAGCTGATATTTCTGTCCATTTTGGCCGATATCCCGCGACTTATGGTCATTTATTGCTATCGTTTTTTCTTTTCTGGACAGAAAAAAGGCCTGCAAATGCAGGCCTTTTTTGCGACGGGATAGCGTATGCCTTCACTCTTTTCGGTAGGCGTCGTGACAGGCTTTGCAGGTTCCCGCGGCAGGACCGAAGGCAGCCTTCAGGTTGTCAAGATTGCCGGTTTTGGCGGCGGCAGCGAGCTTGACCATTTCTGCCTGCATTTTGTCCGCACCTTCCTTGTACTTGGCCTGCTCTTTCCAGATTTCCGGTTTTGCCCGGGTTTCGCCTTTGTCGGTGCCCTCGCCGAATGCGGCCCATGGCAACTTGCTCATCGCGACAGCTATTTCGGCGTTGTCTGCGGCAGCTTTGGCATCATAAGGAGCGCGTCCGTTGGCCATCGCACCAACACGCCCGAAATGAGCGGCCATGACGGTAAAACTGGCTTTGCGGTACTTGATGGCGTCTTCCGGCTTGGCAAACTGTGCTGCGGCGGGCACGCTCAGTGCAACAGCCATTGCGGCGAACAGAAACGAAAGAGGTTTTTTCATTGATATCCTCGTGGGTTGTAGGGAATGTGACGGAGTATCGTCCATATTCTTTAGTTCCATGGGAACTTTAGTTTGCGGGAAAACCCGAATTGGTTTCGGTTATCGTGAAAGGGTTGTTCATGCGTACGGTTCGAGTCTGGGATTTGCCGACGAGACTGTTCCACTGGCTGCTTGCCGCAGCGGTGATCGGGCTTGTTGTGAGCGGCAACATTGGCGGCAATGCGATGGTCTGGCACGGTCGGTTGGGCTACCTCGTGGGGGCCTTGCTGCTGTTTCGGGTCATTTGGGGCTTTGTTGGCGGCCGTTGGTCCCGTTTCGTTCATTTCGTGAGAGGTCCGCGAACCGTGCTGCGGTATCTGCGCGGTCGTGAACTTTCTGCAGAGGATTCAGCAGGGCACAATCCGCTCGGCGCGCTCTCGGTCCTGGGACTGATGGGGCTGTTGGCACTGCAGGTCTCAACCGGTTTTTTTTCCGATGATGAGATCGCGTTTACCGGGCCTCTGGTCAATCTGGTCTCGGGCGATGCCGTTTCGCTGGCGACGCGTATGCACCGCTTGACAGGTGAGTACCTGTTGTTGGTCTTGGTTGGCTTGCACCTGGGCGCCATTGCGTTCTACAGGATTGTGCGAAAGAAGGACCTGATCGGTCCAATGTGGCATGGAGACAAGGAGTTGCCTGATGATCTTCCCTCGGCAGTTGACAATGCCGGCACTCGCATTCGAGCGTTGGTGATTCTGGTCGTGTGCGCAGCCCTGGTGGCTGGTGTAGTTTCTTTTGGCGGCTGATGTTCACGAACACACACCAAGTGATCAAGCGCCCGCCTACGTCAGAATCGCTGTCAACCGTCCGGGTCTCTGTCCTCGATTGCCCAGCGCCGACCGATCTTGCATTGGTCCGAGAGATCTTTCTGGAGTATTCCCGCTCTCTGACGATCGATCTGTGTTTTCAGAATTTCGAACAGGAGCTTGCGCTGTTGCCGGGAGAGTATTCGGCGCCGCGTGGGGCCCTTTTGCTCGCTTGGTCCGGCGAGGTTGTCGCCGGTTGCGGAGCGTTGCGGCCCGCCGATGAGGCCGACTACGTGAATGCTTGCGAGATGAAACGCCTTTTCGTACGGCCGCAATATCGTCGCTTTGGCATAGGAAGGCTTCTGAGTGAGAAGATCCTCGATCTTGCCCGGGCAAAAGCCTATGACAGCATTTTGCTCGATACCCTGAACGAAATGGAGGCCGCGCGCGCCCTCTACGAGGATCTCGGTTTCATCGAGATCCCACCGTATTACCACAACCCTATTCCTGGCGCCCACTACCTCCGGGCCGTGCTTTGACTGCTTCTTTGGCCACACGTTCCGTGTGGCGTGTCTTTCCCGGGCTTGGTGCACGCCGATCGGCGGAGAATCGTGGATCGAACGGGGCCTGAATTGCCTGCGAAAGAATTCGCTGGCAGAGCCCCTTCGTCGTCATAAGCGCGAGGTTCGTGGAATTGGCTGAATGTTGTTTCAGATCGCCTTCGCTTGGGCGAGCATGGTTGCCGCGTCACTGACTTCAAACTTCCCGGGCCCTTCGACGTTGAGTGTTGTTACGACACCGTCCCGAATCAGCATGGAGTACCGGTTACTACGAAGTCCCATCCCACGGGTTGTCAGATCGAGGGTCAGACCTGTCGCTTTGGCAAAGTCGGCACTACCATCCGCCAGCATCCGAATCGTACCAGCCGTCTTTTGCTCACGCGCCCAAGCACCCATCACAAATGCATCGTTGACGCTGACACACCAGATTTCGTCAACACCCGCAGCCCGCAGGGCTTGCGCATGCTCCAGGTACCCGGGAACATGCTTCGCAGAACAGGTTGGTGTGAATGCCCCCGGTAGGGCGAACAACGCAATCGTGCGGCCTGCACACGCCTTGCGAACATCGATCGGGTTCGGGCCGATGCTACAGCCTTCGCCTTCGACTTCGGAATACTCCATCAGGGTCGCTGCGGGAACGGAATCGCCAATCTTGATCATCATGTCTCCTTGGGGGTAAACGGCTAAGGCTTCGGAAAATGCAAACGGCCCACATTGTGGGCCGTTTCGGACTTTGGCGTCAGACGCCCAGTAAACAGACTTACACCGCCGCGGCTTTTTCCACCAAGCGGGTAACAACCCAGTTTTTTGTCTTGGAAATGGGGCGGCTTTCGGTGATCTCAATTACGTCACCCAGACCATACTCACCCTTTTCATCGTGGGCGTGGTATTTGCTGGATCGCGCAACGATCTTGCCATACAACTCATGCTTGACCCGGCGCTCCACCAGCACCGTCACCGTTTTCGCACGCTTGGCACTGACAACCTTACCAATCAAGGTGCGCTTGAGGGATGTTCTCGCTTCCGTCATGGTCACTCCTTATTTGGCCGCCCGCTTTTGAGCGAGGACTGTCTTCGCACGTGCGATTGCACGGCGCGTCACGCGCAACTGGCTGGTGTTGTTCAGTTGTTGGGTCGCCTTCTGCATACGCAGCCCAAAATGGGCCTTCTGCAACTCTTTCACCTCGGTTTCAAGACCGGTGACGTCTTTTTGGCGCAGTTCAGCAGCTTTCATGGTCATTCTCCTGATTACTGGCCAATCATTCGGGCAACAAACGTGGTCCGAAGCGGCAGCTTGGCGGCAGCGAGTTTGAATGCCTCGCGAGCCAGCTCTTCTGGGACACCGACGATCTCGTAAAGCACTTTGCCGGGCTGGATCTCGGCAACGTAGTACTCGGGGTTGCCCTTGCCGTTACCCATCCGGACTTCGGCTGGTTTCGTCGAGATCGGCTTGTCGGGGAAAACGCGGATCCAGATGCGGCCACCCCGTTTGACATGGCGCGAAATCGCGCGACGAGCCGACTCGATCTGGCGTGCGGTCAAACGGCCCCGATCGGTCGATTTGAGTCCGAAATCACCAAATGCAACCGTATTGCCACGGGTTGCGATACCGGTGTTGCGGCCTTTCTGTTCCTTGCGGAATTTTCTGCGTGCAGGTTGCAGCATTTTTATTCTCCTTTGGCACCGTCAGCTGCTGCGGCTGGCGCGCCTACCTTGCGGACGCGCTTAACGGCGGGCTTCGCATCGGCTCCGGAAGCCTCTGCGGGTTTGTCACTTCCGTCGGCGGGCGCGGAACCGGCCCCTGCCGGACGCCGACCAGCGGGACGACGGTCCCCACTGGGCCGATCGCCGGACCGGTTGTCCCGACGAGGACCACGCGGACGACGCTCTTCATCATTCCTCGGCTCGGCCGCGGCGGGTGCATCATTGCGGCCAAGCGTGTCGCCTTTATAGACCCACACCTTCACACCGATCACGCCGTAGGTCGTCTTGGCTTCAGAGAAGCCGTAGTCGATATCAGCTCGCAATGTATGCAGCGGTACACGGCCCTCCCGATACCACTCGGTGCGGGCGATTTCGATACCATTGAGCCGTCCCGCAGACATGATCTTGATGCCCTGCGCTCCGAGGCGCATGGCATTTTGCATAGCGCGTTTCATCGCGCGGCGGAACATGATGCGTTTTTCGAGCTGCTGGGTAATGCTGTCGGCGATCAATTGGGCATCGATTTCCGGCTTGCGCACTTCTTCGATATTGACGGCAACAGGAACGCCCAGGCGTGCTGCGAGTTCTTTCTTAAGGTTCTCAATGTCTTCGCCCTTCTTGCCAATAACCACGCCCGGACGAGCCGAGAAAATGGTGATCCGTGCGTTCTTTGCGGGGCGCTCGATTAGCACCTTGGACACGGCCGCATTCTTCAATTTGGCCTTCAGATATTCCCGAACCTTGATGTCTTCGGCCAGCATACCTGCGAAATCGCGGTTGCTGGCGTACCACCGGCTGGTCCAATTGCGGCTGACCGAGAGGCGGAAGCCGGTAGGATGGATTTTTTGTCCCATTTTCTGACCTGGCCTTTCAGTTACCAACCGTCACGTACACATGGCACGTGGGTTTGCTGATACGGTTTCCGCGGCCTTTAGCCCGGGCCGTGAAACGCTTGAGGGTCGCCCCCTGTTCAACGTAGATGGTTTTGACCTTCAATTCGTCGATATCGGCACCATCGTTGTGCTCGGCGTTCGCAATTGCGGATTCGAGGACCTTCTTGACGACAAGCGCCGCCTTCTTCTGCGTGAACGTCAGAATATTCAGAGCCTGATCAACCTTCTTGCCGCGAATCAGATCGGCTACCAGCCGACCTTTGTCGACAGACAGGCGGACGCCTCGGAGAACTGCACGTGTTTCCATGGTCATTCCTTACTTCTTCTGTACCTTCTTGTCGGCCGGGTGACCCTTGAACGTACGGGTCAGCGCGAACTCGCCAAGCTTGTGGCCGACCATCTGGTCGGTGATGTAAACCGGCACATGCTGCTTGCCGTTGTGCACCGCGATGGTCAGACCGATGAACTCGGGCAACACCATCGAACGGCGCGACCAGGTCTTAATCGGCTTTTTGTCTTTCGTGGCAACGGCCTTGTCTACTTTTGCCACGAGATGATGGTCAACAAACGGACCTTTTTTCAGAGAGCGTGTCATCAGCTACTCCTTACTTCTTCCGACGCGAAACAATCATGTTCTGCGTCCGCTTGTTGCTACGAGTGCGGTAACCTTTGGTCAAATTACCCCATGGGTCGACAGCGTGGCGCCCTTCGCCTGTACGCCCCTCGCCACCGCCGTGTGGATGGTCGATCGGGTTCATCGCAACACCACGAACCGTGGGGCGAATTCCCATCCAACGCTTCACACCGGCCTTACCAAGTTGTCGCAGGCTGTGTTCTTCGTTGGCTACTTCGCCGATGGTCGCACGGCATTCGACGTGAATCTTTCGAACCTCACCCGAGCGCATGCGGACCTGGGCATAGGTTCCCTCTTTCGCAAGAAGTGTCGCTGACGCACCAGCGGAGCGAGCAATCTGTGCTCCTGCACCAGGCTTGAGCTCGATGCAATGGATGGTCGAGCCCACCGGAATGTTGCGAATAGGCAGCGTATTTCCGGCGCGAATCGGCGCTTCAGCTCCGCTCAGGAGGATAGCGCCCACCTCAATACCACGGGGAGCAATGATGTAACGGCGCTCACCATCGGCGTAGCAAATCAATGCGATATGCGCCGTACGGTTAGGGTCGTACTCAATGCGCTCCACTTTGGCGGGAATAGCATCTTTGTTACGGCGAAAATCAACGACTCGGTAGTGGTGCTTGTGGCCTCCACCTTTGTGTCGGGTCGTAATGTGCCCGTTATTGTTGCGGCCGGCGTTCTGAAACTGAGGTTCCAGAAGACTGGCATGCGGCGCCCCTTTGTAAAGGTGATCGCGAGTGACCTTCACCACAGCACGTTGGCCGGGAGAAGTCGGTTTCATCTTGATGACAGCCATGATTACGCAGCCTCCCCGGACAGGTTCAGCTCTTGACCCGGCTTGAGAGTGACATAGGCCTTGCGAACGTTGTCGCGACGGCCGATAGTCTTACCGAATCGTTTCGTTTTGCCCTTGATATTCACGACCGAGACACCCTTGACTTCGACCTTGAACATCAACTCCACCGCTGCCTTGATTTCAGGCTTGGTTGCATTTTGCAGAACCTTGAAGGTGACTGCATTGGACTTTTCTGCGACCGCCGTTGCTTTTTCCGAAACGATCGGAGCAACGAGCACTTGCATCAGGCGACTTTCAGCGAACTTGGCGGCGTTCATGCGAACATCTCCTTGAGCATTTCGACCGCAGCCTTGGTCACCAGCACCTTTTTATAGTGCACCAGCGAGACCGGATCGGCATAACGCGGCTCAACGACAAGCACGTTGATAAGGTTCCGAGAAGCAAGGTACAGGTTCTCGTCAACCTCTTCCGCAATGACCAATACGGAGTCAAGGTTCATGGCCTTGAATTTCGCAGCGAGTTGGCGAGTCTTGGGCGAATCGACTTTCAGCGAGTCAACCACAGCCAAGCGACCTTCGCGAGCAAGCTGAGAAAGGATCGACGCCATGCCGGCCCGATACATCTTCTTGTTGACTTTCTGTGTAAAGTTTTCTTCCGGGCTGTTGGGGAAAATCCGACCGCCCCCACGCCACAGCGGCGATGAGGTCATGCCCGCTCGAGCGCGCCCGGTACCCTTCTGCTTGAAGGGCTTCTTGGTTGAGTGCTTGACCTGTTCGCGGTCTTTCTGGGCACGCGTCCCCTGGCGCGCGTTGGCCTGATACGCCACCACAATCTGGTGAATCAGGTCTTCGTTATAGGCTCTGCCGAACACCGTTTCCGGGACTTCAAACTTGGCAGACGCCTGGCCTTGTTCATTCAGGAGTTCGAGCTGCATCAGATCGCTCCTTGGGTAGTTTTCGCCTTGACGGCCGGCCGAATGGTCACAAAACCACCCTTGGCGCCTGGGATCGCGCCTTTGATCAACAACAACTGGCGGACCTCGTCGACACGAACAACATCGAGATTTTGTGTTGTTACCGTAACGTCCCCCAAGTGCCCCGACATCTTCTTGCCGGGGAAAACTCGGCCCGGATCCTGCGCCATGGAGATCGAGCCCGGAACGTTGTGCGAACGGCTGTTGCCGTGCGACGCACGTTGCGAACTGAAGTTGTGGCGCTTGATGGTTCCAGCAAAGCCCTTCCCGATCGAGGTTCCCTGAACATCGACCTTCTGACCCACACTGAAAACGGACGCTACCGCCACATGCGACCCAGCCGAAAGCTGACCGGCCGCTTCTGCGGAAACTCGAAATTCGCGAATGATCTCACCGGCCTCGACACCCGCCTTTGACAGGTGTCCGGCAAGCGGCTTGGAAACACGCGAAGATTTGCGGGCGCCAAAAGTCACCTGGATGGCGACATACCCGTCCCGATCTTGGGTTTTGACCTGGGTCACTCGGTTGTTGGACACGTCCACCACCGTGACAGGAACTGCATCCCCGTCATCGGTGAACAGACGCATCATGCCCACCTTGCGCCCCAGCAACCCCAAAGAGGTGCTCAGACTCATGTTTTTCTCCGATACTCTCACCGCCGTCACTGCAATTGGCAACGGCGTTTTATGTGAAAGAGGGTTATTAAATTCCCTGCCAATTCAGCAGAGCCTGCCATTTTACCTCGGGGGACTGGGTTTAGGCAAGCCCCCCGTGGCGGCGCCAACTATACCGTCATTGCAGCTTGATTTCCACGTCCACGCCAGCTGGCAGGTCGAGCTTCATTAAGGCGTCTACCGTCTTGTCGGTCGGATCCACAATGTCCATCAGGCGCTGGTGAGTCCGAATTTCAAATTGGTCACGACTGGATTTGTTGACGTGCGGTGAACGCAGGATGTCGAATCGCTTCATGCGGGTTGGCAATGGCACCGGCCCCTTCACAATCGCACCGGTACGCTTGGCGGTATCGACGATTTCAGCTGCTGACTGATCGATCAGCTTGTAATCAAAGGCCTTGAGGCGAATACGGATCTTCTGTTTGGCGGACATGATCGCTCCTTGGTTGGATCCGGTTTACTCGATGATTTTGGCAACGACGCCGGCGCCGACGGTGCGGCCACCCTCGCGGAT
>ERZ761602.8385-NODE-8385-length-10433-cov-3.830892_pt1 | contig 10433 bp, 9 predicted proteins | sample MGYA00512165_ERZ761602 | MGnify/ENA primary metagenome ERZ761602 (study PRJEB28899, sample SAMN02445085) | bioreactor sludge metagenome | biome: EBPR sludge; isolation source: Thorneside wastewater treatment plant | place: Australia: Brisbane, Thorneside...
GTCCTGCGCCTGCACTCCGGCATCACCCTGCGCCGCGAATGGACGCCCCAGGGCTGGCTGATCCGCATCGACGCCAGACACGCCGCGCATCCCGGGATCGTGGATGACATCCTCGATCTGGTCGAGGACTGGTTTCAGAAGGGGTGAGGGGGGAAGTTTGGACTCGCATCGCGGGAAAGGCACAGCTATCTCTTAGCTCATGGTGAATCTGGAGAAACTGTGGAAATCTGATAAGGCGCTTTCGAGCGAACCCGAGTGGAGGATTCGGGAGCGAGTAGAATTTGTCAGACTGGTTTCCCCACTCGACATAGACGGCATAACTGAAGAAGGCCTGCTCTTCACCGCCAGAGCACATATCTATATGCCAGATCGCGCTGTTGCATTTCAGCTCGAGTATCACTCCGCAAGAAACGCCAAACTGCGTGGACCGATAGTGAGGTTTGATTGGCTTCCTACCGCCCCACATAACAACAAGGGCCGTGGGCCGAAGGAGCATCAGTTACAGACCATCACTGGATCGCACCTCCACTCATTCGATTTGAACTGGGACCCCTCAAATTCGGCGATGAGACAGCCAAACCTTCCAATCGCAGTCCCGGTTTCTGATCGCCTTGAAACCTTCAAAGAGGCACTTGATTTTGTAGAAAAAGAATTTAGAATCAAAGGGCTAGGAAGCATACCCCCGCCGCCGTGGACTGCGAAACTGCTATGATGAGTGCTGTTCGAGACAGCGATAGATTTCAAGAGGTTGTGCGGAGTGCTGCCGCCCAGCTGGTTTCGCTTGAGGTCATCGGCGGGGCGAGCTACGTCACGACTCCCCTTCTGTATGCCAGCGGAGCGTACGTCGTCGTGCGTGTGGAGCGCAGCGGAAGCGACTTTTTTGTCTCCGACTTCGGGGCGGGGTACGAGGAGGCGCAGCAGATGGCAGGGGAGGCCACTTACAAGCGCGTTGCCCGATCCGTTGCCGTGTCCAATGGCGTGAACTTTGATTCATTTTCTTTCTTTGAGCTTATAGCCACAGAAGGCCAGCTTGGGGGTGCCATTGCGGCAATCGCAAATTGCTCGCAGGAAGCTGTAAATATTACAGCTATGAAGCTTTCCGAACGTACATTCCGCGATGAGAGTGAACTCCTTCATCAACGACTAAATTCAATTTTTGACCCTCGGTATGTTGCCAAGGACGTCCACATACTCGGCTCGTCAAACACCGAGTGGCACATTTCATCGCTCGTGACTATCAATGAACGGAAGGTTGCGTTTGAGTCGGTAACAAAACATCCAAATTCCGTGGTTCATGCGGCAGCTAAGTTCGGAGATCTTGCGCTTCTTGATGGTGCGCCGGGTCGTGTTGCTGTCGTCGCAAGCAAGAAGCTTCTAGGTACTTATCTGGGCGTGTTGTCACATAATGCGCGCGTTATTGAACAAAGTGCACAAGACACTGTTTATCAACGGCTTGTTCAGGACGCAGCGTAGAACCTATAAGGCGCGGGGTCCTATTGCGTCTTTTGTTGACCCACCATGGTTGCCCCCGAAGTCGGGGTGAAACCCCGACCTACGGGGCACGTCCCCGCCCCATCCCCCACGGGACAACCCTTACCAAATCCTTAACCCGCTTCCCCAACCCCTTGGAATCCCTCGCTTCCCTAAATGTCCCACGCGTGGGACACCCCCTTTCCCTGTCCGGAATTCCCCGCTATCCCTGCAGGCGGGGCCCCGGCCGGCCCGCTGGGGGGGACCCGATGGATATCAAAGCCCTGATCATGGGCCTCGCCTTTGCCTTCATGTGGTCCTCGGCCTTCACCTCGGCCCGCATGATCGTGCGGGACGCGCCGCCCATGCTGTCGCTCAGCCTGCGGTTCCTGATTTCCGGTCTGATCGCCCTCGCCATCGCCCGCGCGCTGGGCGAGAGGATGCAGTTGACTCGCCCGCAGTGGCGCGCCACGATCATTTTCGGCCTCTGTCAGAACGCGGCCTATCTGGGGTTCAATTTCATCGCCATGCAGTGGGTCGAGGCCAGTGCCGCCTCGATCATCGCCTCGACCCTGCCGCTTCTGGTGGCGGTGTCCGGCTTCGTCTTCATGGGTGACCGGCTGCGCCCGCTGGCCGTGGCCGGGCTGGTGGCCGGGTTCGGCGGCGTGGTGCTGATCATGGGCGCGCGGTTTCAGGGCGGGCTCGATCTGCGCGGGGTCGGGCTGTGCATCCTCGGCGTGCTGGCGCTGACCATGGCGACGCTGGCGCTGCGGGGGGCTTCGTCCGGCGGGAACCTGCTGACGGTGGTCGGGATGCAGATGCTGGTCGGTTCGGTCGCGCTGCTGGGGCCGGGCCTGCTGCTGGAGAGTCTCGAGGTCAACTGGACGCTGCGGCTGGGGCTGGCCTTTGCCTATACCACGCTGATCCCGGGTCTGGCGGCAACCTGGGTCTGGTTCAAGCTGGTGCAGCGGATCGGCGCGGTCAGGGGGGCGACGTTCCATTTCCTCAACCCGTTCTTTGGCGTTGCCGTGGCGGCGGTGTTCCTGGGCGAAAGCCTGCGGGTGCTCGATCTGATCGGCGTTGCCATCATCATGGCGGGCATTCTGGCGGTGCAGCTGTCAAAGGCGCCCAGCAGGGGCTGAGTTCCCGGGGGAACAGCGCGCGGGGCCGAGACAGGTCAGTCTGGGGCATCACGCCAAAGGAGGCCCCCATGCGCAAGTTCCTGAAGACCGTCTCGTTGTTCGCCGTCGCCCTCGGCCTTTACGGGGTGGGCAAGAGCATCGCCTATGGGGTCGCGGCAGCCCGTCCGTCGGCGGCGGAAATCATCGACGCCGAATTGCAGCGCGAGCCCCTGCGCAGCATCCGCACCGCGATGTTCACCTATTTCCCGGCCGAGGCGATGGAGGTTCGCGCGGTGATGGTCCGCGCCGTCGAACGGGGTCGTCTGGACGACGAGGCCCGCGAGCGGCTGGCGAGCGAGTTGCGCGCCGTCACCGCGCCGGTCCTGGGGCTGATGGCCTTTGCCACGGACGCCGAAATCCGGCCACTTCTTGATGACAAGATCGCCCTTTTCACCCGCCTTTCCCCGGATCCTGCGGCTTGCGGGCAGGCCGTGGTGCGTGGGATGACCGCCGAGCTGATGGCGCATCCGCTGATGGACGCGCAGGAATTCCGGGACGGAATGCATCGCCTCTACCACACCCTGTCGCAGGCACGGTATCGCAGCCTTGCCCCGGTGGCGGCCAGCGACGAGGATTATGAAGCCTTTGGCGCCCTGCTGGCCGCGACCAGCCTCTCGGACGAGGATTTCACCGCGATGGAAGCGGTAGACCCGGCCAATACGCGGCTGTGCGGAGCGACGATCACCACGCTCGAAGTGCTGCGCGACGCCGATTTCCCCGGTGCGGCCGCAGTGCGGCGCGAAATGATGCTGGAGATGATCTCAGGCTGAGGCGCCGCGCGGCAACGGGTTGGTGCCCGCCTTGTAGGCGCTCCAGTCGGTGATGTCGGGATAGAATTGTCGCCGCCAGGCGCGAACCCTGGGGTTCATCAACCGGCGCCACAGGGGCGGGATGCAGGCTGCCACCACCATCGCCGGATAGCCCAGCGGCAGTTGCGGTGCGTCGTCGGGCGCGTAGGTCTGCAACAGGGGAAAGCGGCGGTCTGGTTTGTAATGGTGGTCCGAATGGCGTTGCAGGTTGATCAGGAGCCAGTTCGACGCGGTGTGCGAGGCGTTCCAGGAATGGTGCGGGGCGACGGGTTCATAACGTCCTTCGCCCAGATGGCGGCGGGTCAGGCCGTAGTGTTCGATGTAATTCGTCAGTTCCAGCAGCATCACCGCCACAAACGCCTGCCAGACGAACAACCCCAGCCCGACCCATCCGCCAATCCCGATCGCCAGCGCCAGAAAGCCGACCTGCAGGGCGCCATAGCGCCAGAAGGGATTCGAGAAGCTCAGCGGCGGTTTGCCCGCGCGCGCCAGCATCGCCACCTCGGCCCGCCAGGCGGAAAGCGGCCCCTTTGCCAGCACACGGGGAAAGAACCGCCAGAAGCCTTCGTTATAGCGCGCGGTGACCGCATCGCGCGGCGTGCCGACCCAGAGGTGATGCACCCTGAGGTGCTCGCTGCGAAAATGGCTGTAAAGGGTCGAGGCCATCAGAAGATCGCCCAACCAGCGTTCCAGTTTCGTCTTCTGATGCATCAATTCATGGGCATAAACGATTCCCACCCCGCCGGAGGAAACACCCACGGCAAAGAACAGGATCAGGGATTCGTGCCAGGTCAGCGTAGAATGGCGGGTGGTGAACCAGAGCGTGCCGAAGATCAGCACCATCTGCACCGGGAACCAGATCAGGGTAACGAGGCGGTACCAGAAAAGACCGGCCAGCGGCGCGTCGGGATCGGGGTTGTCGGTGTTCAGGCCAAAAATCGCATCCAGCGCCGTCACCACGCCAAAGGCATAGAGGAGGGACGGCGCCAGCCACCAGCCGCCCCAGAGCGCGCCAATCGCGATGAGCGGCACAAAGCCCAGCGACAGCCAGAAGGGCAGGGCGGACAGGAACGGGGACTTGCGCATGGGGGCACCTCTGGCGGCCAGTCTAGCCCTGCGGCGGCGCCGCGAAAAGGTCGCCGGTTGCCGCATGGTCCCAGACCTTGCGCATCAGGGTGGGGAGGGCGTCGGGGTCGAACCCGGGGCGGAATTCGCCGGGCGCCGAGAGGGGGACGCGGGCGATGGCGACGCTCAGTTCCAGATGGAAATGGGTGAAGGTGTGGCGCACGGTGCCGGGCAGAATCCGCCAGTCGGCCTCCAGCGGCGGGGCCGGTGTGGGGGCGTCGGACCAGTCCGACCCCGGCCAGCCCGGCATGCCACCCAGAAGCCCCCGGGGCGGCCGGGTTTCCAGCAGGGGGGCGCCGTCCGCGCGGATCGCCACATAGGCGATGCCCCGGCGCGTGGGCTTTGGCGGTTTGGCGGCCTTGGCGGGCAGGGTTTCGGCGAGCCCCCGGGCCCGCGCTGCGCACATCCCTTCCAGCGGGCATTCCGCGCAGCGCGGCTTTTTCGGGGTGCAGATCGTGGCGCCCAGATCCATCGTCGCCTGCGCGAAATCACCCGGGCGCGTTGGTGGCGTCAGCGTGGCGGCCAGACGGGCCAGCGCGGGACGGGCGCGGGGAAGGGGATCGGTCAGGGCGAAAAGGCGCGCGACCACCCGTTCGACATTGCCGTCGACCACGGTTTCCGGGCGGTCAAAGGCGATCGCCGCCACTGCCGCCGCCGTATAGGCCCCCAGACCGGGCAAGGCGCGCAATGCGTCCAGCGAGTCGGGGAATGCGCCCCGCCCGGCGACGATCCGCGCGCAGGCGATCAGATTTCGGGCACGGGCATAGTATCCCAGTCCCGCCCATTCGGCCATCACCTCGGCCTCGGGCGCGGCGGCGAGGGACTGGACATCCGGCCAACGGGTTGTAAAGCGGTGAAAATATCCCTTGACCGCCGCCACTGTGGTCTGTTGCAGCATCACCTCGCTGAGCCAGACGCGGTAGGGGTCCGGTACCACGCCCGATGCGCGCTCGGCCGGGCCGATCCGCCAGGGCAGCACCCGCGCAGCCTTGTCATACCAGCGCAACAGGGCCGCCGCGACCTCGCCACCGTCACGCATTCTTGACGCCTCTTTCATTGGTGCCTCTGGCCATGGCCGCGGAACTCCTTAAGATAGTGCGCAAGAGTTTGAAAGCACGCCGCGCCGATGAGCCAACCCGCCGACACCCCCAAGGTCAGACGCCGCATGCGAGGCTTCGAGCCCGCCGGCGGCCTGCTGCGCGAGCCGATCCGCAAGGCAGGTGAAACGCGCGGCTTTGCGGTGACCCGGCTGCTGACCCACTGGACCGAGGTGGCGGGCCCCGATCTGGCGCCACTGTGCCGCCCGGTCAGTGTAAGTTACGCGCAAAAGGGGCTGGGGGCGACACTGACCCTGCTGGCCCCGGGGGCCGCCGCGCCGCTGGTGCAGATGCAGCTGGAACGGCTGCGCGAAAGGGTGAACGCGCTTTACGGCTATGCCGCCATCGCGCGAATCCGCCTGACCCAGAGCGCGGCGCAGGGTCTTGCCAACCCGGCGTTTTCCGGGCTGGCCGAGGCGCCACGCCCCTTTGAACATGCCAATGTCGGCCAACCCTCGCAGCAATCCCTGAGCCGCGCGCGCGAGGTGGTCGAAGGGCTGACCGCCGGGGTCAGCGACAGCGGGCTGAAAGCCGCGCTGGAGCGCCTCGCCACGGCGGTGCTGACCCGACAGACTTCGCGCGGCCTCGACGCGCCGCGCCGCAACGGAAAGGATAGTGCATGAATCGTCGTTCGCTTTTGCTGGGTTCGGGGGCTGCCGTGATTGCCGCCGGTGGTTACAGCGCCTGGTCGGTGATGGGGGGCGGGGATGCAGCGCCCGGGCTTACCCTGATCGAGCCTGCGGCGGCGCAGACCGCGACCGACGCCCCGCTGGACCTGTCGCGGGTCGAGGAAATGGTGCTGGGCAACCCGGATTCGCCCGTCGAGGTGATCGAATTCGCGTCCTACACCTGCCCGCATTGTGCGACCTTCCATTCCGGCGTGTTCCAGCAACTGAAGCGCGAGTATATCGACACCGGGCTGATCCGCTTTGTGTACCGCGAGGTCTACTTTGACGCCTATGGCCTTTGGGCGGCGCTGGTGGCGCGCTGCGGCGGGCCGATGCGGTATTTCGGCATCTCGTCGATGCTGTACGAAGAACAGGGCACCTGGTCGCGCGGCGCCGATGGCGCGGCGGTGGCCGACAATCTGCGCCGCATCGGGCGACGCGCGGGCATGTCCGACGACGAGATGAACGCCTGTCTGGCCGACCGCGATCTGGCGATGGCGATGATGCAGGTCTATCAGAACGGCGTGCAGGAATATGGCGTGCGCGGCACTCCGTCGTTCGTCATCAACGGGCAGCTTCATTCCAACATGAGCTTTGCCGAATTCCAGGGCATCCTGAACCCGCTTCTGGGTCGCTGATGACCGCCACACCGCTGAAAGGCCTGCGCGTCATCGAACTGGCGCGCATTCTGGCTGGCCCCTGGGCCGGCCAGACGCTGGCCGATCTGGGGGCCGAGGTGATCAAGGTCGAGGCCCCGGAAGGCGACGACACCCGCCGCTGGGGCCCGCCCTTCATTGACCGCGAGGGCGAGCCGGTCGCCGCCTATTTCCACGCGGCCAACCGGGGCAAGCGGTCGGTCACCGCCGATTTCACCACGCCCGAGGGTCAGGCCAAGGTGCGCGCCCTGCTGAAGGGCGCCGATATCGTGATCGAGAATTTCAAGGTCGGCGGCCTGAAGAAATACGGGCTCGATTACGCCAGCCTGCGCGAGGATTTTCCGGGGCTGATCTATTGCTCGATCACCGGATTCGGGCAGGACGGCCCCTATGCGCATCGCGCGGGATACGATTACATCATTCAGGGGATGTCGGGCCTGATGTCGATCACCGGCCCGGCCGAGGGCGAGCCGCATCGCGTCGGCGTGGCGGTGACCGACATTTTCACCGGAGTTTATGCCGCGACCGCCATTCTGGCCGCCGTGCATGAACGCAGCCGCACCTGCAAGGGCGCGCATCTTGACCTGAGCCTGTTCGATTGTGCCGTCTCGGTGATGGCCAATCAGGCGATGAACTATCTGGCGACCGGTGTGGCGCCGGGGCGAACCGGGAACTGGCATCCCAATCTGGGCCCCTATCAGGTGTTCGAGGTGGCGGACGGGCATATCATCATCGCGACCGGCAATGACGGGCAGTATCACCGGCTGTGTGATCTTCTGGGGCTGTCGGCGCTTAAGACCGATGCGCGGTTCCTGACCAATGCCGATCGCGTGGCGCACCGGGGTGTGCTGTCCGATCTGCTGACGCTGGCCACGCGCCAGCATTCCAAGGCGGCGCTGCTGAAGGCCTGCGAGGATGTCGGCGTGCCGGCAGGACCGATCAACCGCATGGACGAGGTGTTCGCCGATCCGCAGGTCAAGGCGCGCGGCATGGCGCTGGATCTGGGCGGGCTGCCCGGCGTGCGCTCGCCCTTTGTCATTGACGGCGCGCGCTGCGCCTCGGCGCTGCCAGCCCCGGTGCTGGGCGAGGGGGATTGAGCGGGTCAGGGGGGCATTCTGCCCCCCTCGGCCTGCGGCCTCACCCCCCTGAGGATATTTGAGGACAGATGAAAGGGCGGGGCCGTGCGGGATGAATCGGGGATCGCCCTTCTGGTGATCGACATGCAGGAAGGGATGGCGCGGCGAACCCGTGAGGGGCGCGAGCGGGCCAATCCGGGGGCCGAGGCGGCCGGGCGCGGTTTGCTGGCGCTGTTTCGCGCCCACGGCCTGCCGGTGGTGCATGTGTTTCACCACGATGCGGACCCGGATTCGCCGTTTCGCAAGGGCGCGCCGGACGGGGCGCCGATGGCGGGATTCGCGCCCGAGGGCGGCGAGGCGGTGTTCTGGAAATCGGGGTCTTCTGCCTTTGCGGGTACCGGGCTGGAGGCGCATCTGCGCGAGCGGCGTATCGGGCGGTTGGTGCTGATCGGTGCGGTGGCGGCGTTCTGTGTGACCTCGACCTGTCGGCAGGCCAGCGATCTGGGGTTTTCGGTGCTGCTGCCCGGCGATGCGCTGATCGGTTTCGACATTCCCGCGCATGACGGTGGGCGGATCGACGCGGGAACGGTGCTGCGGGTGACGCTGTCGCTGCTGGGTGCCGATTTCGCCCGGCTGCTGCGCGCCGATCAGGTTGGCGCGGCGCTGGACCTGTCGGCCGGCTGACCCCCTTTCCCCCGTTCTTTCGCGCCGCTAGGCTGGCGTAAATCCGAGCAAGGCAAGAGCATGACCAACCCTTTTCTGACCGACTGGACCGGGCCCTTTGGCCTGCCGCCCTTTGACACGATCAATGACGATCATTTTGCGCCGGCTTTTGACGCCGGGCTGGCCGAGGGCCGCGCCGCCGTGGCCGCGATCGCCGCGAACCCCGAGGCCCCGACATTCGCCAACACGATCGAGGCGCTGGAGCGCGCGGATGCGCTGCTCGACCGGGTGTCGGGCGTGTTCTTCAATCTGGCGGGATCGGATTCGAACCCCTCGCGCGAGGCGCTGAGCCGCGACCTGGCGCCGAAACTGTCGGCCTATTCCAGCGAGATCACGTCGAACGCGGCGCTGTGGTCGCGGGTGAAGGCTTTGTGGGAGCGGCGCGAGGACCTGGGGCTGGAGCCCGAGCAGGCGCGGGTGCTGATGCTCTATCACCGGATGTTTGTGCGCGCGGGTGCCGCGCTGGATGCCGAGGGGTCGGCGCGGATGGCGGCAGTCAAGGCGCGGCTGGCGTCGCTGGGCACCGCGTTCACGCAGAACCTGCTGGCGGACGAGCGTGACTGGTTCATGCCGCTCGATGACCTTGCCGGCCTGCCCGGGTTCGTGATCGACACCGCCCGTGCCGCCGCCGAAGAGCGCGGGCAGCCCGGGCATGGCGTGACGCTGAACCGTTCGCTGATCGTGCCCTTCCTGCAATATTCCACCCGCCGCGACCTGCGCCAGCGCGCCTACGAGGCCTGGGTGGCGCGCGGCGCCAATGGTGGTGCCACCGACAACCGCGCGATTGCGGCGGAAACGCTGGCCCTGCGGCATGAACGCGCCACCTTGCTGGGCCACGCGAATTTCGCCCGCTACAAGCTGGAAACCGAGATGGCCCGCAGCCCCGAGGCGGTGCGCGATCTGTTGATGCGCGTCTGGGCCCCGGCGCGGGCGGCGGCCGAAAAGGACGCGGCGGCGATGGAGGCAATGCTGCACGCCGACGGGTTTGCCGGGCCGCTGGAACCCTGGGACTGGCGATTCTATGCGGAAAAGCGCCGTCTGGCGCTGCATGATTTCGATGAGGCGGCGCTGAAACCCTATCTGTCGCTCGACGCCATGGTCGCGGCGGCCTTTGACGTGGCGGGGCGGTTGTTCGGCCTGGAATTCCGGCCCCTCGATGTCCCGCTCTATCACCCCGATGCCCGCGCCTGGGAGGTGACCCGCGACGGGCGGCATCTGGCGGTGTTCATCGGTGACTATTTTGCCCGGTCCTCGAAACGCTCGGGCGCGTGGATGTCGAGCTTTCGCGACCAGTCGCGCCTGGACGGCGAGGTCCGGCCCATCGTCGTCAATGTCTGCAACTTTGCCAAGGGGTCGCCGGCCCTGTTGTCCTGGGATGACGCGCGCACGCTGTTTCACGAGTTCGGCCACGCCTTGCACGGCATGCTGACCGACACCCGATACAAGTTCATTTCCGGCACTTCGGTCGCACGAGATTTTGTCGAATTGCCCAGCCAATTGTATGAACACTGGCTGGAAGTCCCCGAGGTGATCGAAACCCACGCCCGCCATTGGCAGACCGGCGAGGTCATGCCCGCGGATCTACGCGCCAAGCTGAAAGGGGCGGCGACCTGGGATCAGGGCTTTGC
>ERZ761602.8386-NODE-8386-length-10432-cov-54.563747_pt1 | contig 10432 bp, 13 predicted proteins | sample MGYA00512165_ERZ761602 | MGnify/ENA primary metagenome ERZ761602 (study PRJEB28899, sample SAMN02445085) | bioreactor sludge metagenome | biome: EBPR sludge; isolation source: Thorneside wastewater treatment plant | place: Australia: Brisbane, Thorneside...
CACCTGCCGGAGATCTACGCCATCGAAACCGCCTATCCCGACTGACGCGCCGGCAACCGTTCCGCCATGCGCGTCCTCATTCCCAGCGCCCTGCACTCCTACACTGGCCAACCCTGGGTCGGCGCGGCGGGCACCAGCGTCGGCGCCGTGCTCGCCGACCTCGACCGCCAGTTTCCCGGCATCCGCTTCCGCATGGTCGACGAGCAGGGACGCCTCCGTCGCCACATCCGCCTGTTCCACCGCGGCGAGGCGATCGTCAACCTGGCCGCGCCGCTTCCGGCGGACGGCGAACTAATGATCGTCCAGGCGCTGAGCGGCGGTTAGAGCAGGGACCTCCTCATGTCCAACTTCTGATTTGAAACCGAACTTCAGGAATCGCTGATGGTGACGATCGCGAAATCGGCCGGAAATTCCGGTTGGCCGTGGGAGTTGCTGGACGGGACAAGCTCCCACGGCACTTCAATCGGGTCGTGCCCGGCAGCTCTTGGCCTCGCCCTCAGCCGCCCGCCCGCCGTGCCTGTTACCATGCGCTCCGGGCGCACCCCGTCGGGCGTCCCATTTCGAAACGCCAACCACATTCTCCGGAGCCGATCGCCATGCAGAAGATCCTGATCATCATCCACGCCCCGCCCTACGGCAGCGAACGCTGCCTGTCCGCCCTGCGCCTCGCCACCGCCCTCAGCGGGGTCGACGCTGATTCCCCCGAAGTCGAGCTATTCCTGATGTCGGACGCCACCGTGCTTGCCCTCCCCAACCAGGTCGATGCCGGCGGCAACGGCCTGCAGGGCATGGTCGAGGAACTGGTCGGGCGCGGTGTCGAAATACGCGTCTGCCGGACCTGCGCCTTTGCCCGCGGCCTGTCGGAACTACCCCTGATCCGGGGCGCCGCGATCGGCACCCTGGCCGACCTCGCGGCGGCCACGCTGGCGGCCGACAAGGTGATCACCTTCTAGCAGCCGATTCCGCCCACCGGGGCCGGCGATGACGGACTTGCTCTACTGGATCGGGCTGGCCGCGGTCGCGGTCAGCGCGCTGACCGGCGTCATCGAGGCCGGCCGCAAGCGGATGGACGTCATCGGCGTGGTCATGGTCGGTTGCGCGACGGCCCTCGGCGGCGGGACCGTGCGCGATGTCCTGCTCGACCGCGCCGTGTTCTGGATCAGCAACCAGAGCTACCTGATCGTCGCCCTGGCCACGACGCTGGCCACCTTCTTCGCCGTTCGCGGCCTGCGGCTGTCGCCGCGCCTTTTCCTGGTTCCCGATGCGATCGGGCTCGCCCTGTTCACCGTGGCCGGCACCCAGATCGCCCTCGAGTTGCACGCCCCCTGGCTGGCCGCCAGCCTGCTCGGGGTGATCACCGGCGTGGTCGGCGGCGTTCTGCGCGATGTCCTGTGCAACGACGTGCCGCTCATTTTCGTGCGCGGCGAACTCTACGCCTCCGCCGCATGGGCCGGCGCCCTTGCCCTGATCGGTCTGCAGGCAGCCGGCCTGTCCGCCGTTGCCGCGGCCTGGAGCGCGATGGCGGTCATCCTCGCCCTGCGCCTGGCCGCCATCGCCTTCCGCATCACCCTGCCCATCTACAGCGAACGGCAGTAGCGTCCGCGGCGTCACCGGGCGCCGCCCGCCGCCTGCCGAGCGCCGCGCCTTCCATGCCAGCTGCGCGCGAAGTGGCGCCACGGGTGTCATGACGTGAACCCTGATGCGCACTTGCGGTCCGCTAAGGTCTATCATGTCGCCATGGGCGGAGATCTCCGCCAGCTTCGGAGGTGGTCATGAGCGTCATGATGCAGGCGTTTTACTGGGATTGTCCGCGCGCGGCGGAGCACGAGAACCACTGGTGGACCCACGTCCACGAGCAAGTCGCCGCATTGGCCAAGGCGGGTTTCGGCGTTCTCTGGCTGCCGCCGGCGCACAAGGCGGCCAATCCTGGCGGCCCTTCGATGGGCTACGATCCCTACGACTACTACGATCTCGGCGAATTCGACCAGAAGGGCGGGGTCAGGACCTGGTTCGGCTCGAAGGAGGAGCTGCTGGCCCTGATCGGCGCCGCCCACGCGAACGGCATGGCGGTGATCGCCGATTTCGTCGTCAACCAGTGCAGCGGAGCCGACGCCGAGGAATTGAACCCGATCACCGGCGAGCGCCGCTGGACCCGCTTCGCGCCAGCCAGCGGGAAGTTCCCCCGCGATTGGGAGTGCTTTCAGCCCAGCCCCTACGAGAGCTGGGAGGAGGGCGGCTTCGCCGGGATGCCGGCCCTCTCGCACCGCAACCCCTACGTGTTCGGCGAGATTCTCAAGCTGGCGCGCTGGCTGGTCGAGGAAATCGGCTTCGACGGCTTCCGCTACGACTACGTCAAGGGTTACGGCGCCCATACGATCACGGCTGTCCAGGAGTACCGCTACCAGCGCGCCGGCAAGTTCGTCAGGCCGTACGGCGTCGCCGAGTACTGGGACAACGCCCGCCCCATCGAGCGCTGGATCGACATCACCGGTTTCTCCAGCCGGAACCCCGTGCGCGCCTTCGACTTTCCCTTGCGCGAGACGCTGAAGGCAGTCTGCGATCAGTACGGTTTCAGCCTGCGCAATCTGGTTAACCGGCCCAGCCTGGCCAAGGACGTGAGCCGCGCCGCGGTGACTTTCGTGGAAAACCACGACCTGCGTGACCAGGGTCGCGGCATCGTCAATGACAAGATGCTCGCCTACGGCTACATCCTGACTCACGAGGGCTGTCCCTGTGTCTTCTGGAAGGACTATTTCGTCGAGGACCTGGGCCAGCCGGAGTCGGCGAACGGCATCGCCGCCCTGGTGGCGGCCCACGAGAAACATGCCGGCGGCGGCACCGAAGTGCTGTGGGTGGACGACGATCTCTACATCATGCAGCGCCTGGGCGACGCCGGCCGGCCCGGACTGGTCTTCATCTGGAACAACCGGGGCGACGACTGGCGTGGCGCCTGGGTGCGCACCCGCTGGCGCGACAGCGACTTCACCCCCGTCGCCTGGTGGAGCGGCTCCGACACCCACCGGCCCAACGACCAGCACTCGGGACCCGAAGGCCACGTCGCCTTCTGGGCGCCGCCGCGCGGCTATACGGTCTACGTGCCACGGCCTTAGGGAGCCGCCGGTCGATTCGGCAAGACGCGCCGCATCATCGGCGGTCCGGCGGGATGTCCCCGTTCACCCCGAGATGTCCGCCGTCGGCCGGAAAGACGGGCGAAAGGCCGCGGACCGGGCGATCTGACATGCACCTGTTCGTCGACATCTCCAGCCACGGCTTCGGCCACCTCGCGATCACCGCCCCGGCCCTCAACACCTTGGCGGAAATGGCCCCGGAATTGCGGTTAACCGTGCGCAGCGGCCTCCCCCGGCAGAAACTGGCGCAGCGCATCCGGGCGCCCTTCGCGCTGATCGCGGGCAGCAGCGATTTCGGCTACGTGATGATCGACGCCATGAACATCGATCTCGCCGCCAGCGCCGCCGCCTATCGCCGCGCCCATGTGGACTGGCCGGCGCGGGTGGCGCGGGAAGCCGCCTTCCTCGCCGCACTCGAACCGGATCTGGTCCTCACCAGCGTCAGCTACCTGCCGCTCGCCGGCGCGGCGCGTGCGGGAATCCCCGCGCTGAGCCTGTGCTCGCTCAACTGGGCCGGCCTCTTCGCCCATTTCTTCGGCCGCGAACCGTGGGCCGCGCCGATCCACGCCGCAATGCTCGCCGCCTACCGCGGCGCCCATGCCTTCCTGCGCGTCACCCCGGGCATGGCGATGGAGGAACTCGGCAACGTCGCCGACGTCGGGCCGATTGCCGCGATCGGCCGCCGCCACGACCTCGGGCTGAATGGCGACAAGGCGGTGCTGATCGCGCTGGGCGGCATCGCCCACCGCCTGCCGGTGGAAGACTGGCCACGGACGCCCGGCATCCGCTGGCTGGTCGATGCCGACTGGCAGTGCGCGCATCCCGACGCGCTCGCCCGCGAATCCTTCGGCCTGGACTTCACCGACCTGCTGAGCTCGGTCGACGCGGTCATCACCAAGCCGGGTTACGGGACCTTCACCGAAGCTGCCTGCAACGGGACGCCGGTGCTCTACCGGAAGCGCGACGACTGGCCGGAGCAGGACTGCCTGATCGACTGGCTGCGGCGCAACGCGGCCTGCCGCGAGATTCCCGCCGCCTGCCTGGTCCACGGCGCGCTTGCCGACAGCCTGCACGCGCTCTGGCAGCAGCCGCCGCGACCGCGTCCGGCGGCGACCGGCGCCGCCGCGGCGGCCGCCCGCATATGCGGGCTGCTGCTGCCGGAATACCTTGCGGAATGACCGGAGCAGCGTTCGTCCGATTGTCCGCCGACCCTCAGAACCGCCAGCCGAAGCGCTTGAGCAGTTCGCCCGTCTCGCAAACCGGCAGGCCCATGATGCCGGTATAGCTGCCGGCGATGTATTCGACGAACAGCCCGGCTCGGCCCTGGATCGCGTAGGCGCCCGCCTTGTCCATCGGCTCGCCGCTGTGCACGTAGCGGCGGAGTTCATCGTCTTCGATCGGACGGAAGCGCACTTCGCTGATCGACTGGACGTATTCGGTGCACCCCTCATAGGCGACGGCGACGCCGGTCAGGACGGCGTGCGTCCGGCCCGAGAGGCGGCGCAGGATGGCCAGGGCATCGGCCTCGTCGACCGGCTTGCCGATGATCTCGCCGGCCAGCTCGAGCGTCGTGTCGGCCGCCAGCACCGGGCGCAACGGCAGGCGCCGCTCGAGGAGAAGATCGATGCCGTGCCCGGCTTTCGCCCGGGCGACGCGCTCGACATAGGCAGGCGCGGTTTCGCCTGCGTGCAGGGCTTCGTCAACCTGCGGGTCGGTGCGCAGGCCACTGCGGAAGATGACGGTGTCGAACGCCACGCCCATCTGGGTGAGGAGTTCGCGGCGGCGCGGGCTGCGCGAGGCAAGGTAGAGACGCATGATGAAATGTTATTCCATTTCCGGATCAATGGCGCGGCGAAGACGAGCGCCGACGGGGCGAGAACCAGCGCCAGGAGAAGTCGCCAGGGTCGCGGCGGGTTTGCGAATGAAATCAGCCCTCCCGGTGATAGGGGTGGTTCCTGAGCACGCTGGCCGCGCGGTAGATCTGTTCGCACAGCAGCAGCCGGGCCAGCCCGTGCGGCAGGGTCAGGCTCGACAGACGCACGCGGTCGTCGGCCTGGCGCTTGAATTCCTCGTCGAGTCCGTCGGCGCCGCCGATCAGCAACGCGACGTCGCGACCGTCGTGCATCCAGGCCGCAAGCCTCTGGGCAAGCTTCAGCGTGGTCAGGTCGTCGCCCTTTTCATCGAGGACGACGATGCGACAGGCGGCCGGAAGCGCATCGCGGATACGGCCCTTTTCGGCGGCGAGCAGCTGTTCGCGGGTTTTCGATCCGCGCAGCTCCGGCTTGATCTCGGTGACCGCGGCGGGCAGCTCGCGCGGCATGCGCTTGAGGTACTCGGCGCAGCCGGCGCTCACCCAGTCGGGCTGGCGGTGACCGACGGCGAGGACGTTCAGCTTCATTTGGCGGCGGCCGGTTCGCCGGCCTTGCGCCGCTGCGCCGGCGTCGTCCGCCACAGTTCCTCGAGGTTGTAGTACTGGCGCACCGTCGGCTGCATGACATGGACGATCAGGTCGCCGAGATCGACCAGCACCCACTCGCCGGCTTCCTCGCCTTCGATCCCCAGCACCTCGGCCCCCGCCTCGCCGGCCTTGTCCTCGACGTTGCGGGCCAGCGCCCGGACCTGGCGGTTCGAGTCGCCGGTGGCGATGATCATCGCGTCGAACAGCGGGCTGAGCCCGCGGGTGTCGATGACTTCGATGTTCTTGCCCTTGATGTCTTCGAGGGCGGAGACGGCGAGTTCCTGCAGCTTGCGCATTTCCATCGGAGGTTAGCCCCTGTCGCTGTAGAGTTGGTGAAGCCGGATGTAGTCGAGAACGCCGTCGGGCAGCAGATAGCGGGGTGAACGCCCGGCGGCCAGCAGACCGCGGATGCCGGTCGCCGAAATCGCCAGCTGGGTCATCGCGAAGCTGGCGATGCCGCCGGCCGGCGCCGCCCGCAGGCCGCTGGCAGCGGCCAGGCGGCGGTCGGCGAATTCGCTGGCCAGCTCGTGCGGCAGGCTGGCGACCTCGACCGGAAAGCCCGGGCGATGCGCGACGGCAATATGGGCCAGCGCGAAGAGGTCGCGCCAGCGGCGCCAGGTCGTCAGGCCGGCAAAGGCATCGGCGCCGGCGAGCAGGACCAGCGGCTGCCCGTCGCCGAGTTCGCCGCGCAGGCGTTCCAGGGTATGCACGGTGTAACTCGGGGCGGCCGCCTCGACCTCGCCGGCATCGACCGAAAAGCGCTCGTTTTCGGCGGTCGACCGCAACACCATCTCGAGGCGCTGCTGCGCCGTCACCTGCGGCGCGCCGCGATGCGGCGGCTGTCCGGCGGGAATCCAGCGCACGCCGCCGAGACCGAGCTGGTCGATCGCCTCCTCGGCCAGCCGCAGGTGGCCGAAATGCACGGGGTCGAAGGTGCCGCCGAAGACGCCGAGTGGCTCAGACAATTTCAGGTTGGCCGAAGATGTCGCGGTAGCTGGCGTAGAAGCTGGCATAGACGGTCGAGAAGACGCACACCGCAATCACGACCATCAGCGGCAGGAGGATGAAGCTGCCGACCGAGCCGCCCTCGCCCCCGGAAAAGATGCCGGCGAGCAGGGCGAAAACCAGCCCGGGCAGGATGCCGGCGACGAGGATCAGGGCGACGCCGAAGGCGAGAAAGGCGCGCCAGTTGATCCAGCAGGCGACAAAGCTGAAGAACAGCGACTTGCCGACGCTCTGTCCATGCCAGGCGGCCAGCACCGGAGCGAACCACCAGGCCATCAGGACGGGCGTCATCAGGGCCATGACGAAGACCGACGGCAGGAAGAAACCGCCGCTCTCGAGCGCCTCGCGGTCGGCGGGCTTGGTCGACAGGATGAGGCGCAGCAGATCGCCGCCGTCGAGCAGCGCGGAAAGGGAGAGAATGGCCAGCGTGCAGCACAGATAGAGCACGCCGAGGGCGAGCAGCGTGCGCGGATTCTGCTTGAGTCCGCCAAACAGCGTCTGCATGCCGGCCGGCTTGCCCTGTTCGAGATCGCGCGCGGCCTGCATCAGGCCCACCGTCAGACCGGGAATGAGCATCGACGCCGCGACGGCGCCGATGAACGGCACCAGGTTGAGGAAGATGACGGTCAGCCAGTAAGTGACCACCAGCATCGACAGCAGCGGCGGATTGCGCCGGAAGATCGCGAACCCGGCATCGAGCCAGCGCCAGCCGGCGACCGCCGGAAGCTGTTGCGCGTGCATGCTCAGTCTCCCTCGAAAATGTCGAGGTAGGAAACGTAGATCGCGCCGGTGAACAGCGGGATCAGCAGCAGGAAACCGACGAAGAACGGGAGCGCGGCGAAGAACATGGCAACCGCCAGCAGCAGCGAGAAGACGAGCGTCGCCAGCCAGTTCTTCACCCCGGCGGCCAGGCTGGCCTTCATCGCCGCCAACGGATGCATGTCGTGAAAGAACACCAGCGCCGGCGCGAACCACGTCGCCATGATCACCGGGACCGACAGGACGAAGGCCAGCAGGCTGGCGATCATGACGCCGCCGAGGGCGATTCCGAAGCCGGCGATGCGCCCGGTGACCACGCCGCCGAGGACGCCGCCGCTGACCAGCAGGAAGGCGACGAAGGCGATCCCGAAGATTCCCGCCGCGAAATAGACGCCGATCATCACCAGACCCCCGGCGTTGTGGCGGAAGCCGGCGAACAGGTCGGCGATTTCCGCATGCCCTTCGGCATGCTGGCGCCTGCTCATCTGCAGCCAGCCGCCGGCGAAGACCGGCAGCAGCACGCTCACCGCGATCTGACCGAAGACCGGAACGATCTGGATCCCGAGGACGATCACCATCATCAGCACCGAGCTGCCGATCCACGTGCCGGGATTGGCGATGAACAGCGCCCACCCCTGACGCAGCCACTCGAAACAGGCGCCGGGGTCGACTTCCCGGCTGGCGCCGCTGAAGGCGGGCGGGTCCACTTGAAGTTGCGCACTTTCTTCCATACCGGGATGCTAACGGTGCACGCTTTCCTGAGCAAGGCGCAGACGCTGCAGCAGCCGCCCGAAATGGTCCGGATCCTTGATCGTCACCACGGCGCCGGGGCGCGGATGGCGCCGCGCCTCGAGCCGCAGCAGCCAGAAACGCAAGGCGGCGGCCCGGCGCAGCGCCGGCCAGGCCGCCTCCTCGCCCGCCGTCAGCGGGCGCAGCGCGCCGTATCCGGCAAGCAGGGCGGCGACCTCGTCGGCCCCGGCGCACCAGTCGTTGGCGGCCACCGCCAGATCGAACAGCAGGCAGTCGGCTCCGGCGTAATAGAAGTCGAGCACGCCGGCCACCTCGCCGTCGCCCTGCCACAGAACATTGTCGCGGAACAGGTCGCCATGGACGATGCCGCGCGGCAGTGGCGAATGGTCCTGCGCCGCCTGGAAATCGAGCTCGGCGAGGAGTCGACCGCGTTCGTCGGCAGCCAGCGCCGGCGCCAGCCGCCGGCCGGTCCGCTCGCGCCAGTCGTGCCCGCAGGGATTGGGCAGGGGCGCGGGAAAGTCGGCGCCGGCCAGATGCAGGCGCGCCAGCATCGTCCCCAGCGCCCGGCAGTGCGCCGCCGTCGCCACCTCGATGCAGGCGCCGGGCAGGCAGTTGAAGAGCGCCGCCGGCTTGCCCGCCAGCGGCCGCCAGAGACGCCCGCCGGCAGCGGCCAGCGGACGCGGACAGGGAATGGCGCGCGCCGCCAGATGGTCCTGCAATGCCAGGTAGAAATCGAGTTCGCGCGGCGCCAGGTGCTCGAAGATCGTCAGCACCCAGCGGCGACCGCCGGCGCGGACGAAGTAGTTGGAATTCTGCATGCCGGCGGCAATGGCGGTCAGCACGCCCGGAGCGCCCACCCCGAGCGGCGCCAGCCAGAGCGCTAGCTCGTCGCGCTCGACCGTTGTGTAGACGGACAAGCGGCTACCAGCTGAAAAGCCTCCACATGGCCGGCGACACCACGGCCCCCGGATTGTCCTGGCGGACGAAGTTGCCGTCGCCCTGCTGATCGACGAGATAGTAGTCGGGACCGACGGCAGGAGTCACCCTGACCATGTAGACCCGGCCGTTCTGACGGAACTCCTCGCGCGTCTCGGTTTCCGTCTTGACGATGGTGACCTGCGGCTCGAGCGCCGCGTCGAAGGCTTCCATTCCCGGAGGCGGTGGGGGAACCGCGGGCAGCGGCTGGAGGTTGTCCTGCTGGGCCCAGACCGGCAGCGATGCCAGCAGGATGACGGGAACTAGATGGCGCATGGCGTGATCCTCGAAAATCTGCCATCGATTCTATTACAGGTTGAGCATCAACTCACGCTCGTCGGGCAGCGGACCGAACGGACGCGCCTCGTAGTGTTTGAAAATCGCCTCGATGGCCTGTTCCGGCTCGTCGATCAAGCGGATCAGGTCGATGTCCGCAGGATCGACCATCCTGCCCTCGACCAGCCTGTCGCGTAACCAGTCGATCATCCCCCTCCAGAAGTCGGCGCACATCAGGATCAGGGGAATCTTCCGCGCCTTGCCGGTCTGGATGAGAGTGAGCGCTTCCATCAGCTCGTCCAGCGTGCCGAAGCCGCCGGGCATGACCACGTAGGCGCTGGCGAAGCGGACGAACATGTACTTGCGCGCGAAGAAGTGGCGGAAGGTCTGCGAAATATCCTGATAGGGATTCTCCTGCTGCTCGTGCGGCAGCTGGATGTTCAGCCCGACCGATGGCGACTTGCCGAAATAGGCGCCCTTGTTGGCCGCTTCCATGATGCCGGGACCGCCGCCCGTGATCACCGAGAATCCGGAATCGGAAAGCAGCCGCCCGGTGCGTTCGGCCAGATCGTAATACGGCGACCCGGGCGCGGCGCGGGCGCTGCCGAAGATGGTGACGGCCGGCCTGATCGGCGCCAGACGCTCGGTCGCCTCGACGAACTCTGACATAATGCCCAGGATCCGCCACGACTCATGGGCCGACGCCGCCTGCTGCAAGGCTTCGGATTCCACTCCCATCACCAGTTTCTCGCTCTCCGTCACTGCCCATGCCTCTCCTGTTGTTGGTGGACGGCTCGTCCTACCTCTACCGCGCGTTTCACGCCCTGCCCGACCTGCGCAACCAGGCCGGCGAACCGACCGGCGCGCTCTACGGCGTTCTCGGCATGCTACGCCGGCTGCAAGGCGACTACAAGGCGGACTACCAGGCCGTCGTCTTCGACGCCAGGGGGAAGACCTTCCGCGACGACTGGTACCCCGAATACAAGGCCCACCGCCCGGCCATGCCCGAGGATCTGGTCCGCCAGATCGCGCCCATCCATGCCGCCATCAAGGCCGCCGGCTGGCCGCTGCTGATGGTCGA
>ERZ761602.8387-NODE-8387-length-10432-cov-5.585333_pt1 | contig 10432 bp, 10 predicted proteins | sample MGYA00512165_ERZ761602 | MGnify/ENA primary metagenome ERZ761602 (study PRJEB28899, sample SAMN02445085) | bioreactor sludge metagenome | biome: EBPR sludge; isolation source: Thorneside wastewater treatment plant | place: Australia: Brisbane, Thorneside...
CCTGCATGCAGGGCTACCCGCCCAACGACGCGCCGCAGCGGCTGGAGAAGGACCGACTGGCACTCAGCCTTTCGCGCCTGCGCAACGTCTACAGCGACAACCTGATCGAGGTCACCGAGTGGTGCATGTCGCTGGACCCGCTGTCGCGCCCGCAGAGCGTGTTCGCGCTGCAGAAGGAACTGGCGCGCGAGACCGAGCGTCGCTACACGAAGCTGTCGTTCAGCGAGCGGCTGAAACTGCAGCTGGAAACGCTGAAGAACGGCAACAAGGCATGAGCCCTTGCGGGCCGACGTCGCCATGAGGTTCTCCGTCTACCAGGTCAGCCGCAAGGGCGGCCGCGAGAAGAACGAGGACCGCATGGGCTACTGCTACACGCGGGACGCCGGTCTGTTCGCGCTGGCCGACGGCATGGGCGGCCACCCCGAGGGCGAGGTCGCCAGCCAGCTGGCGCTGCAGATGCTCTCGGCGCGCTTCCAGCGCCTGGCGCGGCCCAAGCTGGCCGAGCCGCTGCGCTTCCTGCACGACGCCATCGTCGCCGGCCACCACCAGCTGCTGCGCTACGCCACCGAACGCGCACTGGTGGACACGCCGCGCACGACGGTCGTCGCCTGCCTGCTGCAGGGCAATGCGGCCTACTGGGCGCATTGCGGCGACTCGCGGCTGTACCTGGTGCGCGGCGACAAGCTGGTGGCGCGCACGCGCGACCACTCGTACAGCGAACTGCAGGAGACGCTGGCGCAGGTGGTGCCGATGGGCGACCGCGTCAACCGCAACGTGCTCTTCACCTGCCTGGGCAGCCCGGGCAAGCCGGTGGTGGACACCGCCGGCCCGCTGATCGTGCAGCCCGGCGACCGCGTGATGCTGTGCAGCGACGGCCTGTGGAGCAGCGTCGCCGACAACGTCATCACCGAGGTGCTGGCGCACAACCCGATCTCCGACGCCGTGCCCGAACTGGTCGAGCGTGCGCTGCGCACCGCCGGCGACAAGAGTGACAACGTCACCGTGCTGGCGGTGGAGTGGGAAGCCGCCGAGGACGACGACGGCAGCGCCGGCGTCTCCACCCATGCGCTGGGCGACGAGGTCTTCGCCTCCACCATCCAGGCCAGCCTGGGCGCCGAGGCCCATGCCGACGAGCTGGACGACGCCGAGATCGAGCGCTCCATCCGCGAGATCAACGAGGCGATCCAGCGCTCATCGCGCAAGCGCTGAGCGCTGGACCGCCTGCGGCCGAACTTCGGCTCCCCCAGCGTTGCAGGCCGCGCCCTCGCGGAGCTCGGGCTCCTCGGGCCGTCCGACAGCCCTCAGGGCTGTCAGAGCCGCGGCCCTCGGCCCCTCCGGGAGGGGGCTCCAGTCAGGCCGACGCAAGGGGCGCGACAATGGCCGGCCTCGTTTCCGACCTATCCGTTCCAATGCCCTTCATCCGCACTGCCGACCGCGCGCCCAGCGCCCTGCGACCCGTCACGCTCGAGCGCGGCTACACGAAACATGCCGAAGGCGCGGTGCTCGTCGCCTTCGGTGCCACGCGCGTGCTGTGCACCGCCTCGGTGGAGGAGAAGGTGCCGCCGCACAAGCGGGGCAGCGGCGAGGGCTGGGTCACCGCCGAATACGGCATGCTGCCGCGCAGCACCCACACGCGCAGCGACCGCGAGGCGGCCAAGGGCAAGCAGAGCGGGCGCACGCAGGAGATCCAGCGCCTGATCGGGCGCAGCCTGCGCAGCGTCTTCGACCTCGCGGCCCTGGGCGAGCGCAGCATCCTGATCGACTGCGACGTGCTGCAGGCCGACGGCGGCACGCGCACCGCGGCCATCACCGGCGCCTTCGTCGCCGCGCACGACGCGGTGAGCTGGCTGCTGCGCGAAGGGCGCATCGCCGCGAGCCCGGTGCGCGACCATGTCGCGGCGGTCTCGGTCGGTGTCGTGCAGGGCACGCCGCTGCTGGACCTGGAGTATGTCGAGGACGTGGCCTGCGACACCGACATGAATGTCGTGATGACCGGCGCCGGCGGCTTCGTCGAGGTCCAGGGCACCGCCGAGGGCGCGCCGTTCAGCCGCGCCGAACTGGACGCGCTGCTCGCGCTGGCGGCGCGCGGCATCGCCGATCTGGTGGCCGCGCAGCGCGCCGCGCTGGCGCAGCCGCTGGCCTGAACGCAGGCGGGCCCGCCATGCGCCTGGTGCTGGCGTCGAACAACGCCAAGAAGCTGGTCGAGCTGCGCGCGCTGCTCGGCGGGCTGGACGTCGAGCTGGTCGCGCAGGGCCAGCTCGGCATCGCCGAGGCCGACGAACCGCACGCGACCTTCATCGAGAATGCCCTGGCCAAGGCGCGCGCCGCCGCAGCGGCCAGCGGCGGCGCGGCGATCGCCGACGACTCCGGGCTGTGCGTCGACGCCCTCGGCGGTGCGCCGGGCGTGGTCTCGGCACACTTCGCGCCGCTGCCCGATGCGCGGCCTGCGGGCCTGGACCGCGAAGCGCTGCGCCGCGTGCAGGACGCCGCCAACAACGCGCTGCTGCTCGAGCGGCTGCGTGGCGTGGCCGACCGGCGCGCGCATTTCGTCAGCACGCTGGTCGCGCTGCGAAGCGCGCAGGACCCGCAGCCGCTGGTGGCGGTCGGCCGCTGGCCGGGCGAGATCCTGGCCGCACCGCGGGGCGAGGGCGGCTTCGGCTACGACCCGCTGATGTTCGTCCCCGATCTCGGGCGCAGCGTCGCCGAGCTCGATGCGGCGACGAAGAACCTGCACGGCCACCGCGCGCGCGCCGCGGCGCAGATGGTGGTGCTGCTGCGCGAGGTCTGGGGGCTGTGAGCGCCGGTGGCGGCCTGCCGCCGCTGCGGCCGGCGGCCGACGAAGGCGCGCCGCCGCGCGACCTGGCGCACTACCTGCGCCCCGGCACGCTGCAGCTGACGGCGATGCCGCCGCTGTCGCTGTACGTGCACTTGCCGTGGTGCCTGAGGAAGTGCCCGTACTGCGACTTCAATTCGCACGAGCTGCGGTCGGGCGAACTGCCCGAGGCCGGCTATGTCGACGCGCTGGTCGCCGACCTGGAAGCCGCGCTGCCGCTGGTCTGGGGCCGGCGCATCGAGACCGTCTTCATCGGCGGCGGCACGCCCAGCCTGTTCAGCCCCGAGGCCATCGACCGCCTGCTCGCCGCGGTGCGCGCGCGGCTGCAGCTCGTGCCCGGCGCCGAGATCACGCTGGAGGCCAACCCCGGCACCTTCGAGCGCGAGCGCTTCCGCGCCTACCGCGCCGCCGGCGTGACGCGGCTGTCGGTCGGCGTGCAGAGCTTCGACGACGCGATGCTCGCGCGCCTGGGCCGCGTGCACGACGCGCGCCAGGCCCGCGCGGCGGTCGAGGAGGCGGCGGCCGCCTTCGACACCTTCAACCTCGACCTGATGTATGCGCTGCCGGGCCAGACGCTGGCGATGCTGGACGCGGACCTGGACGCCGCGCTGTCGTACGCGCCGCCGCACCTGTCGATCTACCACCTGACGATCGAGCCCAATACCGCCTTCGCCAATGAGCCGCCGCCCGACCGCGCCGACGACGACCTGGCCAGCGACATGCTCGACCGCATCGCCGAGCGCACGGCCGCCGCCGGCCTGGTGCGCTACGAGGTCTCGGCCTTCGCGCGCGAGGGCCACCGCTGCGCGCACAACCTGAACTACTGGCGCTTCGGCGACTACCTGGGCATCGGCGCCGGCGCGCATGGCAAGCTGAGCTTTCCGCACCGCGTGCTGCGCCAGGTGCGCTGGCGCGACCCGGCGACCTACCTGCGCCAGGCGCGGGCCGGCCGCGCGGTGTCCAACGAGCACGAGGTGGCGCGCGCCGACCTGCCGTTCGAGTTCATGATGAATGCGCTGCGCCTGGTCGAGGGCTTCGAGCTGCCGCGCTTCGCCGAGCGCACCGGGCTGCCGCCTTCGGCCATCGCCGAGGCGCTGGCGCGCGCCGAGCAGCGCGGGCTGCTCGTGCGCGAGGGCGAGCGCGAGGGCGAGCGCGTGCGCGCCAGCGCGCGCGGCTTCGACTTCCTGTCCGACCTGCAGGCAATCTTCCTGCCGCCGGCGCGCCGCTGATCCGGACCGCGGGTCGCGCCGCAGCGCAGGGCGCCGGCGTGGCGATGGCTCGCCACGGCCGCGGGCACTGGCTCCTTCGGCCGATTCGCGACCACCCGCCGCTGCCTAGAGTGCCGGGCTTCACACGAATCCCGACGAGGAGCAGGACCATGAGGACATTGCTGCGCCACGCTGCGTGGCTGGGCACCGTGCTGGCATTGCTGGCCGGCTGCGGCGGCGGTGGGGGCGAGACGACGCCTTCGGCCGGCGGTGGGCGCGAGAGCCCGGCCTTTGCCGAGGGCGTCGTCGCGCTCGGCAGTTCGGAGAGCACGGTCAGCCTAGGCTGGGCGCCGGTCGCCGGTGCCGGCGGTTATGCCGTCGAGCGCCGGGCCGGCGACGGCGCCTGGACGCCGGTCGCGATGCTGGACGCCGAGGCCCGGCACCATCTGGACGAAGGCCTGCAGCGCGCCACGCGCTACAGCTACCGTGTGCGCGCGCTGGGCACCGGGCAGCAGGCCGAGATCGCCGCGAGCACCGGCGAGGAGGCCGTGCTCGTGACCGCCCTCGGTGCCGCGAGCGGCGATGCCGTCGAGCGCCGCATCGGTGGTGCCGGCGGCACCCTCGCTGGCGCCGACGGCCGCGTCACCGTTCAGGTCCCCGCCGGCGCGCTGGCCGCCGAGACCACGCTGCGGCTGCAGCCGATCGCGAATACGGCGCCCGACGGCGTCACCGACGGCGTGCTGCTGCAGATCGGCGCCGTGCCCTCGCGGGCGCTGCAGCTGACCCTGCGCTACCCCGAGGCGAGCGCGCCCGACGCCGACGGCCTGGGCGTCGCGCTGCAGCGCGCCGATGGCAGCTGGCTGGCGTTGCCGGTGACGGCGCTGGACAAGGCCACGCGCAGCCTCACGGTGGCGCTGGACGGCCGGCTGCACAGCGGTCCCGCCACGGCGCCGGGCTTCGCGCCTGCCGCGGCCAGCGTGACGCTGGACTTCCGCGTCGTGCTGTACCGCAACTTCTTCCTCGCGCCGCGGCAGGCGACGCTGAAGGTCGGCGAGACGCGCGTCTTCGTCCCCTACTCGTACACACGCGGCGTGATCGGCACCGTCTGCGTGCCCGACCCGAACTACGGTTGTGTGCCGATGCCGCTGATCGGCTCGCAGACGCTGGCCTTCGACAACGTCAAGGCCGGCTACGACCGGCGCTGGTATGTCTTCGCGCAGGAAGGCGGTGACGCTGGCAGCGGCACCATCACGCCGCGCGCCGGCGCGGGCGCCACCTACCGGGCGCCGGCGCGCGTGCCCGACGTCAACCCGGTGCTCGTCAGCTTCGTCAGCACGCACCAGGCCAGCGGGCGCCGCGTCACCGTCACCGCCAGCGTCACGGTCAAGGAACCGGTGTGGACCGGCATCGCGCGCGGCACGCTGTCGGCGCCTGGCGGCGACCTGGCGTTCACGTTCGCGATCGAGGCCGTCTGGACGCCAGACCCGCAAGGCGACGGCTCGCGCTTCGTCGCCAACGGCACGCAGACCGTGCACGTGATCGAGATCACCTGCACCGGCACGGCCACGCCCTCGTCGGCGCCGCTGCCGCCGGGAGCGCTGGTCATCGACGCGTCCGCCAACCCGCCGCGCTACACGCTGGACGCCGGGAGCGTCTGGCGCACCGTCGTCGCCGCTCATTGCCCGGGCCACGGCAGCGGCAGCGTCGCCTTCGACGTGCCCGGCCGCCTGGTGGTGGAAGGCACGGTCGGCGGCGACGGCACCTCGATCAGCGGCCAGCAGGTGCTCGGCGGCGTGGCCTGGGACTGGGCGCTGACCTCGCAGCTCTGAACCGTGCCGCCGCTGCGCTGGCCCGCCGCCCGGCGCGCCGTGGCCCGTTCGGGCGATGGCGCGCGGGCACGCCGGCGCGACCATGGCGGCCACCCATCGACTCGACCGGAGAACTCCCTTGAAGACGTTTCTCGCCCCGCTGCTCGTGGCCGCGCTCGCCGGCCTCGGCACCACGGCGCAGGCCCAGGCGCCCGGCTCGGTGCAGGCGCTGCTCGGCGCGCTGCCCGAACTGCCGGCCACGGCCGAGCAGGCCGCGACCTGGGTCGACAAGAGCGGCCGCATCGTGCACCCGGCGCTGCTGCAGGCGCAGGCTGCGCTGGCCGCGCACAAGCAGGCCATGGAGCGGATCGCCGCGGCCCAGGGCCGCACGCATGCCGAGCAGGGCCAGGTCGTCGGGCAGGCGCTGATGCAGGGCATGCAGGAGGTCGGCATCGACGTGCAGCGCATGCAGGCCGACCCGGCGTATGCGCAGCAGGTGCAGGAACGCATCCGCCGCATGACGCCGGCCGAGCAGATGGCGATGGCGCAGCGCATGGCGCAGCCGATGAACCAGGACCCGCGCGTCGTCAACCAGGCCGCCGCGATGGCGCAGGACAGCGCGGCCGCGCGCAGCGCCGCCGAAGTCGGCCAGGCCTATGCGCAGCAGCAGCCACAGCGCTTCCAGCAGCATGCCGCGCTGTGGGCCGAGACCGAGCAGGCCGTGCAGCGCGTGCGCGCTCGCAAGCTTTCGGCAGGCCTGCCGAAGCCGGCGCTGGAGTGGGACAACCCCGGCTGCGACCGGCGCTGCCAGGCGCAGTGGGAAGCCTATGCGGCGAAGATGCTGCCGCTGATGGTCGCGCGCGAGACCGAGATCCTGCAGCTGCGCCGCGCCGCGCTGCAGCGCCAGCGCGCCGCCGTCGCGCCCGATGTCGCCACCGCCGAGCAGCACCTGCAGGCCACCGAATTCGGCCTCGCGTCGCGCAGCCAGGTCAACCAGGGCTTCATCACCGGCTACGACGGCGCCATCGTCGCCGAGATCCAGGGCCTGCTCGACCGTACCCTGGACGCGGTGAAGAGCGCCGCCGTCGTGCCGCATTGCGGCACCCAGGTCGTGCTGGTGCCACAGGCGGTCTGCCGCTGAGGCCGCAGCCGGCGGCGAGCCACCGCCCGGCCTGCACGCTGCCGCGCGCGGGCGGCCGCCTTCGGGCCGCGGCGCGTGCCGGCGCGTCAGGCCGCGGCGCTGGCCGCGAGGGCCCGGCGCGACAGCGCCATCTCGTCGTTGAGCCAGGCGCGCAGCGCCTGCAGCGGTGGCCAGCCGGCCAGTTCCTCGGGGTGGGCGAACCAGTAGGTCGACGACGCCGGTTCGTCCAGCGCCGCCTCGTGCAGGCGCACCAGGCGGCCGGCGCGCAGCGCATCGGCGGCCAGCAGCTCGCGTGTCAGCGCGATGCCCAGGTCCTGCTCGGTGGCCTGCAGCATGAGCCCGAAGTCGTTGAACTCGGCCACCGGCTTGGCCGCCAGCCGTGCGCCCGACAGCGCCAGCCAGCGCGCCCAGGAGCCGGCGTCGCCGAGCAGCGGCTCGGCCGCCAGCTGCTGCGGCGATACGCCGGCCAGCCGCGCCGCGCGCTGCGGCGCCGCCACCACGACCAGCGGCGAGCTCGCCAGCGGCTCGGCGTGCAGCCCGCGCCAGCGCCCGCTGCCGGCGCGCACCGCGGCGTGGAAGCCCTCGCGCCGCAGGTCCACGAGCTGGTGCGAGGCATGCACCTCGAGCGGGATCTCCGGGTGCCGCTCGCGCCAGCTCACGATGCGCGGCAGCAGCCAGCGCTGCGCGAACGACGGCAGCACCGTCAGGCGCAGCGGCTGCGATTCGCCGTTGGCGGTGGCCAGGGCCAGCCGCAGGCCCTCGGCCAGGGCGTCCAGCGCCGGCTCCACCGCGCGCTGCAGCGCGGCGCCGGCGGCATTGAGCACCAGCCCGCGGCCGACGCGGTCGAACAGCGGCACGCCGACCTGGTCCTCCAGCAGCTTGATCTGCTGGCTGACGGCGCTGTGCGTCAGGTGCAGTTCCTCGGCCGCGCGGCGCATGTTCTGCGCCCGCGCGACGGCGCGGAAGGCGGGCAGGGTGTGCAGCGGCAGGCGGGCCATATTGGTCAGTCGAGCTTACCAAATCACCCTGAACAAGTCGATTTTCTTCGCACATCCGGGTAGCTATGCTTTCCATCACCGATTGCCGAGGAGCCCGCCATGACCACCGCCACCTGCTGCGCCCCCACCGTCCTGCCGCTGCGCCGCCCGCTGCTGCAGCGCTGGTGGCAGGACGCCCGCGACGACCTGCTCGAGGCCTGGAACGCCTGGCAGCAGCGCCGCCGCGACGAAGCCGACCTGAAGACGCTGCGCGCGCTGGACAGCGCCACGCTGCGCGACCTGGGGCTGGAGCACCTGGTCGCACGCAACCCGGCGACGCTGACGCTGCGCGACCGCGAGATCGGGCGCTGGTAGCCGGCCGGCCGCCTGCTCGTCGCCGCCAGCCCCCGTGACTGCGGGGGGCTGCTTCGAACGCGCAGCGAACGATCGACGAACGCTGCGTCGGCACAGTGCCTGCAGGCCGCGACGGACCGCGGCAGCAGGAGCAGCGATGAAGATGCAGACCCAGGGTGCCCGCGGCCGCCGGACCGGCGCCGCCGGCTGGCTGGCCGCCATGCTGGCCGTCGCGGCCGGCAGCGCACAGGCCGACAGCTTTCTCGAGACCTTCAGCGGCCCGCTGAACCCCGCCGCCTGGCAGCTCAGCGCCGGCGGCAACGACGTGGCGATCAGCGGCGGCGAGCTGGTCTTCACCCGGCTCGGCACCGACAACACGCTGCTGAGCTTCGTGCCGCAGCTGATCGGCAACTTCGACGTCAGCTTCCGCTACCGGCTGATCGACTGGACCTCCACCTACGCCGGCGGCGACCGGCTGCAGCTGGGTGTCGTCAACCCGCTGCCGACGGCCTACGGGCATGGCATCGGGCGCATGCAGGAGGCCGGCGGCTACCACTTCGCGTTCGTCGACGGCGGCTGCTGCACGTTCGCGCCGCCGGTCACGGCCGACAGCGGCGCGCTGCGCATCACGCGCGTGGCCGGCATCGTGCAGGTCTCGTACCACGACGGCAGCAACTGGCAGCTGCTGGGCCAGAGCAGCGAAGACCACCGCGACATGACGCTGAGCTTCAGCGGCTACGTGCACAACTTCTTCGTGCCCGGCACGAGCTACGCGATCGACGACTTCTCGATCTGGGCCGACCGCTTCTCGCAGCCGGTGCCCGAGCCGGCCAGCGGCGCGATGCTCGCCGCCGGGCTGGCCGCGCTGGGCTGGATGACCCGGCGGCGGCGCCCGGCCGCCTGATCAGGCCAGCGCCAGCGCCACCGCGGCCGCCAGTTCCAGCCGCGCGCCGGCCTCCCAGGCCGCCTGCGCGGCAGCACGGCCCAGGGCCTGCCGGCAGCGCCGCCGCGTGCGCGCGACGTCGCGCCGGTCGGCGGCCGACAGGGCGCCGAAATTCGTGCGCCAGAAGCGATCGGCAAAACCCATCAGCCGCGCCGCCAGCGCGGCGCCCGCCGCGTCGCCGCGTGCCAGCGCCAGCGGCGCCAGGTTCCACAGCGCATAGAGCGCATTCTCGGCCTCCAGCGTCTGCCAGGCCTCGGCCAGCGCCGCGCGCGTGGCGGCCGTCGCCTCGGCGTGGCGGCCCAGCGCCTCCAGCGCGCTGCCGCGCGCATTCAGCACCTGGGCCAGCAGGTGGCGGTCGTGCGCGGCGTCGGCCTCCTCGCGCAGCGCATCCAGCCGCGGCAGCGCATCGGCGGCACGGCCGGCATAGATGTCGGTGATCGCGAGGTTGTAGCGCAGGCCGCGGCGCGCGTGCCGGCTGCCCTGCGGGTCGTCCTCGTGCGCGGCCAGCGCGCGCCGGTACAGCGTGGCGGCGGCGCGGGCGTCGCGCTGCAGCTCGTTGGCCATCGTCGCGCGCAGCGTCAGCGCCGCGGCGAGCAGACCGGGCGGCAGCGGGCGCGCGGCCGCTGCGGCGGCTTCCTGCGCGCCCGCGGCGACGTCGCGGCCGGCGCCGGGGCCGGCGGCGGCGACGCCCGCGTCGAGCAGGCGCGCGGCCGCGGCCGCATCGCCGCCACAGCGCCAGCGCACGCGCGCCACCTGCAGCTGCGCCGTCGCGCGCGCCGCGGCGTCGGCCGGCCAGCGCGCCGCGGCGGCTTCGGTATGGACCAGCGCCTCGCCGCGGCGCAGAGCTGGGCGGCCAAAGCCTGCGCGCGCGCCGCGAGCTCGCCGTCGCCGATGTCGCGCTCAAGCGCCTCGCGCAGCGCCTGCAGGCCGCCGGCGGGCAGGCTGCGCTCGGCCCAGGCCGGCGCCAGCGCGAGCAGCAGCGCCGGCACGAAGGCGGCATCGCCGTCGTCCAATGCGCTGCGCAGGGTGCCCAGCAGGGCCGGCAGCGCCTCGTCCAGCTCGCGCAACGGCACCGTGGGCGGCAGCGAGCGTGCCCAGTCGTGCAGCACCCGGCGCCAGGCGGCGCGCGCCGCGGCGGCCGGCGGTGGCGCCTCGGCATGCTCGCGCG
>ERZ761602.8388-NODE-8388-length-10431-cov-4.484098_pt1 | contig 10431 bp, 9 predicted proteins | sample MGYA00512165_ERZ761602 | MGnify/ENA primary metagenome ERZ761602 (study PRJEB28899, sample SAMN02445085) | bioreactor sludge metagenome | biome: EBPR sludge; isolation source: Thorneside wastewater treatment plant | place: Australia: Brisbane, Thorneside...
CCGCTGCAGAGCTGACAGAAATCAAGCAGCCGCCCGAAGGCGGCCGAGGGTTGGGACCGGTGGATGCCGATCCGACGGGGGGATAAGTCAGGTGGGTGCGGTCAGCCGTGCGCGGTCAGGAAGCGAGCACGAAGAGCACCAAGTGCAGGATGACCAGCGCGCCCACCACGTTGAAGACGAGGAGCAGAGCCAGGTACAACTGCCACATCAGGAAGTCGGTCACGGACCCCGAGATCTCGCGCCAGATCCCGCGCAGGGCATGGCGCAGGTACTCGGAGAACGGCGCGCTCGGCGCAGGCTTGGTGGTCTCGTGGACGGCGCGTTCATAGTCGCGGACGGCGTGTCGCAGCCCGGAGAGGTCGTTGTGGTGTTGGCGCAGGGAGGAGAAGAAGGATGTCTTCTTAGGCATGGGGGTCCTTGAAAGGAAGAAGGGCGCCGACGGTCTTCACCGAGGGCGCCCTCAGGGGGTTGGATTGAATTGACGCTCGGGCGCCAGATCACTGGCTCGCCAATGACGGCGCGAGGGCACGGCCATCCCCGCAGTGGAGTGGCTGCGTGCGCGATGTCGCCTCGCTAGACTGGTTCGGAGTCAGAGAGTCGGAAGCAGAGGGACGGGGAGTGATTCGTGCGGCGCTTGGCCTCTTGACGGTCCTTCTTGCGTCCACGGTTGTGGCCGCGACCGTCCACTTACCGCTGGGCTTCTCGGCGTCAGACTTCTACTTCCTACCGCATGACGATGGCTCCTGCTCGGTCGATGACTCACTGCCCGCCTACGAGCGCGGGCGCGTCGATCGGCATTTCAACGGCCTGCTGCCAACCTACTCAGAAAGTCCGCAATGCGCTGGGTCGCCGACATACGCAAACAATGGAAGTTCTTCTGGGCTTGGTCTCACCGACTGAATGAGGAGAAAGAGAGAGAACGACTCAGGCTACAGAAGCAATATCCGGCAGAAGAACTGGAAAGAGACGCGAATGCCCGTCAGGCGGGAATTGAAAGATCTCTCAATGAAAGTCTCGAAGCCAGACTCAGACGCTATGAAGCCGAAATCGACGACGCAGAACTTCGTCTCTCGCAGGTTAATGAGAGAGTCACCCTGCTGTCCGTGGACTATGAGCGAGATATTGCAGGTTGCCATGAGAACCTAGAACGCATCAAGCGACGACATCAAGCAATCAAGACTGATCTGTCAGAGGCATATGCTAGGCTCGAGAGTGCACAGGCTCAAGTGGATGCGTGGTATAAAAAGTCCAACAGGTCAGCAATCCTTTTCGGAAACCGCGGCAAGAGACTTCCAAGACACGCGGTGTTTGGGCAATCATTCGGTGACCTGGATGAGGCCAAGGGCCGAAGATCTGAGGCCGTAGACGACATCGAATCACTGAAATCGGAGCGAGCGGGCCTCAGCACCGAGTACAAGGACACAGTGCAACGTCTAGGTTCACTGCAGGAACAGCGGAAGGAGATGCGTCAACTGCGAAGTAGAGGGTACCGCTTAGAGTCGCTCATTGCGGAAGCTGAAATACTTAAGAGATTGGTTCGTTACAGGAACCTTCGAGTACGGGCAGCAAAGCGGCGGCAAACCCGGTTGATAGAGGAGGAGCTTCGAAAGTCAGGTGTATTCGAGCAAAGAGAACGCGCAAGTGCGATGAGATCAGAGCGCGATCGCCTCTATAGGAAGCGCTTTGCGAAAGAAAGTGTGAGTAGTATGCGGTCTGCTTTCTTTGCAAAATGGGAGAAAACCTATGAGCGCTCGACTGATTGACCTGATCGGGCTGTCTGAGGCCGCACTGCCAAACGCGTGACTGAGCGCAAGTTTGCTTGCACTTGAGAGATAAACCAAAGCCGTGTTAGAGCTCACAAGCAGATCACCTAGAGGCACCAAAACTAGCTTTCATTGCACCAAGACCTTTCGGCTTCGGCCGAAGTTATGACAATAGTAGAAGCATCAAGCGAATCATTGGTCGCCCTGCTCTTCAAGCCATTCAGGCAAAGCGCGCGTCAGTGCGCCGAAGGGCGCCAGCACATAGAGCTCGCGGTTGCTCAGGAGATAAACAGATTTCCGATAGAGCATACCTTCTATGCTCTTTAGCACAGATCCCCGCAGCAGCTTTCTACCCGTGAGGTCGTGCATTTGCTCAGGGGTGATTCCGATCAGTCGAACTCGCCGTCGTCGCCCAGCACTTTCAACCAGTCCGAGAAGCTTATGCGCAATCTGCTTGGATGTGGGCAAGGCCACTCGAGTACCCCCGTCTAGAACATGTTCTGTCACGAGACCGGACTACTCAAGTAGCCCGCCGCATGCCCGACACTGCTTCTCGTCGCCACGCAGAGCCTCACCGCAGTGAAAGCAGAAGTCAATAGCCGTCTCGTTGGTGATGGGAGAGCGCGAAGTCGCCTCTTGTTCTGAAGGACGCTGCGATGTCGAGGTCTTAGGCTTCCTTGATTTCTCACCATGTTGAGCAGTCTGGATTGACGTCGTGTGCCCCGCAAGCACGTACCCAGCCAATACAGACTGCACTTCGTAAATGTTAAGGCGGTTGTTGAATGTCTTCTCGATCGGGGTTTGTGTTCCCGAAAGCCATATCTTGAGTTCAGCATCAAGATCAAACGGGCCAGCAGTTTCAACGCTAAAGTGTGTGATGCTCTTGTATGGGATCGAGTGATACTCGACTTTAGTTCCAGTCAAGCCTTGCTTATCTACAAGGACGAGTCGCATATTCGTGAAGACGAGGTAGTCACGCAATATTTTGTATGCGCGGTCCACACGCTCGCCATTCGCAAGGAGCGGCTCGAACTCATGTCGAATGACGGCCGCATCAATTTCGGATGCGTTGCCAAGAACGCCATCTATCAGACTCACACTCTCTCCGGTATAATTTTGTCTGTGATCAAGAAGGTCTAGTGCCGACGGGAGGCTCTAGACGGGTACTAATAAGTCAAACCCAAGAACACCCCTGAGTGCGATGAGCGTGGCATCCATCTGCGGTTGGAGCCAGAAAAGGCAGCATCATGTGGCGACTCAGTCCTGAACGTAAGGGAGACGGCAAGCAGAATTACTTCCCTTCAGGCCAAAGCAACTCGACAGCTCGCTCCCAAGGTACAAGTCTGCGAACAGCTGCCGCCTTTGCCGCCATCGTCTTGGCGGCCTCAGCAGCCGCTGCCGCCTTCGTCAGCGTCGGAGCTTCGAGGCCGGCAACCGCCAGCAGCCAGATGAGCATTTGATGGTTCTGGACGTGCGTGTACGCGAATCGGGCGTCGTATCCAGAGCCTTTCCTGTCGTAGTAGCCAGGTGTGTCGTACTCTTCCAGCCACCCTAGCCACTGGTCTTTGGTAGTCCCGTACCAACCGCCCCTGCGCTCATATGGTTCGTCCGCTTTCAGCTTTTCTATTGCTACGATGAACTGAGCGACTGAGATGGATTCTTTCGTGCCCATGAGTAGGCCTCCCCTGCATAAGTTTGCAAATGACGTGGCCGCATGCCGTGTCGCATTTCAGCCAAATCGCTCTGGCGGTGCCGCGTTGCGCGGAAGGCTTAGAGGTATTGGCCCGCCACGAGTCGTGTAAGCGTCTAACGAGAACTCTTGATCCCGTTGCGTGAATCTCCGTGATTCAAAGCCGGTTGGGTGTTTCGTCAGGTCTTACGAAATGCCCGCTGGGGGCGAGCGTCCATGCCCCTGCTGATGTCGATGCGTGCGGCTGCGGACTTACACGTGTACTTGAGCGCTCAGCCGTAGTTGGAGTTCTCGCGGGAAATGCGAAATCGTAAGTTTGAACGGCCAGACGCTGCGACGCTACCTCGCTAGGACCGGCGCGGCAATCCTGCACACCCCCCCTAACTCCGCGTCGCATGGGTTGTGCGTTCTCTTCTACCCTGAAACCCCGCTTCGATGCTGGCGCGGCTCGCCCCCAAGGGGGTCTCGGCCGCCTTGTCCGTTGCGGGTTCGGCACCTCTGCACCAAACGAATGGACAAGAGTCCCCTCCAGCAGCGCGCAGGCAACCACAGCGGCCTTCTCCTGGTCGACATCAACGTGCTAGGCATCGGCTCGATGCGGCAGTACGTCTACCGGGACCGAACCCATCGCGGACTCGCGACCGGCGCATTGCACGGGATCGTCGAGAAGCTCGCCGACCTCATCGCCCATCACCCCGGCCACATCCCGATCGCGCTGTGGGACGACCGCTGCCATTGGCGCGAGGCGCTGCTTCCCACCTACAAGCGACACCGCTGGGAGACACCCGAGCAACAAGCGTTTCTCCAGGCCTACCTTCGGCAGGTGGAAGTCGCGCGCGAACTCCTCGTGCACCTTGGCATCTCCCAGGTCTTCTGCCCCGGATTCGAAGCCGACGACATCGCCGACGCGATCGTCAGGACCGCGGACGCCTCGCGGCCCATCAGGCTCGCGACGACGGACGCTGACTGGATCCAGGCCCTTCGACCCAATGTTGACTGGTACTCGGTCAGCACGGGCCTGGTCGTCACGCACGAGACCCTGGGCGATCCCGACAAGGTCGCTGGCGGACCCTTCTTGTCCGTCGACCACTTCGTACAGGCCAAGGCGCTCGCCGGTGATGCCAGCGATGGCATAGCAGGGGTGGATGGGGTCGGCGTCAAGACAGCCGCCAAGATCATCCGCGAGCATGGGTCGGTCGAGGCACTCTGGGCACGGCACGACGCCGGAGAGCCGATCAAGGGTGTCGCTCTCAGCAGGGTGGCGGGTCCCGACTACCGGGACACGTACCGGCGGAATCTGCTGATGATCGACTGGCGACTCGCGCCGCCGCTTGGTCCAGACATCTCTCTGGACCAGGGCCGCCTGAACCTGTCGGAGGCTCGACTCATCTGCGACGCCTGGGGCCTTCCCGATGCCGGAACCCGGTACGGGGCTCTATCGACGGTTGCGCTGAACCCGGTGGTCGGTAGCATCAAGGAACGGCTCGGCCGGCAGCACACGATCGGAGACCAGCTCGACGCCGATCCATGTGTGGCGCAGAGCTTGCCGCCGAGCTCGCACCTTTGAGCTCAACCGTCCTTGGCCGAGTACGCAGACATGAGCGAACTGAAGACCTGCTTCAAACGCGTCGACTACGACCTGTCGGGCCTGTTGCACTACATCGACATCGGCGACATCGGCCTGCCGGACATCCAGCGCCCCTTCGTCTGGTCGAATGCCAAGGTCCGCGATCTTTTCGACTCGATGTACCGCGGCTTCCCGGTCGGCTACTTCCTCTTCTGGGAGAACGCCAGCACCAGCGGGACCAAGCACATCGGGACGGACGGCAAGCAGCACACCACGCCGTCGCGCCTGATCGTCGACGGCCAGCAGCGGTTGACGTCGCTCTACGCGGTCTTTCGGGGCCGGAAGGTGTTCGACGACGACTACAAGGAACGTCAGATCGAAATCGCCTTCCGGCCACGGGACGGCACTTTCGAAGTGGCGGACGCAGCCGTCCGGCGCGATCCCGAGTGGATCCCCAACATCTCCGACCTCTGGGCATCGGGCAAGTCGAGCTATCAGATGGTCAAGGGCTTTCTGTCCTCGCTGTCGAAGAAGACACCCTTGACGGACGAGGAAGAGGAGCAGATCAGCCACAACCTGGATCGCCTCTTCGACTTGCAGAAGTACCCGTTCACGGCGCTGGAGATCGCCCACACGGTCGACGAAGAGCAGGTCGCTGACATCTTCGTTCGCATCAACAGTGAGGGCGTCAAGCTCAACCAGGCGGACTTCATCTTGACCCTGCTCTCGGTCTTCTGGGACGAGGGCCGCCAGGCGCTCGAACGCTTCTGTCGTGCTTCGCGCATTCCCTCCGCAGCCGGCGGTGAGCCCTCGCCCTTCAATCACTTCATCGAACCCGACCCCGACCAGCTGCTTCGAGTGTCAGTCGCGGTGGGTTTCGAGCGTGGACGTCTGAAGAGCGTCTACCAAGTCCTGCGGGGCAAGGATCTCGAAACCGGTGTCTTCAGCGCGGAGCGCCGGGAGCAGCAGTTCGGCGTGCTGAAGAAGGCGCAGTCGGACGTCTTGAACCTCACGCATTGGCATCAGTTCCTGAGCGCGCTGATCGGCGCCGGATACCGAAGCAGCGAGATGATCTCGTCCCAGAACGCGCTGCTCTACGCGTACGCGTTCTACCTCATCGGGCGCCGGCACTTCGGGGTCCCGGAGCACCAGCTGCAGAAGGTGATCGTTCGCTGGTTCTTCTTCGTCAGCCTGACGGGCCGGTACACGAGCTCGCCCGAATCGGTCATGGATGGCGACCTGAATCGCCTCAAGGGCCTGTCGGACGCTGCTGGGTTCGTTGCCGCACTCGACGGGATCATCGCGAGCGAGCTGACCAATGACTTCTGGGCAATCTCGTTGCCGGCCGCGCTGGATAGCTCATCGGCGCGAAACCCGGAGCTGTTTGCCTACGTGGCGGCGCAGAACCGGCTCAGCGCGCCGGTCCTCTTCTCGCACAAGAAGGTCGGCGAACTGATCGACCCGGCGCTGAAGACGAAGAAGAAGTCACTGGAGCGGCATCACCTGTTCCCGCGGGCGTGGCTCGAGCGTCAGGGTGTCAGCGACCTCAAGATCATCAACCAGATGGCGAACTTCGCCTTGCTGGAGTGGCCGGAGAACATTGCGATCAGCGACGGATCTCCGGCGGAATACGTGCCGGCTGTGAAGGAGCGGTTCACGGTGATCGACTGGGCGACGATGCACGAACTCCACGCACTGCCTGCGGGTTGGGAGCAGATGGCCTATTCGGACTTCTTGGATGCGCGCCGCAGACTGATGGCAGATGTGATCCGACGCGGCTTCGAAACGCTCAAGTGATGACAGCCTATTGGCTGGCTCTCGCTTGCTCGCGTCGAGCGGCCGCTGCGCATGCGGCTCTTGCACTCACCCTGGTCGATCAGGCCGATCTGTTCCATCCGTGCGTGTCGTGCGAGGCACGCAAGGCCGTCGGGTCGACCGCCTACCACTTCCTCACGCGGATCAGCCCCCACCGGCGACTCCAGCCTGTTCATCGGGTAGGCCGCTACGGTCGAAGTCGAGGCAAACTACCTTCGCCACTTGGGCGGTTCTACCAAGCTTGGCTGACTCACCTCTAGCGGCATCTGCTTGAGCTGGGCCGGCACGCATCCCTGAACGGACACGCATGAGCCGGAATCGACGATGAGAGTTGCGGGGCTGTTCGCAGGAGTTGGAGGCATCGAGCTCGGTTTAGAGCAGGCCGGCCTCACGACGGCGCTGCTGTGCGAGATCGACCCGCGAGCCCAAGCGGTGCTCGAGCATCGCTTCCCTCGAGTTCGAATCGAGCCAGATGTCAGCGCCATTGCTCAGCTGCCGCCCGACATCGACCTCCTGACCGCTGGATTCCCCTGTCAAGACCTCTCACAGGCCGGCAAGACTAGCGGGATCTTTGGACGTCGCTCTGGGCTAATCCGGAGTGTCTTCCGGCTGATCTGCGACAGCAAGCCACCGTGGGTACTGATCGAGAACGTGCCGTTCCTCCTCCGGCTCGATGGGGGACGCGGCATCGCCTACGTGACTCGAAACCTCGAGCGGCTCGGGTATCGATGGGCCTATCGGATCGTCGATACGCGGGCTTTCGGGCTGCCCCATCGGCGCGAGCGCGTCTTTCTACTCGCTTCGCGAGTTGGCGACCCGGCGAGCTGCCTGCTCACCCAAGATAGGCCAGCGATCGAGTCAGAAGCGGACGGTGCTGTGGCGCATGGGTTCTATTGGACCGAGGGCACCCGCGGGTTGGGGTGGGCCGTAGACGCAGTGCCGACGATCAAGGGGGGATCGGCCGTCGGCATTCCTTCGCCCCCGGCCATCTGGTTCCCGGACGGGCGATTCGCCACGCCGGATATTCGAGATGCCGAGCGTCTACAAGGATTCCCAGTCAACTGGACTCGACCTGCGGAGAAGGCCGGTAGGCCGTCGTACCGCTGGACGCTGGTGGGGAACGCGGTATCCGTTCCCGTTGCTCGTTGGATTGGCCGTCGCCTACTGGGTCAGCCAGCGACAACGCTGGACTTGCCAATAGTGGAGCTGTCCAAGAGCGCGCCGTGGCCGCGCGCAGCCTTCGGTGGCCCCGGCATCGGGCGCCATGCGGTCGATGTTGGGTCGTTCCCCGTGACGAGAGCGAGAAGGCATCTCCACGAGTTCCTGAACTTCGAACCCATGCCGCTCTCGCGTCGCGCAGCCGACGGCTTCCGAGGGCGGCTTCAGCGGAGTTCATTGTCACGTCCGGCCGAATTCGACGACGCGTTGGCGGACTACGTGGGCCGGGCGGCCTGATCGCATGAAAGCGCAAGGCGCCGTGCCAAAGGCCAGGCTATCGAAACGCCGCGGCGCGGAACTGCCACCGCCGTTGCCGTCCTCTGAGCTGGCTCGAAGACGCATGCAGTCGACACCGCAACGCGATACGCCGGCTGAGCTGCGCATCCGGAAGCTGTTGCATGCAATGGGGCTTCGATACTTGGTCGATGCCAAGCCGCTCGAGGATTCGCCGCGACGTGCGGACGTCGTCTTCCGACGTGCCAGGGTTGCCGTCTTCGTAGATGGCTGCTTCTGGCATGGCTGCCCAACGCACGGGACGTGGCCAAAGGCCAACGAGCAGTTCTGGCGCGCAAAGATTCTCGCCAACATCGAGCGCGATGCAGACACCAACGGCCGGCTCCGAGATCGTGGCTGGCTGGTGATTCGTGTTTGGGAGCACGAAGATCCGTCCGCTGCAGCGACGCGCATCGCGCGACGGGTGCGCTCGAGGTCGGGCATGCCACCGAAACGTCTCAACTCGACCCGATGAACGCCATATCTACCCGTCCTGCCGCGGAGACTACTTCTCGACCCGAGCTCGGTCAGCTCGTGGAAGTCAGACGACGGCAATGGATCGTCAACGATGTCCATTCATCGGCGTTGGCTGGCGCCAGCCGCGGAAGCGTCCAGCCTCGTGCGCAGCACTTGGTGACGGTTTCTTCGATCGACGAGGATGCGCTGGGCGAAGAACTCCAGGTGATTTGGGAGCTGGAACCTGGCGCCCGCATCCTCGAGAAGGCCGGACTGCCGAAGGTCGGTGAGTTCGATGAACCTCGTCGAGTCGATGCTTTCCTGGACGCCGTCCGATGGGGTGCTGCCACCAACGCAGACGTGCAGGCCCTCCAAGCCCCGTTCCGGAGTGGGATCGCGATCGAGGACTACCAACTCGACCCGCTCGTGCGTGGGCTGCAAATGCCGCGCGTCAACCTGTTGATCGCCGATGACGTCGGCCGCGGCAAGACGATCGAAGCCGGACTCGTGGCTCAGGAGCTGCTGCTCCGCCATAGGGCAAGGACCATCCTGATCGTCTGCCCGGCATCGCTGCAACTGAAGTGGCAGGCCGAGATGCAGGAGAAATTCGGTCTCGAGTTCCGGGTCGTCGATACGAGCTACTTGAAGGAGCTGCGGCGGAGCCGCGGTATCCACGCCAACCCGTGGACTTCGCATCCGCGCCTCATCACGTCGATGGATTGGCTGAAGAGCGAGATCCCGCTGCGGTTCATGCGAGATGCCATTCCGCCAGTGCCTTCCTACCCTCGCACGTTCGATCTTCTGATCGTCGACGAGGCGCACAACATTGCGCCTTCGGGCGCCGGCAATTACGCACTCGACAGCTTGCGTACACAAGCGATTCGAACCATCGCGCCGCACTTCGAGCACCGGTTGTTCCTCACCGCCACACCGCACAACGGCTTCCAGGAATCGTTCACTTCGCTGCTCGAGCTCCTCGACGACCAACGTTTCGCCCGAGGCGTTCAGCCCGACCAGGAGCGCCTGGCCCGAGTGATGGTGCGGCGTTTGAAGTCGGACATCACCGATGCCCACGGAAACCGCGTCTTCCCGGACCGCAAGCTCGAGGCCTTGGAGGTCGACTACACGGAAGACGAACGCCGCGTTCACGCGGCACTCGTCGAGTACACGAAGCTACGGCAAGCCGCCAACCGCGAAGAGGGGGGCAACCACGCGACGGAGTTCGTCCTCAAGCTGCTCAAGAAGCGATTGTTCTCGTCGCCTGCGGCCTTCGCGGGCACGCTGGACGAACACCGCAAGACGCTCGCCGGCAGGAAGAAGCCAACCGATGGCAGCGCGCTGGATCAACGCATCCTTCGCCGATTGATCCAGCAGACCGAGGAGGAGTACGCCGACGACGAGGGCTACGAAGAAGCGCAGGAGGAAGCCGTCAGCGCCGCCAGTACCGCCCTCACGAACCTATCGCCCCGTGAACGTGAACTGCTGGAGCAGATGGCCCACTGGGCAGAGCGGGCCAGGGCGCGACCGGACTCGAAGGCCAAGGCCATCCTCGGCTGGCTGAAACAGCACATCAAGCCGGCAGGCAACTGGTCCAACGAGCGCGTGATCGTCTTCACCGAGGACCGCGCGACACAGAAGTGGCTCGTCGA
>ERZ761602.8389-NODE-8389-length-10429-cov-9.575188_pt1 | contig 10429 bp, 9 predicted proteins | sample MGYA00512165_ERZ761602 | MGnify/ENA primary metagenome ERZ761602 (study PRJEB28899, sample SAMN02445085) | bioreactor sludge metagenome | biome: EBPR sludge; isolation source: Thorneside wastewater treatment plant | place: Australia: Brisbane, Thorneside...
AGCAGCGCGCGCCGTTGCCGCACTGCTCCACCTCGCCGCCGTCGGCGTTGAAGATCCGGTAACGGAAGTCGTGGCCCGCCTCCCGCGGCGGCTCGACCACCAGCACCTGGTCGCAGCCGATGCCGTAGTGGCGATCGGCCAGGCGACGCACGAGGTCCGGCGAGAGCGCGAGGTTGTTCCTCACGCCGTCGAGCACGACGAAGTCGTTGCCCTGTCCCTGCATCTTCACGAAACGGATGCGCATGCCGCGCGGCTCCTCGGGTTCGGTCGGGTCAGTCGGCGCGGCGCCGGTAGGGCGAGGGCTCGCCCGGCGGCCGCGTCTTGAATCGCTTGTGGGCCCAGAAGTACTGCTCCGGGATCTCGCGGATGCGCTCCTCGATGAAGGCGTTCATGCGCCGCACGTCCGCCTCGACGTCACCGGAAGGATAGTTCTCCCACGGCGGATGCACCACCATCTCGTAGCCGTGCTCGCGCTGCACCGCGATGGCCGGCACCACCGTCGCGCGGCCGAGCTGCGCGAGGCGCGGCAGCGCCGTCACCGTGGCGGCGGGCACGCCGAAGAACGGCGAGAAGATCGCGTCCCGCGGGCCGAAATCCATGTCCGGCAGGAAGTAGAGCAGGCGCCCGTCGCGCAGCGCCTTCACGATCGCGCGCATGCCGTCCTGCCGCGAAAGCAGCAGCGGGTGCCCGAAGCGAAGCCGCCCCTTGAGGAAGAGCCGGTCGAGCACGGGATTCTTCTGGCGGCTGTAGATGCTGGCCGAGCCCGGATAGGCGTGGGCGATCGCCGCGCCGCCCATGTTGAGCCCCGCGAAGTGGGGCACGAGCAAAAGGATGGGCTTGCCGGCGAGCGCGTCGAGGTGCTCGCGGCCGACGAGCTTCACCAGGCCCAGCACCCGCTCGTCGGAGCCGAACCACATGACGCTCATTTCCATCGCGTTGCGGCCGAGGCACTCGAAGTGCCGGAGGGCCAGGGCGCGGCGTTCAGTCGCGGGCATGTCCGGGAAGCACAGCGCGAGGTTCACGTCCGTCACGCGGCCGCGGCCGAAGCGGTAGAGCAGCCGCCCGAGGGCTCGCCCCATCGCGCCCAGCCACGGCGTGGGCAGGAAGTGGACCAGCCACAGGAAGGCGAGGGCGGCATAGCTGCCGGCGCGACGCAGGATCACCACCGGATCGCTCCCGGCGCCGGCGGCGCGCCCGCGGGGCGCTTGTAGCGGTTGTAGCCCCACAGGTACTGGTCGGGCTTGAGGCGGATGAGCGCCTCCACCTCGGCATTCACGGCGGCGGCCGATTCGGCCCGGTCCGCGGGCAGCGGCGCCTCGCGGTGGCGCAGCACGAGCCGGAAGCCCCGGCCCTCGGGAAGCCGCTCGGCGAAGCAGAAGACGAGCGCGGCGCCCGTGGCCTCCTGCAGGCGCCCGGTGAGGGTCATCGTGTAGGCGGGCCGCCCGAAGAACGGCACCCATTCGCCCTCGCCTTCGCCGGGAACCTGGTCGGGCAGGATCACGCTGCAGCCGCCCTTGCGAAGGTGCCGAAGCAGCATGCGCACGCCGGCCATCGTGGCGGGCGCCACGTTGGATCCGTCGGGCGCCGCGCCGCGATTGCGCCCCTCGCGGATCGCCTCGTCGAGCCAGCCCACCTTGTGGGGGCGGTACATCGCGAGGATGGGCAGGCGCGACCACAGGTAGCGGCCGGCGATGTCGTAGCCGCCCAGATGGGGCGTCACGAAGAGGATGGGGCGATTCTCCGCCCGCAGGCGCTCGACGGCGTCCCAGCCGTCCAGCTCGCGCACGAGGGCGGCGATCGCATCCACCGGGCGATACAGGGCCCAGGCGAGCTCCGCCGCGCCCTTGCCGATCTCCCTCGCGTTCGCCTTCGCGAACTCCTCCGGCGACATGCCGGCGGGCGTGAGGCCGCCGGCCCTCAGGTTCTCCAGCGTGCGCAGGCGGAATCGCGGCGACAGGGCGTAGACCAGGCGACCGGCGAAGGCGCCGACCCGGTGGTTGGCGGGCAGGTCGAGCCAGGCGAGCAGGCGCAGCAGCGCTTTCACGGGCGGGGCCGCCGGCCAAGGGGCGGCGGCAGGCGATGTTTGGTAAAATGGCGGGTTCAACCGCGACTACCGGGCAAACCCGATGAAATCCGAATATCTCTTCACTTCCGAGTCGGTGTCCGAAGGCCATCCGGACAAGGTGGCCGACCAGATTTCCGACGCCGTTCTCGACGCCATTCTAGCGCAGGACCCCCGGTCCCGAGTCGCGGCGGAGACGCTTTGCAACACGGGCCTGGTGGTGATGGCCGGCGAGATCACGACCAACGCGCACGTCGACTACATCCAGGTCGCGCGCGACACGATCAAGCGCATCGGCTACGACAACACCGAGTACGGCATCGACTACAAGGGCTGCGCGGTGCTGGTGGCCTACGACAAGCAGAGCAACGACATCGCCCAGGGCGTGGACCATGCGTCCGACGACCACCTGAACACCGGCGCCGGCGACCAGGGCCTGATGTTCGGCTACGCCTGCGACGAGACGCCCACCCTGATGCCCGCGCCGATCCACTACGCCCACCGGCTGGTCGAGCGCCAGGCGATGCTGCGCAAGGACGGCCGCCTGCCGTTCCTGCGTCCCGACGCGAAGAGCCAGGTGACGATGCGCTACGTGGACGGCAAGCCCCACAGCGTGGACACCGTCGTCATCTCCTCCCAGCACGCGCCGGAATACAGCCTCGGCGATCGCATGACGGACGCGTTCTACGACGCTGTGCGCGAGGAGATCATCTACCCCGTGATGCCCAAGGAATGGCTCACGGCCGAAACCAAGTACCTCATCAACCCGACCGGGCGCTTCGTGGTCGGTGGCCCCCAGGGCGATTGCGGCCTGACGGGCCGCAAGATCATCGTGGACACCTACGGCGGCGCGTGCCCCCACGGCGGCGGCGCGTTCTCCGGCAAGGACCCGTCCAAGGTGGACCGCTCCGCGGCCTACGCGGCGCGCTACGTGGCCAAGAACGTCGTGGCCGCGGGCCTCGCCAAGCAGTGCCAGGTGCAGGTGGCCTACGCGATCGGCGTTGCCCGCCCGATGAACGTCACGATCTACACGGAGGGCACGGGCGTTGTCTCCGACGAGAGGATCGCGGAACTCGTCGCCGAGCATTTCGACCTGCGCCCGAAGGGCATCATCGCGATGCTCGACCTGCTTCGCCCCATCTACTCGAAGACGGCCGCCTACGGGCACTTCGGCCGCGACGAGCCGGAGTTCACCTGGGAGGCGACGGACAAGGCCAAGGTGCTGCGCGACGCCGCGGGCCTGAAGGGCGAGGCCCGGCCCTTGGCGGGCGCGACGGCCTGACCCGTCGGCCACCGCCGGAAAGTCAAAAGGGGCGGCCGAGGCCGCCCCTTTTTTTCGGACACCTCCGGCGCCCTCAGCGCCCGAAGATTCCCTTGCGGAGGATGTCGAGGGGATTCACGGCCTCCTCCTTCTTCGGCTCGCGCTCGCGGCCGCCGCGCCGGCCCCCGTCGTCTTCCGCGCCGAGCATCGCCATGGCGGTGGACTTCACCCGCACGCGCAGCGACCACTCGGGATTCCACGCCGCGAGCGCCCGCGCGTCCGTGGGTCGCGGCGGGTGCACCAGGTTGAGCTCGTTGCCGTAGGCGATGCCGCGCAGCATCGCGCCGCCCGCCTGGCCGAAGATGCCCTGCGGGATCGCGCAGCGCTGCTGCGTCGCGGGCATCAGCACCTTGTCCTTCACCCACTGGTCGATGTTCGCGTGGGAGAGATAGTCGACGAGGCCCAGGCCCGCATCGGGCACGTCGCTCGAGCTCCACAGGATCATGTCGTTGCCGTCGCCGCCCATGGCCTGAAGGAAGTAGGCGCGGGCGTGGGCCACGGCGTTCCAGCTCGCCTCGATGGAGGCCTTGGGGTCGCCGGGCGCGGCCAGGCGCAGGCGCTCCATGAAGTCCTGGCGCTCGCCGATCGCGAACTTGAGGCCGGGCGGCACGCCGTCGCCGGTGACCGCGTGCTCGCCCAGCAGCGAAGCGTCCTTCGGCACGCGCTGGCGGTCCGTCTCGTTGGGCCAGATCGCGTGGCCGGGGCGGCTGGTGGCGCCTCGTTCCGGCGAGTAGCGGCCCATGAAGAACCGCCCGAAGTCCTCGATGCTGGCGGTCGCCATGTCGAGCACCCGCGGCTGGCCCGGGCGCACCGTGGGACTGCAGCCCCAGTAGAGCAGCAACCGCCCCTTCGGCCGTTCGTAGTCGAACTGCCCGGAGGTGCCGCCGGGCTGGGGCTTCGGCACGGGCTCGAGGGGCAGCGATGCGCCCATCGCCATGCCGGGCGGAATGGCGTGGGTGCCGTTGGTGCCCGCGGGCTTCTGGCGCGTGTAGAGGGCGAGGTCCATCCACTTGCCGGGCATCACGCCGACCTTGGAGCCGCCGAACGCGTTGCCCATCAGGTTGCCCAGGATCGGCATGTCCGCCATGTCCTCGGCGCCCGGCATGGCGAGATGGACGGTCGCGATGTCCATCCAGTAGTTCGCGATGGGCGCCTTGGCGGCGGGCGCGGCTTTCGAAGGCGCGGGCGACGCCTTCGACGGGGCGGCCTTGGACTGCGCGAAGGCGGCGGGCGCGGCGAGGGCGACGGCCACGGCGAGGGCGAGGCGGGCGGTGCGTTTCACGGTTCCTCCATCGGGGCGATTCGGGTTTGCGGGGTCGCATCCAGCTTGCAGCGGCGGCGACGGGTCCGCAAGGCGAAAATCCGGCATTCGCGCGGCGGTGGGCGAAGGTCCCGTTCCGGTGTCCGGGCACAGGCGTATAATCCGTTCTTCGCCGAGGAGCGTTGCAACGGGATCCCCTCCCGCCAGGCTCGGCACTCACTTCACGTGAACGGCGCTCACCCGATCGATGCGAGGACGGGTGGGTTTGCGCTCCCGTCTCCGCCGTCGGGCTTTCACCGACCGAAACCGCCGGAGACATGCCATGAGCGCCGTACCCAAGACCACCCCCGCCAACGACTTCGTCGTGGCCGACCTCTCGCTCGCCGAGTGGGGCCGCAAGGAAATCGCCATCGCCGAGACCGAGATGCCCGGCCTCATGGCGATCCGCGAGGAATTCGCCGCCGCCCAGCCCCTGAAGGGCGCCCGCATCACGGGCTCGCTGCACATGACGATCCAGACCGCCGTGCTCATCGAGACGCTCGAGGCGCTCGGGGCCGAGGTGCGCTGGGCGTCCTGCAACATCTACTCCACCCAGGACCACGCCGCCGCCGCGATCGCGAAGGGCGGCACCGCCGTCTTCGCCGTGAAGGGCGAGTCGCTCGCCGACTACTGGGACTACACGCACCGCATCTTCGCCTGGCCCGACGGCGGCTTCAGCAACATGATCCTGGACGACGGCGGGGACGCCACGCTGCTGCTGCACCTGGGCGCCCGCGCGGAGAAGGACGCGTCGGTGCTGGCCAACCCGGGCAGCGAGGAGGAGACGTGCCTGTTCGCCTCCATCCGCGCCCAGCTCGCGAAGGACCCGGCGTGGTACTCCACGCGCCTTTCGAAGGTGAAGGGCGTCACCGAGGAGACGACGACGGGCGTGAAGCGCCTGTACCAGATGGCGAAGGACGGCTCGCTCAAGTTCCCGGCCATCAACGTGAACGACTCCGTCACCAAGAGCAAGTTCGACAACCTCTACGGCTGCCGCGAGTCCCTCGTGGACGGCATCAAGCGCGCCACCGACGTGATGGTGGCCGGCAAGATCGCGCTGGTGGCCGGCTACGGCGACGTGGGCAAGGGCTCGGCCCAGGCGCTGCGGGCGCTCTCCGCGCAGGTCTGGGTCACGGAGATCGATCCGATCTGCGCACTGCAGGCCGCGATGGAAGGCTACCGCGTCGTGACGATGGAGGAGGCCTGCGACAAGGCCGACATCTTCGTCACCGCCACGGGCAACTACCACGTCATCACGCACGATCACATGAAGCGCATGAAGGACCAGGCGATCGTGTGCAACATCGGCCACTTCGACAACGAGATCGACGTCGCCTCCCTCAAGCAGTACGCGTGGGAGAACATCAAGCCCCAGGTGGACCACGTCATCTTCCCGGACGGCAAGCGCATCATCCTGCTGGCCGAGGGACGCCTGGTGAACCTGGGCTGCGGCACGGGCCACCCGAGCTACGTGATGAGCTCGTCCTTCGCGAACCAGGTCATCGCCCAGATCGAGCTCTTCAACCACCCGGAGCGCTACCCGGTCGGCGTGTACGTGCTGCCCAAGCACCTCGACGAGAAGGTGGCCCGCCTGCAGCTCCGGAAGCTCTCGGCCCGCCTCACGGAGCTCTCCGACGCCCAGGCCCGCTACATCGGCGTGGCGAAGGAAGGGCCCTACAAGCCCGAGCACTACCGCTACTAGATGCGCACCCAACGCGGCAAGCCGCGGCTCTTCAGCTTCGAGTTCTTCCCCCCCAAGACGCCGGAGGGGATCGAGAAGCTCCGGGCCGCGCGCCGGCAGCTCGCGCAGCTCTCGCCGGCCTTCATGTCGTGCACGTACGGGGCGGGGGGCTCCACGCAGGAAGGAACCCTCGCCACGATCCTCGAGATCCACCGCGAGGGCCAGGCGGCGGCGCCGCACCTGTCGTGCATCGGCTCGCGGCGCGAATCCATCGCCGCGCTGCTGGAGACCTACCGCGAGGCGGGCATCCGGCGGCTGGTGTGCCTGCGGGGCGACCTGCCTTCGGGCATGGCGGTGGCGGGCGAGTTCCGCTACGCGGCGGAGCTGGTCGCCTTCGTGCGCGAGCGCACGGGAGACTGGTTCCACGTCGAGGTGGCGGCCTATCCCGAGTTCCATCCCCAGGCCCGCCGCCCGGCCGACGACCTGCGCCACTTCAAGGCGAAGATCGACGCGGGCGCGAACTCGGCCATCACCCAGTACTTCTACAACGCCGACGCCTACGAGCAGTTCGTGGAATCGGTGGAGGCCCTGGGCGTGGACGTGCCGATCGTGCCGGGCATCATGCCCATCAACAACTTCGCCCAGCTCGCGCGCTTTTCCGACGCGTGCGGTGCGGAGATTCCCCGCTGGATCCGGCTGCGGCTCGAGAGCTTCGGCGACGACACCGCCTCCATCAAGTCCTTCGGGCTCGACGTGGTGACGGCCCTGGCCGAGCGGCTTCTCGCGCTCGGGGCCCCGGGCCTGCACTTCTACACCCTCAACCAGGCCGGTCCCGCGACCACGATCTGGCAACGCCTCGGCCTCTAGGGGCCGTACGGGGCGCGGGTAGAATCCGGGGCAACCCACGCCCCGGAGAAGCCCCGTGCCCCACGCCGCCCCGCCCCCCGCCGCCGAAACCCGGGACACGACTTCTCCCTACGGGGAAGGCACGATCGGGCGCCTGATGGAGCCCGCCCACGGGATCTTCGATCCGGGCATGACGGTGGGCGAGGCGATCGAATCGCTGCGGGGCGTGGTGCGCACGGCCTTCGTCACCTACGGCTACGTGCTGGACGGCGAAGGACGCCTCGCGGGCCTGGTCACCATGCGCGACCTGCTCTTCTCCGACAAGGCCGAGCGGCTCGAATCGGTGATGCTCCGGGACGTCTTCACGTTGCGCCCGGGCATGGCCGTCTCGGACGCGATGCGTCTCACGCTCAATCGCCACTACCCCGTCTATCCGGTCTGCGACGAAGGCGGGCGCCTCGTGGGCCTGCTGCGCGGCGCGACCCTCTTCGAGGCGGAGGCCTTCGAGATCACGGCCCAGCCCGGCGCGATGGTCGGCGTGGAAAAGGAAGAACGGGTGAGCACCACGCTGCGCCGTGCGTTCCTCTTCCGCCACCCGTGGCTGCAGCTCAACCTGCTCACGGCCTTCGCCGCGGGCGGCGTGGTCGCGATGTTCCAGGGCACCGTGGACCGCCTCGTGATCCTCGCGACTTTCCTTCCGGTGCTCGCGGGACAATCGGGCAACACGGGTTGCCAGGCGCTCGCGGTCACCGTGCGCGGCATCACGCTGGGGGACATCAAGCCCGGCACCGGCAAGGCGCTGGTGGCGAAGGAAGCCCTGCTCGGCCTGGCCAATGGCGCGGTGACGGGCGTGCTGTGCGGCATCGCGATGTTCCTGCTCGCCAACATGCAGGGGTCCGCCCACGCGCTCTGGCTCGGCATCGCGGTGTGCCTGGCGATGATGGGAAGCTGCGCGGTGAGCGGCGTCTCGGGCGCGATGGTGCCCCTCGCGCTCAAGCGGCTGGGCGCGGATCCGGCCACCGCCTCGAGCATCATCGTGACGACCGCCACGGACGTGGCCAGCATGGGCCTGCTGCTGGGGCTCGCGACGCTGCTGGTCCGCTGAATCTTCCGATTGTGCCGGGCGGCTCCCGGCCCTATCATCGCCGCCATGAAATCGATCCTCGTTGTCCTCGCCGCCGTCCTCGCGCTGTCGCTCGCGAACGACGCCCGTGCGCAGGAGCAAGCGTTCGCAAACCGCGCGAGCGAACTCAAGGACCGCCCCGCGTACGACGCCCGCACCCTGGCCCCCGTGGCCGCGGAATCGCCCGTCAAGGTGATCTCGCGCCAGGGCGCGTGGACGCAGGTGGAGGTGGGCGGGCGGCGCGGCTGGATGCGCGTCTTCCACCTTCGCTTCCCCTCCACGGTCGAGTCGGGCGGGGGCAACGCCCTTTCCGGCCTCACGAGCGTCTTCGGATTCGGCCAGCGCAAGCAGGCCGAGACCTCCAAGGTCGCCACGCTCGGCATCCGCGGCCTCACCGCGGAGGACTTCCAGTCCGCCTCGCCGGATCCGGCGGCCCTTCGCAAGCTCCAGTCGTGGCGCTCGGACAAGGCGTCGGCGGAACGCTTCGCCCGCGAAGGCAAGCTCGCGCCCGTGCCCGTCGCCTATGCCGACGCCTCCGGCGCCCAAGGGGAACGCAAATGAACCGCGCCGTCGTTCGGGCCGTCGTCTTCGCCTTCGGCCTCGCCGCCCTGCCGGCCGCCGCGCAGCTGGACGTGGGCCGGATCTTCGACCTCGGCAAGAAGGCCGTCGAGGTGGGCCAGAAGATGCAGGAAGCCACCAAGGAATACACCGTCGAGGAGGAGATCGCGCTCGGCGAGGGCATTTCCGCCGGCTTCCTCGGGGCCGTCCGCCTGCATCCCGACGAGCGCATGCAGCGCTACGTGAACCGCGTCGGCCGCTGGCTCGCGTCCCAGACCGAAAAGCCCGACCTGCCCTGGACCTTCGGCGTGATCGACACCGAGACCATCAACGCCTTCGCGATGCCGGGCGGCACCGTCATCGTCTCCCACGGGCTCGTGAAGCGCCTCACCAGCGAATCGGAGCTCGCCGGCGTCCTCGCGCACGAGATCGCCCACGTGCTCCGGCGCCACCAGATCGCCGCCATCCAGAGCGACGCGGGCTGGAGCGCGGCGGCCACGGGCGCCACGGCCATCGCCGCGGACCAGATCGCCCGGCGCGGCGGCGGCGACGTGATGGGGCTCAAGACCGCGGCGGCGGAGGCAGGCATCAAGCTCGTGAAGGACGGCCTCTTCCTGCGTCCGCTCGACCGGGGCCTGGAATACGAAGCGGACCGCATCGGCGTCGTGATCGCTGCCCGCGGCGGCTACGATCCCTACGGACTCGTCGCGGTGCTCACGATGCTCGCGCAGGTGAAGCCCGAGGAATCCGGTTCTTCCATCACGTTCTCCACGCACCCCTCGCCCACCGACCGCCTCGGGGAGCTCGAGAAGTTCGTGCCGGTCGCGCTCGAGCAGTACGCGCGCCATCCCCAGCTGGAGGCGCGATTCCGGCAGTCGACGGGCACGCGCTAGGGGCACGGCACCGGCAAGCGAAAAGGGCGCCCGCGGGCGCCCTTTTTTCCATCCGCGGTGCCGGAGGCGCTACTTGAGGTTCGCCACCTTCTTCGCGCGGGCCTGCAGCGCCTCCTGCGCGTGGATCTGAGCGTACGCGTGGTGGGCGGCGCCCTCGGCCTCGCCCACCTTGATCGGCAGGCCCATGTCGGAGAGCACGGAGCCCAGCGCCGACAGGCACAGCATCACGTTCTCGGGCTTGCACGAGTAGCCCATGATGCCGATGCGCCAGATCTTGCCCGCGAGGGGCCCCAGGCCCGCGCCGATCTCGAGGTTGAACTCGTTGAGCAGGGTCTTCCTCACCTCGGCCTCGCGGTCGCGGATGGCCTCGGGGATGTGCACGGCGTTCATCTGCGGCAGCCGCGCGCCTTCCCGCACGAGGTAGGCGAGGCCCATGGCCTCCAGGCCCGCCTTGAGCGCGAGGTGGTGGCGGTGGTGGCGGGCCCAGCAGTTCTCCAGGCCTTCTTCCTTGATGAGCAGCAGCGCCTCGTGCAGGGCGTACAGGCTGTTGGTGGGCGCCGTGTGGTGGTAGGTGCGGGTGGTCGCGCCCCAGTAGCCCAGCAGCAGGTTCATGTCCATGAACCAGCTGTGGATCTTGTCCTTGCG